>Ga0213876_10001484_pt1 | contig 14595 bp, 17 predicted proteins | sample BarmaccomBMRX_R9_FD_160113 | JGI IMG/M metagenome (GOLD analysis project Ga0213876, IMG submission 160113) | Root-associated microbial communities from Barbacenia macrantha in rupestrian grasslands, the National Park of Serra do Cipo, Brazil - RX_R9 | ecosystem: Host-associated > Plants > Roots...
CTTGCGGATGCAGTTCAAGCTCTCGTCTGTCTGCTCCTTCAAGAATTACCTCTCACCTTTTCTCAGCTCAAAGGCCCTTTCTCCTCATGCTGCTCAATAAGAGCTTTGGCGAGATTTGCGAATGATTGCCTCGCGCGCGCGTTCGGCGCTGCGTGGGCGGGCCGCGCGTGTCACGAACGTTTCCATGAATCTTGCCCGGCGTGGGCTCAACACGGCGGCGCTCTCGGTGAGATTGCTTCGCGCTCGCGACGCCTTCGATCCGGGCAGCAACACGGTGTGCACGAATTTCGTCTCCTGGCTCTCGCGCGAGAAGAACGCGCGAGTGCTCGAGATCGGGACGCGACGGACCGAAGGGGGCGCTCCCACCACGCGGCGACATTGGGCGCATCCGATGGCCGAATACGTCACCTCCGACTTCATGTCCGGGCTCGATGTCGATGTCGTAGCAGACGCCGAGAAACTCTCCGAAACCTTCGAACCTGATTCATTCGACGCGGTGATCGGCTGCTCGGTGTTCGAGCACATCCGCAGGCCTTGGCTGGCGGCACCCGAGATCGCGAAGGTGCTGCGGCCGGGCGGGAAGACGTTCATACAGACGCATTTCGCCTTCCCAGTGCACGCCTACCCTTATGACTACTGGCGCTTCACGCGCGAGGCGCTGGAGACGCTTTTCGGGACCGAATCGGGCTTTGCGAGCTGCGAAAGCTACTACGAGTTCCCGGCTTCGATCGTCAGCCGTGAGCTCTACCTCTCGGCTTACGGCCACAGTTTCCTCAACGTGTGCTGTGTCGCCGTGAAGGGTGAAAAATCCGGGACTTAGAGAATTCGCTCATCGCACTCGGGTCGCTCCGATCATATCTTGTCGCTGCCCGAACGGTTGCTGTGCACCATCACGGCCATGAGCGCGACGGCAAGCAGCACCGTGAAGATGACCCCAGGCACGAGAAAGGCGAGATCGTCGCTGTTGAGACCAAAGGAGCTGAAGCCACTGATCGCCCACAACAGGAGAAGCCCCCCAAAAACGCCGGCCGTCGAGAGCCCCGCGAAGATGATCGTTTGTTTCATCGAAACCCGCTTCGGTGCTTGGCAAATCCGCGGCCAGCGCGACGGCATCTTCTTTGAGATGGTGCCGGACGATCGCGGGTCAATTGGTGAGAGAGCATTTCTGGCCTTCCTGCCATGTCCGCGCGGCAATGGACGCCGCAAGCGGCGGCACCGGTTGGAGCGAGCTCTTTCTCGAAAGGAGGCTGCTCATGCGCATGGAGAACGCGGCCCAGCTTATGCAGGTCACAGGAAGGGCGATTTCACGCTGGGCGCGTTGACGGGTCCCTGCACAGGGCGCTAAGGAGGCCGTTCAGCCGTGAAGCGTGGCAGCCCGGTTGCAAGCAGGTCTTGCCTGCAAGCATTTTCGCGTTGCCGGAGCGTTTCGCCGGTTCCGGAGAGGTGGCTGAGCGGTTGAAAGCACCGCACTCGAAATGCGGCATACGGGCAACTGTATCGGGGGTTCGAATCCCTCCCTCTCCGCCACCACCCTTTGAAATTATTGAGTAATTTTCATTTCTGCCAATTTTGTTGCAGCCTAGTCCACAAAATCGATAACGCTTCAAAAATTCCCTGAGAAATTACGCGTTCCTTATCTCCCGTCACCCCGCGTTACCATCGTCCGCGTTCAACTAGTGCGTCCGGACATGAAGAGGATTATTCGAATGCGGGAGGTGGCCGCTCGGCTCGGCGTGAGCCGCTCCACGGTCCACGAGAGGTTCTTCAAATCCGGTCGCCTGCGGCCCGTAGTCCTCGGGCCACGGAGCATCGGCTGCCTCGAGGATGAGGTCGACGAAGTGATCGACCAGCTGGCGGCGGCTCGCGACTCCACGGCCAGGCCCAAATCACCACGCCGGCGAACCGGCAAGTATGCCCGCGCCGGTAGGGGGTGAACCATGGAACGCCCCCGACTCAAGAAGATCGACAGGCTCCGGATCGGGCAGGCGATCAAACCGGACGAGGCGCCCGTAATCGTCGGCTTCGACTATGAGTTGGTGGACCCCGAGACGGCCGAGAAGCTGCGCCGCACCGCCGAGCGATTTCACAGGCTCTCGCGCAGCATTCTCGATATGGGTCGCGAGCTGCGCGATCGGCGAGAGGACTGTTTCAGCGGGGGCCAGGGCAAGAACGCCGGTCTGTGGGGTGCCTGGCTCGATGGTGAGTTCGGCCTCGATCGACGAACGGCCCTGAGATACGTCGCGGCATCCGAGCTCGTCGATGGTGGCCCGGACATTTTGTCCAACCTGCGTCCGAGCTGCATCTACGCGCTCGCCGCTGCCGACATGCCCGCCGCCGTCGACGAGGTCGCCGAGCGCCTCGAGAGGGGCGACGAGCTGAGGGGCAAAGAGGTGCGCGAGATCATCGACGCGCGCAAGAAGAAGGCTGCGCAGCTCCGAAAGGGGGGAGACGAGGGCCAGCGCAAGAAGTCGGCGAAGATAGATCTCGAGCGCGGCACGACGTTCACCAGCGACGATCCCCATCCTGCCGACGATGAGGACGGTAACGAGGCCGATGCAGCAGAAGACCTGAAAGAGGCGATAAGCAAGATCATCCGCGATCTCAGCAATCAGCGCGACAGCATCGAAGAACAGGTGGCGCAACTGGATATGGCCAATGTCGACCGAGAGGTGAGGTTGGCCCTGGTCGATGCGCTGCGGCAATCGGTCGAGAGCCTAGAGCAACTGGCCAGCTCGATTGAGGTCCTTCCATTGGAGCTCGTCGACATCGAACGGTCGCACGGCGAGGAGGCAGCGTCGTGAAGCTTCCTCGCCCCCGCCTCGCCCGCACACCGCTCGACCCGCCCGCCGCGGAACTCAGGCGCCTGCACGGCGAATACCTGGCACTGGCCAGGAAGACCGTCGAGCACGCCCTGCGCATCGGTGAGCTACTATGCCAGGTGAAGCGGCAGCTCGGGCACGGTGCCTGGCTGCCTTGGCTGGCGAAGACGGGAATCAACGCGCGCAGCGCCCAGCGCTTCATGACGCTTTGGCGCCGCCGCAGGGAAATCAAATCCGACAAGTTGTCGAATGTGGCGGACGCGTGGCGCGTGCTCGCCAGTGCCGAACGGAGCGCGGAGAATCGCGAAATGCGGCGGCACGGGATGCTCGAGCGCGCCGCGCAGTGCGCCAGCGCCACGCGTGACTTCGAGCTGCACCATGCCTCCTGCCGCGACGCCATCGCCGTGCTGCGACCTGACTCGGTCGACTGGATTATCACGGATCCAATGTACCAAGACGCGGATCTGCCGGTCCACGAGGACCTCGCCGAGCTGGCGGCACACTGCCTCAAGCCCGGCGGCAGCCTCATGTGCATGATCGGAGCCCTACGACTCCCCGAGATCCTCGCCATGCTCGGCGCCAAGTTACAATACCATTGGGTTCTCTTTTACGTCATGGATGGCCCGACTTCGCCCGTATACGCGCGCAAAGTCTTCAACGGGACGCGCATGATACTTTGGTACACCAAGGGCAAATATTCAGGCACCGACTTGCTGCGCGACACCATCATCTCGGACGGCATCGACCCGCGCTTTCACAAGTGGGGCAAGTCGATCGACGGATTCCGGCAATTCATGCGCAAAATCGTGCATCCGGGCAACGTGGTCCTCGACCCATTCCTAGGCGGCGGCACCACCGGCGAAGTGGCGCTCGAGCTCGGGGCCAGATTCGTCGGCTTCGACATCGACGAGAGCGCAATCGCCGTCTCGAGGGTGAGGCTGAACGAAGTCGCGGCGCGACTGAGCCCGGTAGCCGTGGCGGCGGAATAACAGGACTTTGCCCGACCGCTCCGGTCTTGAAAGAGGAGTTGACGACCATGACGGACCGCATCGATGCCGAGCCCCCCAGTGACCTGCACGCCGAGGTGAGCAAGATCGCCGAGCACGCGGCCATGGAGGTGAACAAGACCCGCGAGCTCATGAAGAAGGAGATGTGCGAGATCCGCGAGCGCAGGAGGAAGGAGTGCATGAGATCCTCGATCACGGGCTCGAGAAGGTGCGCAAGATCGCCGATGGCCACGAGCGCGAGGTGAACGACTATAAGGACCAAGTGCGGATGATCGTGTCCAAGTGGCAGGGAGCGGGCGGTGGGAATCGGCCGCCCCAAACCCTCATGCCGGCCCGAGATCGCCGTCGGCGACGATATGCAATACAGTAATTGTCTAGTTTACACGCTGTAAAAGCAGAAGTGGCCAAGAACAGCAGAGGAGAACGCGAAGATAAAGGTATTGCCGATGCCCGAAGTATGCTATGAATTTGGAAAGCGAAGGGGCCCGGCGCGATGAACGCCGAGCCCCTGGATGCATTTCAACCCGAGCAGGAGTCTAAATGCAATGCCGAATCTAGGGAAGGAAGGCGCAAGTGTCAAATCCGCCGAGCGCCCGCGGCGCAAGGACAAATTCTCCCTGTTCGTCCCCATGCCGCGCGCCATCGCCGAGCGACCCCCGCCGCTGACGGCCTTCGAGTGGGCGGTGCTCTCCGCCGTCCTGCGCGAGGCCTACGGCGCGTGGAAGGCAGAGAGGTCGGACGCGGCCTTTCACGGGCCGGGCAAGGACGCGGTGGAGAGGGAGAAGGAGCGCCCCCTCGAGTACGAGCACCGCAAGTATCGCGGCATGAACATCCAGGCCGTCGGGCAGGAGGCCCATCGGCTCGACGACGAGCGGCGCCGGAAGCGGGGTCCGTCCGAGCCGATCGCCGTGCGCGTGCGCCCGACGCGCCTGCTGGCGAGCGCCGGCCTGAAGAACCGAGCCGAGCATCACCGCAGGCTCGCCGAGGCGCTCGACAAGCTGACGCGCCCCGTCGGGGCCATGCCGCCGCTGCTCCTCCGGTGGACCGAGATGCGGCGCGGATTGCGGCTGAGGGTGAGCCCGGCCTGGATCCGGAGCGGCTGGCACATCGTGCTCGTTCCGCTGCCGCTTCCCGTCAAGTCGGTCCAGGCCATCCGCCTGCTCGTGCTGCTGCAGACGCTCGACCCCCACGCCGCGGACAAGTGGATGCGGCTCGACGAGGTGCGCCGTCGGCTCGGGATCCCGGGGCACGGGGACCGCCACGCCGAGCGCGGGCTCGCCCGCGCCGTGGGCGTCGTCAACTCGCACCTAGCGAGCTGGCCGCTGGCGCGGGCCGTGACCTCCATGGCCGAGCGCTACGGCTTCGAGATCCGGGACGGCGGGCGCGTCGTGTTCACCTCCGTCGACCACCCGCGGGTCGTGGCCGCCGAGCGGGCGGCCGAGGCCGCCCGGGAGGAGAAGAGCCATCGCGAGATGGAGAGGAGCCACGAGGAGCACCACCGCGTCATCGAGGAGGACGAGGAGCGCGAGAGGAAGGCACTGGCCCTCGCTCGGAGACCGCGGCTGAGACAGGACATCTACGAGGAGCCCCTCGATCCCTTTATCGCTGACCTGGCCGCCACATGCGAGCCGGACGACGCGGAGGTGCTGAGATGACGAGCCAACTTTTCCCTAGAGAATACGTCGTTCCTGTCCACAAAGTCGACGAAAAACACGTCGTTCCTGTCCACAAATCGACGAAAAACACGTCGTTCCTGTCCACAAATCACGTCGTTCCTGTCCACAAAAATGGCATCAAGTCTTTGAAATCACAGGATAATCGGCGGGGTATAGTAGATATAGCAGGAAGAGATAAGGATCAGGAAAGCGTTAGCTTCAGAAACGCCGGCGCAGCCGGCGAGGGTTTTCTGGTCAGGCTTCGCCCTGGAAGAAGGAGGAGGTTTGAGACATGTCCCAGCGACCCAGACTAGCCAGGCCGCGCCTGAGACAACCCGCACCGCGGCCGCGTCTAAAGCGGCGGCTGAGCCAGGCGACCGTCGACCAGATCGCCCACCACGCGTCCGTCCTGGACCGCGACGCCGGCCCGGGCCCCTGCCACCGCATCCTGCAGGAGCTGGCGGACGTGGCGGCGGACAGGATGGACCCGGACGACGCCCGCGAGACAGTGACCCGGCGCCTGGGCCGCGACGTGGCCCGTCTCGTCTGGCTCATCGGCCCGCGCGAGGCGTACGGTGCCGTACAGCGCCTCGCCGACAGGATGGCGGAGGACTGCATCGACGCCCCGAAGAGAAGCAGGGTCGCGGAATGACGACGGGAAGAGAAGCACGAGGTGTAGAGTCGTGAGCAAGTATCAGACGCGCCCGTATCTGCAGCGCCCGCGGCTCAAGAAGAGCAGGCCGCCTGCTGCGACCAAAACCGCATCGAACACCGAGAAGAAAAACCCCGTCACGGCGGAGGACATGATCAAGGACGACGACGGCTTGAACGCGCGGCAGAAGTTGTTCGTCCGCTGCTACGCCGCAAGCGGCAACGGTGCAGCTGCCGCAGTCGAGGCCGGATACAGCAAGAACACCGCTGTGACCCTCGCGTCCAAGCTCTTGACGAATCCCCACGTGAAGCGCGCGGTGGAGAAGGCGCAGCAGAAGCGGCTGAGACGCCTCGACATCACCGGCGACCGCACCATCGAGGAGATCGCCTCCGTCGGCTTTGCGCAGATCACCCCGACCGACGTGAAGGTCAGCGACAAGATGAGCGCATTGACGCTGCTGGCGAAGCACGCCGGCCTGCTCGTCGAGCGGCACCAGGTCGACCAGCGCTCCACGCTGTTGAACGTCAGCGTCACCCCCGCGGACCTGGCCGACGCGCGTCGGCTCGTTCAGGAGCACCTCGGAGCATCATCTCCGCCGCTGATCGAGGCGAAGGCCGAGCCCGATGCGGGCAAGGGGGATGAAGGCTGATACAGCAGCCATCGCGGTGTGAGCCGTCAAACAGTAGGTCGGGTTCGAACAACTGGGCCATCTGGCCCAGTTGAGAAGCGGGTCGGGCGAGACGGGGCGCGATCAACTGGGGAAAATTCCCCAGTTGAGAAGCGGACGGGGCGAGACGGAAGGGCGCGCGTCCCGTTTCACCTTCGGCAGCTCGATCTTGCCGGCCGCGTCGGCCTCGACCACGGCGGCGGTTACCCCCCATACCACAAACCCCACCGCCTTCGTGGTCCGACAACCGTTGAGAAGACGCGCTGATTCCGGCGTTCAATTCGCTCACCATAAACGGTTGTTTGTGGTACAAGGGTGTCCTTACGAGTCGGAGGGCGAGCATGAGCAGTTTAGAGGAGAAATGACGATGGCCGACATTGTGGACTTCTACGTGGAGAGGGACAAGCGCGACGGCGAGGCTTATCGGCTGTTGCAGGCCGAGACGCTATCGCTGGTGTTCGCGGAGCATCACGGCGGTCGTGCCCCCGGCTCGGCGGATGAGCTCTGGGCTTGGCTTGGCACCGCCGAAGGCAAAGTCGCCTTGGCACCGCATCTGAACGAGCGCGGCAAGATTAAGGTCGACCCACGGCTCTATGACGCGAAGCAAACGCAATGAGCAAGGTCAAGCGAGCGGCCCTCTACCTGCGCGTGTCGACCGACGGCCAAACGGTCGAGAACCAGCGCCGGGACCTGATCAAGCTGGCCGAGCTGCGCGGCTGGGAAGTCGTGGCTACCTACGAGGACGCCGGCATCTCCGGCAGCAAGGGCCGCGACAAGCGTCCCGGCCTGAACCAGATGCTGCAGGACGCCAGGCGTCGCAAGTTTGACCTGGTCGCCGTCTGGGCCATCGACCGCCTGGGGCGCTCGACCTCGACCGTCGCCGGCAGCATAGACGAGCTGGCCGAGGCCGGCGTCGGCATGTTCGCCCACAAGGAGAGCATGGACACCAGCACCGCGCACGGCAGGGCCATGCTCGAGATGGCCGCCGTCTTTGCGCGCCTCGAGCGCGAGATGATCCGCGAGCGCGTGGTCGCCGGCCTGGCTCGCGCGAGGGCCGAGGGCACGAGGCTGGGTCGTCCCCCCATCCACCCGCGGGTCGAGAGGCGCATCATCAAGGCGCTCGCCAAGGGCAACCTGGGAATGGCCAAGATTGCCGCCCAGCACCGAGTGGGCGTCGGCACGGTGCAGAGGCTCAAGCACGGCACGCACATTTCGATGCGGAGGGCCGCGCCATGAGATGGCTGTCAGATCCGCAACAAGAGCTGGTTATTCGCACCATCGCCAAGATCCCGCTGCCGATGGCCCGCCGCGATTTCCTCGAGCGCCTCGAGCCGAAATTGCGCGCCAAGATGTCCGACGAGCAGGTCGTCGAGGCCATCAACGCCACGCTCGCCCAGTTCGAGCCCGGCCACTATCGCGTCGACAGCTCCGGGCGCGTCGAACGCAGGGACGATCCGGTCGACGAGAACATGACCCTCCAGGAGGCCGCCGCGCGATACCAGCGGTTGCTCCGCGAAGATCCCGACGAGCGGTTCTGGCCACCCTACCCGCCGCGCCCGCCGCGCCCGCCGGGCGAGCGCGAGATCAAGAGCGCGCCCATGTCCCCGGAGCAGCTTCGCGCCGGGGTCGAGGAATACGATCGCATGCTGTTCAGCTCCGGGCGCGACGAGGAGTGCAGCGATGAGGAGTGGGCAGAAGAGAAGCGCCGCAGGGCGAACGAGGAGGCGGAGCGCCTCGCCGCCCAGGCCCGCTGGCCCGTCGACCCGAGCCCGCCGCCACGCGAGGCCGCCCAGCTCATTCGCGGCGAGGCCGTCGAGCTTGAGCCAGAGCCCGAGCCGCCGCCCAGTGACGACGACCCAGACCCGAAGCCGCCACGCGATCCCGCGCCGACGCGCTCGCAGGCGATCCGCGAGGCCATCGAGATGGCGCGCAAGCGCGGCAGGGGTCGGCCCCGCAAGCCGCCTCCGGCCTTCTTCAGGTGAGCCCGGGTGGACACCCTCCACGCCGAGGTATAGTTGGACCTGTCGCGGCAAGGCGCGGCGAGGCCAGGCATGGTATGGCTCGGCATGGCGAGGCAAGGCTAGGCCCGGCGAGGCAAGGCAAGGCGAGGTGATGGGGCTCAAGGTCCCACTGACTGAAGAGGCGCCCCGGGTGGCGCCTCTTTTTTTTGCGCGCCGACAGTAGCCGCAAGCATTGCACAGCATGGGCCAAGATCGGCCACAGTATTTCCGACCCCCCGCTGGGCCAGCTAAGCCGAAAATGACTATGGACTTTCGGCGGTTCAATGTCTTGATGAAGTATCGTCGCCTATTGCTTGGGGGAGTTTTTGGCAGATGGACCCCGCCAAGGTCCGCATCACCACCTCACCGACCCTCACCGGTCGCCACCGCGACGTCCCGTCGCAGCCACGGCTCCGCATCGTCGTCGCGCCCGTCATCGACAATGGCCGCTACACGGGCCGCTTTTCGACCCGCCTGCCGGACGGGCGCGAGCTGGTGCCCCGCGCTCGGTGCCCGCTCTTCGAGTCGGCCCGCGTCCTCGTTGCCGAGGGCCGGGATCCCGACACCGTGTTAGAAATGATACACATCGGCGCCAGTCACGTGGCGATGAGTGGCCGGCTACGCCGCCTGGCCGAGCTCACCGTCGCCGAGGGCGCCAATTACGGCCCAGATTTCGCGAAGTTCACGCCCTTCGACCGCGCCCCCGCCCCAGGGGCCAGTTGCCGCCCGAGCGGTCCGCCAAGGACGGCTATTCCGGGCCGGGGTGCGGCACCCCCTAGCCACGAAGAAAAAGCCCGCCCAGCCCGCCTCCCATCCGTCATCGAGGCTATCCGCCCGCCTGCATGCCTGGCCACCGAGTAAGAAGCGCAAGTATTAGCGAGAGCAGCCCAGTATTCTCTCTTACGGTGCGCTGAAACCTCACCCTGACTTCTCGCCAACAGGGAATTAGTTGGTCAGTAATCGTCCCGAGTTACTCGGTCCATCAAGTTCCTCAATCTCATCAACGCTTCAGCCATCCTGAAGCCCATCGGGCGCCTGATCGCGGAACACGAAACGGAGCGGCAGCGTTACATGACCAGTGTGTGCTCCCGGTGGAGCAGCCCCGCGACTCGCGAAGTCACAATTGGTCATCCTTCCGCGGAGGCTCCAATGAACAAAACCATCGAGCCGACACGACGTCGGTTTACGGTCTACTCAGATGTGTTAGGCCTTTCGCGGATCGGGTCCATCGCAGCCGCTGTCTTCGTGCTACAGCCGACAATTGCCATGGCGCAGGGGCCTGATTATGGAGGCGCCCTGATCGACACTGCGTCCGATCCGAGCGCATATTTTCCGCGATTGCATCGGCAACCGCTTCTTCCCAGCGATGTGGCGCATGTATTACGAGATTGGGGCCTGCAGTTGTTATCGATGCCGACCCGGTCTCCCACATCCTACGAAGCGATTGTTCGGGACGATGCCGGCCAGGACCTATTCGTACCCGTCGATCCGTATGACGGTAGGATATTAAATCTGGACCTCGTTGATAGGGTGCTTAGTCATGGTGTCGTCTCCCAGAGGAACGCGAATGAGCGGCTCGGAGATGAAAGCAGCGGCCATCTAGCTAAGATCAGCAAGCCTGCAACGTCGCTGTCGCCGGGTTACCGGAAGAGGCGGGTCGCAATTGGAAATGCCTTTCCCCGAACAACCACCAGGGTACCCGCGCGCAGGACCATCTCACGTGTCGAACATGACGATATTGCCGCTGCTAGCCGAGACGCGGCGACGCAGCGGCTTCGTCATGTGGAGAGTTCTTCTACGGGCGTCAAGCAGCCGCGCAACGACACTGCCCTTGGCGAGGCCACCACGCCCACGTGTGCCAATGTGCCGGATGCGAGCGCCCCTCTCAGCAAGACCTCTCCTGGCGCCGCCACCTCAGCTCCGTCGGCGCCATCTACGATTCCACAGAAGATCGATGAGCAACACGCAAAAATCCCAGCAGTCGCGGGTTTCGACTGACCGCCGATGCGGTGAAAGTTTGAGTTGGATGAGCTCGCGCGGTGGCGCCGCCGGCCTCCGCTTTCGACACCACACCCCGCCTGATCGCGTTCCGGGCACCTCATGAGCGGTCACTCCAGCAGCGGGAATGGTGTGCGCTCAGAAGCGCGAATAGGTGCCGCCCCAGGCGCATGGCCTTTCCTGAAAGTAGTCCACCCCGGGGGAGGGACTTGATACGGCGAGCGGCGCGTCACTTCAGCCGCTTCCGCGGGTAGAGTGGACATCGTTCAAACGTCTGAGAACGTCCGCTGCTGACCCGAGTCGGACATGTCACCTTGGAGCGGCTTTCGCAGCAAAGGCACTTCGGAACTATGACAGCTGGCGCAGGACGGCACCCTGCTGGCGCCGCCGACAGGAAGTGAGCGCCTGATCGAAAGCATCAAAGCTCCAATCGACCGCTTCGTATTACTATGGCGCTAAGTCGTTAGGTGGTAGCCTCCGTTACTTGATCTTCGTGCGTGGCGGGGTGGACAATGGACGTCAGGATCGACGAGGTCTCCGCAGGCGTTTACCGCGTCTCGGTGTTTTTGCCCCAAGCTCAAGGCGGGGCCGGTTTTATGTTCAACCATTTCTTGATTGTTGGTGACGAGCCCATGCTTTTTCATTGCGGGCTCAGGAAGATGTTTCCTTTGGTATCGGAATCTGTCAGCAAAATCGTCCCTTTCGGGAAGCTGCGCTGGCTAGGTTTCGGACACTTCGAGGCGGATGAATGCGGCTCTATGAATGAATGGCTGTCCGCCTGTCCCAATGCGGAAGTAATGCACGGTGCAGTTGGATGTCGGGTGTCCATCGGAGATATGGCAGACCGGCCACCGCGCGTGCTTGCTGACGGGGAGGTCGTCGACCTAGGAGGCAAACGAGTTCGCTATATTAATACGCCACATGTTCCGCACGGATGGGATGCTGGCGTTGTATTCGAAGAGACCACGGGTACTCTCCTTTGCGGCGACCTCTTTACAAGGCTTGGCGGTGGCCCACCCCTTACGGCCAGCGATGTCGTTGGTCCCGCACTGGAGGCAGAAGACTTTTTTGCCTTGACTAGCCTTGGTCCAACGACCGCTCCCAACATTCGCAAGCTCACGGTGCTGAAGCCAGCTACCCTTGCTCTCATGCATGGCTCGTCGTTCAATGGAGACACAGTTGGCGCGCTTGACGCATTGGCGGATCGCTTCGAGGCACGCCTGCACCGGCGATGACCCGTTGAGTTTCAATGCGACAATGTCAATTGTTGACCCCAAGCGGACCTTGACCGGTCGGCGTGCTTTCAACCGGGCCATCTGCTGGGCTAGGCTGATATTCGAATCAGCGCGGGGCAGACGGGATGCCTGGGATCTCTACCGAATTTCTTTTCTCTATCGCGCTTGAGGTGCCGGTCCTTGCACTTGGCGAAACCCCTTACGGCGGGCGACGCATCGCGCGGGTTGGCGGCGGCAGCTTCGAAGGGCCCAAGCTGAGAGGCGCGGTGCTGCCGGGCGGGGGCGGATGGATGATCCTGCGGCGCGATAGCGTTCTCGACATCGAGGTGCGCATCGTGCTCGAGACTGACGACAAGCAGATGATCTACATGCACTGGAAGGGCTATCGCCACGGTCCGAAGGAGATCATCGATCGTTTGAGCCGTGGCGAAGATGTTGACGCTGCAAGCTACTATTTCCGCACCACGCCGTACTTTGAGACCAGCTCGGAAAACTACGCGTGGCTCAATCGCATTTGTTCGATTGCCACCGGCTCACGCGTTGGCGATCGCAGAGGCTTCGACGTCTATCAAGTCCTATAGTTTCATTCCGGTTCTGGCCCCTAGTGGACATCGCGGCATGTCCGCTCCGCGGTCGCTATCGGGGCACGAGCGGACATTCAGCAGGTCATACTCAACTAGCCGCAATTATGAGTAAGCGTTTGTCACCCATCTAGGACATGCGCCGCACGTCGCCCCTTACCTGCGGATGCACCCCTTTGTGGTCCGGGCGTTTGCGCTCTTTGAGGAAATGGCGTTACTACCTTGTCCATCTCCTTCTCTGTCGGCAGGCTACTAGATCCTTGGCGCGCTGCTGTGTGGGATGTTCTGTTCCGCTCTATTCGATGGACGCCGGCATCCTGATGACGGACATCAGGGATCGCGCCGCTTGGTCGAGGAGCTGATCTGCATTTTCCTCCTCTCCGAGCGATCTGGTGAGGAGCTGGACAATTTCGGGTTTGCGGATCTGCTGAGCCAAGTTCTTGGCGGTTGTATACCCCGCAATCTCGTAATGCTCGACACGCTGAGCCGCTCCGATCAGCGCGAGATCGGCCGAAGCATCGTCCTTAGTTTTGCCTACGGTGATAACCTCCTCGCCCTCCTCGATCAAACCGGCCATCCCCTTGCATTGTTTTGCACGCGCCGGTGCCTCGAGGAGTTCGAAGCATCCCTCAAGACGCTCGACTTGCGCCCGTGTCTCTTCGAGATGGGCCTCAATGAGCCGCCTCACCGTGTCATGGCGGGCTGCTTTCGCCATCTTGGGTAATGCCTTCAGCAACTGCTTTTCCGCGTGAAGCAGATCTCGCAGTTGCTCTGTGAGCAAATCTTGAATTGGCTCGGGATTTTCTGTGTCGGAGCTTTCGGCGTGCAATGCGGATTCACCCTCGCCGTTCATCGGCTGGAAGGCCGGAGCTTCGACGAATTCCCAGCCGTTGCCTTCGTTCCACGGACCCCGCATGTCGGCCTCACCATGATCGCCTGTTCCAGTCGAGTCATTGAAGAATTGATCAACCAATTTGGCAGACGGCGCGATGCGGCCAATGGAAAAGCGCGGCCGTTCCAGGCTCTCAAGCGCGAGAGTAAAGGCCCTCATATGAGTGATCTCGCGAGTCATCAAGAATTGCAGCGCGTCCTTAGTGCCCACGTCATTGCAGAAGTTGATGAGCCGCTCATATACGATTTTGGCCCGCGCCTCGGCGGCAATGTTGCTACGCAGATCGACGTCCAGTTCGCCCGTGATCTTGAGGTAGTCTGCGGTCCAGGCGTTACCCATGGAGTTGAAGAGGTTGACTCCGCCGCCGCCGGCGATCGCGATTAACGGATCGGCTTCGGCATGCTCGCGTCCGAACTTCATTGGTTTGAGGTGCATGCGTGCCAGCGAGCCAACGATCTCGAGGTGGCTCAGCTCCTCGGTGCCGATGTCCATCAGGAGATCCTTGCGAGCGGCATCCTCACAGTTCAGGCCTTGAACGGAGTACTGCATGGCCGCCGCGAGCTCGCCATTAGCGCCTCCGAACTGCTCGAGAAGCATATTGCCAAAGCGCGGGTCGGGTTCATCGACACGCACCGTATACATGAGCTTTTTGATGTGATGATACACGGGGACCTCGCTGAGTGCTGCCGATGCCGTTTGACCTGTCCCCTAACGGAGCGCACATCCCGATGTTCCCTGAACCCGTAGCGAAGACACCTGGCATCGCTGAGGTTGGAGCAAGGCGCGGCGCTGGCCGCGACCCCGATGCTCAGCCTTCATGCCCTTTGAGGCAGGCACTCGCGTGTTGAAGAATTCTCATAAGTCGGGTCCGCCTCATGTCCTGGTGAGTCGTTCCTTCCAGGTAGGCGGCGGCCCGTGCGCATAGCGCGTCTGTCAAGCCATCTCGGCTCCTGGGCTGAAAGAGCGGAAGGCCGTCAAGACCGTCGTCTTCATCATCGATGACAAGGAAGCGGGTTGTCCCCGGATGAAGCCGCAGCCATTCGCGAATTTCATCGCCGCGCGGACGCTTCGGCATATCGGGTGTGATGT
>Ga0213876_10001485_pt1 | contig 14593 bp, 10 predicted proteins | sample BarmaccomBMRX_R9_FD_160113 | JGI IMG/M metagenome (GOLD analysis project Ga0213876, IMG submission 160113) | Root-associated microbial communities from Barbacenia macrantha in rupestrian grasslands, the National Park of Serra do Cipo, Brazil - RX_R9 | ecosystem: Host-associated > Plants > Roots...
TACTGATGTAGCAGCCGTCAGGAGGGATGTGCAATCGCTTTGCAAGCGCGCGGACGTTGTGATTGTCTCGATGCACAACGGGATTGAGTACATGCCGAAACCGTCAAAAGCTCAGATCGAGTTTGCCCACGCCGCAATTGATGCGGGCGCAAAGTTTGTGATCGGACATCATCCGCACGTTGTTCAACCCGAAGAAGAATACCACGGCGGTCAAATTTTTTATTCGTTAGGGAATTTCGTTTTTGACCAGTATCAGCGTCAAGCGACCCAGCACGGCGAAATAGTCGAAATCTCATTTTTTGGAGCACTGGCGCTTACGACACGGGTCCTGCCGGTGAAAATCACGCCGACAGGACCGGAACTGGAAGACTTAACCGCCCGTGGGACGCTCCAGATGTCCACCGAACTTAGAGCGCATCGCCGACAGAACCTTCTCGGCAAAAGTATGCTCGTGCCGGGAGCGGAACCGGGTAAATAGCGCCGAGGCCAGAACTTCAACCGATACTGCTTCCTCGATGGCGGCATTAATGGTCCAGCGCCCTTCGCCGGAGTCCTCCACAAAGCCGGTGAAATCGGAAAGGCTGGGATTTTCCGTTAAAGCCATTGCCGTCAGGTCAAGCAGCCATGAGCCGACCACGCTGCCCCGACGCCATAGTTCTGCGATGTCACGAATGCTCAGGTCGTAACGCTCATTTTCGGGCAGGCTTTTCGAGTTCTTGTTAGTCATGACATCGAAGCCTTCGGCGTAAGCCTGCATAACGCCGTATTCAATTCCATTGTGAACCATTTTGACGAAGTGCCCCGCGCCTGGAGGACCAACGCGCATGTATCCTTGTTCGGCTGTGCTGCCGGTCTTGTCATACCCTGGCGTCCGGTCGATATTGCCCAGTCCGGGAGCCAGCGTTTTGATAATCGGCTCAATTTTGACGAAAACATCCTCGTCCGCGCCCACCATCAAACAATAGCCGCGTTCGACGCCCCAAACTCCTCCGCTGGTGCCGGCATCGACATAGCCGATTCCATGCTTTTTCAGTTCCGCTGCACGCCGTATATCGTCTTTGTAGAAGCTGTTGCCTCCGTCGATAATGACGTCGCCCGAATCCATACAATTGGCAAGGATCTGAATCGTGCTTTCGGTAGGCTTGCCGGCAGGCACCATGACCCAAACCACACGCGGCTTCGGTAGTTGTTTTACCAGTTCCTCCAAGGAACCGGCGCCAGCTTTAGCCGAACCTTCCTCCACAAGTTTCTTCACACTCTCGGCGTTCAGATCGAAGACGGTACACTGGTGTCCGCCCTTTTCTAACCGCCGTACCATGTTTGCGCCCATGCGCCCGAGACCAACAAGTCCGAGTTGCATCATTATCCTCTCGATAAGCTATGAGAATTGCAGTAGCTGCTTGGTTTTCGAATATGAGATTCAACAATCCGCGTCCCGTTTCACAAAGCGCTCTTTGGGTGTTGGCCGGTTTCAGCCTGTTAATAAGCTGTAATCGAACCCACAAAACGACAATTGCCGTCATACCGAAAGCCACAGCGGACATTTTCTGGCAAAGCGTTCACGCCGGGGCTGTAAAAAGCGCTTGGGCCAATAAGGTGGATATTGTGTGGGACGGGCCAGCCAGTGAGACCGATATAGCGGGCGAAATGAAAATTGTGGAAACGATGATTAATCGGCAGGTGGATGCCTTAGCTTTAGCTCCTTCGGATAGCTCGGCTTTCAAAATTGTCGTTGACCGTGCTGCTCAAGCCCGCATTCCGGTAATCATCTTTGATTCCGGGCTTGATAGCGATAAATACACGACCTTTGTAGCGACGAACAACCGCGCTGGAGGGGCGTTAGGGGCAGACCGTCTGGGGACCATTCTGGGCGGCAAAGGAAAGATTGTGATGGTAAAAACTACTCCCGGCGGCGCATCCACAACCGCAAGGGAGGATGGTTTTCGGGAGGAGCTAAAGGCAAAATTCCCAAGTATTCAAATTCTCGATGAACGCTTCGGTATGGCGAGCATTGCGCAATCTTTAACAGTCGCGGAGAATATGCTGACCGCTCACCCGGATTTGGACGGTATTTTCGCCTCGAATGAGTCAGGAACAGAGGGGGCCAGTCAGGCTGTTAAGGCAAGGGGCAGACGTATCAAACTAGTAGGCTTTGACTCCAGCCCGATGCTGCTGGAGCAATTGCGGACTGGAGTCATTGATTCTTTAGTGATTCAAGATCCCTTTCGCATGGGCGAAACTGCTGTTGAGCAAGCAGTCAAAGCGATCAACGGAGTGAAAACTCCCAAAGAAATGCTTCTCCCTCCGCGCCTCGTCAATGCGGCGAATCTCAATCATCCCGACGTGCAGGCTCAAATCAAGCCGGATTTGGAGCGCTACTTAGGCAGTCCTAGTTCGTAACGCGATAGAAAGTAAGGAGTGAATCGCCGGAGACTGGCGCAGTGGCAGCGCTCAAAAAAGTAACCGTCGAGCCGGTCAGGTTGTAATCTATGCTCTGCATGAGCAGAATGCCATTCTTATACAGCCGGAGGCTGGACGCCGGATTTGGCGCTGACCCTAGCTGAAAAATCAAATTGGTTCCATCAGTCGCTCCGCTGGGAACTTGATTATCAACGAAGCTGGATTGGCCCGCCGTACCAATTCGGTAAGATGCCTGCACGAGATCACTCGATTGAGGAACACTGGCCGGCAAAAAGGTAATCGTCGAGCCGGAAAGAGTGAAGTCGCTTCCAGCCTTTTGCAGTACGCCATTGCGGAAAAGAGAAAGGCTCGTTGCCGGATTGGGAGCGTTCGTCAGGTTGAAAACAGCATTCGTTCCGTTGATTGTTCCTTGAGGTATTTCACCATCGAAAAAAGTGGGAACATTACTGGGGGTGCTGGCAGTGCTGGTGAGATTGTTCACGATGTTGGTCAAATTAGCGACAGAACTGGATAACCCATTAACTGTGCTGTTGAATCCGCTAGTAGTGGACATCATCGTATTTAAGGAGTTTGAGATTGCATTCAGATAAGCGCTTAATCCAATCACTTGTCCCATAGCAATCGTACTGGCTCCAGATGATGAGGTTGTACTTGTCACGTTGGCTCGAACTTGGCTCAAAGTTAACGGCGCGCTGCTAACGCCCACCTGCCATGTTTCCACCCAACTTAAACGCCCATCTTTGCTGTTGAAAGTGGCTAGATAGAATCCCGATGACGATGCCGTTACCGAGGGCGCCAAGGAAACGGAAAGCACGCCATTGTAAATCTTAGCGGAGGTGCTGTAGGGGGCTGGAGCGCTGCCCGTGGAAGTTCCCGATCCCGTCCAGGTAATCACAACGGTTCCGTTGAACGGCGATCCGTCGGGATTCAAGACCGTATCGCTGATCTGAGTTAAATTAGACTGCGCCCACGCATGGCCTACAAACAAAGACAGCGTGAAAACGAAAAAAAGTTGCCGGAATTTAATCAAGTTTGCCTCGCTTCGGAATTCGCCGGATACCGGTCGATAACGGCTTCAGTCAACCACGCGCGAGGACTCTTTTGCTGTTGCGTTGACCATTTCTATGTGGTTCCACTGACCCAAGTGGAACCACATCAGCTACTTACAAATAATTGAAGAAATTGCATTCGTTGTGAATGCTTCAGATCGTAATCCTCTCTCCATCGAAACTGGTGAAGACGAAACCGGGAAAGGACTCTGAATAAGTATTCCGTTGGTCTCTCAAAATGCTGATAGCGATCTGCTCGCCCAGTCGAAGCGAAACCTCGTAATCTGAGCGCCAGTGAACAGCAGCGTGATTGCGACCAATCGCGATGTTTGCCGCTAATTTGTTCATTTCTCCGCCTACCGTAAGTTGCGAGGCATCGGCTCCCTGATAAGGAACGAGGGAGAGGCCATCCCCGGAGGGAATGACGGGATTGGGAATCACCCACGATTCATCAAAGAAGGCCTTTACTATCGTTGCGCAGGCTCCCGCTACCGTACCATGTCCTTGCCCATAAGAGGGATGCTGCGGGCAGCCTTCCGGAAAGGCATGCGGCAAAAGATAAGTGCCATTGCGCCCGAAAACTTGTTGAACAGCATTTGAATTGAGAATGTCGGGGTGTAGCGGGTAGGAGCGCTTACTTACGAGGGTGTTGTGAACCAGCCCTCCAAAGGCTTCCGGCCGCAATACCCGGTGTACGAACCATTTTTGGAACCATACGCCCTTAAGGGCACGGGTTGACGCTTCGGCAACGATCGTCTTCAGATGCGGCGGGCCAAACGTGCCAAAGCCCGTCTGTGTTCTCGAATTCCGGTACGGATTTGTGGGCGATAACGGCGCGCCGTTGTCGATTAACCAGAGGCATGCATTGAAATAGGCTTCAAACAAAACATCAACATGAACGTACTGGCCGATATCGCGGCCTGAGCGGACATGGCGGAGTTCCGGGTCATACCGGTTCGGATCAAACGGGGCTTGGCCATTCTGGCATCGCAACCAGGAATCATAATCGATAAGCCAGTCCACGCCTCCCGCTCCTATGGGAAGAGTGGTCTGGAACCGCTGTGTAATTTGCGCAGCGCCGTATTGCAGAGGGAAGTACAGGAACTGCGAAATGTAAGGTCCGATGACATCTTGCGGTGTGAAGCCACGGAAGAGCGTCTGGGCGGAGATCTGGCCTGTTGCCGGATCGCGCGGTCCGCCGTAGTCCGAAAGATGATTCAGCTCTTCGATAGCTTGTTGTGCTAATGGATGGGCGGCATATTGTGAAAACGGCACATCGCGAAGGAGCGCCTGCCAGTACAACTCAACGGCTTCCGCTGCACGCCGCGCACTGGCGAGGGCGGGAGCAGGAGGAATGGAGGTCTGATGCGAGTCTATGCCTTCAAGATCGAAGGCGAGACCCGCCTGGGGATTTACTAGAAGAGCAGAACCGCCCATAACGATGTTTTCAAATTCCCCTGGGTCGCCACTGTGAAGCGCACGTAATAGTGAATCGTAGGCATGAGAATCCACTTCGCCGCAGGAATCGTGGGGAAGGCCTTTGGAGAAGTTGCCAATACGATTTGGATACCGTCTTTCATCTCCGTTGTTAGCGTGGCTCGGAATGGCTTCGAGGAGATGTGAGTAGGCGGCCTGCGTGCGTATGTTGTACATCCGTTGGCGGCGCGCCTCGGCGCGATGTGCTGATGGACTCAAATCATTTTCTGCAGAATCCTGGACCGACGCTTTCAGGGCAGTAATGAGGCCAAGTGCTCCGCCAGTAGCAGACAAAAATCTTCGGCGACTGGCCGACAAACAGTTACCATGCAGCGAGAGACGACTCATGAGAGACTCCTTTCCTGCCAGTCCGCATGTAATTATCAAATTGGTTGAGAGTTGGCACTAATAGATTAATGCCGTTTACTAATGCCCCCCGGGCAAAGCCATAAAGAAATAAACGTTTGCTTTTCATCCTTTCCTCCGAATTGTTTTCGCTGGGGTTTTCCCGACCACTAACCTTCGCTAGCGTACGAGGTAAGCCCACCAAAACATCAATGACAACTCCTGTTGGGAGTGTGACTAGCAGAACTGCAATCGTCATTCCAAGTGCAATTAACGGGTTTTGATTGAGTAGAACCAGTCACTTTAGGAAGCGGAGAGAGGGGCAGTGGACTCACGGACGATCAACTCTCCGCGAATCACTAGCGCTTTTTCTTCTGGTGAGCCGTTAAAAATTGCTATAAGAAGCTCGGCTGCTTTGCGGCCCATCTCGCGCCGGGGCTGCCGTACGGTAGTCAGCGCAGGCCGAGCTAAAGCCGCAAACGTGATATCGTCGAAGCCGGTCACAGACAACGATTCCGGAATCATAATTCCACACTCCTCTGCGACCTTGAGCAAACCAAACGCCGAGATGTCGTTATAACAGAGCACCGCTGTCGGCCTTTTGCTTCGATGGAGTAAATCCCGTGCCGCTATGCTTGCCCCCTCCAATTTGCCGTCACCGTAAACGACGAACTCCTTCGGCAGCGATACTTTAAACTCCGCTAGTGCTTTCCCGAATCCGGCAAATCGATCCTCGTCCGAGTGCAGACCCAGCCGGTCGCCCAAATATCCAATCCTCCGATGCCCGAGTTCAATCAAATGCCGCGCGGCTTGGTACGCGCCATGGACGTTATCAACGGCAATCGAGTACGCAAAATCACTTCGGTGCTGGTTATTCACTAGCACAATTGGAATTTTCAACTCTTCGAGCATGGGCAGGTAAAGCGAACCGACGCGAGAGGAGGCAACTAGAATCCCATCTACCCGGCGCTCTCCGAACGAGCGCACCACTGCCATCTCGCGTTCGGGATCAGCCTGCGAAGTTGCCAGGATCACGGAATAGCCGTGCTGATTTGCGACTTCCTCAATTCCATCCACCAGATCTCCATTGAACGGATCAGCAATAGAAGTGACAACCACACCGATAGCCTGAGTCTTCCGTGTCACTAAGCTGCGCGCTACTGCAGAAGCCGTATACCCGGACTCCCGCGCAATCTGCTGAATCCGTTGCGCCGTCGCTGCCGGAATGAGCGGACTATCGCGTAACGCACGTGAAACAGTTGAATGCGAAACACCTGCTAAGCGCGCAATGTCTTTTATTGATACCGGCATAAAACAGCAGACTGCACCATGTTAAACCTTCCTATTACCCTCACCTTTTCTTTAGCGCTCGCGGCACAGCTCGCTTTTCTCAATAAAAATCGGCCAGTATTAGATGCCCACAACTGCTATCCCTACGAAGGACAATGGACCGATCGCATCGAGCGCGCATTGTCAACAGGATTTCCGGTCGGTATCGAGCAGGATTTAGCGTGGTACGTTGATCCTGTAACAGGACAGGGACGCATTGTCATCTCGCATTCACCGAAGACGGACGGCACGGAGCCAACTTTACAGCATTACTTTTTTGATCGCGTGCGTCCCATCGTCGAGAAGGAGTTGCGCGAAGGCGACCGCTCACATTGGCCCCTGATTGTCCTGCACTTCGATTTTAAGGACAACCAATCACCGTTGCTGCAAGCAGTTTGGAACCTGTTGGGTGAATATGAACACCAAGGCTGGATCACCACCGCCGCAAAAACTCAAAACCCAGATGATTTACAGCCCTTCGACCCCAAGCCGCTGCTGGTTCTCACCGAGGATTCAGACGCGCAGGAAAACGTTTTCTTCAACGCCGTGCCGATAACCGGGCGCTTACGGCTTTTCGGCTCGGCGCACACCAGGCCCGTGAACGCCCAAACACAAGCGGAGCGCAATCATCTGCTCGCCACCTTGCCGCCAGAGCAGTTACTGACTGAAATGCCGACCAACTATCGCCGCTGGTGGAATAATTCCTGGTACCTGGTGGAAGAAGGAGGCGCGCCGGGAGCGGGCGAGTGGACTCAGGCGAAAGCAAACCGGCTCCGCGCTCTTGTGGATTACGCTCATAACCGGGGCTTTTGGATACGTTTTTACACGCTGGATGGCTTCGCTCCGGCAAATGACAAGGGCTGGGGAACGGCCTACAACTTCGGCTCGCCCGAAAGAGCGCTCATTCGCTGGCGAGCGGCTATACAGGCTGGCGTCAACCTGATCGCTACGGATCAATATGAAGATTTGGGAACATTGATGCGTAAAAAACAGTAAGGGTCAGCTTCCAGGATGGTACTCCCGCTCGGTGTGCCCCTGCAGTTGCGAACGATAGAAATAGACCTCTCGCAAATTACCGGTACTGTATCGCTGGGCCTCATCGTTGAAGTGACGAGATGCGGGGTGGCCGCTCTCTCCGCCTGCTGTGACCGCTTTGGCCCGTACCTTGTCGCCGAACTCGACGGCAGCGACGAAGCTGTTTCCGCTGGTTCCGTACCACTTTTTTGTTCCTGGATATGGACGCGCTCCGAAGGAGGCCAGTGAGCCCCAGATAGAAGATGTGAAGCCAACGGGAATACTTGGCTTTGTGTCATTGAACGGCTGGACGGTGTCGCCGGTTAAACGCTGAAACCGATTGATCTCACCCCAAGGTGTTTTCCAAGTGCCAAAGTCGGCTTCCAACCTGTCGGAGGCCGCAGAAAGCGATTGCAGGAGCTGTTGCGCCGAAACCTCCTTGCTAATGTAATCCTCGACAAGCATCCCTGCCTTTTTCGCCGGGGCGAGCGCCTGCTTCCGGATCTCTTCACCCCAGAACACCGCAAGGGAGGTCGGGACTGATGTCACAGCCCAACGGCGATCCCATGTGCGCAGAAGACCGATCTGCCCGGCCAGTTTTGTTTTGAGAGGGTCGTTTTCCGGCGTTCGATCCCATGCTTCTATTAAGGCGCTGATTGGCCTTTCAAACCACGGGAGGTAGCTATCATAGGCCGCAGTGATGAGCGAGTCTAGCGTGAAATCTTTTGTATCCTGCAAGAGCCGGATGGCGTGTAGTCCGCGTGCGGATTCCGTGCCGTTTTCAACATACGGGGGATAATCTTCCTTCTTCGGACTACTCGGTCCGGCGGCGGACCACGGCCAGTTGTTGCAGTTATATAACCAACCGCTCTTCGGATTCAGCAAGTGCGGCGTTTCATCGACGGAAAGAAGCCCGTGCCACTCGGTAGCGGGATCGCTGCCATCGACCGCCTCTTTCCAGTTAAAATGGGTATCGCGTCGAGGAATAAAATTGCCGTGAAAATAAGCGATATCGCCGTCCGCGTCGGCAAAAATGGTGTTATTGGATGAGTTGGCTTGCAAGTCCATCGTCCGCCGATATGAGGCGTAATCTCTCGCCTTGGTGCGCGTATAGGATTGCATCAGCGCCTTCACTGGTTCCTGCATGAGCCGGATGCTCACCCATTTCCCATTCGCCTCGCGAATGACCGGCCCATGATGGGTGCGGTAGACGGTAAACTTTTTTTCGGCCATGCCGTGATCCGTCTTGTACGGCACGCTGATCTCCACCGTCATAACGGGACGCTCCTCATTTCCGTACTTGTAATAGAAGCGATCACCTTTCTTTTTTACGGTTTCAAGGTATTCATCAACAGCATCCACGCCGCTGGAGGTGTGCATCCAGCCCACGCGGTCATTGAATCCCTGGTAGATGAAAAATTGGCCCCACGTCACTGCGCCGTAAGCATTCAACCCTTCGTTGCTCACCATCTGCAGTTCGGACCGAAAAAAGAAGGAAGTGTGAGGATTGATGAGCAGCAGCGCATGATGCGAAGCGGTGTTGGAGGGCGCGATGGCAATACCGTTCGATCCTGACGGCTCTCTCTCATTGATCGAAGCCGTCTGACTTACTGGACCTTTACCGTAAAGTGCTTGGAGCTCTTTAAGGTCGATGCGCTCAATGTCGCCGCCGATGCTGCCCTCCGTAAAACTCAGGGCCATCCACGGCTCGAAATACCGGATAACTCTCGGTTTTACCTCGGGGTGCTTGTAAAGGTAATAATTCAGCCCGTCGGCAAATGCGTTGGTGAGCGTCTGCAACCACGCCGGGCTCGCCGCATACTGAGTCTTCAGTACAGCAGGGTCAATGAAGAGTCTCATCCGCAGATCCTGGTAGATCTTCGACTCGCCCTCGGCTTCCGCCAGGCGCCCCATTGCGTTGATGTAATTGATCTCGACGCGGTTGAAATCATCCTCAGCTTGGGCGTAAATCATGCCGAAAGCCGCATCGGCATCTGTTTTCCCGTAGACGTGCGCGATACCCCAGTCGTCACGGATGATCGTGACCTGCCGCGCTTTCTGCTCCCAGCGCGCGATATCCCGTTCTTCCGTTGCCGGAAAAACGCAGGAGACGGATGTGACGAGCAGGAGAACGAGCTTTTGAATGCGCTCCACTATTTCGCTTGGCTCAGCTTTTTGAAATATCCAGCCACGGCATCCCGGTATTTTTCCGGCGACTCCTCTCGCGCGCCTGTGCGTGTTCCGCCAGCTTCGTGCTGGGCCACACGCTTACTGAGCTCAACTTCCAGCCGCTGCAGGTTTAGGAATGCATCCTGACTAATTCGCGCATCCAGCAAACCCGCCTGCGCTCCGGTTAAGTGCTGCATGGTGCCCAGCGCGCCGTCAATATAGCCCAAAAGCGCCCGGTCATGCGGATCAACTTGCGTCCGTAAGCCGCGTAATTGGCTAATAGCGCTCTGCACGCCTTCGCGGTCAATCCCGGCGGGAGAAGCTCCACCTTGCGGACTATAGGCCCCACTCTGCGCATTTTGTTGCCCGCTCGATTGGCTGGACTCATTCTCGCCGCCTGATTCCTGGCCGCCGCGACTCAGCTTTTCAGCCGCTCTCCGGTCCAGTTCTTCGCGTAACTGCCGCACTTCCGCGAGCGCCTGCGCGGTCTTGTCAGTTCCACGACCGGTATTGGGCGCCCCCGGCTTATTCATGGCTCCCTGCACATCGCGGAGATCACGGCTTAACTGCTGTAAACCAGCCGTGACGGAATCTTCCATCCCCACATTGCGATCGCCATAACCCTGCCGTATCCAGTCCGCATCCTTTTGGAGACGCAGCGCCAACTCCTTGCTTTCCGCCTCTGATAACGCTCTCGACAACTTGGCCGAAGCGTCAGGACGCGAGCCGGACATGCCTTGCGCCTGCTGCTGCATCTGCTCCTGCAAGCGCCCCAGTTCCGAAGCCAGCTTCTCTTTCTCGTTCGCTAACTCTTTCTCTTCCGCCGTGGCAGAACGCGCCGGGCGCATTTCATCCAAACCATAGCGCCGCTGGAATCCATAGCCGAAACGAGTGCTATTCGGATCACGCATTTCCGGCATTCCTTCGCCCGGTTGGCTGGACGCAGAATACCGTTGACGGCTTCTGAAAGTCCCTTCTCCGTACATTCCTTTCATGCGATCAGCCAACTCTTTCTGAGCTTTTGCCATCTCTTCCGCGCGGTTTGCCATGTCCGACACACTGCTGCCCGCTTGGCCCGACATCATCCGGTTCATTAGCGCCTGCGCTTCCCGGAGTTCAGACGCAGCCCGTTGTCGTGCGCTCGCGTCACGGTCGCTCACTGCCTTGCGCATTTCGTTTTCTGCCCGCTGCAGAGCATTATCGGCGCGCTTCATAGTTTCGGCCATCTGGCGCTGTTCTTGTGCGTTCCTTTGCCCGGAAGAGCTGGAGGAGGAGTTAGACGCCGATTGAGACCCCTGCTGTTGCCCGGATTGGCCCGACGAAGAACTGCTGCCTTGCGAAGAAGCCTTCTGTTGACCCTGTTGTTGCGGCGAGGAGCTTCCCGATTGCGATGCGTTCTGCGCTAATTGCTGCATCTGTTTCCGCAGTTCTTCCGCTTCGCGGCGCAGTTGCTCTTCTTCCCAGCGCTGCTCAAACGCCTGCTGCTGTTGCGGGTTTTGCGAGGCCAGTTCTTCCTGCCGACGAGCTAGCGCCTGTAATCGTTGATAAGCATCATCCAGCGCCTTCTGTACGTCCTGCTGCTGTTGTTGCGCGGAAGCCTGTTGCCCCGTTTCATATTGATTCTTGCTGGTATCCAGTTCCAGGTCAAACATGCGGGCCAGATCGCGCTGCGCTCCGCTGCTTCCGCCTCCGCCGCCCTGCTGGCCAAAAGCTACCTGAATGTTACGGAACAAAGCCTCCGCCCGCAGCAGCGATCCGAGCGCCTTCTGTTCCGGCGGCAAAGCATCATTCCATTTGCCCGGCTTCAGTTGTTCGACGGCCACCGCCATATCGCCGGAGGCATCCGTCATCAGCTTGGAAAATTGCGCAAATTCAGATCCGGCGGAACCCAACTCACGGCTTGCCATGCGCTGCGCCAAGGTCATCGCTTGTTCGCTTAGCTTCCCTTGCAGATCCGAAAGAAATTTAGCATCTTCCGCCAGCGCCGCGCGATTTTGGCTTTTATCCCTTAATTCATTGAATGTAGCGGCAATGATCTGCTTCTGTCGTTGCGAGATGTCGCTCGACTGGTTGCCCATTCCCATGCCTCCGCCGCCCATTTGCTGAGACTGCGTAAATTTGAAATCGAACGGCTCCGCCTGCGCAAAAATGATTTCACTCTGGGCCTTGCTGTGTGCGTCCCGCGCCGTTGCATACATACTGACCACATCGCCTGGAACGACTTTTAAGTCTTCAAAAGCAATGGTGGTTGTCCCCTGCGCCTCTTTCACGCCTTTCGATTTCAGCAACGGGAGAACCTTCTCCGGCCCGCCATTGACGGAATAATGCAGCTCTAGAGCCTGTACGCCAAAGTCATCCGCCGCATCCACTGTCACGGGCACTTCCTCAATCGGGCTGACCTTCGGATCATGTCCCGGTTTTAACAGCTTCACTGTCGGCGGTTCGTCTTTCTTTGCTTCAATAAAGTAATCGTCGCTGATACGGACGGCTTCTCCATTGTCGATAGCGGCCACATGGTACGCGCCGTCTTTCTCAATCGGCAAGCGAGCCGAAAGCCAGTTGCCTTCACCTGGTTTCAGCTCGATCTTTTTACCGCCATCCAGCATGATCACGCCTTGCTCTAAAGGCCGATCCGTCAGAACCGAGATTTCCGCTTCTGTTCCGTTTACCGCGCGAATGTCTCCGCCCGGATCGAACACCGCATTCTGAAGTCCCAGCCCGGCGGGGTACTTGAGAGCCACGCGGACGCGTTTTACGATCGGCAAATCTTTTACATGAATCGTGAAATGCCGCGACCGCGCCCGATCCGCCTGTACATAATATTCAACTTCATCCGACAGTCCGGCAAACAGAAACCGGTAGCCATCCCCGCTTGCTTTCGGCTGCATCGGCGTTTCGTCCCACTTCGGTGCATTACCATACTTGACGTGCAGAGTCACATTGCGAGCCGAAAAACCGAAAAGCTGCGCCGTTACCAACTGGTCCGACTTGCGGCGTATCGTCTTGTTACCCGGCTGCACTGTAATGTCATAAATCGGACGCTTGTTTGCGGGAGCGCTACCTGTCCAGAGCAGGGAAGCGCCATAACCCCAATAACCCGGCCCAGCCGCAATTAGCCATAGTAAAATCACTGCCGCTACCGCTCCGCTGCCGAGCGCGCCCCATAACGAGCGGCTAGAGCTGATCTGCTCCGGTCGATGCGCGCTGGCAATGCGCAAAGCATCTTCTGCCAATACTTCAGACCAGGGATCTCCCGCTTTCTGCCGTTCGTTCAAGGTGAGTAAACGTTGCTGGAATTCCGGTGCGCGCTGCTCTATTAAGCGAGTCACCCGCCGCCGGTTCAGCTTCAGCAGTGGACGCGCCAGCGTGAATGAGACTGCCAGGGCCAGCACTACAAACAAGGTGATGCGAAGCGGCAAAACGACATTTTGGGCGAACGCATATCGGTTGCTGATCGCAACCAGAACCAGCGTCAGCATGAGCGCCAAGGCCGCTATAACGGCCGCGCCTCGCGACGCCGCGAAAAACCGCAAGCGCCACTCCAGACGCCGTAGGTAAGCATTTAACTGTTCAAGCGCTGTCATGCTGTTTGCCTTTCTTTCCTCAAATACCGGGACGCGAACAATGATTCCATCAGCGCCGCTACCAAGACCAGGATCATGACGTAGCGCCACAGGCTCCAGGGCCGGGTCTCTGCCGTAACGCTTCCGGGTTTCGCCGCAACTGCCGTACTTCCAGTATTACGCCATAAATCGAGAGTCTCCGGAGAAATCGGTGTCAGGTCGGATTCACGCCGGTCTGCGTGGACCGCCAGTAGCTGCCGCTGCCCATTCGCCCGTTGCACTTCGTAAAAGCCGCCCCGGTTTAAATCAAAGCTCAGCGCTCTGGTCGATTCCGCCAGCGACAACTCATGTCTGCCGTCCGGCCCGACCACGTCAGCCGCCGTACTATCGTCGCGAGTGCGCCGCAGCGAAACTGCCGTGCCTGCCACGACGCTCGATGGTGTGTCTTCCGCGCCTGCGAGATACCGCCCGGTCTGCGCCACAAACGGAAGATACCCGGCGTGCAGCGGAAAATCGTTGGTTGAATTGTCGAGCGTGGAAGCAAACACCAGGGCGCGCCCCTCGCCCATCCGTTCCTCCACGAGCAAAGGCGATCCATCCGCTAACTTCGCCAGAACACGATCACTAGGCTTCGGCGTCAAACGAGCGGTCTGGTAAAACTGCGCGTTCTCAAACCGTCCCGCGCCTGCCAAAGCAGGATTCTGATTATCGACGTAGCTCACTCCTTGCACCTGCCGTACTTCCGCCAAGCGTCCGGTAGACGACAAAGGCAAACGTCCCGAGCGCACCGTCGCCGGCCCTAAAACAATCAAAGCCGCGCCTCCATGCTGAACATAGCCGCATAATTTCTGCGTTAGTCCACTATCCAGCTCGCCTAAGTCGTTCAGAACAATAAACGCGTACTTGGATAGGTCCCTTTCGGAAACCCGTTCTATTGGCAATGGCTCCACGGTTAAGCCGGTATCAGCCGCCGAATCCAGGGCCGTTTTATAAAAGAAAGCCCCCTGCGTCCGGCCACCGGCATACAGAAACAAAACCCGGCGCGGATCAGACCGCTCAACGGAGAACAGAAACTCATTATCGCTGGGAAGCGCATCATGTGGGCTGGTCCGAATCGCGCCCCGATGCACTCCATAAGGAACATCAAAGGCTAGGAATTCAACCGTGGCGTGGCCATTTGCCGGCACGGAAACTTCCTTAGAGGCCACAATCTTGCCATTGAGAACG
>Ga0213876_10001486_pt1 | contig 14588 bp, 14 predicted proteins | sample BarmaccomBMRX_R9_FD_160113 | JGI IMG/M metagenome (GOLD analysis project Ga0213876, IMG submission 160113) | Root-associated microbial communities from Barbacenia macrantha in rupestrian grasslands, the National Park of Serra do Cipo, Brazil - RX_R9 | ecosystem: Host-associated > Plants > Roots...
GGAGCCGAGCGATCCCGCTCCGCAGATCAGGCTTGCGCTCACGCTCGATGACGCCGCGCGAGCAAAGCTCGGGCTGCACATGGGCAAGACACTCACCGGTCCGTTACCCTTAAAGATTGCGCCGGCAGCGGATGCGGGGCCGAGCCCCGCCTTCGACCTCGAAGCGGATTTGAGCCGCGTGAGCATCGACGGCTTCGTGCCGGGTTGGACGAAGCCCGCCGGACGACCCGGCAAGCTCACTTTGCGCGTGACACCGGGTGAGGATCAGACGCGCTTCAGCAAGATCAATCTTTCCGCCGCGCCGGTCGCCGTGACCGGAGAGCTTGCGACAGGGAAAGACGGTGCGCTTCTCTCGGCAAAATTCGACAGCTTTAAAATATCGCCAGGTGACGATCTGCGCGTCGAGGTGGCGCGAGACGCGAACGTCTACAAGACGACGGCTCGAGGCCTGGCGATTGATTTGCGCCCCTTCATCAAGAGCTTCATGTCGGGGACTCAATCCGACACGCAAGACGCCGATCTCGATCTGAAAGCGGCCAATGCGATCGGTTTCGGCGATGAGAAGGGGACGAGTCTCGACGTTCGGCTCAGCCGGCGCGGGCAGGGGCTTACAGAGTTCCACTTCTCCGGGCAGATCGGGCGCGCCGACGTGAATGGGTCACTCGACCATCAAGGACGACCTTTGATCACGCTCCAAACCTCGGATGCCGGCGCTTTCCTGCGCTTCACCGATCTTTACGAACACATGGTCTCGGGCAACATGGTGCTGCGCGTGACGCCGAGCGTGGGCTCTCAGGCGGGAGCTGTCGCGATCCGCGATTTCAGCCTGCGCAATGAGGAGGCGCTCGCCCGCATCTTTGCCCAGGCACCTCCACCTCCCGCATCGTCGGACGCCGCGGGCGCGTCGCGTACGCCGCTCTCGAGCGGGGAAGCGCAATTCAATCGTATGCAGGCAAGCTTCGTGCGCAATGCGGGTCGGCTCGATGTGCGCGAAGCATTGATCGTCGGCAATCAGGCGGGAATCACCCTTTCGGGTCTCGTGGACTTCGGCAAGAACGCGCAAAACCTCACCGGTACCTTCGTCCCTGCGTATGGCCTGAACAATGCGTTCAGCAAGGTGCCGCTATTTGGACCCTTGCTCGGCGGCGGCACGAATGAGGGCCTCCTCGGCGTGAATTTCCACGTGACCGGCGCCCTCACCCGTCCCGATATCAGCGTCAATCCGCTCTCGGCGATGACGCCGGGATTTCTTCGCAAGCTGTTCGATGTGGGGCAGCTCGGTTCGCATGAAATCGAGCTCGACAACAACAAGGACTTGAACGAAATCAACCGCAACGGGCGTTGAGGCTTGAGCCGAGCCGCCGAACGCGGTGGCGGCGACCTGAACTTCACGCGGGCACTATGGCCACGGCACGGGTTTTAAAAGGACGTGGCGTTTGCGGCCGAGCGACAGCTTGGCAACGCCGTCGGCCGAGAGATCGGCAGCGCGAAGCACCGCGCGCTCGTCGGCGATGGGGACATCGTTCAGCCGCAGGCCGCCACCTTTGATCTGTCGGCGGGCCTCGCCGTTTGACGCGACGAGACCCGCCCGCACGAACGCGCTCAGCACGCCGAGTCCCGCCTCGAATTCCGCGCGCGCGATCTCGACGGTGGGAAGGCTCGAGGCGAGCGTACCTTCCTCGAATGTCTCGCGCGCGGTTCGTGCCGCTTCATCCGCCGCCGCGTCTCCGTGCAGCAGCCGGGTTGCCTCACTCGCGAGCTTCTTCTTCGCTTCGTTGATCTCGGCGCCTTGCAACGCCTCGAGGCGGACGATCTCGCCGATCGGCAGAAGCGTGAACAAGCGCAGGAAGCGCCCGACATCGGCGTCTTCGGTATTGCGCCAGAACTGCCAGTAATCGTAGGGGCTGAAGAGCTCGGCATTGAGCCACACCGCTCCCGTGGCCGTCTTGCCCATCTTGGCGCCGGAAGCCGTGGTGAGAAGCGGCGTCGTGAGCGCGTAGAGCTGGGGCGTCCCCATCCGCCTTCCGAGATCGACGCCGGTGATTATGTTTCCCCATTGGTCGGATCCGCCCATTTGCAGGTTGCAGCCGACGCGCCGCGACAATTCGACGAAATCATAGGACTGCAAGCACATGTAGTTGAATTCGATGAAGGACATTTCCTGATCGCGATCGAGACGCAGCTTCACCGAATCCATCGAAAGCATGCGGTTGACCGAGAAGTGGCGGCCGACATCGCGCAGGAAATCGATGTAGTTGAGCTTGGTGAGCCACTCGGCATTGTCGAGCATGAGGGCGTCGGTCTTGGCATCTCCAAAGCGCAGGAAACGTGCAAATACCTGCTTTATGCCTTCCTTATTGGCCTCGATCTCCTCGACCGACAGAAGCTTGCGCGACTGATCGCGTCCGGAAGGATCGCCCACCCGCGTCGTCCCACCGCCCATCAGCGCGACGGCTTTGTTGCCGGTCCGCTGGAGCCAATGGAGCATCATGATCTGGATGAGCGAGCCGACGTGGAGCGAAACGGCCGTGCAATCGAAGCCGATATAGCCCACCACTTCGCCCTTGCGGGCGAGCGCATCGAGCGCGGGAAGATCCGAACCTTGGTGAATGAATCCCCTTTGGTCGAGATTTTGGAGGAATTCGGATTTGAAGGACATCACAGTCTCCGCTGGGCTCTGCCGTAGCCGCCGGCCGGAGAGCTCGGTCTCCCATTCCTCGGTAGGTCGCACTGGGTGCGTAATGCCACGCGCCCGCAAAATCAAATCGTCTAGGGCACGGTACGCCCGGACGCTCCCGGCTCGTTGGGGCGGCGGCTGATGGCTCGCTCGCCGTTGGACGAAGGGTGCGCTCGCGGCTTCGATAACACTGGTTTAGACTGTTTTAAATTCTGTATTATGGAAAAACATGCTTGTTACTCTTAGTTCAAGCAGCCATCACTATACTCTTGTCGAAATAACATAGTTGTGCCTTACTTGCCGCGATGTGAGCTCGTCATCACGGCCGTCCAGGTTGGATCCAGAGTAGGGGTCTCTGATGATCGTTTTGTTTGGGGGCGAATATGGAGCCATCGATACACTTCGCTTTATCGAGGAGAAACTCGGGATCGGTTTGTCGGACCTCGATATCGATCCACGCAGTGGAGATTGGTCCAGGGGGCTTTATTCGCGTGCAATGCAGTGGTCGACTGGTGTGTACCGCCTGCTCGGACTGGAGCCGCGCGGCGTCGAGCCGAGTTATTCGCTGCTCGAACGCCTGATCCATCCCGACGATCGCAAGCTGCCGAGCGATCTCGACGATGCGATGCACGCAGCCGAGCCGCAGGATCGCGAGTTTCGGATCATTCAGCCCAAAGGCACTTTGCGTTGGCTGCATACGCAAAGCGAGGTCCTTCTGGATGAGAAAGGGGTGCCTATCAGGCGAGTTTCGATTTGGTCCGACGTCACCGCGCGCCGTGAAGCGAGGGAGACGATCACCGAGCAACAGCAGCGCTTCCAGAGCCTTGTCCGCGCGAGCTGCCGTCCTGTCTGGCTCAGCCGCCCGGACGGCATCGTCGTCGACATTTTCGGCTGGCAGGAGCTGACCGGCCAAGCGCTTGCGGAGGCGCTCGGAATGGGCTGGCTCGAATGCGTCCATCCCGAAGACCGGCAGGCGACGCTCTCCGCATGGAACCAAGCGAACGACCGGTCACAACTTTATGAGGTCGAGCACCGCATCCGGATGAAATCGGGAGAATACCGTTGGTTCAAATCGCGTTCGATCGAGCCCGGCAAACCGAACGGTGCGGTCGTCACGCGCGTCGGCGTCTCGACCGACATTCACGACGAGAAGATGTGGCCGAGGCGCTCAGATGACGCGCTTCTGACAGGCGCCCAGATCCGCGCGGCCCGGGGCATTCTCAATTGGTCCGTGCGCGATCTTTCTGAGGCGACTGCGGTGTCGCCCTCGACCATCAGGCGACTCGAGGAGACCGACGGGGTTCCCTCGGGTCCGAAGGAGAGCGCCACGGAGATCAAGAACTCGCTGCGCAGCGCGGGCATCGAATTCTTCATCGCGCCGAGCGGCAAGCGCGGCGTGAGCCCGAATTGATGAGGGTCGCCAAGCGTCATTTCGCCGATGCCGATTGCGGCAGGCCGCGCCACAGAGCCCATTGGCGACGCCATTGAGGCAGCTCGATCGGAGTGCGAAAGAGATCACGTTCGCGGTTTTCGCTCTCTTTCAGGTACGGGGGGACGAGTGCCAGCGGGAGGAAAGCGGGCATCAGCCCCTCGGAGAGATTTGCGACGGCGGATATCGCATTTGCAAGGTGCCGACGCGCCTCACGGCGCCATTCGGCAAGGCTCGCGAGCAGGGGAGGCGTCGCGTGTCCGGCCAAGGCTTCCTCGCTCGAGGAGCCATGGCGCCGCAAAACATCGCTTGGAATGTAAACCTGCCCGCGCGCGGCATGCAGAGCGAAAGCGCGGATCAGCCCCGTGAAGGCATAGGCCAGACCCGAATGCTGCGCCGCAATGGCAAGACGCGAGGCTGAACGGTCCTCGGCTGCGTCGTCCGGCGGGGCATCGGCAGGCGCGCCAGGCGCTTGCACTGCCTGCGCGAGGATCTCGCCGGCCAGCGCGAAAAGGACCGATGAGGTGTTCTTGCAATACGCTTCGAGCGAGGAAAGATCGGGCATGGGACTGTCGTAGAGATCGAAGCCGCGAGCATCGATGAGCGCGACGAGGGCGAAGCGTGAGAGGCCGAAGCGATCGATCGTGTCCGTGAGGGCAGCCGCGACCGGATTGGCGCCCACACCGCCCCACGCATTGCCCTCGAGAGCGTCCCGCCACCACTGGTGGCGCAGCTCCCCCGGCATGGGCTCGCTCACGAACTCGCGAATCCGCGCGATTTCGAAGGAAAAGGCATGCAATGCGTGGATATGGCGGCGATGCGACGCGGGAATGAACAGGTCGGCGAGAAAGCGATCCTTGTCGTTCTCCCGCAAGAGAAGTTCGCAATGGGCATAGGCGCGCTCCACGGAGGTGGCGGCGGATTGGCTCACCGGCGAGGCCGTGTAGGGAGCGCGAGCTTGCCAGCCGGGTCCTGCATATTCGCTGAAAGGCGGGGGTCTCTCATCTCGCACGACGATCAAATTGACGCTGTGCCCCGTCGATGTCACGCAGGTGCCGCTCGACCCAGCGGTCGAGCGTGGTGATCGGCTCGCTGAGCGAAGCGCCGAGGGCGGTGAGAGAATATTCGACTCGCGGCGGCACCTCGGGAAAGGCACGCCTTTCCACAAAGCCATTGCGCTCGAGCCGGCGTAGCGTCTGAATCAGCATCTTGTCGGATATGCCGCCGATCTGGCGCCGCAACTGCGCCGTTCGAGCAGGTCCGTTCGCGAGCATATGGACGAGCAATAGCGCCCATTTTTCCGCGAGCACCTCGAGAACCGCTCGGGCAGGGCAAGCAGGGTCGAAGACGTTCCCATGGGCGGGGCCGGCGCATTTTTTCATGGCACCAAAACTTACCAGAAGGTGAGTACTTGTCTACAGGAAAGCAATGTGCAATGCCGCTGAGCGACGCGACAGCGACGCGCCTGCTTGATGCGTCCGTCGCGATCTTGCCGCTTTCACAGGAGATCTCCGATGAAGTTATACTACACGCCCGGTGCCTGCTCGCTTTCGCCGCATATCGCGCTGCGCGAGGCGGGCCTGCCTTTCACGCTTCACAAGGTGGATCTCGCGAAGAAGACTGTCGAAACGGGCGAGGATTTCAACGCCGTCAACGGCAAGGGCTATGTTCCGATGCTCGTCCTCGACAATGGCGAGAAGCTCACGGAGGGGCCGGCGATCGTGCAATATATCGCCGACCAGAAGCCGGGCGCCGGAATCGCGCCGGCGCCGGGCACGATTGAGCGCTACAGGCTGCAGGAATGGCTGAATTTTATCACCGCGGAGCTCCACAAGCCCATGGGTTCGATGTTCAACCCGGCGCAGACGGCCGAATGGAAGGAGGCCGTGAAGGCGACCCTTTCCAAACGGCTCGACTGGCTCGTGAAGCAGCTCGACGGCAAGACCCATCTCATGGGCGACAAGTTCACCGTTGCGGACGGCTATCTCTTTACCGTCCTCGGTTGGGCAAAGCATGTCGGCTTTGATCTCAGCAAATGGCCGTCTCTCCAGCAATACGTGGCTCGAATCGCGTCGCGGCCCAAGGTCGTGGAGGCGATGAAGGCGGAGGGGCTGGTAAGCTGAGCGCCTTCGCCATTTTTTCCGATCGTGCGTGCGGCCGGTCCTGGTCTCGATGCCTCTGGCTCGTTGACTTGGAACCGGCGCACGCTCATCTAAGGGCCTGTGGCCGCCGGCCTTGAACCGGCGGATACAGGGAGAATTGAAATGTTCATTCAGACGGAAGCGACGCCCAATCCCGCGACGCTGAAATTTCTACCCGGTCGCGAGGTGCTCGGGGATCGGGTCGCTGACTTCAGGACGAAAGAGGAAGCGGTCCATTCGCCACTTGCCCAGCGGCTTTTCGCCATCGATGGCGTGAAGGGCGTGTTCCTTGGGAGCGATTTTATCAGCGTCACCAAGGACGATCGCGAATGGCCTCACCTCAAGCCGGCTGTTCTCGGAGCGGTGATGGAGCATTTCCTCACGGGCGCGCCCGTCCTCGACGAGTCCGCTCCCGCCGAGAGCCAGGCTGCCTCCGAATTTTTCGATTCCAAGGACGCCGACACCGTCGCCACGATCAAGGAGCTGATCGAGACCCGGGTCCGACCTGCCGTGGCGGGAGATGGTGGTGACATCACCTTCAAGGGATTTCGGGATGGGGTGGTCTATCTCAATATGAAGGGCTCCTGCTCGGGCTGCCCCTCCTCGACGGCCACGCTCAAGCACGGCATAGAAAACCTCTTGCGCCATTTCCTGCCCGACGTGCGGGAGGTCGAGGCAGCCTGAGCCTGCGCCGTTCATCGAACATTCCCGTGCAGGAGAACGGCCGGCGCTCCCTGCCGGCTGGACTATTGCATCCGCCCGCGTCGAGAGGAGTTCCTCGCCAATGGCCGATCCAAATTTCAAGCCTTCGCCGCACAAGCCCATCGCCCAGGAGGCGCTCGATCAGATTTTTCTGAATGCTCGAACTCACAACAAGTGGCAGCCAAAGCCCGTTCCGCAGGCCGTGCTGCGCCAGCTCGCGGACGTGCTGAAAATGGGACCGACGAGCGCCAATTCCTCTCCCGCACGTTTCCTGTTTCTGGAATCGCGAGCCGCCAAGGAGAGATTGAGTCCCTTCATGTCCGAGGGCAATCGCGCCAAGACGGCGGCTGCTCCCGTGACTGCCATCGTGGCCTACGACACCGAGTTCCACGAAAAGCTCCCGAAGCTCTTTCCGCACACGGATGCCAGAAGCTGGTTTGCCGGAAAGCCTGAACATATCGCGCAGACGGCTTTCCGCAATTCGAGCCTGCAAGGGGCGTATTTCATCATCGCGGCGAGAGCGCTTGGTTTGGATACCGGCCCCATGTCCGGCTTCGATGAGGCTGGCGTCAATCGGGAATTCTTTCCGGACGGCAAGCTGAAAGCGAACTTCATCTGCAATCTCGGCTATGGAGACCCCGAAGGCGTGATGCCGCGTTCGCCGCGTTTCACCTTTGAGGAATTCTGCACTATTCTTTGAAGCGCGGAGGTCCTCCCTCCGCGAAGATCGCAGCGGAGAGCCGTATTTGATCGTCCTGGCGCTCGATACCGCGCTCGCGGCGTGCTCCGTGTGTCTCTTCGACGCGCGACTCGACAAGGTTATCGCCAGCGAAAGCGTCGTCCTGGGAAAAGGGCACGCCGAAGCCCTCCTTCCGATGCTCGAGCGCGTCGTTGCCAAGCTGGTTGGCGGCTGGAGCGCGGTCGACCGCATCGGGGTCGTCGTCGGTCCCGGCAGCTACACCGGACTGCGCGTGGGCGTCGCCGCGGCGCGAGCAGCTGCGCTCGCAACGGGGCGCTCCGTGGTCGGGGTCACCACGCTTGCGGCCTTGGCAGCCCCGCTCGTCGGCGTCAGCGACGACGTGCCGATCGCGTCGGCGATCGATGCAAGGCATGGCAATCTTTTTTTCCAGCTCTTCGCCCCCGAAGGGCGTTCGATCGAGGGGCCCGCCGCTCTGTCGCTCGCCGAGGCTGCCAAAATCATCGGGGATCGACCCGTCCATCTTGTGGGCAGCGCGTCCGCGGCTCTCAATCACGCTCTCTCGCAAGCGGGTGGAACGGTAAGGTCGAGCCTCGTTGATGCCGCGCCCGACATCGTTTGCGTCGCAAAACTGACCGCGGCCGCGGATCCGAAAACCGCTTTGCCGGATCCCGTTTACGTCAAATCCGCCGATGCACGCCCGCTGGCAGATCAGGGCGCGGCCGCAAGCTAGAGCGCATGCGGGTTTGGCGACAAAAGGCGATCGTGCTGCGTGATCTCAAAATGGAGGATGCGCCGTGCTTGGCGCGGCTTCACGCAAAGTCTTTCCATCGAGGTTGGGGGGAGGACGAATTCGAGCAGCTGATTGCAAACGCCTCGACTATCGGGGAGGGGGCCGCATTTTCAGAGCGCGGCGCTTTGCAAGGCTTCATTCTCTCGCGAATTGCCGCCGGGGAGGCTGAAATCTTGTCGATCGTCGTGGATGTTGCCTCGCGCAGGCGGGGAGTGGCTCGGGCACTCCTTTCGCATCATCTCGACCGTTTACGCGAGCGGTCGATCCGCGAGCTCTTCCTCGAAGTCGATGAGGCAAATGCGGTCGCCTTGGCTTTTTATGAAAACTTCGGCCTCAAGCGTGTCGGCCGAAGAGGGTCCTATTATCCGCGCACTTCGGGTGAGCGTGGCGCCGCCTTGATTTTGGGCCGGATGCTGGATTGATCCCGTGGCTTCATCGTCAGAATGCCACATGAAAGTAAGCTTCATCATCGAGGAAGTGTCCCGTTGGCCAGAAGACGGCGGCTTTCGCTAAGCCCTGTCCCATCGATGCCGATCGGTGCTAGCTTCGCCCCGATCGAAGAAGGGAGACCGCGATGCGTGAGGCCGTGGCCGGAAGGGCCAATGTCGAGGACACGAAAGAGCTCATGTCCTACTATTCCGACCTCGAGAAGCTCGAGGCGGGTGCCTTGTGGACGGTGGCCAACAAGATCGAGCCGTGGTTCCCGCAATCCACCTCGGCCCCCATGCTCTGGCGCTATCGCGATCTTCGCGAGCATGTGCTGCGCTCGCTCGATCTCGTCACGGCGGAGAAGGCGGGACGACGCGTCATCTACCTCGCAAACCCGCATCGTCGCGATGTCTCCGCTGCCGTGGGCTGGCTCTACACCGGGCTTCAAGTCATGCAGCCCGGCGAGGTCGCATCCTCGCATCAGCACTCGGCGTCGGCGCTTCGCTTCATCATGGAAGGCGAGGGGGCCTACACGGTCGTGGATGGCCACAAGATGACGCTCGAGGAGAACGATTTCGTTCTCACGCCGAACGGTTCCTGGCACGAGCATGGCGTCGAGGCGCAGGGCACCGCTTGCATCTGGCAGGATGGTCTCGACATTCCGCTTGTGAACGCGCTCGAGGCGAATTTCTTCGCGGTGCATCCGAACGGACGCCAAGAGATGACCTATCCGGTCGACGATTCGACCCACACTTATGGCGCGCCCGGTCTCATGCCCGCGACGGGCACCTGGTCGAAGGCGTACTCGCCCCTTTTGAAATACGAGTGGGCTCCGACTTACGAAGCTCTGCAGCGCTACGCCAAGGCTGGGGAAGGCTCACCTTTCGACGGTGTGATGATGAATTACGTGAACCCGCTCACCGGCGGGCCGGTGATGCAGACGATCGGCGCCTCGATGCAGCTCTTGCGTCCGGGTGAGCGCACGAAGGCGCATCGCCATACGGGGAGCTTCATCTACCAGGCCGCCAAGGGGAAGGGATATTCGATCATCGCCGGCAAGCGCTTCGAATGGCAGGCGCGCGATATCTTCTGCGTGCCATCGTGGGCCGTACACGAGCACGGCAATGCATCGGACAAGGAGGATGCGTGCCTTTTCGCCTTCAACGATCTTCCGGTGATGCGAGCGCTCGGCCTCTATCGCGAGGAGGCCTTTGGGGACAACGAAGGGCACCAGGAAGTCGTTTAGAGAACGATCCGAGAAGAACTTTATGCCCGCCTCCGCGGGCATGCGCGCATAAGGGCAGGGGACCTAGTTTCAATCTCAAGTCCTACGAAAGCCGCGTATCCCGCGAAAGCGAGAGTGCGGGCGAAAATCACCACGCATGAACTATTCGGCCGGTTTGAGCGGGTGCTTTTTCTTCTTCGGTGCGCCGGTCGTGGCGCCTCCCATGAAGGAAGGCGGGTCGCTGGCCGGGAAGCTGTCTTCAACGGCGTCGTCGATCAGCCTTTCGCGCTTTTTTCCCTCAGCGGATTTGGCTGCGATCTTGTCCGTCTTGCTCGGCTTTTGCGGTTCCGGATTTTCGGGTCTTGGGTCGACCATGTCGATCCTCCTTCCAAGCTCGGTCACTGCTGCGCCGATGAAGCTCGGCGGCCTGCCGAAGACGTTGAACTTTCGTCTTCGGCAAACGGGCGACCGTGATTCCAGGTTCCCCGAAGGAAGGTTGGGAGGTCGAAAAAGGGCTTACCTCGCGCTCAGCTTTCGTAATTGAGCGAGACGAGGCGATCGAGGAGGCGCACGCCCCAGCCGGAACCCCAGGAATGGTTGATGTCCGAATCCTTCGAGCCCATGGCCGTGCCGGCGATGTCGAGATGCGCCCAAGGCGTGTCGCCGACGAAGCGCTTGATGAACATCGCGGCGCTCGAAGACCCGCCCTGTCTGCCGCCCACATTTTTCATGTCCGCGAATTTCGACTCGATCATCTTGTCATAGCCCTTGCCGATCGGCATGCGCCAAATCGTCTCGCCGGTTGCTTCGCCTGCCGCGATGAGACGGTTGGCGAGCTCGTCATCGTTGCAGTAGAGGCCGGCATGCTCCTGGCCGAGCGCCACGATGATCGCCCCGGTCAATGTCGCGAGGTCGATCATGAAGCGCGGCTTGAACGTCTCTCGCACGTGCCAGAGCACATCGGCGAGCACGAGGCGCCCCTCGGCGTCAGTGTTGATGATCTCGATCGTTTGCCCCGACAGGGAGGTCACGATGTCGCCAGGGCGCTGGGCTGCGCCATCGGGCATGTTCTCGACGAGGCCGATCGCTCCGATCGCATTCACTTTCGCCTTGCGTGCCGCAAGCACATGCATCAACCCGGCGACCGCGGCGGCCCCGCCCATGTCGCCCTTCATGTCCTCCATGCCCCCGCCCGGCTTGATCGAGATGCCGCCCGTGTCGAAGCACACGCCCTTACCCACGAAGGCCAACGGGGCGGCATTCTTGTCGGCTGCGCCGTTCCAGCGCATGATCACGACGCGCGGCTCGCGGATGGAGCCTTGATTGACCGCCAGAAGCGTGCGCATGCCGATCGCCTCAAGCCGCGCCTTGTCGAGGATCTCGACCTCGACACCGAGCTCGCGCAGCGCCTCGCAACGCCTCGCGAATTCCTCGGGGTAAAGCACATTCGCAGGTTCGTTCACGAGGTCGCGGGCAAAATTGACGCCCCCGACCGTCGCCGTGATTGCGCCGTTTTCCGCACCGTTTGGGGCGACGCGGCTGGCGATGGTGAGCGCGACGTCCGCAGCACTCTCCTCATCCGGCTCTTTCTTTGTCTTATATCGCTCGAACTTGTAAGCGGAAAGCCTTGCTCCTAAAGCGAAATCGGCAACTTGCCTCGAGCTGAGCTCGAGACCGGGGATGTCGAGCAACACGGTTGCGGCTCCGTGCCCGATCCGCCCGGCAACCCGCCCTCCAAGGAGCGTGCTGTCGAGCGGCTCGCCCTCGCTCGCCGTTCCGACGACGACGAGCTTGTCGAGGGAGGCGTTCGGCGCAAGCAGGGCAAGGGTGCTTGCGGCCTTGCCCTTGAAGCGCTCGGTCGCGGCGGCGCGCTCGATGGCGCGGCTAAGCTCATGGCCTGACGGAGCTTGGTCCATCAGCTCGGCGACCGCGGCCGTGGGACGCCCATCCGCGCCTGCGAAAATCACGGCTGTGCCGCTTTTTGGGAAGGCGAGCGGCGAAAAGCTGACAGTCACGGTCTTGGGCATGATTTCCTCGAGGCGGGAGGGGATGGAAGCGGAGAGGCCTCACAGTTAGCGGAAATCATTGCGACCATGAAGTGGCCATCTCGACGCAATCGGCGTTCGCGCCACGCCCGGTCCCTGTCAAAGCCTCAGCCTTGCCCCCGCCGCAAGCTGCGCTTAAACCCCATGCGGCGACGCGAAAGGAATGAACTCGGCCGATGATTCTCGTCGAGCGCTACATTTTCAAGACGGTATGCGCTGCCTTCCTGGCGATCTGCCTTGCACTCACCGCCGTGATCTGGGTGACCCAGGCGCTGCGCGAACTCGACCTGATCACCGGGCAAGGCCAGAGCCTTTTCGTCTTCGTCTTCTTCAATCTCCTGTCGCTCCCGACGCTGCTCGCGATCGTTGCCCCGATCGCCTTGTTCGCAGCCACGCTTTCCACGCTGAACAAGCTCAATGGGGACAGCGAGCTCATTGTGATGAGCGCTTCAGGTGTCGCGCCGCTGCGCCTCGCCTTGCCCTTCGCTTTCCTCGCGCTTCTCGTGGCAGCGCTTGCCGCTTGGCTCTCGATTTCCGTGATCCCCGAAAGTTTCAAGGTGCTGCGCGACCTGATCAGCCATGTGCGCGCCGACGTGATCACGAAAGTGGCCCAAGAGGGCCGTTTCACGGTGCTCGATTCGGGCATCACCTTCCACTTCCGCGAGAAGAAGGGCGATGCGCTCGAGGGCGTCTTCATGGAGGACGCGCGCGATCCCGACAAGCCGAGCGTCTACCTTGCCGAGCGCGGCCATACAGTTTCGGCAGGCGAGGCGAGCTTCCTCATCCTTGAAAACGGTTATGTTCAGCGCGGGCAAGGCGCGGGCAAGGATCCGGCCATGGTCACTTTCGACCGTTACGCGCTCGATCTTTCGCAGCTCGCCCAAGATGCCGAGCAGACGATCTACAAGCCGCGCGAGCGCTCGACGACCGAGCTCCTCGCCGACAGCTCGAACGATGCCTATGCCCAGCTGACCGCCGGGCGTTTCCGTGCCGAGCTGCATGACCGCTTCTCGGCGCCGCTTTTCCCCCTCGCCTGCATGATGATCGCCTTCGCGGCGCTCGGCAGCGCGCGCACCACGCGCCAGGGGCGCGGCAAGGCGATGGGGGCCGCGATCCTTGCGATCGTGGTGCTCCGCATCGCGATTTTCGGGATATCGAGCCTGATCGTGCGCAGCCCCGGGGCAGTGCCGCTAGCTTATGCGGTCCCCATCGCGGTCACGGCGGGATCGGCGCTGATCGCATTTCGATCCTCCGCTTTTGGCAGGCTCGCCGGGCGCGGGGCGAGGAACGTCAACCGCTCATACAAAGTCGCCGCCGCATCATGATCGGCATCGGGTGGACGCTTGGGCGTTATTTCTCGCTGCGTTTCACGCATTGGATCCTCGGCGTCTTCGTGACGGTGTTCACGCTCATCTACCTCATCGACTTCGTCGAGTTCTTGCGCCGGGCCGGCGATACGCCGGGCGCGACGGTGAGCCTTTTGGGGCTGCTCTCCTTCTATCGCACACCGGTCGTCGCCGAGCAGGTGATGCCTTTCGCGGTCATGTTCGGGTCGATGGGCGCCTTTCTGGCGTTGTCGCGCAAGCTTGAGCTCGTCGTGACGCGCGCCGCCGGCGTCTCGGTTTGGCAATTCGCCTTTCCGGCGCTCTTCGTCGCCGCCATGGGCGGTATCTTGGCGACGACGCTTTACGACCCTCTTTCGGCGCACCTCAAGCAGCGTGCCGATGCGATGGAGGCAAAGCTCGTGGGCCGCGGCACGAAGAGCGCGGCGAAAAGCATCCTTTGGCTTCGGCAACGTTCGATTGACGGGCAAGCCGTCATTAGAGTTACCTTTGCGGCCGACGGGGGAGATACGCTCAAAGGCGTCACCGTGTTCGAATTCGATGAGAAAGGCGTGTTCGAGCAGCGGGTGGACGCCGAGGAGGCGAGCCTTCGTGAGGGCTATTGGCTGTTGCGGGACGCGCGTCTCGTCATTCCGGGCGTCGAGCCCGAATCGCATGCGAGTTACATCGTCGCGACGAACCTGACGCGCGATCAGCTCAGCCAGACCTTTTTGCCCCCTGAAAATGTGCCATTTTGGCAACTACAGACGATTGTCGCCCAGTCGGAGCTCGCAGGGCTTGATGCGACTCGCTACCGCTTGCGATACCAGAAGCTGATCGCGCAGCCCGTCATGTTCCTGGCCATGGTCCTCGTCGCCGCTTCAGTTTCCTTAAGGTTTTTCCGATTTGGTGGCGTGGCTCCCATGGTCCTCGCTGGCGTGACGGCCGGCTTCGTGCTTTACGTCGCGAGTGAACTGGTCGAAAATTTAGGTGCCGCGGGAATTGTGGGGCCCGGCGTAGCCGCGTGGCTGCCAGCAACGGTGGGGACGCTTCTCGGCGTCCTCAGCTTGCTGCACCAGGAGGACGGGTGATGTCGATCCGCATCGGCGCAAGCCGAATCGGACCGAG
>Ga0213876_10001487_pt1 | contig 14583 bp, 9 predicted proteins | sample BarmaccomBMRX_R9_FD_160113 | JGI IMG/M metagenome (GOLD analysis project Ga0213876, IMG submission 160113) | Root-associated microbial communities from Barbacenia macrantha in rupestrian grasslands, the National Park of Serra do Cipo, Brazil - RX_R9 | ecosystem: Host-associated > Plants > Roots...
CAGTGCCCTGCTGGAAATTCACCATGCCCTTGGCGATGTCGCGCGGGATGCCGCTGAAACGGGTGGCTGGAGCAGACGCGTTCGCGGCGGCACTTTCGGTGAGCGTGCGCATGGTCTGGCCCGTGGGCGGCGGCACGAGTGGCGCGTTTGGCAGGGAAAAATCGCTCGGCAACGTGGACGCGCTGAGGATGGGCGCGAGCGCTGGCACGGCGTTGGTCGCAACCGCCGCTGAAGTATTGGACACCGGCTGCACAGCGTCTTGCAAAGCCTGGAGCGCAGGGTCTGGCGCAGACGCATTGAGGGGAGCTGAGGCGCTGCCGCCCGTGGCATCGTCAAACTCCGAGCGCGGCGCCACATTTTTTATCAGGACCACGCCGCCAAGGAGCAGCACGACGACGAAATGGATCGCCAGCGAAACCATGAAAAACCGCGACTGGCTCAAACGGATCGCGAAGCGCCGGAAAGCGGCGAGACGGGCGGATGATTGCGGGTTGCTCATGCCCTGGGGGGAAATACAATCAACCGCGTCTCATGGCTCAATTGCTGTATTCCATTGTGGCAGGCTGCCTGCGCGCTCGCAACAGGCGGGCGCGACGAAAAAAAATGCGCGTCCAATCCCGCTCCCATCGCGCATTGACTTGGCCAAGACGGTGGCCTAGGCTGCCCTTGTGAATTATTTCACAAGCTCCTCTGCCCTCGTTTCGAGCGGGTCGGTGAGCGATCAGGACCACACCACTGCCACCTCCGCACCACCGCCGACGATCCCGATGTCCATGCCGCTGCCGTCGTCGGAATCGGAGGAACGCGAGCTTACACCGCCGCGCGAGCTTGCGCAGATAACCGCGCTCATCCAGCCACAATTGGTGGCCGTGGAAGAGAGCATTTTGCAGCAGGTTCAAGCCTTCGACCCGGCGGTGCAAGGCTATGTGGCCTACGCCTGCGGCAGCAGTGGCAAACGGCTGCGGCCGGCACTCGCGCTCCTAGCTGCCGGCGCCACCGGCGGGATCGATGCCCGGCATGTGAGCCTCGCGACAATCATCGAGTTGATCCATTTGGCCACGTTGATTCACGACGACATCATGGACGGCGCGGACACTCGCCGCGGCCAGCCTACGGCCAACGCGCGCTGGGGCAACTCCATCACCGTGCTGCTCGGCGACAGCCTGTTCGCGCACGCGCTCGATTTGTCCACCCGTTTCGAGGAAACCGACATCTCCCGCGCCATTGCCCGCGCGGCGCGCGAGGTTTGCACCGGCGAGCTTTTGCAAACGCAGCGCCGCTTCGACCTGCAACTTTCCCAAGCCGAATATTTCCGGATCATCGAAATGAAAACCGCCGCGCTCTTCGGCGTCGCCGCTGAACTCGGCGCGCGGCTGAACGGCGCGTCGGATGCCGCGGTGCGCGCCCTGCGCGATTACGGTCTCAAACTGGGCACGGCCTACCAGATTTACGATGATTGTCTGGACCTCGCGGGCGACGAGGCGCACGCGGGCAAGACGCTCGGCACCGATTTGCAAAAAGGAAAACTCACTTTGCCGATGCTGTTCCTGCTGCAAACCGCGAGCGAGAACGGCGCGCGCGAACGGATCAACCAGGCGTTGCTCAACGGCGATGCCGCGAGCTTGCTGACGCTGCGTCAAGCAGCGCGCAAAGCCGGCGCGCTCGCTGCGGCGGCAACCGCGGGGCGCACATTGATCGAGGAAGCCTGCCTGCCGTTGAACACGCTCGGCATGACTCGTTATCGCCGCGCGCTGAAGGAAATCGGCGTCCGGCTCGGCGCGATGGTCGGGCAGTTTGCCTGACGCCGACGCGTGTTTTTTTACTAACGCTCCACGCGCGGGTCCGCTTAGGATGAGCCGCGATGGACCCTTTGCGCATCCGCGAGCTGCCGCTTTCCGAGCGACCGCGCGAACGGCTGGCGAAACTCGGCGCGAATGCGTTGAGCGAGGCGGAGTTAATCGCGATTTTGCTCCGCACCGGGGTGAAAGGCGCGAATGCGCTGGAGGTCGCGCGGCAGCTACTGACCAGACACGGCTCGCTGGGCGCGCTGGCGCGTTGCACCGTGCGCGAGATTGCCTCCGTCAAAGGCATCGGACCGACCAAAGCCGTGCAGCTCGCCGCGGCGTTCGGCCTCGGCCAGCGGTTGGCGCGTGAATCGGCGGCGCGGCTGAAAATTGATAACCCCGAGATTGTGCGCGAACTGCTCGGTGCGGAAATGCGCGCGCTGCACCGCGAGTCGTTGCGCGTGCTCTTGCTGGACACCAAATATCATCTGCTGCGCATCGAGGAAATTTCGCTCGGCAGTCTCAACGAGAGTATCGCGCACCCGCGCGAAATTTTCCGCCCCGCGCTGATTTACGCAGCCTTCGCGCTCATCGTGGTTCATAACCATCCCAGCGGCGATCCCACGCCCAGCCAGGCCGATCACCAGCTCACCCGACGCCTCGCCGAGGCTGCCCGCTTGCTGCAGGTATCGCTGCTCGATCACATCGTCCTCGGCGCTCCGCAGACCGACGGCCGGCCGGATTATTTTTCATTCAAGGAAGCAGGCGTCTTATGAGCAAAGCGATGATCCATCCGACCGCAGTCATCCATCCCGCCGCCCGGCTCGCGCCCGATGTGCGTGTCGGGCCGTATGTCGTCATCGACGGTCCGGCGGAGGTGGGCGCGGGTTGTGTGCTGGAAGCGCACGCGACGTTGATGGGTGCCGTGAAAATGGGAAAAAATAATCGCATCGGGCACGGCGCAGTGCTCGGCGGGTGGCCGCAGGATTTATCGTTTGCGCCCGAGACCACCATGAGCGGCGTCGAGATCGGCGAGGACAACGTGATCCGCGAGCATGTCACCATGCATCGCGGGACCGCGCCGGATAGCGTGACCGTGTTGGGCAATCGCTGTTTGCTGATGGCGGGCGCACACCTCGGACACAACGTGCGCGTGGGCGACCAGTGCATCATCGCCAACCATGTTTTGCTGGGTGGCTATGCGGAAGTTGGCGACCGGGCGTTTCTCGGGGGCGGCAGCGTGTTTCACCAGCACGTCCGCGTTGGCCGCGGCGTGATCGTGCAGGGTCTCAGCGCGTTCAGCAAAGACGTGCCGCCGTTTACGCTGGCCGCCGAGCGCAATATGGTTGCTGGCTTGAACGTGGTCGGCTTGCGTCGCAGCGGCTTCAGCGCGGCGGAACGTGCGGAACTGAAACGAGCGTTCACCTTGATTTTCCGCCGTGGATTGAACGTGACCCAGGCGTTGACGGAGGCTAAAACCCACCAGTGGACTTGCGCGGCGGCGGAGGAATTTCTTGGCTTCATCGCAAAGGCAAAAAAACGGGGGATTTGCGCGTTCCTCGGTTCCGCGCACGGCGGCAGCGCCGACGAGTGACCCGCCGGCCGGCCTCAGCACACGGGTTTTCCATGTTGCCTTTGCCGCAGCGGATGGCCTAACCTCGCGGCTCCTATTTTTTACCCCAATCTCACTTAATGAAAATTTTTGTCACTGGCGGCGCCGGCTACATCGGCAGCATTTGCGTCGAGGAGATGCTCAATCAAGGCCACGAAATTGTGGTCTTCGACAATCTCACCGAGGGCCACCGCCTGGCGGTCGACCCCCGTGCCAAGTTGATCGAGGGCGAGCTGCGCGAACCGGCGAGCATTGCCGGCGCTTTGCGGGCGGAGAAGCCGGACGCGGTGATGCACTTTGCCGCCAACGCGCTGGTCGGCGAGTCGATGACCAATCCGAGCAAATATTTTCTCAACAACGTTTACGGCGGCGTGAACCTGCTCGACGGCATGGTCGCGGCGGGCGTGAAGAAGCTCGTGTTTTCCTCGACCTGCGCGACGTTCGGCATGCCCGAGGAGGTGCCGATTCACGAAGGCTTGCCGCAGCGACCGATCAATCCCTACGGCGAGTCCAAACTGATGTTCGAGAAAGTGCTGCGTTGGTATGACGAGCTCCACGCGTTGCGTTCGGTGAGCCTGCGTTATTTCAACGCCGCCGGAGCCAGCGAGCAGTTCGGCGAAGACCATCGGATCGAAACGCACTTGATTCCCAACGTGCTGAAAGTGGCGCTGGGACAAAAGCCGCACGTAGAAATTTTCGGCACGGATTACCCGACACCGGACGGCACCTGCATCCGCGATTATATTCACATCATTGATCTCGCGCAGGCGCACATCCTCGCGCTCGGACGCGAGGAGTCGGCTTTCTACAATCTCGGCACCGGCGGCGGCAATTCGGTCGCCGAGGTGGTGGAAGTCTGCCGGCGAGTCACCGGCCACGAAATCCCGGTCGTGGCCAAATCGCGCCGACCAGGCGACCCGCCACGCTTGATCGCGGCGTCGCAGAAAATTAAAAAGGAACTGGGCTGGGAACCGCGCTTTCAGTCGTTGGACAAGATTATCGAGAATGCGTGGGCCTGGCACCAACGTCATCCGGGCGGCTACGGAGACTAGCGCATGAAGCAGGCAGCCCGTGGCTCACGTCGAAGAGCGGCAGTGGGGAAGTTGCTGGCGCTCGGCGCGCTCATGCTGGCGGGCGGCGTGGCGTGTTTGCGCGCGCAGAGCAGCACGAACGCGCCCCCGGCCGAGGTGCGGCCTCAAGTGACCGTGCCGCTTCCGGGCGGTGGCAGTGCCGGCCAGGCGTCGGGGCGCAACAACGAGAACAACAGTCCCATCGACATTACCGCGGAGGGCGGGACGAACTACGTCAACCGCGTGGCCAAGGCGCGCGGAAATGTGAACATCGTCACCAACGACGCCAGCATTTTTTGCGACGAGGCGGAATACAACCTCGACACGCACGAAGCGTTGCTCATCGGTAACGTGCGCATCTATCGGCTCGACACCGTTTTCAACGCCGAGCGCGCGCTTTACAACTTCAACACCAAAGCCATCCGCGCCTTGGATTTTCAGGGCTTGCGGGAAGGCTATTTCTTCGGCGGCGTGGATGGGTTTTCGCCGGGCGCCGGCTATGAATATCGTGTCCGGCAGAGCACGTTCACCTCGCACGATTCGTCCAAGCCGGACTATCACGTCACCGCGCGGCGCTTGCGCATTTATCCCGACGATCACGCGGTCTATGTCGGCGCCACGCTCTTTGTCGGACAGACGCCGGTCTTTTATTTTCCGTATTTTTACCAATCGCTCGACCGCCAGAGCGGCTACCGCATCGTGCCCGGCTACAACTCGGAATACGGCGCCTATTTGCTGTTGGGTTTGACGTTTCCGATCACCGATAAAGTAACGGGTCTGGCGCGCTTCGACTACCGCACCAAACGCGGCGCGGCCGCAGGATTGGACCTCGAATACAATCCGCGCTTGCGCACGCACCGGACGCACGATGGCAGCCAGATCGCGCCCTACGCCAGCGACAACGATCCCAGTCAGGCAGTGCCGGCACCAACGGCGCCGACCAACTCGCCGGGTCGCGGCATTTTCGATCTGGGTCTGTTTGGCAACGATACCAACGGCAACGCGCGCGACGATGCCGACACGGGTCTCGGGCGCGGCGGACTCGCGCCCACGGGCGACACGCTCAGCCGCGAAATCCGCAGCAAGGAAAGCGCGAAGCTCATCACGTATTTTACGAAGGACGACCAGCCGGATTATAACAACACTGGATTATATCGATTTCAAACGCCCGCCGAACGTTACCGGGTTGACCTCGCGGCAACGCACTTTTTCACCGACGATGTGACGCTGAAGGTCAACCTCGACAAGCTCAGCGACCGCTACGTGCTGCAAGATTTTTACCAAGGGGAGTTCACGCGCGATCCGGTGCCTGACAATGTCGCGTTTCTCTCTTATCGCCAGCCGGACTTTGTCGCCACGCTGCTCGCCCGGGCGCAGCTCAATAATTTTTTCACCACCACAGAGCGTTTGCCCGAGGCGTCGTTTGAAATCCCGCGGCACCCGCTGTTCGAGGGTTCGCCGATTTTTTACGAGAGTGAAAACAGCGCCGGCTATTTGCACCGGTCGTTTTCCAGCGACAGCGTGCTGCCGAGCTACTCGTCGTATCGCATCGACTCGTTGCACCAGTTCACGTTTCCGAAAACGTATTTTAACTGGCTGAGCCTGGTGCCACGCATCGGGCTGCGCGGGACGTATTATACGCGCAGCTCGCCGGTCTCGAATCCCGCCTACAATCTGCTCTTTGCCAGCGAAAACGACTTGGCGACGCTCTTCACCCTGCGACCGCTGCCAGCGCCTGGCACCGATAATTACGCTCTGGCCCAGGAGGTAATCGCGGCTCGGCAGCAGTTCAACCCGCGCGGCGGCATCTTTCGGCCCGTGTTCAACGCCGGCTTCGAGACTTCATTCAAACTCTCGCGCGTCTATCCGCAATTTGAGAGTCGGATGTTCGGACTCGACCGGATGCAGCACGTCGTGCAGCCGTATCTGAATTTTTCTTACATCGACGATTTCGGAGTCGGGAGCCGGCGCCTGCTGCCATTCAACCGGCGCGTAGCCTCGACGCAACTCGATCCCATCGACTTCCCGCAGGTCACCACCATCGACAACATCGACACGGGCGTCTTCGCGCGCGTCGGCGTGCGCAACCGACTCCAGACCCGCCGCGACGCGCTGACATTCAACTGGCTGGAGGTGGACACTTTTTTCCAGGCCAACATCGTCAACCCCTACGGGCCGCAGCGGTTTTCCAATATTTTCAATCGCATCACTTTCCGGCCGCTGCCCTGGTTCTCGCTCAATCTCGACGCGCAATTTCCGCTCTTTGACACCGCCACCGGCGGCCAGCAGCGCGCCAATTTGAATACCGGCAGCACGCTCGCGGACTTGCTCACGGGCGTTCCGCCCAATCAATCCATCGGCGGCTTTACCGAAATCAATACCGCGCTGAATTTCCAAGTCACGCGCGACCTCGATTTGCAAATCTCCCACCGCTACCTCGACAACAATCCGTTTTTCCAAAACTCAAATTTGTTCACCGTCGGCACCTACTACCGCTTTGACCACAACTGGGCCGCCGGCTTTACCGAGCGCGTGGAATTTGCCGACCGGCTCGTCGAGGCTCAAAGCTACTCGCTGTATCGCGACCTGAGCAGCTTTGTCGCGAGTTTTGTCGTGACCGTGCGCAACAACAGCACCGCCACCAAGAGCAGCAACAACGACTACGGCGTGCTGCTGAACATCACGCTCAAAGATTTCCCGCGTCTCAACCTCCCGGTGGGTTTTGACGTGAACTCACTGGAAAATCAGATCAGCGGCAACTGACCGATTGTTTTCCGGCGGGAGGGGCGCTGGCTGGTTTCGCACGCCTGCCTGCCTGTGCGCGTGTGTGCTGGGAGAAGGCACTTGTCGCCAGGCAGCGCGGCGATTACGCTCTGACGCCGTCTCCCGCCGTGGAAAACGGTGGCACGCCGTGGTCCTCTCCCCGACCTGAACCGCACGCCCGCCGCGCCCGGCTGTGCGCTCCCCCTCGCGCCATGATCGACCTCAGTCTCACCGACGCGCAGCTCGCCTTGCAAAAAAAAGTCTGCGCCTTCGCCGACGAACACATTCTCCCGGTCGCCGCCGCCAACGACGCCCATCATCATGTCGATGAAAAAATCATCGCCGGCATGGCGCGCGAGGGCTGGCTCGGCTGCACGATTCCGCCAACCTACGGCGGACTCGGCCTCGACTACGTTTCGCTCGCCATCATCGCCGAGGAAATCGAGCGGGGCGACGCGGCGTTTCGCACGTTGCTCTCGGTGCATCTCGGCTTGAACTCGATGGCATTGTTGAAATTTGGAACCGAAGCGCAAAAGCAAAAATTCCTGAAACCCCAGGCGCAAGGCCAGACCCTCGCGGCTTTTTGTCTCACCGAACCCGACGCCGGCAGCGACGTGGCTGCGATGACTTCCACGGCTGCGCGGCAGCCCGACGGCTCCTATCGGCTCAGCGGCCACAAACGCTGGATTGGCTACGCGACCATGGCGGGTCATTTGCTGGTCTTCGCCAAGACCGATCCCCGCGCAGGACATCGCGGCATCAGCGCCTTTGTGCTCGAACGCGGCATGGCTGGGCTGACGACACGCGACATTCCGCACAAGCTCGGACTCTGGGCCAGCTCGACCGGCGAAGTGTTCATGGAAAACGTGCCGGTGCCGGCGGAAAACCGCATCGGCGCCGAAGGTCACGGCTTCAAGATCGCGATGCACGCGCTCGACAACGGACGCTTCACCGTGGCGGCGGGCGCGCTCGGCACGATCCGCGCCTGCCTCGAACATTCCGTCGCCTACGCGCGCCAGCGCAAAACGTTCGGGCAGGAAATCGGCCGTCATCAATTCGTGCAGGACATGATCGCAAAGATGGTGCTCAACTTGGAGACGAGCCGGTTGCTCGTGCTGCAAGCCGCGTGGTTGAAAAACCAGGGGCGCCGCGACACGCGCGAGGTCTCGCTCGCAAAATGGCACGCGACCGAGTCCGCCTTCTCCGCAGCAAATGACGCGCTGCAAATCCACGGCAACAAAGGCTTTTCGCACGACGAGTCACCCATCGGCCGCTATTTTCGCAATGCGCGCGCGCCGATCATCTACGAAGGCACCACGCAGATTCACAAGATGATGCAGGCCGAGCACGCCCTCGGCTATCGCGCGCTCAACGGCCCGCCGGAAATGGTTTCTTGAAAGGAAAATAAATTTACCGCTGTGACGCTGCCGCTGACCGGAGTCAAAGTGCTCGATCTCTCGCGCGTGCTCGCGGGGCCGTTCGCCACGCAACTGCTCGGCGATCTCGGCGCGAACGTGGTGAAAGTCGAGCACACGGTGCGTGGCGACGACACGCGGCAATGGGGACCGCCGTTCGCCGGTGGCGAGTCGGCTTATTTTCTCTCGACCAATCGCAACAAGCGTTCGCTCGCCGCCGATCTACGGAACGCCGACGACCTGGCGCGCGTCACCGCGCTGGCATCCACGGCCGATGTCGTCATCGAAAATTTCCGACGCGGCGCACTCGCGCGATTTGGGCTGGATTATCCAACATTGCGGACGCGGAATCCCGCGTTGGTTTATTGTTCCATCACCGGCTTCGGACCGGGCCAGGATCAGGATTTGCCCGGCTACGATTTTCTCGTGCAAGCGCGTGGCGGGATCATGGGCATCACCGGCGCAGCCGGCGGCGAGCCGACCAAGGTCGGCGTGGCTGTAGCCGACATGGTCTGCGGATTGTATGCGGCCAGCGCGATCCTCGCCGCACTTTATCGCCGACAGATTTCGGGCACTGGCGAGGCCATCGAGGTGCCTTTGTTTGAAACTCAAATTTCCTGGCTGGCGAATCGCGCGCAGGAGTTTTTGATTTCCGGGGAAGACCAAGGACGCCTGGGCAACGCGCACCCATCCATCGTGCCGTATCAAGTTTTCCAAGCTGCGGATAAACCGCTGGCGCTCGCAGTGGGCAATGACGCGCAATTCCGCAAACTGTGCGCCGCGCTCGACCGCCCGGAGCTGGCCGACGACACGCGCTTTGCGACCAATCCGGAGCGCGTCCGTCACCGCGAGCCGCTGGTTTTCACGCTGGCCGCAACGTTTGCAAAACGTCCGGCCGCCGAATGGATCGCGCAGCTCCAAAACGTCGGCGTGCCGTGCGGTCCGTTGAACGATCTCGCCGCGGTTTTTGCTGACTCGCATTTGCGCTCGAGCGGCATGTTGCAAACAATCACTCACCCGTCGGCAGGTGAGGTGCCAATGCTGGCTTCACCCATTTGTTTCGCAGGCGAGCGGCTGCCCATTCGTCGCCCGCCCCCGCGCCACGGCGAGCATTCCTCGCAAATCGCCGCGCAGGGTTGGGAGGAAGACAACGCGCCACTGCAAAGCTAGAATTGCCACTGCATGTCCGTGGAAAACGTCCGCCGCACCGGCGCGCAAATCCTCGTCGATCAATTGCGCTTGCACGGCGTCGATCTCGCCTTTTGCGTGCCGGGCGAAAGTTACCTCAGCGTGCTCGACGCGCTCTACGATCATCGCGGCACGTTGCGCCTCATCGTCTGCCGCCACGAAGCCGCCGCGGCGAACATGGCCGAGGCTGCCGGCAAGCTCACGGGCCAGCCGGGGATTTGCTTTGTCACACGCGGACCTGGCGCGACGCATGCAAGCATCGGCTTGCACACGGCGTTTCAGGATTCGACGCCGCTCATCCTTTTCGTGGGCCAGGTCGCGCGCGGGCACGAGGAGCGCGAGGCATTTCAGGAGTTGGATTATCGGCGTTTTTTCAATCCGCAAATCGCCAAGTGGAGCGCGCAAATCAACGACCCGCGACGCATTCCCGAATTCGTCTCGCGCGCCTTTCATATTGCGACGAGCGGACGGCCAGGGCCGGTCGTGTTGGCGCTGCCGGAAGACATGCTCGACGAGGAATGCGAAGTCTCCGATCCATTGCCGTATCAGCCCGTGCAAGCGGCGCCGGAGCCGGCGGCAATGGCGGCGCTCGGCGCTCGGCTCGTGCGCGCGGTGCGACCGCTGGTGCTGCTCGGCGGCGGTGGCTGGACCGACGGTGCCCGGCGTGACATCGCGCAGTTTGCGGAGCATTTTCAACTGCCGGTCGCGGTTTCATTTCGATGTCAGGATCGCTTCGACAACCGGCATCCGCTCTACGTCGGCCACGTCGGCGTCGGCATCGATCCGGCGCTGGCCCAACACGTCCGCGACGCCGATCTCATCCTCGCTGTCGGACCGCGTTTGGGCGAGGCCACGACGCGCGGTTACACGCTGCTCGCCAGCCCGCGTCCGCGACAGGCGCTGATCCATGTTCACGCGAGCGCGGAGGAATTGGGACGGGTGTATCAGTGCGAGTTGCTCATCAATTCCGGCATGGCCAATTTCGCCGCCGCCGCGCGCACGCTCGCACCGCCCGCGGGCCTCGCGTGGCGCGCGTGGACCGACGCACTGCGCACCGATTACCTGTCCACGCTGGCGCCCACGCCAACAAATGCGAAGCTCGATCTCGCGCGCATCATGGTCATGCTCAACGAACGGCTGCCGCGCGATGCGATCCTCTGCAACGGCGCGGGCAACTACGCGACCTGGGTGCATCGTTTTTACCAATATCCGGCCGCCTGCGCGCAGCTCGCGCCGACGAGCGGCGCGATGGGCTACGGCGTGCCCGCAGCGATTGCGGCAAAGCTCATTCACCCGGAGCGGATGGTGCTCGCCTTTGGCGGCGACGGTTGTTTTTTGATGGCGGCGCAGGAGCTCGCCACGGCGGTGCGTTATGGCTTGCAGATCGTATTTCTGGTTATCAACAACAATTCTTACGGCACGATCCGCATGCACCAGGAAACGCATTTTCCAGAGCGAGTTTCCGGCACGGATTTGGTCAATCCTGACTTCGCCGCGCTGGCCCGCGCCTTTGGATTATTCGGTGAACGCGTGACACGCACGGAGGAATTCTGGCCGGCGTTTGAACGAGCGCGCGACGCGGGCGGACCGGCGCTCATCGAGCTAATCACGGAGGTGGAAAACATCACACCACGCACCACGCTGGCGGCGTTGCGCCAACGTGCCGGGATTTCAAACTGACGCGGGGTTTTCCGCGCTGGCCACGACGATCCGAGCGCCTTCCACGGCCACGACGCGCACCGGCCGGCCGGCGTCGATAAACGTGCCGTCGCTGACCACATCGAGCACACGCCCGTCCAGTTCCGCGCGACCGCTGGGACGCAACGCCGAGCGCGCAACGCCGCGCAAGCCCAGCGCCGGCACCGCCGTCGCGGGAACATCGGCCCGCGCGAGGACGCCTTGTTTGCCCACATGCGGTCCGCTCACAGCGCCGAGCACGAGCCGCCGATAAAATCCGGTTCGCGGCAGAAATTTCGCCAGAACCGCGCCGATGACCAGCGCGAGCACGGCCGCGAGGACAAAGTTGAACAGCGGCCACAGCCACGCGTCGGGCCGCGAAAAAATCGGCTGCTGCGGATAGCGATCCACCATCGCCCAGACGAGCGAACCGCAGATGAGGCAAAGCCCGATGATGCCCGGCAGGACCGTCCCCGGCGCGAGAAAAATCTCCGCCAGCAGCAGGCAAAGTCCCACCACGAAAACCGCCGCGACTTCCCAGCCCGCCAGGCCGGCGATGGTGTGGCCCAGGAAAAAGAGGGCAAAGCAAATCGCCGCGATCACGCCCGGCCAAATGGCACCGGGCGTTTTGATCTCGATGTAGGCTCCGGCCAGGCCGCCGAGGAGAAAGAGTGGCGCGAGCGCGGTGATGAATTGGGCGAGTTGCTCGAAGCCCGTGGGTTCGAGCCGATGCACTTCACCGGCCAGACGGTTCTGTTGCAACAAATCGCCGAGCGAATTGGCGATGCCGTCGGCGAGCACCGGCTTGTTGTCGATGCGCCGCGCGGCAGCTTGCGCGTCCAGCGTCAGCAGCGTGCCTTTGGGGCTGATTGTTTCCGCGCCGATTTTGACTTCTTTTTCCTTGTTGATGAACGCCTCGGCCACGTCGGGATTGTGCCCTTGTTTCGCAGCCACGCTGCGGGTGAAGTTGGAATAATACGAGATCGCCTTGTCGCGCATTGTCGCGCCAAGATCTTCGCCACCGCCCGTCACGGGCGCCGCGGCACCGATGGCGCTGACGGGCGCCATGTAAATGTGTTGCGTGGCCAGCGCGATGAGCGCCCCGGCGCTGCCGGCATTGGGATCGATGTAGGCATAGGTCGGCACGCGCGTCGCGAGCAAGGCTTTTTGGATGTCCACCGTGGCGTCGAGCCGCCCGCCGTAAGTGTCCAGATCGAGCACGACCGCCGCAGCTTGCGCGCGTTCGGCGAGCTTCAGCCCGCGCCGCAGAAAGAAAAATTTCGCCGGCGTGATTTCGCCTTTGACCGGCAGGATATAAACCGGTCCCGAGGAAGCTTTGGGTATCTCTTCCGCGTAAACTACCGCCGTCAGGAGAATCAAAACCAACAGCGCGAAAAGCGAGCGCATAGCGTCGCTAATTTAGCCGCGGATGGACGCGGATGACACACGGATTTTTTTAGCCTACCGAACGCCTTTTTCTTAAACCAAATTCAATCCACGTCTTATTTCGTCCCGTTAAAACTCAGATACGTATAGCCGCGCAAGCTTCGTTCGTAATTTGCCAGCAACCGCATCGCTTCGTTTGGCTTCAAACGGTCGCTCTTAATCGCGGCGTCGATCTGCGTTTTCATTAAGCGCGCCAGATCGTTCTCGTTCCATTGCGTCATCGCGAGCACTTCGGAAATCGGGCTGCCTGGGATGGTTTCCTCAATATACCAGCCGCTCTCTTCGTCTTCGTCGAGAAAGACGTGCGCCTCGTTCACGCGGCCGAAAAGGTTGTGCAGATCGCCCATGATATCCTGATAGGCGCCGATCAAAAAGACACCGAGATAATACGGCTCCCCCTGCTGCAAGGCATGCAATGGCAGCGTGTCCTTCACATCCTGGAGATCGACGAATTTGTTCACCTTGCCGTCTGAGTCGCAGGTAATATCGACCAGCATGCCCTCGCGTTCGGGCATCACGTCGAGCCGGTGAATCGGCATGATGGGAAAGAGTTGGCCGAGCGCCCAGTGGTCGGGCAGCGACTGGAAGATGGAAAAATTGCAGACGTATTGGTCGCCGAGCGCGATGGCCAGTTCGCGCACTTCTTCCGGAATGAAACGCATGCCTTCAAAGTGCCGGATGACGTTCGCGGCAATCTGCCAGTAGATCGTTTCGACCTTCGCTTTCGTTTCGAGATCGAGCAGCCCGAGGTCGAACATCGATTGTGCTTGTTCCTTGAGTTGCTGCGCGTCGTGCAACGCTTCCGTGCGATTCTCGCGCGTGATGCTGCGCTGCACGTCGGCGGCGTCTTGCACTATCTTCGCGTCGGTCGGCAGCACCGGCACCGGAGTCGAGCCGGCGGCGTTTTTTTCAATCGACCCAAAGGCTTCGACGATCAGCACGGAATGATGCGCCACGAGCGCGCGCCCGCTCTCGGTCGTGATCGTCGGGTGCGGCACTTTCTCGGCGTCGCACACGTCCATGATGTTATAAACCAGGTCGCGCGCGTATTCCTGCACGGTGTAATTCGTGGACGAATCGTAAGCTGTGCGCGAGCCGTCGTAATCGACTCCCAGCCCGCCGCCGCAATCGAGATACGTCAATCCCTCGTGACCCATCTTGACGAGCTTCGCGTAAAACCGCGCCGCCTCGCGCACGGCGCGTTTGATCGTGCCGATGTCGGGCACCTGGCTGCCGACGTGGAAATGCACGAGCTTCAAACAATGCGCCAGCCCGTGCTCTTTTAACATCGCGCTCGCGCTCACGAGGTCCGCCGTGGACAAGCCAAACTTGGCATTCTCCCCGCCGCTCGTCGCCCACTTGCCCGCGCCTTTGCTTTGGAGACGAACGCGCAATCCGACGTAAGGATCCACGCCCATTTCGCGGGCGACATCGAGCATCGTGCGCAGCTCCTCGATTTTCTCCACGACCGGCACGATGAGCTTGCCCAACTTGCGTCCCAGCATCGCGCTTTGGATGAACGACACGTCCTTGTAACCGTTGCAAACGATCAAACTTTCCGGATCGCGGTGCACAGCCAGCGCGGCGAGCAATTCCGGCTTCGAGCCGGCTTCGAGGCCGAAGTGAAA
>Ga0213876_10001488_pt1 | contig 14561 bp, 12 predicted proteins | sample BarmaccomBMRX_R9_FD_160113 | JGI IMG/M metagenome (GOLD analysis project Ga0213876, IMG submission 160113) | Root-associated microbial communities from Barbacenia macrantha in rupestrian grasslands, the National Park of Serra do Cipo, Brazil - RX_R9 | ecosystem: Host-associated > Plants > Roots...
TGGCCCGGATTAAATTCCAGCGCAGGTAAACTTTCCAGGTATCGAGCGGCACAGCGGCGAGCAACTGCGAGAACGCGTGGCAAAACTCGGGTTGCTTGACGTCGATCCGCGCCACCATCTCGCTCGTCAAACCGAGGGTCTGAAAATAGGTTTTCCAGTCGAACGCCGGCGCCAGCCGTTCGAGCTCCGCGTAAGTTATCCTGTGGTAGTTGTCTTCGGGATCACGCAGTTCCACCCGGCTCTTGGATGCCTGGGCCAGCTTGGTTTCAAGGTCAATCACCTGGTCCGCTTCTTGGGCGGCAACCCCCTCCGCGTCGCCGAGCAGGCCGAACATTTTTATCAGGTGATCCCGGTAAGCCGACCGCAGCCGGACCGTTTTGTCATCGGTCTTTAAATAATAATCGCGATCGGGCAGGCCCAGGCCGCCCTGAACCAGGGTGGCGATTTCCATGCCGCTGTCCTTGTCATCAATCGATGCTTCAAACGAAAACAAAGGATCGGCGCCGTCGAGGTGCAATTGCCCAACCATGGCCGCCAGGCCGGCCGGGTCCGGCAGATCCCGGATCCGGTCCAGCCGCGACTGCAACGGCTTGGCGCCTTCGGCGTTGATCCGTCCTTCGTCCATGCCGCTGGCGTAGAACAAACCGAGTTTCTGCCTGTCGTTGTTATTATCATTATCAGTGTTATCGGCGCCGGGGATGTGATCCGGTACTCTCTGGTTCGAACAAGCTTCCAGAATGCTTTTCAGCTCGTCGAGGTTGCGCTCGCCTAACTCAATGAACGATCCCCAGCGGCTGTACTCGGGCGGGATCGCGTGGGTCGCCAACCAGCCGCCGTTGGCGTACTGGAAAAAGTCCACGCCTGGTGTGGTGGTGAGATCCATGCTCGCGGGATCAATTGGCGGTTCATCGGCGCTCCACACCTGCGCGCTAAAGGCGATCGAGCCGAACATCGACACCAAGACGGCAAACTTCATCGACCGAACCGTAGATGAAAACGTTTCAAAGTTCTTCGAAAATTTTATTTCCGTTTCTGCGGAAAAATGCAAACTGTCAGGCAGCGCTTCAGCGAAAGTCAGTGTGGCTTCGGCAGTTAGGACCGTCGATCCCTTTCGTCTATGAAGAAATGTTTCCCCCATTCTGATTCCCTCCGTGGCCGCATTTCGGCCCAGCTCCGGCGGCACCCCTTTCGGCGCCCGTCCAGATTTCCACCGGAACATCCCGAGCACTCCCGGCCGTTTGAGGCAAACCGGTCCGGGTGCCGGATGCATGACGATATGGCAGAGGCACAATGCTGCCAGGTGCTCCCGCCCGGTTTACCGGTGAAAGGGTTCTGAAGGCCATGGAGACCAGCGGCACGCCGTCAACGGGCGTGCGGATTCCTGTCTGAAGATCGGGATGGCCTGGCCCCTTGGAAGAGAGAAAGGAGGACGCATGAGGCCCACCCGAGTGCCTGCGGGAACTCGACGCATCCAGCGTGCCGAGCCGGTCAGCTCAACCGGGCCGGGGATAAAGGCTACCATCCGCAACGTAGCCAAACTGGCGGGGGTGGCTCCAAGCACGGTCTCTCATTACCTGAACCGCACGGCGCAACTGGCGCCGGAAACCGCCCAGAACGTTGAGCGGGCCATCGCCGCCCTGGACTACCGGGTGAATCTGGGGGCGCGCAGTTTGCGGCTGAAAAAGACGCATTCGATCGGCCTGATCATCCCCAACATCAACACGCCTTATTTCGGCGAGCTGGCCGGAGTCATCGAAAATGTCCTTTGGGATAGGGCTTACCAGATGCTGCTCTGCATCTCCGAGCGGGATCCGGAACGGGAACTTTCGCATCTTGCCACGCTCGTGAGCCGCCAGGTTGACGGCATCCTGATGGTTTACAACCAGGAACGCGAGAATCGGGCGGAACGAACCAAGGCACCCGTTCCCTTGGTCTTCCTGGATCGGGCGGTCACGGGTGCGCCCTCCGTCGCCAGCGACAACTACCTTGGCGGGAAGCTTGCCGCTGAGCATCTGGTCAGTTCAGGCCACCGCCAGATCGCGATCCTTTGCGGTGAACCGGCCATCCGCAACGTCGCGGACCGGCTCGCCGGCTTCAACGACGTGCTGGCGCGCCGGGGGCTCCGCATCCTGCCCGAACACATCCTGGAGGGATTGCAGGACCTGGAGTTAGGTTCGCGCGTCGGCGAGCTTTTTGCCAAGCGGCCCTACCCAACGGCAATCTTCGCCACCAACGACATCGTCGCGATCGGCGCCTGGTGCGAACTCATCCGTCGCAGTTTTCGGGTGCCGGCGGACGTGTCCCTGATCGGTTTCGATGATATCCAGATGAGCCAGTTTTTGGTCCCGCCTTTAACCACGGTCGCGCAGCCCGCGCCACAGATCGGTCGTGAAGCCGTCGAACTCTTGATCGATTTGATCAACCGCAAGGATCAATTTGTGAATGCGGCCCCCGCCCACGTTAAAGTCGCACCCGCGTTGAAGGTGCGCGGCTCCGTGGGGGCGCCCCCCCGAAGGAGGTGAGCCTTAACCACCAGCTTTGCTTTGAAACCCCGATTGTTTGTCTGTCAAACGCCTTGCTCCGCCTCAGCAGGCCGGCCGGTCCGGCCGGCCGTCCATAAACCTAACCTCACCTTAATACCAATCGTCCCATAACATAAGAATCTATGAAGCCTCCTGTCCGTTTGGTAATCCTTGGGGTCGCGATGTTGTCGCTGTCCCTGGCCGGCGCTCAGGCCTGGTCGCTCGAAGAAGCCGCCAAGCCGTACGCCGGGACCGAGGTATCGGTCATCTTCCTGGATCGTCCAGGTTACCGGGCCATCACGGCCATGCTGCCCGATTTCGAGAAACGCACCGGCATCAAGGTGCGGCACGACACCGTGCCATACGAAAACACGCTGGAAAAGGAAGTGCGCGATTTCTCGTCCAACGGCGACCTCACCGTCGCCCTGGTTGACCTGGTCTGGATCGGCACCTTTGCGGATTCGGACTACATCGTGCCGATCGACGAGCTTAAGCAGAAATACCCGGCGATCTTCGATCCAAACTATGACCTGAACGATTTTTTCCCGCTGATCCTCAACGCGTTCGGCGCCTGGAACGGCAAAGTGTACGGGCCGCCTTTCGACAATTATTCCGGGCTGCTTTATTACAACAAACAGATGTTGAAAGACGCCGGGTTCGACCAGCCGCCGGCGACGTGGGAAGATCTGTATAACACCTACGCGCCAAAGCTGACCGGCAACGGCAAGTACGCGTACGCGCTGCAATCGCGCCGGGGCGAGACCCAGTCCTGCGACAGCTTTATGCGGTTTATCTGGCCGTGGGGCGGGTCGCTGCTGGACGCGAAGTTCCGGTCCAACCTCTTAAGCCCGGAGTCGCAGGCCGGGCTCCAGTTCCGCCAGGACCTAATCAAGTACATGCCGCCGGGGATCGTCGATTTCGACCACAACGAGGCCGTTAACGCGCTGGCCCAGGGACAGGTGGCCATGATCACCGAATGGTCAGCCTTTTACTCCACCCTGGCCGATCCGAAATCATCGAAAATCGTGAATCAACTCGGCATCGCGCCGGAACCGAAAGGCCCGGCCGGGCGCAAGCCGGCCCTGGGCGGTTTTTCGCTCGCCGTCGCCCGCCAGGGAAATGATAAACAGCAGGCGGCCGCCTGGCTTTTCATCCAGTGGGCAACCTCGAAGGAAACAGCCAAGGAATACGTGGAAAAAGGCGGGGTGAGCGGACGGCAATCAACCTACCAGGATCAGGACCTGGTGAACAAGTATCCGTTCATCCCGGCCATGGTCGAATCCTGGCAGCAGGGCGTCCCGGAATTCCGGCCCCGGTTCGCGGAGTGGCCTCAGATCTCTGAAATCATCGCTGAGGTCGGCACCAGGATAATGACCGGCGGCGTGCCAATCAGGCGAGGCTGTGAGGAGATCGGCAAACGCATGGAAGACGTCCTGAGCAAAGCCGGCTATTACGACGGCAAGAAAAAATTGGCGCAATGATGGATTGAATCCGTGAGGCCGCGCATCCAGATAAGCCGGCGACGTGGTGCAGGGCACCAGGGATCGCTGCCGGCCCGGGCATCTTCTGGGTGGCACGGCCTCGCGTTGCGGAAGTTGAAGGTTCGACTGCGCCTCGGGCAAAGCTGCAGGCTTTACCGGGGCTCGCCATCGAATCGGTCAAACCGGCCGGCAAAACGTTCGACGAGGTTCATGACCGGCATCCGAACCTGAAGTAACCGGGGAGCCCAACCGTAGTTTTTGCGATTTCGTTATGAAAAAAAAGACCTATTCGACGCGCGCCTTCTTTTTCGTCGCCCCGGCCGTTATCGCGCTGCTCACCGTCGGCATTCTGCCGTTGATTTTCGCGTTTTGCACCTCTCTGCAGCAATTTGTCCTGACCAAAGTCCACCTGAAAGGGACCGTGCTCGGCCTCTGGCCGATCTACGACGCACCATTCGTCGGGCTCCAGAATTACCTTGGGCTGCTGTCGGACCAGTCATTCCTGGCAGCATTGGGACGAACCTTCCTGTTCCTGATCATCAATTTGCCGATCCAACTGGTGCTGGGAACGGTTATGGCCTTGCTGCTCCATAAATCGGGCAACGACTGGCTTAAGAACGTGGCCCGCGTCTGCCTGGTCATCCCGATGGCGACCACCTTCGCCGTGGTCGGCTTGATCGGGCGTTTGATGTTCAACAACGATTTCGGCGTGATCGATTATTTCTGGAGTCTGGTGTTCGGACACAAGGTGCAATGGCTGGCTGACCCAGCCCTCGCCTTCGTTTCGGTCTCCATCATGGACTGCTGGCAGTGGACGCCTTTTTGCGCCCTCGTGCTCTACTCGAGCCTGACGATGGTTCCCCTGGAAATTGAGGAAGCCGCCAAGTTGGAAACCGATAAATGGTGGCACGTGCTGCAACGGGTGCAGATTCCATTCATGCTGCCCGGGATCACGGCGATTCTGATCCTGCGAACGGCCGACATCCTGAAGATGTTTGACGTCATCTTCGTCATGACGCGCGGCGGCCCGGGCTCGGCCACGGAATTGATGAGCATCTACGTCCAGCGCGTCGGGTTCCGCGCGTTCGAGCAAAGCACGGCGTCGGCCCAGGCCATCGTCATGCTGATCATCTCTATCGTGTTGTCACGAATCTACATCCGGCTCGTCTATCGCGAAATCTAACCAGGTTTTTGTTTCCCTATGGCAACCCCGCAAAAGTCCGCCAGCGTCCAGCCCCGGCCACAACCTGAAATCGCGCATCCCGCCACGGCGCAACGCCGGCCACGGCCTCAGATCGGGCACCTGCTGGCGCTGATTTGCGTGATCCTGTTCTGCCTGTTCCCGTTCTACTGGATGGTGACCTCATCGTTCAAGAACCAGCAGGATCTGCTTTCCCCGACCCCGAAATTCCTGTTCGCGCCGACCATGGAGAATTACCAGCGGGCCGTGTCCAAATTCGACGTGGTGGCCAGCCTGCAAAATTCCCTGATCGTCGCGCTGTGCACGACGGGATTGTCGCTGCTGCTGGGCACGCCGGCGGCCTACGCATTGGCCAGGTTCGACTTCAAGGCAAAGCGCGACCTTTGGTTCTGGTTCATCACCAACCGGATGATCAGCCCGATCGTGCTGGCGCTGCCGTTTTTTATCCTGGCCCGCAACCTTAAGCTGCTCGACTCGCCGCTGGTGCTGATCCTGATCTACCTGACGTTCAACGTACCGATCTTTGTCTGGATTTGCTCCGATCAGTTTCGCAACATCCCGAAGGAACTTGACGAAGCCGCGACGCTCGAGGGCTATGGCTCGTTTGGGATATTCTGGCGGATAGGGTTGCCGCTCGCCGCCCCGGGCATTGCGGTCTCCGCCATTTTTAGCTTTATCTTTTCCTGGAACGAATTGCTGTACGCGCTCGTGCTGACGCGAAGCCGGGCCCAGACCGCACCGGTGGTGGCCACCAGTTTCATGAGCGGCTACGAACTGCCCTGGGGCCAGATCATGGCCACGGGCACCATGATCGTTTTGCCGGTAATCATTTTCAGCCTGATCGTCTCACGCCAACTGGTGCGAGGTCTGACCATGGGCGCCATCAAATAGCACCCGCCGTCACACGGCGGCCACAGCGGGTGTGGCGGCCACAACGACTGAGTTCACACGGCGAACACGGCGAGCCACGGCGAACACGGCGGGAAGAGGGGGAAAGAGTTCGGAGTTCGGAGTTCGGGGTTCGGAGCGGCAAAGAATGCCACAAATGACATCGGGTGCCGAGTGTCGGGTGTCGAGTGCCGGGTAAGAGAGACGCTATATCCGCCGCGGGCCGTCCCCTTAATCTGTGTAATCTGTGGAGGTTTTCTCTTTTCTGCGTCCTTCTGCGTGTTCTGCGGATGGTTCCTCTCTTTCCGCCGTGGTCGCCGTGTTCGCCGTGGCTCGCCGTGTGAACTCTGTCGCTGTGCCCGCCACACCCGCTGTGCCCGCCGTGTGACCGCGGGCGTGAAGAGCGGTTACTCATACATCGTTTATTTATGTTTTAATTTTTTCTTGCCCCGGGTTCGACGGATGCTATAACACTTTTTAATGTTGATACAGACTCGTATCGCCACCCGCGCCGGCGGCTCCCGGCGTTCCCATACCGGCGCGCAACTCGCGCCCTGCCCTTTTACCCAGCAGGCAGCCCTCGGCGCCTGCGTACTTGCCTTGCTGGTAACCGGATGCGACGAATCCGAGACCGATCTCTCCGGTAACGGATCTTTCGCAACGCCGCCCGGTCCGGGATTAAGCCCGGCCGGGACCTCAATGGCCGGTTCGGATCCGGCCGGTGCAAATACTACCGCCGGCGCCCGCGACCTGGGTGTGCTCGGCGGCGACGCCAATGCAAACCAGCAGGCCTTCCGCGCCCGATTCGGCCTGCACACGCCGACTGCCGATGAACTGGCCGGAATGACTGCCTATCAGGCGCGGCTCACGGTTTATTCTGATGCTGACCCGGATTGGCCGAGTTCGACCGTGGCGCTGCAAAGCTGGCGCGGCGGTGCTGATGAGAACGGCAATCCGCTCGGCGTCGATGGAACCACGGCGGCGGTAGATTTCCGCCGGGTACCGCCGCACTCATTGCTTTACATCCCGGCGACCGATCAATTCGTGGAGGCAATCGACACGGGCGCGACGAATCAGTGGGCACGCGACGACGCTGGCAAAAGTGATTATGGCGCGGACGGCCTGGGACGCATCGACATCCAAAGTTCGGCTCAGGGCCGGAGCTCCGGGCAAGTGGAACGGCAGTTCGAAACCTGGATCGGATCGAGTGATTACGGCCAGGTTTACATCGTGGCCCGGGGCGGCAGCTGGAAAAACTCACATTGACGCCATGAGCTGCCACGGTATCCGCAAGGTGAGGCGGGCGGCGGAGCTTCTGCCGACGTTCTTCAGCGTCATGCTGGTGATTGCTGCGGTTCGTGCGCAAACCCCGGCGATCCCGCGTCAGGACCGGTCGAGCCCGGACCAACGCTATGAATGGAGAGTCGACGTTCACGACCCCGTGCGTTATGAACTGGTTGAAGCCGGCAGTGGGCGCGTTCTCGCGACCGTCAGAGACTATTTCTCCGATCAAGGGCATGCGCTCGCGGTGAGACATGCCCGGGGCGCGGGCGTGTATTGGAACGACCGTTCCACCCTGGTGGCGTTGGACGAGTTCAATTTCCGGCGTGCCGGCCGCCTTTACCTTTTCTGGATACAGAATGGAAAAGCCAGGCCGATCCCGTTTGATGGGCTCATCACTTCGCCGGCCGGCGCGACGGAGGCGCGCTTTTGCGTGCAGCACGGGTGGGAATCTGCGACCCAACTTTCAATTCGATTGGCGGCGCAACTAAGTTCCGGTGAGGTGATCAGCAAGGGTTATCTGATTGACGTGGCCGATCCCATCCATCCGAAGGTACAGGCGCAGCCCTGATTCCGAGCCGCGTGGGCCGAATCCGGGCACAACCCGTCCCAACACAGATCCTGGACCGGTTCAGTTCCTGGAACTTTTCGATGGCACGGCTGCAACCGGCGCAGGCGTGATGGGAATGCTCTCGTGGTCCTCCCCGAAAAGGTAGAGGTGTTCTACTTCCAAGCCGGCCTGAGTGCGGTGGTTTCGATCGGGAGCCGAACCCGGTTTGGACTTGGCCACGAGCATCGCGTTCTCGCCGAGCTCAACATGGACGAACGTTTCGCTGCCCAGGTTTTCAATGATGTTGACGACCCCGGGCAGGGCAACCGTACTCGGGGCAGCGCTGAGATGAACGTGTTCCGGGCGCACGCCCAGCGTCACGGTCTTACCTTCAAGCGGACGGTCGACCTCGCAGGGCAGAGTGATCGCGCCGAAGGCGCTGGAACGGCAACGCAGTTGCGCAGGTTTTTGCGATTCCACCGTCAGCGGCAGCATGTTCATCTGGGGCGACCCGATAAAGCCGGCCACGAACTGGTTTCGCGGCTTTTCGTAGAGTTCCAGCGGCGAGCCGACCTGCTCGATGCGTCCTTCATTCAGGATGACGATGCGATCGGCCATGGTCATCGCTTCGACCTGATCGTGGGTGACGTAGACGGCCGTGTTACGCGTCTCGTAATGCAGGTTTAATAACTCGACGCGCATACGAACCCGCAGCTTGGCGTCCAGGTTCGATAGGGGCTCGTCGAAAAGAAACAGCTTCGGTTCTTTGACGATTGCCCGGCCGATGGCAACGCGCTGGCGTTGCCCCCCGGAGAGTTGTTTCGGCTTCCGTGCGAGCAACTGTTCCAGGTGCAGCAACCGCGCTGCGCGGTCGACCCGTTTTTTTACCTCGTCCCTGGAGAGCGGCTGCAGTTTCAGCCCGAAGGCGATGTTATCGAACACGTTCAGGTGCGGAAACAGCGCGTAATTCTGGAACACCATCGCGACGTTGCGCTTCGAAGGGTGGGCGAAGGTGATATCCTTCCCGTCAAGCTGGATACGGCCGCTGCTGATGCTCTCGAGCCCGGAAATGGAGCGAAGCAAGGTGGTCTTCCCGCAACCGCTCGGCCCGACAAAAACCACAAATTCCTCCTTCTCGATGGCCAGGTTGATGTTTTTCAGGGCATGGAAATCGTCGTAGTATTTCTCGATGTCAGTCAGTTCAAGGTAGGCCATAGCTTGCTGGGGGATTTTGCGGGCAGTACAGGCTTTTAAATCCCATTCTCGGGGTTCGCCCGGCACCTGCGCAATTGATTTTTGCTGATTACGCAAGTCGGGCGAACCATCCGGCGGCCCGGTTACCGGTCGGCTGAAGCGTTTGCGATGAAGTCGTACGGGTATACGAGGGGGTAGTCACTGGCGTCGTCCAACGCCTGCACTTGTTCCGGGGAGAGTTCCCAGCCGGCTGAGCCCAGATTGCCCTCAAGCTGGGCGAGGTTGCGTGCTCCGATGATCGGCGCGGTAACTCCGGGTTTGCGAAGCAGCCAGTTAATCGCAACCTGGGCGGGCGTTTTGCCCACCTGTTTCGAGACGGCATGAAGCGCGTCCAGGACGCGCCAGGTGTATTCGTTGTTGTAGGCACTCCACCGTTCACTCCAACCCTTTTGCTCCGCCGTCTCGATGCGGGAGCCGGGCGGGGGCGCGGACATGCCGCGGTGGAACTTGCCCGACAACCAGCCACCTCGGAGCGGGCTCCAGGGGATGACGCCAAGTCCCTCCTTGAGCGAAATCGGGATCAACTCCCATTCCGTTGTGCGGCACAGGAGGTTGTATTGGGGTTGCAAGCAGACGAACGGCTCCCAGTTGTGTTCCCGGGTCAGGTCAATGGCGCGCTGCAGCTGCCAACCGGTGAAGTTGCTGATGCCGAGGTACCTCACGGCCCCGCGCCGGACCAGTTGGTTCAAGGTTGAAATGGTTTCTTCCAAGGGCGTCTTCGGATCCCAGCAGTGCACCTGGTAAAGGTCGATGTAGTCCGCCTGCAGACGGCGCAGGCTTGCCTCCGCCGAAGCGAGGATATGTTTTCGGCTCAGGCCCGCCTCGTTCGGACGTTCACCCATGGGAAACCGGACCTTTGTGGCCACGATCAGGTCATCCCGGTTCTGCCGTTTCAACCAGCGGCCGACAATTTCCTCGGAGACGCCACGGCTGTAGACGTTGGCGGTATCGATGAAATTGCCCCCGGCTTCCACAAAGCGATCGAGCATCTGGTGACTCTCCGCCTCCGTCGCTTCGTTCTCGCGACCGAATGTCATTGCGCCAAGACAAAGCTCGCTGACCTGCAGGCCAGTCCCTCCGAGATATCGATATTTCATGTTCACAACAAAGCGAGGCGAACCGGTATTTCCAGGGGGGAAGGCCCGGCATGGACGTAATGGCGGGATCCGCTTAGGTTTCAACCTGTGCGTATCGAGCGATGAGGGCGGCCCGTTTTCGATGGCGTTGGGGATGGATCGTGTTGGCCGGGCTTGCCGGGATGCGGTTGGCCCTGGCCCTGGTTGCAACCGATGCGGAGCCGGCGGTGGTCGCGGACCCGGTGGCTGATTATCTGGCGATGAATGTGCCGGACCGGAAGGCGAACGCCGGGCAGTTACTGATCCTCAAAAAGGTTACCGTCGACGTTGATGGCGACGGCCGTCCGGAAGTGTTTGTCGGCACCTGGTACCGCCGGTCCGGGCCCAACACTTGGTTGTGGGCCGGCTATACCCCGGTTTCCGGTGGTTACCGAAGGATCACACCGGCAAACGCGGACGTGCTGATTGACTTCAGAGAAATCTACGTGGGCCCGATCCCGGAATTGCAGCGCGAGGGTATGGCCCAGGGTTACAGCCTGGAGTTGGACAATCAGGACCGGGATCAATCCAACCTGCTGAGCGACGTGACTTACTACTACATCCAGGACGGAAAACTGGTCGAGAAAGGAACCGGCCCGCTGGACCGGGATGATCCCGAACAGCGCAAAAAGTATGATTTCTTTTTCGGGCCGGACCGGCACGTTCGTGACGTGCCCCGGATCGAATCGTTTAGTGCAGGCGAACTCCTCCGGCGCGGTTACGCCTTGCCGCGACCCTGAACGTGCTGCCGGAACGCCTCTGAAATGCGAAAAAACTGCGAAAAACCCGGTACCCGCCCAAGGATGCGGCCGCAGACATCCGCTGAAAGATCCAGTTTCGTTACTAAAGAGACAAGCTATAGTAGCGTAAGAAATCAGGGGTACCTTTATGAAATCACTTCTTCCCGCCCTGTTTTTATCCGTGATGGCTCTGAGCAGCGGCGCTCTTGCCCAGCAGATCCAGGAATTCCGGACCACCCCGCGGGTGGTGCCGCAACCTGAACCGCCGCGTGCTGCGATTGAGCAGAATTCAAACTCTGACATCGCACGGAAGTTTATCGCGGCGCCGAACAAGCTGCAGCTGCTTAACCCGCTGGCTCCGCGCCGGTATGGAAGCGGCGAACAAGTCGTTGCGGCTGACCGGCGCGATCGACAGGAGCGGGGCCGCTTCTGGCGGTTGATCTCGTTTCCGTTTTAGGGCGCCTTTGCAGGCGGGTTCGTGAGAGGCTGGGGCAGCGAGCCCCGGCCTTTTTGTTTTTGTGACGGATCAACCTCTATCTTCGACCAGCCTGGGCGGCGACCTTAAGGCCGGCCCAGCATCTCCCCTCACCCGGCGACCGGTCATCGCCGTGTTCTGCCCGACCTTTTTGCGTCCGGAAATGCTGCACGTGTACCGGCAGATTGCCTGCCTTGAACGCACGCAGCCCATCGTCTTCGCTTTCAAACGCGAGTGCGCCAGCCGGTTTCCGTACGAACGGTGCGAAATCCTTCCGCGTTCGGCGTTCCGCTGGTGGCGAAGGATCTGGCAAAAACAGGTTCTCAGGATTCCGCAAACGGCTTTCCCGGGCGAAGTGGCCGCCTTCCGGCGGCGACTCCGGAATCACGGCTGCAGAATGCTCCATATTTATTTCGGTAATAACGCGATCTTTTGGGAACCACTGATCCGGCGAATCGAGCTTCCGGTTGTAGTCTCATTCCACGGCGCCGATACCCAGGTCGATATGCGGTCCCCGGCGGCTCTTGGCCGGCTCCGGCGGGTGTTCGGCGGTGCACGGCTGGTTTTAGCCCGGTCTGAGTCCCTCGTCCAAGCGCTCATCGAACTGGGGTGTCCCCCTGAAAAGCTTCGACTCCAGCGAACCGGCATTCCTTTGGAGTTTTATCCGTTCCAAGCGCGGCCGGCACCGCCGGATGGGCGCTGGCACCTGTTGCAGGCTTGCAGGTTGATAGAAAAAAAGGGACTCGAGACCACGCTGCAAGCGTTCGCGAAGTTTCGGGACGCATGGCCGCAGGCGTTTCTGACGGTGGCCGGCGATGGCGAACTGCGGCCGGCGCTCGTCGAATTGGCGGCCCGCCTCGGGGTGACGAAGTCCGTCCGGTTCACCGGCTTTTTGGCGCCTGACGAACTGCGCCGGCTCTATTACGATGCGCATCTCTTCGTGCACCCAAGCGAGACGGCTCGAGACGGCAACCAGGAAGGCGTGCCAAACAGTTTACTGGAGGCTATGGCGACCGGTTTGCCCGCCGTTGCTACCCGTCACGGTGGCATCCCCGAGGCGATTGAACATCGGGTAAACGGTTTTCTGACGGATGAGCGGTCACCGGGGCAAGTGGCGGAGGGCCTTCTTGAGATTACTCGCGACGACGCGTTCCGTGCCGCCCTGGGGCAAGCCGCGGCCGAGGCCGTTCGCCGGAAATTTGATCTCAAGGTGCAGGCGGCGCGCCTGGAAGGGGCTTACCTGAGCCTGATCCAAGAGGGGTGAATGCCACAAATGAAGAAGTGGCGGGTGGCGGGTAAAGTTCGGCGTTCGGGGCGGCAGCGTACCGGGCGTGGAATTATTCCGCTTGTGCCATTTTAGATCCGCAGCATTTTTTGCCGGTGTTTTTCGTCGAGCCGCTGGTCGATGCGTTCGACTTCCTTGTCCGGCAGGTGGCGCAAACCACCGAGAAGCTGCGCGCCAAGGTATATCTGCGCAGCTTTGACGGCCATCAACATCGCTGACCGAACCGCTTCGACGCTGGGCCCGAAGGTGATGATGCCGTGATTTTCGAGCAGGATCACCCGCGGCCGCCGCTCGGAGCGCGATTGCAGGTCCTGCAAACGCGCCTGAATCTCCTGGGCGAGGACCAGTCCGGGATCCACGTAGGGCACCAGGAGTGAAGCTGGTCCGCAGCACACAATTTCGTCAGGTGTTTGCCGGCATTCCGCGAACGTTTGCGCATGTGAGGTGCAAAGGACCTGGTTGATAGGAATCGGGTGAGTATGCCCCACGAATCGTACGCCCGGCAGCGAGAGAAGGTAAGCGTGGAAGAATGTCTCAACGGACGGTTTCAAGGCCGACGGCCGGACCCGGCTTCCCAATAAGACCTGCTCAACTTCCTCGTCGGACAGCGCGGGTTTCGCGATCGCGTCCAGCAACGGCGCAAACCTGCACTCCGTCAGCTCCAGTTCGGTCAAAGTTCCAAGGGTGCTGCCGCTCGCTTTAACGAGGAAGGTATCCTGCCCGGCGCGACAGGAGACGTTGCCTTCGCCTAGGATGGTAAATTCCTTGTTGCCAAACTCGTGAGCCAATTCGAGCAGCCGAGCTACGTCGGATGCAGACGACGAATCACTCATGGTTTTCTCCGAATGCAGCAGCTTACATTGTCCCGCAAAATGCCACCTTCAAGCCAAGCTCAGCCATCGCCGCCGCCTTCGCAAACATGGCGTGCTGCGCCGATTTGCGGTCTGGTGCGTAAGCGACCTGAATGTGGTTAGATTTATGCCGCGCCATCATCTGGTCGCGGGTAATGCCTTGTAAGACTGCGTGCATGATCGGCCATTGCGGCGAAGTAAGCCGAAGACGTTCCTCGGTTTCGTGCTCCGGAAGTCTGACGACCTCGGCCAGACCGGTGTCGAACGCGAGTTGGCCGTTGATGATGTAAACCCGGCTCCAAACCACCCACCCCGGCTTACTAACACCCTGGCACGTACCTCCGCCGAGACGAAAGTACATCGGCGGTTGGCGGTAGCTGTGCGTGCCCTGATAACCGCCGGTAAAGTGGGCGGGCGGCGCCCCGCCGCTGATGAGGAAAACCCACACATAGGCGTCAAGGTGATCGTCCTGATAACGCCGGCCCCATCGCAGGTCGTGCAGGGTTGTTTCCGGCGGGTACCTGAGCTCGCGCCAGACGCGGTTAGTAATCAATGCATCCAGGCCGGCGCATTCGTCAACCTCGTTGAAATGGGGGAGAGCCTGCCCGGCAAAAAGTTCCTTACCATTCGATTCCGCGCAGGAAGGAGGACGTTCAACGTTGTTGAGCAAACCTTCGACCAGGTCGGAAGCGGGGGTGAGATCCGCCAACCCCTGCTGGTACTGGATCCCGATGGCCGAGCAGCCAAACCTTTCGGCGATCCGCAGCGCGGAGATGTACATCTTGCACTGCTGCAGGACCTGGTTTTCGGTAAGATCGGTTTCTTCATTCGGTCCGAAGTGAAACTTGACCCCGCGATTCAGCAACCATTCGTAGACCGCGCGCGCCTCGCCTTCGGAGACAGATTGCATGTTGGCGT
>Ga0213876_10001489_pt1 | contig 14558 bp, 3 predicted proteins | sample BarmaccomBMRX_R9_FD_160113 | JGI IMG/M metagenome (GOLD analysis project Ga0213876, IMG submission 160113) | Root-associated microbial communities from Barbacenia macrantha in rupestrian grasslands, the National Park of Serra do Cipo, Brazil - RX_R9 | ecosystem: Host-associated > Plants > Roots...
GCATCCCCCACCACGAAATAGGCGCCCCAGTAGAAGGGGTGCGAATATTCGGGGCGGGCGATGAGGGTGCGCTGGGCTTCCTCGAGGGCGGTGCCGATGTCGCGGGTGCGGGCGTTGCCGTAGAAGGCGCGGATGAAGTCGTAGGTGCCTTCCTTGGCGGGGACCTGCCAGTGGGTCGCCATCACCGCGCGCGCGTTGGCGGTGAGGAACGCGCGGACGAGACCGGCGAGGGTCGAGCCGGCTTCCTCCTGCCCCGCCTGCCGGGCCAGCGCCTGGCTGCGGATGCCGGCGGCGGTGTCGCAGGCGGACAGGACGACGAGGTTGGCGTCGAGGTGGAGGCCGGCAATCTCGTCGAAGCTCAGCAGCCCGTCGGAATCCGGCCCCCCGAACGACGTGACCAGCGCCGGCGGCGACTTGCTGCACCCCCAGACGCCCTCCTCGAGGCCGTGGGTGGCGAAATGGAGCACCTCATATTGGTCGAGGTCGCCGCGCGCGCGCACGGCGCTGTCGGTGAATTCCGCTCCCGCGACGACCGGCGCGGCGACCGCGCCGAGCGCGTTGGCGGCGATCACCACCTCCTGCCGGTCGACCGGGTTCATCCGCGCGGCGAGATCGCGCAGCGAGGTGAACTCGACCGAGCAGACATTGCCGACGTCGATGCGGCCGGCGGAGGCGAGCTGGGCGCCGCGCGCGGGCACGACATGCTCGGCGAAGCCGATGAACGGCTTCGGCGCCGTCGACGCCGGGAGGGCGCGCGCCACGAGGAAGGATCGCGGCGACACGGCCGTCGAGATCGACGCCTTGGCGGCGAGGAACGATACGCCGGAATAGTCCCAGGCGTTGTCGCGGCGGCGGGCGTCGCGCCAGGCGATGCTCGCTTTGTCGGTGACCAGCACCCCCGCCGGCAGCCGCTCGAGCGGGCCGGAGGGATCGACGACGAGCGCGCGGGCGGCGAGCAGTTCCGCCTTCGCCGGGCCGGCGAGCTGGTCGAACAGCAGCGCCGCGACGGGCACGTCGAACTGGACCATCTTGCCTTCGGCGATCTGGCCGTCGATCGAGCCGCGCAGCCGCGCCGCCATCTGCGCCAGCGCCGCCGCCGGCGCCTCGGCCCGGTAGAGGGTGGTGCCGCGCGCCGAAACGGCGATGCCGTAGACGCCGCGGCCGATCTCCGAGACCTTCCAGAACAGCTCCCCCGGCCGCAGCGCCGCGCGGATCTCGGCGATGGTCGCCGGCCGTTCCTCGACGCTGCCGAGCCGGGCGTTGCCGCCGAGCTCGCCGTCGAGCCGCGCCAGCCGCTCCTCGGCCGTGCGGCGCTGGGTCTCGAGCTCGGCGCGGGCGGCGGCGTCCGCCGCGGGCGCGTCGGAGATGCGGTAGCGCAGGCGGGTGATCTCGCGGGTCAGGTCCTCGCGCTCGCGCACCTTGGCGGCGACGGCCGGATCGGCCGTCACCACCCGCTCGATGCGGCTGAGCTGCCGCGCCACGGCCGGCTCGCCGATCGACTGGACGGCGCGGAAGAAGCGCTCGTCGGTGCCGTCCTGCCGCCCCGCCTTCGCGTCGGCGACGAGCAGGTCGAGATAGGTGTCGAGCCCGCGCGGCACCACGCCCTCCGGCGATCCGGCGGCGATCATCGCGTCGATCGCCTCGCCATAGGCGCGGCGCACCGTCTCCGCCGGCCCGCCCTGCTGGGCGACGACGGCCGCGCGCTCGAGCCGCATCTCGGCGATGGCCGGCTCGCGTCCGGTCCCGCCGGTCTCGACCGCGCCGAGCGTCAGCGCGTCGCCGGCGCGGTCGAAGCTCGCCAGCGCCTCGGCCCATTGGCCGCGCCGCGCGGCAAGGCGGCCGCGCTGGCGCTCCAGCCGCGCCTTCAGCCAGAGGACGGGACCCTGCTGGATCCGCTCCGCGCCGAGCGGCGCGAAGGCGGCGTCGGCGGCGGCGAGGGCGGCCTGGGAGCCGGCCAGGTCGCCCAGGCCGAGCAGGGCGACGCTGCGCGCCCAATTGGCCTGCGCGTCCATCACCAGCTGGTAGAGCGTCTCGGTATCCGGGAAGGCGACCGAGCCGGCCAGGTCGGAGGCGCCGCTGCGCTGGTTCAGCGAGCGGACGAGCGCGAGATTGAGCAGGGGCTGGTCGGCCGCGGGACGGCTGGCGAGCTGGTCCAGCGCAGCGAGCGCCTTGCGGAACTGGCGGCGGTTGAGCAGGTCGAGCGCGACGTAGATGTCGCGCTTGCGCACGAGCATCCCCCGCCGCGCGCCGACGCCGCCGTCGATCAGCGCGTTGGCGCGCGCGAAATGCTCCTGCGCGGACTGGGCGAAGCTGATGTTGGAATCGGCGAGCCCGGCCTCGAGCGACAGCTCCGCGCGTAGCGCCGGATCGGCGTCGGCGGGCAGGCGGCTGAGGGCGTCGTTGAGGACGCGCGAGGCCTCGATGTGCATGCCGCGGTGATTGAAGGCGATGCCCTGCTGCAGCGCGACGCCGGGATCGAAGTCGCCGGCCGCGGCGCGGGGGCGCGCCGCCTCGGGCGGCGCCGGCAGCGACGCGAGCGCGATCGGCGCGACGTCCTTGTCGGCGGTCGCGGCGGCCGTCGGCGCGCCCGCGGCCCAGCGCATCGTCCGGACCAGCGGCCCGGCAATGCCCGGATAGCCGGAGCCGACGATGGTCACGCCGCCGCGCTCGGCGCGAAGAGCGAGCGTCTCGCCGCCGATGGCGCTGTCGAAGCAGCGCCGGGCGTCCGCCTTGCCGAGACCGGGCAGGTCCACCGGCCGCGCGTCGCCGCAGGCGAGGGTCGCTTCCGCCCGGCTCAGCGCCCGCGCGTCGCCCCGGAACAGCCGGACGAAGCCCTGGGCGCGGCTTGCCGAGGCGTTGCGGCAGGTGATCGCATAGGAGGCGTTGAACAGCCCCGACACGCCGCGGTCCGCGAAGGACCGGCTCGCGGTGCACGCTTCGAGCTGGCTGTTGCGGCCCGCGTCGAAGCTGTCGACCGCCACCTCCTGGAACGAGCGCGGCGCGGTCGCGCAGCCGGCGAGGCCGACGACGACCGCGCAACAGCCGCAGAGGGCGGCGGCGCGGCGGGTGCGAGCGAACGTCATGGATGGTCCTCCCGGGCGGCGCGGCACGCAGCCCCTTTCTCGCCCTCCTCGCACTTGGGCTGCGCGGTCACGGCGTCGATCGCGCTCAGGCCCGAGAACAGGGCTTCGTTGTTCGCGCCGACGACCGGGTCAAATGGCAGCGGCAGGGCGTTGGCGACGCGGATGAGATTCGCCTGGCTCTGGTCGAAGATGTTGAGCGCCGGGGTCGCGACGACGCTGATCAGGCAGCCGCCGCCGCCCGAGCCGACGAGGCAGCCGTTGATCCGCGTATCGCCCGGACTGACGGCGGAGAGGCCGATGACGGTCGGGCCGAGCAGGGCCGCCTGCGCGCCGCCGCGGCCGTTGATCTCGCCGAACAGCGCAAAGCCGTTCGTCGAGGCCCCGGTTCCGCTCGAGCTCAGCGCGAGCGTGTTGGTGACCCCGAGGCTGCCGATCTGAGCCCCGCGCGGCGGCGCCCCGCCCACCGCCGTGTTCTGGAACAGCGCATAGTCGGAATAGCGCACCGTCAGCCGGTTGGCGGTGAGGACGATGCCGTTCGAATAGGGGACGGCCGGGTTGTAGAGGCGCGAGGCGGCGTTGCCGACATAGCTGGATGCCGCGATGGCCGGGGAGACCGGGGTTCCCGTCGGCGTGAGGCCGAGGGCGGTGAGGAATTGATCGTCCTCGCCGACGCCGATCCGGCGCCCGCGAAGGTCGACGTTCGAATTGCCCATCAGCAGGCGGCCGCCGCCCGCCGCGGTCGCGGCCACCCTGATCACCGAGGCCTCCCCGGTGCCGCCGTCGCCCCCCAGGCGGACGGTGCGCGACGTCGACGCCTGACCGGTCGAGAACGCGCCGGTCACGTCGAAGCGGGCGGTTCCGAGAATCGTGAACTGCGTCGCGCCGACCGAGTCGCCGAGCGCGAGGGTGCCGATCTCGACATTGTTCGCCCCCGGGTCGAACGTCACCGTCCCCGCGGCGATGCGGTTCACTTCCGCCTGCGTCAGGCTGAAGCCGCCGGCGGAGGGCGTGGCGTCGCCGAGGCGCAGCGGCCCGCTGCCGAGTTGGGTGAACGTCGCCGAGCCGGTGGCGGCCGCGGTCGCCGCGGTTGCGATGTCGAGGTCCGTCGCGGCGATGGCGAGGTCGCGGCCGGCCGCCGCCGTGCCGACCTGCGCCGATCCGGTCGAGGCGCGCAGCGCGACGTCCTGCGCGGCCGTTCCAGACGCGAGCGAGAGGTTGCCGCTATTCGCCGTCAGGCGGAGGTCCGAGCCCGCGCCGGCTGCCGACGCCGTCCCCACCGTAACCGCGCTGCCGCGCACGTCGATGTCGTTGCCGGTGAGGCTGACGGCGGACGTGACGAGCGTATCCGCCGCGCCCGCCGCGTCGACCGGGCCTTGCGAGCCGACGGTGACCCCGCTGGCGAGGCTGGTCGCCGCCACGGCGCCCGTGGCGCGGATCGCGATGTCGTCGCGCGCCGTCGCCGTCCCGAGCGTGACGCCGCCGGCGCGGGCATCGAGCGCGATGTCGCGGCCGGCGAGCGCCGTCGCGTCGATGCTGCCGTTGGGCGACGAGGCGGCGAGCCCCGCCGTCACCGTCACGTCCTGCCCGGCCGCCACGGTGCCGAGCAGCGCAAGCCCCCCGGCGCGGACCGTCACATCCTTTGCGGCACCCTGGGCGGCGAGGTTGGCGCGGCCCGGGCCGACGCCCGTCACGTCGCCGGCGAGCGCGGTGACCGACACGTTGCCGGTCTTGCTCGTCACGTTCGCGAGCCGGGCGCTCGTGGAGGAGGTCAGCGTCGCGTCGCCGTTCGCCGCGGCATTGCCCGCGGTCAGCGACGTCGTCACCTGCAACTCGCCGCCCGCGCCGTTCTTGGTCAGCGTCGCGGTGGTGCCGGCATTGCCGGTGCCGAGGGTCAGCTGCCCGCCGGCCGCGGTCAGCGCCAGCGCGCCGCCCGTGGCGGTGGCCGCGGCGATGTCGATGCTCGCGCCGGTGCCGGTCAGGTTGCCGGCCGCCGTCGCGGTCGAGCCGGCGAGCGCTCCGGTCTGCGCATCGAGCAGGATGTTCGCGCCGGAGGTCAGCGTCTGGCCGTTGAAGGCGATGCCCGGCGCCTTGATGCTGAGGTTCCCCGCGCCGGAATTGACCGTCGCGGTAACGGTCAGGCTGCGGCCGTCGACAAGGCTGATTCCACCGGCGCCGCTGTTGGAGAAGCCCGCCAGCGAGACGATGTCGTTGGTCGCCGAGTTGAGTGAGGCGCCGCCGGCGGAGAGGCCCGTCAGGGCGGCGGCCTTGATGCGGCCGCCCGTCTGGTTGATCGGCCCCGCCGGGGCGGTGAGCGCGACGGACCCGGTGGCGGCAGTGAGGTCCCCGGCCAGCGTCAGGGGGCCGGTCGTGACGTTGAGAATGAGGTTGCCGGTGCCGGCGTCGACCGGCCCCGACACCGCCAGCGTGTTGGCGTCGGTGAAGACGAAGCCGGAGCCCGTGGTGAATGCGGCCAGCGTGGTCACATCGTTGCCGGCGTTGGCGAGGATCGCGGACCCGACGTTGCCGGTCAGCGTGCCCGCGGTAATGGCGGTGCCGGCGGTCTGGGTGACGGTTCCGGAGAGGGAGTCGCCAGCCGCGCCGCCGAGGGTCACGGTTCCCCCGGCCCCGGTGGCGATCGTACCCAGGACGGCATTGCCCGAGTCGATGATCCGCACCGCGCTCGCGCCGCCGTTGGTCGTCGTCAGCGTGCCGGCCATATTGATCGCGCCGTCGTCGGCATCGACCAGGATCGAACCCGCTCCGGCATTGACCACGCTCCCCGCCGCCTGCGAGATGCCGGTCGCCTTCAGCGTCACGCCGGTGCCGGTGAGGTTGGCGTTCACCGCGAGCGGGTCGCCCACCACTTCGAGGCTGAGGGCGCCCGAACCGGCAGTGACGGGCCCGCTCACGGTCAGGGCCGGATCGTTGCGCAATGCGAAGCCGGTGGCGCTGAACGGGCCGAGGGCGGCAAGCTGGTTCAGCGCCGCGGTGAGCGTCGTCGCGCCGTTCGAGCTTCCGGTGAGGAGGCCGGCGGTGATCACGCCGGAGGCCGTCTGCCCAATCGTGCCGCCCGCGCCGTTCGCGGTCAGCGTGACGGTGCCGGTGCCGGCGTTGACCGGAGCGTTGAGCGAGATGTCGCTGTTCGCCCCGGTCGCGACGAGGCCAATGGCCGCATTGGCGGCGAGAATTCCCGCATTGACGATGAGATCGCCCGACGTCTCGATGGCGACGCCGCCGCTCGTCCCGTCCACCGTTCCGGCGACCGTGAGGCCGCCGGCGTCGCGCAGCGCGAATCCCGCCGCGGTGAACGGACCGAGATTGCCGATCTGGTTGACGAGCGTGGCGAGATTGGTCGCGCCGCCGGAGCTTCCGGTGAGCGTTCCGGCGGTGACGACCCCGCTCCCGGACTGGCCGATCGCATTGCCCGCGACGAGCGTCACCAGGCCGGTGCCGGCATTGACCGGACCGGCCAGCGCGATGCTGGACGACGCACCGCTGGCCGTGAGGGAAATGGGCGCGTTCGTCGCACCGATCGAGCCGCCGGAAGCGACCGAGAGGAGCCCGCTCGTCGCGATCGACACGCCCGCCGTGCCGGTGACGGCCCCCGCCACGGCGAGGCCGCCGCCGTCGTTGAGCGCGAAGCTGCCCGCGCTGAAATTGCCGAGCGTCCCGACCTGGTTGGTCGAGGCGACGAGGCTCGTCGCGCCCGCGGACGCGCCGGTCAGCGTGCCGGCGCTCAGCACCCCCGCCGTCTGGGTGACGGTGGTCCCGGCGTTCAGCGTCACGGTCCCGGTCGTCGACACGTTCGCGCCGAGACCGATCGCGCCGGAAGATCCCGTCAGCGAGATCGGACCACTCCCGGCGCCCACGGCGCTGTTGACGGCGAGGTTGGCGGCACCGGCGAGCGAGATCGCGCCCCCGGTCGTCGTGACGGGGGCGTTCACCGTGAGGTCGCCGGAGAGCGTCGCGACGTCGACGCCGTTCGGGCCGGTCACCGCGCCCGCGACGGTCAACGGCCCCGAATTGCGCAGGAACAGCGAGTCCGCTGCGAAAGCGACCCGGTTGATGCTGTTGGTCGACGATCCGACGATCGCGCCGCCGACCGCCGCACCGGTGAGCAGATCGGTGGTGATCGACGTGCCGTTCATCTGGAAGATGCCGCCGCCCGAGCTCAGGGTCACGGTGCGGCCCGAAGCGAGGCCGGTCGTCAGGCGGCCGTTCAGCAGGATCGGGTTGTTGCCGGTGGTGGTGAGGTCGATCCCCTCGTTGGTCGAGGCGAGCGTTCCGGTGACGGTGAGGGTTCCGTTCGTCGCCTTGATCGACAGCGTGCCGGGGGCGGTCAGCGGTCCGACCGAAAGGCCGCCGGCCAGATCGACGATCGTGAGATCGTCGCCGCCGGTCATCGGGTTGGTCAGCGCGACGCCGCCCCAATCCGTTGCGGTCATGGTGAGGTCGCCGCTCGTCAGCGCCACCGGCGCATTCAGCGTCAGGATGTTGCCCGCCGAGAGCGTCGCGTTGCCGGTCGCGGTGAGCGCGTCCGCGGTGAGGTTGCCCGTCGCCGCGGCGATCAGGATGTCGATCCCGCGACCGGGGCCCGAGACGACGACGTTGCCGCCGGCGGCCAGATCGAGGTTGCGGGTCAGGTCGCCGACGCCTCCTCCGCCGCCGGACAGGCGGATGTCGGAGCCGCTGCCGGTCGTCGCGCGGACGAGGCCGCCGATCGAGATGCCGTTCGCGGCGACATCGATATCGCCGCCGCCGGCCAGCGAATTCGCGCCCCCGAACAACGCGTCTCCCGCGCCGTCCGCGTCGGCGCCGATCGCCGCGGTCAGCGCGCCCGTCGTCGTCGACCCCGTCGAGCGCAGCACGATGTCGTCCTGCGCCGTGATGGCGCCGGTGACGATGGTGCCCGCCGACTTGATGGCAACGTCGACGCCGCTCACGGTCCCGGCGACCGCGACATTGCCCAAGTTGCTGCGGAGATTGACGTCGCCGCCGCTGCTGGCGGCGCCGCCCAGCGACAGCGAGTTGAGCGCGGTCGCGGCGATCGTGCCGGGCGCGGTGACCGTGCCGGTGAGGGCGATCGTGCCCGCGGCGGCCGCGAGCGTGACGCCGTTGCCGGTGCCGCCGGCGCCGACGCTGCCGGCGCCGGCGATGTCGCGGGACGAGGTGAGCGCGACCGGGCCCGACGTCGCCGTCACCGCTTGGGCGACGGTCAGGTCCGACGTCGGACCGGTGGTCGAGATGGACACGGCGCCGGTGCCGAGCTTGATCCCGCTGAGCCCGTCGAGCGTGCCCAATATGAGCGCCGAGCCGTTGGTGAAGCTGAAGCCGCCGCTCCCGACATCCGCCGCCAGCAAGTCGACTTTGTTGGTGCCGGAGAAGGACGCGGTGCCGGACTTGATGGCCAGGCCGCCCAGGCGGCCGGCCGCGCCGACGGGGCCGCTGAAGGTGACGCTTCCCGAGCCGGTGTCGACCGAGAGTCCGCTCGTGTCGGCCACCGCGGAATCGACGGTCTGGAACGTTGCGGAACCGGCGGTGATCTTCCGCAGCCCCGATCCGGTGAGCGTCAGCGCGCCGAGGAAGGCGGCGGCGTTGGCCGCCGCGACGTTGCCGGAAAGCGTCGTCGGAGCGTTGAAGGTTACCGACTTCAGCCGCCCGCCGATGCCGACGTTGCCGACGCCGATCGTGCTTCCGCCCAGGGTCAGATCGTTGGCGTCCGCGGTCGCGGCCGTGATCGATGCGACGGACAGCGCCCCCGTCCCCGCGTCGAGCTGGACCGCGGCGGGCGCCGACGCGCCGAGGGTCAGGCTTCCGAGCGTGATGCCGTTCGTCGCCAGGATCTTGGCGGCATTGAGGGTGGCTGGTCCGCTGACCGTCACCGTGGTCGGCGCGGAGGAACCGCCGACGCTCCCGTTGAAGACGGTCCCGCCGCTCGAGCTCACCGTCAGGCTGGACGGCGCGGAGGCATTGACGGTGCCGTTGAACGTCACAGTCGACCCCGAGCCCGAGGCGGTGAGGCCGTTGCTGCCGGCAAGCGTGACGGCGCCGGTCAGCGCCTGCGAGCCGGGGGAGGTGAGCGCGACGCCGTTGAGCTGGATTCCGGTCGCGCCGTTGAGCGCGATCCCCTCGTTGGTCGAAGCGAGGTTGCCGCCGACGGTGAGGCCGCCATTCTGGGTGGTGATGCTGAGCGTGCCGGGGGCGCTGAGGGCGCCGACGCTCAAGCCCCCCGCCGTGTCCACCACCGTGAAATCGCTCCCGGTGCCGGTCAAGATCGGCGCCAGCGCGTTGCCGTGGAACGTGGCGGCGGTCACGGCGTAATCCCCGGCGACCTTCACCGAGCCGATATTGACGTCGCCGCCGGTGGCGAAGGTGGCGTCCTTCGCCGACACGAAGGTCGCGCCGGACGCGTCGATGTCGATGTTCGTCGAGGGCTGCGAAACCGTGACGCCCGGGCCGGATTGCCCGCCGAGGAGGACGATGCCGTGATCGGTCGCCGCCGCGCCGGTCGCCGTCACGGTGCCGCTGACGCCGAGCAGAGTGCTGAGCAGGGCGGCCGGGCGCGCCGCCGCAAAAGTGACGTTGCGGCCGTTGACGGTGCCGTTGACGGCGATGGCGTTGTTGACCGTCGTGCCCTGGTTGATCACGAAGCTGAGCGGGCTCCCCGCACTGGTGACGGTGATGTCGGTCCCGGCGACCACGGCGACGTCGCCCGACCCGCTGAGCGAAGCCCCGGACATGCTGATCGCCGGCCCGAGCAGGACGAGATGGCCGAGGCCGGAGCTCGACGTCGCGGTGAGGCTGCCATTCACCGTGACCCCCCCGGTCGCGGACGCGGGGCCGGCGAAGGTGAGGCTGGTGGCGCCGTTCAGGAAGGCCGACTGGTTCGCGGCATCGAGATCGAGGCTGCTCGCGATCAGCGCACCGACGTTGACGCTGCTCCCCGCCCCGAAGATCACTCCGACCGGGTTGACGACGTAGACGGTGACGTTGCCCGGCGCGTTCAACGCCCCGAGAATCTGCGACGGGTTGGTGCCGTTCACGTCGCGGTTCAGCACCGCCAGGTTGCCGATCCCGGACGTCGCATCGGTGAAATTGGCGGTGTTGCCGACCGGGACGTTGAAACCGTTCCAGTTGATCAGGGTGGATTTCGCCTTGAGATCCACCTGGAGGGTGGTCGCATTGGGATTGCCGACCGTCGGCGCCGTTCCGCCGGGGTTGGTTGCCGTCGACACGACGTCGCCCGAGGTCGGCAGGGTCTGGGCCCCGCCCGGACTTGCCGCGAACGCGCCCCCCCCGGCCAGCGCGGTGGACAGCATCAAAGTGCGGCGGAAGCGAAAGCGGGACCTGGTGCGGATCATCGTCATCTCCTGCGCGCTCAGCGGCCGCCCGGCGGGGATTGGAGGGTCAGCGAAACGAGGACGCGCGCCGGCGCGCGCCTGGCGCCGGGCACCAGCAGCGCCTTGTCCTCCGGATGCGCGTACATCGCTTCGAGCACGGCGATGCCCGGCAGCAGGGCGCGCAAACCGCCGCCCCACGAGCCCAGCCGCCGGTCGTTCTCGGTGGCGTTCGGATCGAGGTTCCAGATCCAGACGCTGTCGTAGAAGCCGAAGGCCTCGAGGCGGTGACGGCCGTCGTCAAACAGCCGCGCGCGCGGCTCGATCCTCGCGGCGACAGCCCGGTCGGCGCTGTTCGCGCCCGGATCGTAGCCGCGCCCGATCGTCAGGTTGCCGAGCGAATATTCCTCGAAATTGAGCAGCGCGTGGTTCGACCACTGACCGTGCACGCGCGCATGCAGGGAAAAGACCGGCCCGATGCCCACCACGCCGGAAAGATCGGCGCGGACGACCACGGCCTGGGGATCGCCGTTGAACCGCGACGGGGTATAGCCGCTTGGGGCGATCTCGCCGCGATGGGTGGCGCCGAAGATGCCGAGCCCTTTGCGCACCTCCAGCGAGGCGGCCAGCGAATAGGCCTCGCCGCCGCCGGGGAGGAAGTCCCGGATCTGGATGTCGCCCCGCAGGAACGCGACACGCAGCTTGTCGCGGTTGAGCGGCGCCGGTGTCGCCCCGCTGAAGACTCGCGTCCGCTGCTCGATGATCTCGAACCCGCCCGCGAGGTTGGAGCGGGTCCGGCGCGTGCGTTGCAGCGGTGCCGACAGGACGAGATCGCCGATCAGCGTCTCGGAGCGCAGGTCGAGCACGCCGAGGTCCGGCCGCGACCAGGCATAGAGGAAGCTCCCCTCGAGCGTTACGCCATCGTGGCCGAGGCCGGTCATATGGCCGATCTGGACGACCTTCTGCTCGCGCAGATCGAAGGTGGTCGACGCACCGAGATAGGTGACGTCGGAGGCGCCGGTCAGGCCGTACAGCTCTCCGCGCACATAGGCGGTTTCGCGGCCGAGCTGGCGCGAGCCGTAATTGTTGGCATTGGCCATCAGCGAATAGGGCCGGTAGGCGATGTTGAGATCGCCGATGACTTCGCCCGGGACGGTGCCGGCCGGCTGCAGCGCGAGCTGCACGTCGAGCCCCGGAATGTCGCCGGCGATGAGCAGGATTCGCTCGGCGTCGCGCTCGTTGAGCGGGTTCAGCGCCTTGAGCTGCTCGGCTCGCGCCGCAAGCGTCTGGCGATAGGGCGGAGCATCGCCATGGACGCGGACTTCGACGATGTGCGCGGTGATCACCTCGAGCCGAAGCTCGTTGGTCGCGATCGTCTGGGGCGGGATCTGGACCGTCGCGATATAGCCGGCCCGGCGCAGACGGGCCGTCGCCTCGTCGCGCAGGTCGCAAATCACCGCGATGTCCTGGGAGCCCGCCGCGGGGGGCTGGACCGCCGCGAGCAGCCGCGCGACCTCCGGGGCAAGCGGCGCGCCGTTGAACCCGGTGAACGCCAGCCGCTCGATCTTCACCTTGAGGTCGTAGCTGCGCAGCGGGCACGGCGCGGCGGCGATCGCGCCCGCGCCATTGACCCGTACGTGGGCGGCCGGCTCGGGCCGCTCGGGACGGGGCTGCTCGACCTGCGGGCGGCTCGGCAACGCCGGCGGGTTGGACTGGGCGTGACCGGCGGTGGCGAGGAGGAGGGCCGGGCCGGCAAGCATAAGCGCCGCCTCGGGACGCGCGCGACGCCGGCAATAGCTCGTGGACCGCATTCGCCCCCCTCGTTGCGGTTAGAGAAATGTCTGGTGCTGGTTACGCTCTGAAAAGAAGTCCTATTACGACTCGCGGTCATACCCCCGCGGCTATTGGCTGACAGAAGACCGAAGACGAGTCAAACACGCGTGTTAAATGGCTCAAGGACAAGGTCTAGCTTGCCGGGGGACGGTGTGATTCCCTTCTCTTTGAGGCACATGGATTTTGCGACCAAGCGTGTCCGCGCGTGCTCCATCCGGAACTTGAGGTGGAATTGCCGGTCCGCAAGCGGCGGCATATGTCGCGGCAGGAGTCCGCGCGGGCGCACCAGGGAAACCAAAGGCAAGCGCCCATCCGGTCGAAGAGCCGCATCGGCGGCAAGACGACATGGCGAGTGCGTTGGTTGCGATACATGTCGACGCCTATGCGGTCGCCCTCAAGCTGCGAAAAAGTCCGGAAATCTCGGTCTCGACATCGCGTGCGCGGCCGGGCGGTTCCCGAAACCGGACACTCGTCGCGGCCGGACCGGCCGGCCCCTCGAAGATGTTCGACTCACGCCTCGCGGCCCTGTGGCGGCGGCACGACGACAGCGGATGCGCGGAGAGGGGTAAATGGCGGAGAGGGAGGGATTCGAACCCTCGGTACCCGTAAGGGCACAACGGTTTTCGAGACCGCCCCGTTCGACCGCTCCGGCACCTCTCCGCATCTCTCGGCTGAGATCGCCCCGGCGTGAGGGTGCCCGTCAGCTGACGGGAGCCCGGCCGGGGCTGGTCGACAGGCCGGCGCCTCTAGCGGATGCAACCGGCCTTGCCAAGGCGTGTCCTGAGCTCGCCGCAGGGCGGCTTGGCCGCTTCCTTGCCTCGCCCGCGCGAGCGCCTAAATAGGAGGCATGGTACCGCGACCCGACACCGCTCCCGCCGACATGGCGGCCGCCGCGCTCATGGCGCCGCCGGTCGCCCATGCCCTTTTCTCGATCGGCGACGTGGTGCGGCACCGGTTGTTCGACTTCCGCGGCGTGGTCTTCGACATCGACCCGGTCTTCGCCAACTCCGAGGAATGGTACGAGGCGATCCCCGAGGACATCCGCCCCGGCCGCGACCAGCCCTTCTACCACCTGCTCGCCGAGAATGGCGAAGGCAGCTACGTCGCCTATGTCAGCCAGCAGAACCTCCTCGCCGACGAGAGCGACGAACCGGTCGACCATCCGGCGATCAAGGGCATGTTCGACACGGTGGCGAAGGGCCGGTACCGGCTGAAGGCCCAGCACCGGCACTGACGCGGGCTCGGCCGGCTAGATGGCAAGGTTCTCCGGCCATAGTTCGGTTTCGCCGGCCTCGCCCGGCAGCTTCGGGCTGTAGCGCTTGAGATAGGCCGGCTGGAAAACGTCGGCGCGGAACGCCCGCCAGCCGCACCCGGCGCGAACGTTGAGCTCATATTTGTTGACCCGCCCGAAGCTTGCCTCGGTCAGCGGAAACAGGGACCTGGTTCCCGCGATGCCGCGGTGCAGCTTGTCCACGTCATGCCTCAGCATGAAGGTGTCCACGTGAGGGTCCGGCCGCGGCAGACTGCTCAGAGCATCGGGAAGCCGGGCGACCGTTATCTTCCCCTCGGGACCGATGGTGAGGCGCCCGAATGCGAGCGTGATCGACCGGGCGTCGTCAGGCCCGGCAATGCAGTAGCCGGTGACGACGAGCGCCTCGTTATGCGACAAGGCGACGTCCGGGGGCCTGACCGCGCCGGCGCCGAGCCTGGTATAGGCTGGAATCCAGCCGCCGCGATCCCAGGACATGCCCCAGTCCGCTACGATTTTCGGATCGTCCGTCGCCTCCCGCCAGACGGAACTGGAACCGTCGTCGTTCACCTTCACCACGGTCGCCATGAGCCGCCAGCCGGAATGCTGCTTCGAATAGTCGATTTCGAGCCCTGCGACATAGCAATTGGCGTCGCGATCCATTCCAAACCCGCCGCTGAGAAAGCGGTGGTCCCTGCTGAATTCGGCGAGGTGATCGGCCGGATCGCTGTAGCTGTTGATGTACGCGCGATTGTCGCTGTCCTCGTTGATCGACGTGGTGAGGATCTCCTCGAACTTGGCCTCGAAGATCGCCCAGACGCCATAGCCCGGCTGCGTCTTCCCCTCGGCATCGACGTAGCTCATCCGACCCAATTCCTCGAGCATGGTGTCGAGATCCGCCACCTCGCGTCCCCACAGATCGTCGAGCGCCTTGTCGAGGTCGGCCAGTTCCTCTCCCGACAGGGACGCCTGTCGGTAAAGCGTAAGAGCGGCATTGTAGACGTAGGTCGCCATCTGCACGATCGAGCAGATCGACTGGAACCAGGCGAACATCAG
>Ga0213876_10001490_pt1 | contig 14554 bp, 15 predicted proteins | sample BarmaccomBMRX_R9_FD_160113 | JGI IMG/M metagenome (GOLD analysis project Ga0213876, IMG submission 160113) | Root-associated microbial communities from Barbacenia macrantha in rupestrian grasslands, the National Park of Serra do Cipo, Brazil - RX_R9 | ecosystem: Host-associated > Plants > Roots...
AGCAAACGCTCACAGGCAGCGGTCTTCATTGCGTCATCGGCTACATTGATGCGCACCAATTCGCTTTCGGTAAGGTATTTAACGAACAGGCAGTAATTCGGGTAGATGCTTTCTATCTTGCCCGGCCAGCTGGCTTCTTTATGCGGCCAGCTCAGCCAGGTAGCCACATGCGGCGCAAACTCCGCCGGAAAATAATAACCAAGTTCTCTGGGTGATTTCATCGTGTATTTCTCTCTCTGTGAACCTCCGTGTATTCCGTGTCTCTGTGTTAAAGCCCCGCATCTCCGCTCTCTGTCCCCTACTCTTCATCAATAAACCGCTTCGTGATCTGCGCATAAGAATCGATCCTCCTGTCGCGCATAAACGGCCAGTGCGTGCGGTACCGGTCCGTCTTTCCCGTATCGATCTCTATCACGGCCACTTCTTCTTCCTCATGCGAAGCCTTGAACAGTAAGCGGCCAAATGGATTACTCACAAAAGATCCGCCCCAGAATTTCATCGCTCCATCCTGCTCATAGCCAACCCTGTTCACGCTTACCACATGCACGCCGTTGGCTACTGCATGGCTTCGCTGTATGGTTTGCCAGGCATCGTATTGTTCGCTATTGGTATGCTCATCCTGTGAAGTGGCCCATCCGATCGCTGTCGGATAGAACAATATTTCCGCTCCCATCAATGCCGTTATCCGGGCAGCTTCAGGGTACCATTGGTCCCAGCAGATCAATACACCCAGGCAGCCATACTTGGTATTGAAAACCTTATACCCCAGGTCACCTGGCGTGAAATAGAATTTTTCATAGTAAGCCGGATCATCCGGGATATGCATCTTGCGATACTTGCCAAGATAACTGCCGTCGGCATCCAGCACTGCTGTGGTATTGTGATACAGGCCCTGCGCCCGCTTCTCGAACAGGGACGCGATGATCACCACTTTCAGTTCCGCTGCCAGTGCAGCCAGTGCATCTGTAGAAGGCCCCGGGATCGCTTCGGCAAGCTCGAAATGCCGGTAGTCTTCCGTGTCGCAGAAATAAAGAGAAGTGAACAATTCCTGCAGGCACACGATCTGCGCGCCTTTGGCTGCAGCGTCTTTTATCCTGGCGATCGCTTTTGCCAGGTTACCGGCTTTATCCGCTGTGCAGCTCATCTGCACCAATCCGACCTTTACCACTGACATATCCGAACAATTAGGGTGATGAATATTAAGTTATGTTTTTGACCAGCGTATCAAAACTATTAATGCCGATGGTCTTTTCGGTACAGAATCCTTCTGCAAATCCCACGCCTATCCGTTTGCCCAGCATCAGTGCACGCGATTTCACAGTCTCCAGAAATTGAGGTGATGAGATATAAGTCTGCGGCTCGTTGAGATCGGGATTGAAGAACTGTGTGGTATAGGCAAGTACCGCTTCCAGCTTCTTTTCCATAAAAGCTGTGATATCCACTACGAAAGCGGGTTCCATAAACCGGTCCTGGATATAATGGAATACATAAGAGGGCTTCCAGATCTCCTGCAGTTGTCCTTCATGCCGCGTCTCTATTTTGCGCAGGCCGGAGAGGAAAGCTGCATCAGCCACCAGCTTTGCACTTCTGCCATGATCGGGATGACGATCATCGAGCGCATTGGCAAGGATAATATCGGGCTGGTATTTCCGGATCACTTCGATCAGCTTTCGCTGGCTCTCCTCGTTGTTCTGAAAAAAGCCATCGGCCAATCCCAGGTTCTCCCGAACCCCGATGCCCATTATAGCGGCAGCGTTGGACGCCTCTGTTTTACGGATCTCTGCAGAACCGCGGGTGCCGAGTTCGCCGCGGGTAAGATCAACGATACCCACCTGTTTGCCTTCGGCCATTGCAGCCAGCAGCGTTCCGGAGCAGCCGAGTTCCACATCATCGGGGTGCACGCCAAATGCAAGGATATCCAGTTTCATGGGCTTGAATTGATGGCTGCAAAAGTAAAGCAATTGGGAAACTTGCCCCTAATTTTAGGTGCATGCGGAAATTATGATCAAAAAGAAACGAGCAGGAGGATCAGCATCGTCAGCAATAACAGGATACCGGAAATATCTTCTGGGTCATCACACGCTTTTTATAATGACGCCTGAACAGCGTAAAATGCTGCCTCCCGTCCCGCAAACGCATAAAAAAAGCCCTCCGGAACCGAAGGGCTTATATTTTCAGGCCAACGCCTAGTCTTTTTTAGCGTAACGCTTCTTGAATTTGTCGATACGACCCGCAGTATCCACCAACACATTCTTACCGGTATAGAAAGGATGTGAAGTATTGGAGATCTCGAGTTTCACCAAAGGATATTCATTGCCATCATCCCATTTGATGGTCTCTTTGGTAGCAGCAGTCGATTTGCTGAGGAAAGTATGCCCGTTGCTCATGTCCTTGAACACAACGAAACGGTAATTTTCGGGATGGATACCTTGTTTCATGATTTACATTTTAGGTTGCACGGATTTGGCCGTACGATTATTAAGGAGCGCAAAGGTAGGGGGAAGAAAATTAATAATTTATAATTAGTAATTAATAATTGGATAAACTAATATATTATAATAAATTATTAATTATTAACTACTAATTATTAATTTGCCTCAGCGCTCAGCTTTTCATGTTAACGAACTGCAGCGGCACTCCTAACTCCGCCCCCCGGCATTTGGCAATCACTTCCTGAAGGTCGTCTATCTTTTTGCCGGTGACCCTGATGATATCGTCCATGATGGCTGCCTGCACTTTGAAACCGCCGTCCTTGATCAGCTTCACGATCTTTTTGGCGTCTTCCTGCTTCAGCCCGTTCCGCACCGGCACTTCTTTCTTCACTACTTTCCCGCTGGGATAAGCGTCTTTGCTGAAATCGAATGCTGTGGCATCGATCCCCTGCTTCATGGCCCTGCTGATCAGCACATCGATCACCTGTTTCATCTTCATATCGCTTTCCACTTCCAGGCTGATCACATAGGATTTTTTGTCCAGCTCAATGCCTACCGGCGAACCGCGGAAATCGAAACGGTTCATGATCTCTTTTTTTACGGTGTTCACTGCATTGTCCAGTGTCTGCAGGTCTACCTCGCTGGCGATATCGAATGATGGCATAGTGGGTGCTTTGGACAAAGATAAGGGGATCGCTGATTGCGCGGAAAGCATATAATGCCGCAGATTGGGTCGGCAACCAATGCTTTTTGCGTTCCGTTTGTTTACCTCCGTGCACTCTGTGTTGAAAAATCACCAGCAGGATCATCTTCAAAAAACGCTGTCTTAACAGCTCATCCAAATCATATCCTCATCTCACAGAATCCCGATAATAGAGAAGCCCCGATAGACATCGGGGCCGGTTCTATATAATGCACATGAGAAAAAAATGTATCCGAAACAAAGATGCTATTCTGTTTCTGTAAAGTCTACCAATTTAGTATGAGTGGTGTTAATGAAATGTTAGCGGAGATGCAGCCCGCGATACAATGCGGGCTGCTCCATTCTTGCTGTCTTACGGTTGCACTTTGTTCTTCATGTATTTCTTCCGGGCTTTAGTTTCCACCACCGGTATTTACCCTGTTCTGTTCTTCATTGGCGCCGCCGCGTTTACGCTGTTGCGCCGTCTTGCCTTTAGCGAAGCGATAAGAGAAACCAAGGTTCACAACCCGGCTGTCTCTCGACTGGCGTATGGTAACGTCCACATTCTGGTACTTGCTGTAACCGCTGAACACCTGGGTCAGGAACACGTCCCTTACGGTCAGGCGAAGTGAGCCTTTGCCTTTCATGATCTGCTTGGTAACGCCGAGGTTCATCGCCCACATCGGGTTAGACACCAGCACACCCTGCACGGCTGCAGACCGGTAGAATCCGCTGATCTCAGCACCCCAGTTGTTCTTAAATGTGAACTGGTTGTTCATATTGGCCATGAATGAAGTGCCGTCTACCTCAACATTGCCGCCATTAACCACGCCCTCGAACTTATTGTTGAATACGTTCAGGTAAAGGCTTGTCCTGAACCATTTCGTTACGGGCATATTCAGGCTCACCGCTGCGCCGACACTCTGACGCTTGGCGATATTGCTTTTCTTCACAAAGCTGGTGTGCGTGCTGTCTACCTGCTCCAGTACATCCTGGATGATATCCGATGTGGTACTGTAATTCAGTGAAGTGGTCAATACGCTTCTGTACGTATGGTTCAGTTCGAAATTATGGCTGAACTGCGGGTTCAGGTACGGATTGCCCACCTGGTAGGTGTACTTGTCCAGGAAATTGAAGAAAGGATTCAGGTCCTGGTAATTCGGACGGTCTATCCTGCGCCCGTAACTGATGGCAAACTGGTTCTTGTCGTTAGGTGTGTAACCGATATAAGTTGTGGGGAAAAGCTGGGTATACGACCTGTCGAATTTCTGGCCGGTAGTCAGCTGGTTCCCGTTCAGGTTTGTGTTCTCCAGGCGCAGACCTATCTGCAGGCTCCATTTTTTGCTGAGCTGTTGGCTCAGGTTCACATAAGCTGCGTTGATGTTCTCTTTGTAGATGAAATGGTTACTGCGGTTAACATCGGTCAGGAACTGGTTGCCCACTGCATTCCAGTTTGCGTACTGCGCATCATTGTCCGAGCTCACATAGCTGCTCTTGGCGCCTGCCTCAAAGCGGCTGTTATTTTTCAGCGGATGAGTGTAATCGAATTTAGCGCTGTAGATATTGATATCAGAAGGCAGATCCCCTCTCAGAATCTCGTCACTGCTCTGTTTGTTACCGGCATTATCATAGAATTTGTTGCTCAGCAACTGGTTTGCGCCGGAAGTATAGTTTACATAGTCGAGGTCCATGGTCAGATCCGTGCCGGCGTTATCGAATACATGGCGCAGGTTGAAATTCGCTCCGATGTTCTTGTAAGCCGAATGCACATCGTTGATAGCCTGTGTGCGGGTTGTCAGTGCATTGTTCTTGTCTTTGATCAAGGTTGAATTGTCCGTGAACTCCGTATTGCGGCTATCATATCCTGTAACCACCAGGCCCAGGGTTGTTTTCTTGCTTGCGAAATAATCGAAACCGGCCTTGTAGTTGACGCCGCGATTCGTTCTGCCCATCAGCGCCCGCTGGTCGAACAAAGAAAGCAGGGCATTGGTATTCTGGTCGCGGAATTTGCGCATGATCGTCAGGTCGCCGAAATTCTCACCGTATCCGTAGCTTACATTGCCGAAATAGTTCATCTTGTTCACGCGATAGTTCAGGTTGGCACTGATATTCGCTTTTGGATAAACGCCCTGGGTATAGTTGGCTGATACGCTTCCGTTATAACCCATCGTCTTTGTTTTCTTCGTTTTGATGTTGATCACACCCGAGTTACCCGATGCATCGAATTTGGCAGGCGGATTGGTCATGATCTCGATCTGATCCAGGTTTGCACTGGGCATATTGCGCAGCATATTGGCCAGGTCCTGACCGCTGAGATAAGTCGGTTTGCCATCCATCATGATCAAAACCCCCTGCTTGCCTTTGAGGCTCACATTCCCGTCCTTGTCTACAGAGATCCCCGGAGATTTTTCCAGGATGTCCAATACGTTGGCTCCGGCATTCGAAGGCGTTGCATCTACATTGATCACGGTACGGTCTACTTTCTGTTCAACGAACGGACGTTTGGTCACCACTGTTACCTCCTGCAGATCTTTGGAAGCATTACGCAGTGCGATCACTTTAACGGTGTATACCGGATGGGCAGCGCTGATCTCGAAAACCTCGCTGTAATATTTTGCATACCCTACTGCGGAAGCTACCACCAGGTAACGACCCTCCGCCAGTTTCTCGATCTCAAACTGGCCGGCCTTGTCCGTTACCGCCAGCTTAACCACTGCCGAATCCTTCGCCCTGAGCAGGCCGATCGATGCAGACTCCAGATTTTTCTGTGCACCGGTTACCGTGCCGCTCACTTTACCCGTTTGCGCTTTGCTGACAAAAGAAAAGGACACCAGGCCCAGGATCGTCAGAATGGCTGCCAACTTTTTCATGTTTTTCGATTTATTTGTTAGTTATTTAGAACTATTTGTTGCTAATTACAGGTCAAAACTATGTACTATGCGAAACATAGTACATAGTTTTACAAATGAACGGTAAAATGGCGGGATAAATGGTAAAAAGACGGCGGCCCGGCTAGGGGTTGCTGGGAACGACTGTTCTTAATGCAATGAAAATCAGTAGATTAACTTTAGACTGCTGCCGGGGGAGGATTTACAGCTGCAGATCCTGGTTAAACCATTTTTTGGATTTGACCAGCAATATTGCGCCTGCTGCCACCAGCAAGAGGGAGATGATCTCCGCCTGGGTAGGCTTAAAAGGCAGGAATTCATATTTTGTATTGACCCGGATATGCTCGATGAAAAACCGCTCCATGCCATTAAAAATGAGGTAGAGGCCGGAGATCTGCCCCGCAAGCCTGATCCGTTTGCGGATGAACCAAAGCACCAGGAATAGCACAAAGCACATCATTACTTCATACAGGGGTGTCGGGTACACCGGAATCCCCAACTGGTTACAATACTGACCTACACATCCGCGTATGGGAACACCTTCGCTGATCACATTATGCGGATACCGGTAGGCCCACATCCAATCGGGCAACCAGGAAAATGGTTTCGGTCTGATATTCGGAATACCCCAGTCGCCATCGCCGCTAACCTGGCAGCCTATACGGCCGATCGCATACGCAAGCATCAGTGCAGGCGCCATAGCATCTGCGAGATGGATCACTTTTATTTTTTTCGCCTTCGCATAATAAATGATCGCGATGCCGGCGCAGATCAGTCCGCCGTAAAATGTAAGTCCGCTGAAAGATACCAGTGAACCGATCGGGTCCTTTACAAACTCATTCCAGTTCTCCAGGTTATGAAATATTTTGGCGCCCAGGAATCCAAACACGGCAGCGAAGATCACGAGGTCTCCTACCCTGTCGTGCGGCCAGATGCGGATCGTCCGCTTCTCGGGCTGATCGAGCTTCTGTCTGTTCTTTTCCCACCATTTCAACCCCGCGAACAGCGCACCTGTAAGCAGGCCGATCAGCAGATTTCCTCTCGAAGAAAGGATGAACGACTGCGGATCATTCAACGCATCTGCCACCGTAAAAGCGCCGATGATCTTATAGCCGAAAATAAAGCCGAGCAAAAAATTAACGAACAACTCCCCGAAACTGGCTTTCGCCCCAATAACGATAGTTTCTTCCGTATGTTCAAATAATCCCTGCTGCTGCTTGCGTTTCAATTCCAGCGTAAGCACCCAGGCGGCTGCGAGAAAAGCGATGGCAACAAAAAAACCGAATGTATTCACCAGTTTCAACCCCGGAAGATCTGCACCGAAAATATCTTTGAAAGCGTAGTAGAGATTTGGATACATGCAGTTGTGTAAGTTGAAGCAATGTTAGCATTAAATGCGGAACGGGCAAAGCCAAAAATGCTCAACGCGAAACGCTTAACGCCAAACGCAAAGATGAAGACAACGCTAGCACTCGCATTAGCTCAAAACACACAACGCGAATGCTAAACGCGAACAATGACAAGACAGCATTAAGCATTTTGCATTCAGCTCTAAGCCTAATAGTAAGGCCCCACTTGTCGTGAGGCCTGTACTTACTAACCCATCTATGAACAAAACTAAGTGAAATCTAGTTACAATACTTATCAAATTCCGCGATCAGGTGCTGGGCAATTACCTGGGCGGGCCTGCCTTCGATCTGGTGTCTTTCTACCATGCTCACCAGTTTGCCATCCTTGAATAAAGCGATGGCCGGTGATGAGGGCGGGTAAGGCAGCAGGTGCGCCCTCACCTGGTTAACGGCTTCTATGTCGAACCCTGCGAAACTGGTCGTAAGTCGGTCCGGGCGTTTGCTGGCATTGTGTACGGCCATCAACACGCCTGGCCTGCAAGTGCCTGCCGCACAACCACATACAGAATTGATCACGACCAGCGTGGTTCCTTCTTTCTTCAGGGTTTCATCTACTTCTACGGCGGATACCATTTCATCAAATCCGCTTTCGGTGAGTTCGGCCTTCATCGGCAATACTATTTCTGCTGGGTACATATCTGGATCCTCGGTTTTAATTGGTGAACAGCAAAAATACATCAAAAGTTGAAACACCGAAAATCAGGCTTTCCGACGGACATTCTGTCCGTTACCGCCCCGTGAATTAGACAATTTGTCCTGAAAATTGAAAAAATGTCTTTGCTCAGGTCGGTTTTCCGGCACGGTACAGGGTTTGGACATAGTGTTGTACAGCTATTTCTAAACGCAAAATGAATAAGACTATGACACTCGTAAAACACAACCCGGCCAGTTTCGGCGTACTCTTCGACGAACTGTTCAATGGATTCCCCTCTACCTGGGGCAGGGATGTACACAACACAGCAATACCTGCGGTGAACATTCATGAAACCGGCGAAGCCTATCATGTTGAACTGAACGCACCGGGCCGGAACAAAGAAGACTTTAAAGTGAACCTGGAGAAAGGTCTGCTCACCATCAGCTATGAGAAAAAATCAGAAGCTGAAAATAATGAGTTCAAGACCATACGCCGCGAATTCGCTTACAGCAGCTTCAAACGCAGCTTTACTGTAGACGATAAGATCAATACCGCCGGCATCCAGGCCAAATACGAGAATGGCGTGCTGAAAGTATATCTTCCTAAAAAAGAGGAAGTGATCGTTACGCCTCAACAGATCGCCATCCAGTAACAGCGATCCGAATTTTAATGATACTGTTTCATAAGCAGTTGGTTTTGGTTAACAACCCCGTGTTTCCACACGGGGTTTCTTTTTCCTGGAATTTCAGCCCCGGAGTAATATTTTGCAGTTTCCCGCTACATATAGGTTATGAAGAAAACGGCTGCAACACTACTGGGCATCATACTGGCACTGATCCCCGCTCTCCGGGGCACGGCACAGGCGCCGGTATCATCTTTACTGTGGGAGATCAGCGGCAACGGACTGAAATCCCCCTCCTATCTTTTCGGAACTTTCCACCTGATCTGTAAGGAAGATTTTCCGATATCGGATCTGCTGCAGCAGAAGATCCGTTCTTCCGCTCAATTCTACGGCGAGATCGCTATGGACGATCCGGCGATACAGATGAAGCTGATGTCCAAGATGATGATGCCTGACAAAAATCTCTCAGACCTGTTGCCGCAAAAAGACCTGAAACAGATCCAGGATAATTTTCAGCAGATCACCGGCATGCCCCTTCAATTGTTCAATAACCTGAAGCCTTTTGCCGCCCTGAGCATGGCCACGATCAATAGTATTTCCTGTCCCAACAAAACACAACCGGAAACGGAATTCGCAGCTATTGCAAAAAAAAATAACCTGCCGATGTTCGGACTGGAGACTGTTGAAGAGCAGGCTGATATCCTTAATTCAGAACCGCTGGATTCACAGGTACACGATCTCTCACGCGTACTGCTCAACTTCGACAGTACCAGGCAGGTGATGAGCCAGCTGGTAGGCGTATACATGAAACGCAATATCGATTCCCTGTATGCTTTAATGGAATCGATGACCGGCGACACGTTCTTTGAAAAAGAACTGGTGACAAAAAGGAACCGCAAATGGGTGCCGCTGATCGAAAAAGCGATGGCTGATAAACCGACTTTCTTTGCAGTAGGCGCAGGACACCTGGGCGGACCTGAAGGCGTGATCAGCCTGCTGCGACAACGTGGGTATACCGTAACACCGGTTAAGTACTAAATTAGCTGCATGCCTTCGGAAAAGGAATTTATCACCTTACTCAACCAACACCAGAAAATTGTGCACAAGGTCTGCAACCTGTATATGGACAGGCATTCAGATCGTGAGGACCTGTTCCAGGAAGTGACACTACAGGCATGGAAAGCATACGGGAATTTCAGGGGCGATGCAAAATTTTCCACCTGGCTGTACCGGGTGGCGCTGAATACGGCGATCACATTTTTCAGGAAGGAAAAACGACAACCCGATATCTACTCCACCGACAACGTTCCCGAGCAGAGTGAAGAAGAACAGGGTCCGGTGGAAGAGCAGGTAAAAGCCATGTATGCGGCCATCGGCGAATTGTCGAAGATCGATAAGGCGATCGTGATGCTCTACCTGGAGGACTACAGTTACAATGAGATCGGCGATATGATGGGCATTACGGCAAACAATGTGGCGGTGAAAATGAACCGCATCAAAACCAAACTGAAGGAATCAACACAACAACAAATGGCTAACTAACGAAGCGGTATGGATCTAGATGAACTCAAACACCAGCTCAGGAACAAATTGGCAACCGATCATGCGGGTATGTCGGATGCGGATATTGCCGCGCTCCTGACCAAAAAAACAGACTCGGTGATCGGGAGAATAAAAAGGAATCTCCGGATAGAGATCATTTGCAGCATAGCGGTAATCCTTGGATTCGGCGCGGTGGGCATCTTCTCCGGTTATTCGTCGTTGCGGATCTATTTCTCTGTTTTTGCCGTGGTATGCATATTCTTTCTGATACTGCTTATTTACCTGCTTCGCAGAACAACGCGTCTCAGTTCTACGGCCTTGCCGGTGCGGGGTAATCTCCAGACCATCGTGCATATCATTGAAGAATTTACCAAACGGTATTTCCAATTTACGATGGCGCTGGTACCGATCTGTTTTGTATTCTCTCTATGGCTCGGTCTGTCCGAAAAGCAGCAAGATGCGGGAGGAAATGGCTTTGACTTCAGACATTACATTGTACGGTGGCAGGCAGTCAGTTTGTTGGTCGCATATATGGCGGCGTTGGGCGTTGGTGTTTATTTTTTCACGAAGTGGTACCTGAAAAAACAATTCGGGCGTTACGTGGGGCTGTTGAAGGAATGTATCAAGGAATTGGGAGAATAAGTGAAAGCTGTGCTGCCAGTATAAAATGACAAATCCAAATTCCAAATTATTCGCAGGGCTGTTTCCGCCTGGTATCGATGATATACTGGATCTTCCAGACACCTCTGATCCGCGCCAGCTGAAAAGAGTTTACCCCGCAGTGACTGAATTGCCCGCTCAGGTAGAATTTATAAGGAGTCCAGGCTATTGCGAGCGGGCCATCCACTTTCACAACATCGTAAGTGATCCGTTCGTCAGCGGCATCTTTAGCAAGCGTGCCGATCAGGCGGATAAAATCTCCCACTGCTTCGTTCCTCACCATATTAGCGCCATTGCGGTCCTTTACGATCGTTTGCATGATGGCGCTGTCTGCAAAGCATTGTCTGAGCAGCGCCGAATCGGCGGTCTTCATCGCCCTGAACATATTGTCGATCGTCATTTTCACGGAATCGACAGCAGTCTGTGCTTTTGCCGCTGTTGACAGCCAGCCGATGCAAACAGTAATTGCAAGTAATTTTTTCATCAGCAATATTTGCCGCTTAAATATAAAATGAAAATCCCGCAGTTGAAATGCGGGATCGTCGTTTATCTGAGATAGCCGAGTATTTTTAACATACTCGCAGAAGTCTGTTCCTTGGCATATACCCAGTCTACAAGCTTGCCGTTCTTATCCTGCTCCACGATGATATGCTGCGGTGAAGGTATCAGGCAGTGCTTGATGCCGCCGTAGCCGCTGATCTGGTCCTGGTAAGCGCCTGTATGGAAAAATCCTACATACAGCGGCTCCTTATTCACGGCTTCCGTTTTAGGGTCGTTGGACGCGAGCTTGGGAAGGAATACTTCATTGATATGTTCTTCCGAATCGTAGTAGTCATGACTGTCGCAGGTGATGCCTCCCAGCACCACGCGATGGTATTCGTTTTCCCACTTATTGATCGGCAGCATCAGGAACTTTTCGCCGATGCCCCAGGTGTCGGGTAAGGTGGTAATGAACGATGAGTCGATCATGTACCAGCACTCACGGTCGTTCTGGATCTTCTGCCCTACCACACTGTAAATATGGGCCATGCTTTCTCCTACGGTATAGCTGCCGAACTCGGTGTAGATATTCGGCATCGGCACTTTGGCCTTTTTGCAGGCTTTCTTGATATTGCCCACGATCTCGTTGATCATGAACTGGTAATCGTATTCGAAGCCCAGCGAATGTTTGATGGGAAAACCGCCGCCGATATTGATGGAATCCAGCTCGGGACAGATCTTTTTCAGCTGGCAATACAGGTTGATGATCTTGTTCAGTTCAGACCAGTAGTAGATATCATCCTTGATGCCTTTGTTCAGGAAGATATGGAGCATCTTCAGTTGGAAGCGGTCTTCGTAGCCTTCGATATCATCTACATAAAATTCCAGGATATCTTTTGCGCGGATACCCAGCCTGGATGTATAGAAAGGAAAGGTAGGCTCTTCTTCAGCAGCCACCCGTATACCGAGGCGGAAAGGCTGCTTCACACTGCGCTTGTAAGCCTGCAATTCTTCCTTGTTATCGAGGATGGGGATCACATTCTTGAAACCGGAATTGATCAGCTTGGCGATGCGCGAGGTATAACCTTTCTGCTTATAGCCATTGCAGATGATATAGGTTTCCTTGTTGATCTTGCGGCGCTCATAGAGCCGGTTAACGATCTCGATATCGTAAGCGTAAGAGGTTTCGAGATGGATATTGTGTTTCAGGGCTTCTTCCACGATGAAAGAAAAATGCGAGCTCTTGGTGCAATAGCAATAGTAATATTCACCCTCGTATTTATGTTTCTTGAAAGCCGCCGCAAACATCTTTTTAGCCTTGTTGATCTGCATGCCTATTTTGGGCAGGTAGGTCAGCTTCATCGGTGTTCCGTATTTGTCGATCAGGGCTTTGATGTCGAGGCCGTTGAACTGGAGATAACCATCATCATTCTGGTCGAAGCCTTCCTGAGGAAAATGGAAGGTCTGGTTAACCAGCGAGGTGTAGCTATTGTTCATTTACAGGTTAGTATTTTGCTTGTGAACAGAATGGCTTTAAAGATGGCAAAAATAGCGGAATGTTGAATGAAATAGGCCGCAGATTCGCAGATTGCCCCGAAAATAATCCGCGAGCCATTGTTCAGGTATCGGACAATAAAAAACCGGGAGCTGTTCACCCCCGGTCCGGTTATTTGAGACGCTGCCGATTATTTCACGGAAACGATCAGGGCTTTGAAGCTCGCTGGTTCGTTCATAGCGAGATCGGCCAGTACTTTACGGTTAAGGTCTATGCCTTTTACCGACAGTTTGTTGATGAACTGGCTATAGGTCATTCCTTCTTCACGAACGGCTGCGTTGATACGCGCGATCCACAGCTGACGGTATTCGCGCTTTTTCAGTTTACGGCCAACATAGGCGTAGGTCTGACCTTTTTCAACAATGTTCTTCGCTACTGTATAGACGTTCTTACGCTTACCGTAAAAACCTTTGGCCTGCTTTAGGACCCTTTTTCTGCGAGCCCTGGAGGCTACTGCATTTTTTGAACGTGGCATGTTAAGTTATTTGAATCCCGCCGACGGCGGAACGGTTTGGTAATAGGTTTGAATTATCCTTTCAGACGTAATAAACGCAACACGAAATCCTTGTTGGTAGATCCTACCACACCTTTCTGGCGCATCGCTCTTTTGCGCTTGGTGGATTTCTTGGTTAAAATGTGACGTTTGAAAGCTTTCTGGAAGGTGATCTCTCCTGTACCGGTCACCTTAAAGCGCTTCTTGGCGCTGGAGTTTGTTTTTACCTTTGGCATTTTAAATAATCTTGCGATTACACCCTGCTGGCGGCCCGCACGCGCGGAGCACTTGTTGAGCCATGTGGGAAAGGGTGCAAAATTAGTAATTAATAATTAATAATTAATAATTTGAGCCTCTGAACTTACAAGCAACTCTCAAATAGGAACAAATTAACTTATTATTAATTAAAATTATTAATTGTTAATTACTAATTATTAATTAATTAGCTCATGCTTTCTTTTTCGCAACCTTAGGCGTAAAGATCGCGAACATGCGCTTTCCTTCTAATTTCGGCATGCTTTCCAATGCCCCTGCTTCCCCGAGGCGCTCTGCGAATTTGAGGAGCAGCAGCTGACCGCGGTCCTGGAACATGATGGCGCGGCCCTTGAACTGAACGTATGCTTTTACTTTATTTCCTTCTTTCAGGAACTTTTCAGCGTGCTTGGCTTTGAAGTCGAAATCATGATCATCAGTTCCGGGCGTAAAGCGTATCTCTTTCACCTCGCTTTGCTTGGAATTGGCCTTCATCTCCTTTTCCTTTCTCTTCTTTTCGTAGAGGAACTTTTTATAGTCGATCACCTTGCATACCGGCGGATCGGCTGTGGGGGATATCTCTACCAGGTCCAGCTCCTTGGATTGTGCAATTTTCAGCGCTTCCTGTGTGGGATAAATACCGACTGTTACGTTGTCGCCAACCAGTCTCACCTGTGGTACCCGGATTCTGTCGTTGATACGATGTTCAGGCTCGGGCTGCCTGTTAAACCTGGGGTTGAATCTTCCGCCCCCTCTTGGAGGTAATGCCATTAAACGTTGTTTTGTGAATAATTGTTTTCGGTCTAAAGATAGGCCGCAATTTGAAAATCTGAAGATTTGAAAATGGAAACAAAATAATCTTCAAATTTTCAAATCTTCAAATTTTCAAATTCTGTCCTTAATTT
>Ga0213876_10001492_pt1 | contig 14548 bp, 14 predicted proteins | sample BarmaccomBMRX_R9_FD_160113 | JGI IMG/M metagenome (GOLD analysis project Ga0213876, IMG submission 160113) | Root-associated microbial communities from Barbacenia macrantha in rupestrian grasslands, the National Park of Serra do Cipo, Brazil - RX_R9 | ecosystem: Host-associated > Plants > Roots...
CGCCCTTCACCACGTTGACCTGGGCGATGTCGCGCGTGTTCGGCTGGATGTTCAGGATGCCGAACAGCGGCATCGTCACGTTGGCGCCGTCGAACATGTAGACGTTGCTCTGGCCGGAGGCGCCGGCGCTGGGACCGCGGATCGCGTCCTGGGTGTACATGACGCCCGGGATCAGCTTCTGCAGGTCGCCGTAGTTCTGCAGCACGGGAAGGGCCTGGATCTCATCCTGGGTCAGGCCGCTCTCGATCTGCGTCGATTCTTTGTTCACCAGCGACGCTTCCGCAGTCACGGTGATGGTCTCGGCCAGGCCCTGGACGCCAATGGCCGCATCGGCCCGGGTCGTCTGCGCCAGCTGGACTTCCGCTCTGCGGGTCACAGTCTGCATGCCGGATAGGGAGAACGTGAGGGTGTAGGAGCCCGGCACGAGAGCCGGCAAGGAGTACTCACCGTTCGAGTCGGTGATGGTGACGCGCGGCTGCGGCAGCACGTTCGAGCGAGCCTCGACGGTGACGCCCGGCAGAGCCGCTCCGTCCGAGGTCACTTTGCCGTTGATCGTGCCGGTTTGCTGCGCAAATACGGAACTACAGATAAAACACACCACAAGCAGGTACAAGAGACGGTGGAATAGGCGCATTTCTCTCCCCCTTGATGGAAACAAACCTCAACGAGACCGCAAGTTAACGCGGATTCTACACCGCGAGGTGGATTACGCGAGAGGCCATTCCAATTCGCCCAGAAACCGCTCGTCTTCGCGCCAGCGCTCGTGTACGCCGATGTGCAGATCGAGGAAAACGCGCGTCCCGAGGATCGCCTCCAACTCCAGCCGGGCCTCGGTTCCGATGCGCTTCACCATCTCTCCCCGCTTGCCGATCACGATCGCTTTCTGGGAGTCGCGCTCGACGTAGATCGTGGCCCAGATGCGGATGATGTCCTCGCCTTCGTTCTCCTCGAAACGATCGACGGAAACGGCGGTCGTGTACGGCAGTTCATCCGCCGTATGGGTGAGCACTTTCTCGCGCACGATCTCGGCCGCGAAGAACCGTTCCGGCTGCGTCGTGTAGTCCTCGGTCGGATAGGTCGCAGGGCCTTCGGCAAGGTTGGCGAAGAAGAGGTTGACCAGGTCCGGCACGGCGTCGCCGTTCGCGGCGGAGATGGGGACGATCTCGTCGAAGAGGCCGAGCGAGCCGTAGTGCTGCATCACGGGGAGCAGCTTGTGCTTCTTGAGCTTGTCGATCTTGTTGAGGATGGCGAAGCGCTTGACGTTCTTGGCCGCGCGCAGCATCTCGACGACGTACTCGTCGCCGTTCCCGAACGGCTCCGAAGCGTCGACGATCAACGCAATGACGTCGGCTTCGGAGAGGCTGGACCGGACGTGATCCATCATCCGGACGTTGAGCTTGTGCAACGGCTTGTGGATGCCCGGCGTATCGAGAAAGGCGATCTGCCCCCGCGGATCGTTGAGGATGCCGACGATCCGATTCCGCGTCGTCTGCGGCTTGTTCGAGACGATGGAGACCTTCTGCCCGAGGATCCGGTTGAGCAAGGTGGACTTGCCCGCGTTGGGACGGCCGACGATGGCGATGATTCCGGATTTCGGTGAGCCCGTCATTGCTGGCGAATTGAAAATTGAAAATTGAAAATTGAAAAAGGTTGGCCGAGCGGAGCCTCTTTCAATTTTCCATTTTCAATTTTCAATTTCTTCCTCCTTACCCCACTCCAGATCCCTGCTCACCTTCACTCGATAGATCCGCCGCCGGTCGGCGCGGTCCACTTCGAACTGGTAGCCGTTCTTCTTCACGATCGTGTGCGGCGCGGGGACGCGGCCGAGGGTGGTGAAGATCAGGCCGGCGACGGTCTCGTAGTCGTCGCCGGAGAGGTCGGCGTCGCCGAGCATCTCCTCCAGGGTCGAAACGCGCAGCAAGCCGCTCACCAGGAAGGTGCCGTCGCCGAGGTCGACGATCGTCGCTTCTTCGTCTTCGTGCTCGTCGGAGATCTCGCCGACGATGTCTTCGATCACATCTTCGATCGTGATGATGCCGGCGGTGCCGCCGTATTCGTCGACGACGACCGCGACCTGCAGATGCTCGCTTTGGAACTCGCGGAGGAGGTCGCTCACCTTCTTCGACTCGGAGACGACGTAGGGCGGCATGGCCAGGTCGGCCGGCGCCTTCTGCTCGCCTTTGAGGACGCAGTCGAAGATGTCCTTGATGTGGACGAAGCCGATGATCGTGTCGATCGTGTTCTGGTAGATCGGGATGCGCGAATACTTCGACTCGCTGAAGGCCTTCGCGAGCTCTTGCAGCGGCTGTTTGGCGTCGAAGGCGAGGACGTCGATGCGCGGCGTCATCAGCTCGCGGGCCATGCGGTCGCCGAAGTCGACGATCGACTGCACGAGCTTCCCTTCGCCCTTCTCCAGGATGCCCTCTTCCTGGCCGAAGCCGATGAAAGCCTGCACTTCGTCGTCGGTGACTTGGTCGTCGCCCGGCATGCTCACGTCGTCCCGCTCCATCCGTTCGACGAGGCGGCGCAGCGGATAGAGCAGCGGCCAGAACACGAAGTAGAAGAAGTGCGTCGCGGGGATGATCGCCCGGATCATCGGCTCGTCGAGCGACTCGGGGAAGAAGGCGAGGACGAACTTCCAGATGACGACGACCGCGATCCAGATCACTGCGGTGAGGAAGCAGGCCGGGCCGACCCGCTCGGCGTCGAAGAGGACGATCGTCGAGGCAATGCCGATGACGAGGGTGATCTGGAGCAGCGAGCCGCTGACGAGTTGGAGGTTCTGCGCGTCGAAGCGCAGCCAGCGGTTGCCCTGGCGCTCGGCATCGCCGGCGAGGCGGCGGAGCACGACCGGCCCCACCTGCTGTGCGAAATGCCGAGCGGCATCGAACAGGAGATAGAGCAGGCCGCAGACGACGGTCAGGACCAGGGCTACGACGTGCGAGCTGCTACTTCCCATCTCCGGTGGCGCGGATTCTACTTCAGGCCGGACAAACGGCTGAATTCGTCGTCGGTCAGCTCGATCCCCGCCCCCGCCACGTTCTCCTCGAGATGCTCCACGCTCGACGTCCCGGGGATGGGCAACATCACCTTGGCCCGTTTCAGCAGCCACGCGAGCGCGATCTGCGCCGGCGTCGCCTCATGCGCCTTCGCCACGTCGGCCAGCGGGCCCTCACCTTTCGCCAGCTTGCCGACGTTCAGCGGGAACCAGGGGATGAACGCGATGTTCTCCCGTTCGCAGTAGTCGACGACGCTCTCCCACTCGCGATCGCCGAGGTTGTAGCGGTTCTGGACGCTGACGATCTCGAGCGTCTTCCGCGCTCGTTCGATCTGTTCCACCGTCACCTCGGAGAGCCCGACATGACGGACTTTCCCCTCTTCCTGAAACTTGCGGACGGTGCCGAACTGGTCGTCTTCCGGAACGCCGGGATCGATGCGGTGCAGTTGCCAGAGGTCGATGCGGTCGACCTTCAAACGCTTGAGGCTTCCTTCGAGATCTTCGCGGAGCTTCTCCGGGCGGCCGTTCTCCACCCACTTGTTCGGACCGGGCCGATTGAAGCCGCCCTTCGTCGCGATCACGAATCCTTTCGGATACGGCGCGAGCGCTTCGCCAATCAGCTCTTCGCTGACGTGCGGGCCGTAAGACTCCGCGGTGTCGATCAGGTTGATATTGAGGTCGACGCAGCGTCGCAAAACGGCGAGCGCCTCTTCCCGATTCGCCGGCGGTCCCCACACGCCCTGCCCGGTGATGCGCATTGCGCCGAATCCCAGGCGATGGACAGGCAGGTCGCCGCCGAGCTGAAACGTTCCGGAGAGAGAAGCATCGAGCGGGCCCGGCCCGCTGCGCTTGTTGGCCAAGCCTTCACGAGGTGCAGCGTCCTCACCGGCCTCGGCGGAAGTGATGACATCGGGCGATGTCATGGGAGAGGTCTTCGTTTCCATGGCGGCGTTCAATTCAAGAACATCGCCACGAGCGCGGCGAGGAGCGTGACTTTCATCAGCATCTCGGAGCGCTTGTGGAGGATCGGGAAGCGCTCGTCGCGTTTGTGGATGGCCGGCTCGAGCGAGAGGATCTCGTACAAGACGGCCGCGGCCATCAACGCGAGCGCGGCCCAGCGGATGCCGATCCACACGCTGCGCGCATGCGTTTCCCACACGAGAAACTTCACGGCCGCGGCGAGGATCGTCACGACGAGCGCCGCGAGTCGCACGCGCGCGAAGCGGCGCAGGATCGCGCCGAAGATGCCGCCCGCTTGCGGCCGCGGCAGCTCGCGGAAGAGCGCCGGCGCGGTGAGTGCGCCGAGGGCGAGCGCGCCGCCGATCCAGACGGCGAGGCCGAGGTGGTAGAAGAGGTTGGTGACGAGATGGAGCCAGTTCGGCACCGCGGCATTGTAGTTCCGGCCGCGGCGTTATATTGACGCGATGCTCGCCCCGGTCCTCCTCGCCGCTGCACTCGTGCTGCCTCCCAACTCCGCGATCCTCCTGAAGTCGGGGCATCGCCTCGAAGTCGTCGGTGGCGTACGAGAAGAGAAAGGGCAGTTGCTGTTCCGCGTCGAAGGCGGGTCGCTGTATTCGATCCCGATGTCCGAGGTGGATGTGGAGGCGACGATTGCCGCCGCGCAGCCGCCGGCGGTCGTCGTCGCCGCGACGGAAGCGAGTCGCATCAAGGTCAGCGACGAGAAGAAGAAGCAGTTGCTCAAGGAGCTGGAGGCGAATCACAACGGGAAGCCTCTGCCTCCGCCGCCTGCCACTCCCCCGCCCGCTCCCGCTGCGGCCCCCGCGCCCCCGCCCGAGCCCGCGCAGTCGCTGCGCAACCCCGAGGAGTGGGCGTGGCGAACGCGTGCTCGTGCTGTCGATGAGGCCGTGCGCCAGGCGGAGGAGAATCTCGCGCTGCTGACGAAACGCGCCGAGCAGCTGAAGTCGCAGATCTCCGGCTTTCTGTCTCTCGGCTTCAACCCGCGGCAGTTCTCGTATCAGACGACGCAGCTGCAGTACGTGCAGGAGCAGATCCCGGTCGCGGAGCTCGAGGTGCAACGCGCGAAACGCGCGCAAACGCAGTTCCGCGAGGACGCGCGGAAGCAGAACATCCTGCCCGGTTGGCTGCGCGATTAGAACAAAACGTAGGGCCGGCTCTCCAGCCGGCCGCAGTCGCGAATGATGCGGCGGGTCTCGCCCGCCGCGACCGTGCTTCATGGGGCCGGCTGGAGAGCCGGCCCTACGTGTCAGAGCGTGCCGAAAACGGAGGCGCTGGCCCATACCGACGGGGCGCTATCGGCGCCGCCGCGCTGCAGGAGCTCGAGCTGCGCGGCGCGCAACGCTTCCGCGGGAGACGCGCCGGTGACGTAGTGGCGATGGAAGGCGTGGAAGAGGTTCGCGCCGTCGATGTCGCGGACGTCCCACAGTGTCGCAACGACGCCGCGCGCGCCGGCTTGCAGGAATGCGGAGGCGAGGCTGTCCGTGCCTTCGTTGCGTCGGATCGGTCCGCGTGCGGTGCTGCATGCTGCGAGCACGACGAGCGGCTTGGAGGCGAGGCGACTCGCGCCGATCGTGAAGGCGGTCAACGCCGCCGGCTCGGTATGGCCGGATTCAAACAACAATGCGGAGCGCGCGGGACGTGTGGTGTCGGTGCGGGCGTGACCGGCGAAGTAGACGAGATCGACGGCGCCGGCGCGTTCGAGAAACTCCGGCGGGGCGATCTCTTTTCCGGAACGCAATGCGCCTCGCGTGTAGTTGCGCGCGACGGAGCTCGCTTCGGCTGCGACGTAACGCAGCGGTTCCAATCCTTCCGGCTGCGCCTCCGCGACGGCGAGCACCGAGCCGCTGCGCGGGACGCCTTGCGAACGGAGGAACACGCTCGCACTGGACGCCGTGGCAAGCGTGTGATGTGCGACGAGATAGCGACCATCCGGAGCCACGAGCGCGGCGAACGGCAACGCTTGCAACGTGCTGTCGGACGCGATGACCAGGCGATCGGTTGGCGCGAGTCCATCCGCAATCGGTGCGAGCAGCTGGTCGTAAAGCCAGCGTCCGTGATTGCGGATCGCGGTTGCATCATTCGAGTGGATTACGGCGAGGTGCTGCTCTACGCGTTTCTCGATTGCGGCGCGGCCGATGGGAACACGGCGATGGACGATGCGTCCGTCGCGGACGAGCCACAAGTCCGTGCTCTTCTCGAGCAACGCGATCTCCAGAATCGCGACGCCATTGGGAACGCTGCGCGCGATCGTGGCTGCATCGAGCGGCTTGCCGTTCGTCTGCTTGGTTGCAAGACGTTCGAGCAGGCCGCGTGCGCGTTGTTGCTCGACGACGGTGAGCGCTTCGTCGTTCCGCCCGTTCTCGATCAGCTGGTCGATCAGGCCGTCGAACAAACGACCGGAGCGTTCGAAATACGCGACGCGCATCGTCGGCTCGAGCGTGGCGCGTTGCTTCTCCATCTCGGCGATGCCCGCGCGATAGTCGCTCTCCGCCGCCGTCCGGTCGCCAATCGTGAAGTGCGCTTCAGCGCGCGCGGCATAGCCGTTCGCCGTGTGCAAGCGCCACGCGTAGCGATCCCAAATCCGCAGCGACGTCGTCAGCGAATCGATCGCTTTCGCCGGCTGCGACTGGGCCATGGCGCTGCGCGCGGCGATGTACTCGATATCGGCGAGTGTCCAGTCGCGCGTGCCTTCGTTCTTGATCAGCAGCGCCTGTTGCCGCGCCGCGTCGATCGAGCGATCGGCCTCCGTCGGGCGGCCGAGTTGAAGAAGACCGAGCGCGCGTTGGCCGGCCGTCCAGGAGAGTTTCTGCGCGTCCTTCATCGCATTCGCGAGTGCGGCTTGCGACTCGAGGAACGCCAGACCGACGCGCGTCCGTCCATTCCGCAACATTGCAAACGCCGCTTCGGCGTAAGCGACGTACATCCGCTCCGCATCCGCATTCGTCTCATCGCTCGCGCGCAACGCGGCGAGGCGCACGTCTTCACTCTCAGCCGCATCACCGACGGTCTCGTAGTCGGTGGCGATGAGCTCTCCGATGGAGACTTCGTGCTCGGACTCGCCGCTTGCATGCGCCGCTTCGCGCGCGGTGTTGAACGCGTCCAGCGACTCGTAGACATGGCCGTTGCGGCTCAGGACGAGGCCGCGCGTCCACGCCGCTTCGCACCGCATCGACGGATAGCGATCGCCCTCGGCATGCAGGCGATCCTCGATCGTTTGCATCCGCTCCAGGACGCTGTCCGCATGTCCGGCGAAGAACGCGGCGCTCGCGCTATAAATCGCCGCCGCGTCTTTGAGCGGCGAGCCTTCCCGCTCGAAGATGCGCGCGGCTTCGCCGAAGTGCGCCGCGGTGCGCTCGCCATCGCCGGCCTCACTCGCGTTGCACGCGGCTTTGAACTCGCGAAAGCCTTCGCGCAACTCGAGCCGCCTCGTCGCCGCATGCGCCACGACATCTGCGAGAAACGGATCCTGCTCCGCGCGCACGGCAGCCATCGATTGCATCAGCGACAGCAGCGCGGGATCGCCGCTCTCGGCCCATTCGGGGAGGAGGATGTTCTGGATGCGCGTGCGCGCGTGCTGGGGATAGCGTTCGACGAGCCGGCGGATGGTCGCGGCACTGGCGCCAGCGACGAGGCCCAATTTCTCGGTTGGCCAGTCGAACCTTGGCGCCTGCAACTGCGCGACATGCTGCCGGGCCTCGGCCGCCCAGCCGCTCGCGGCATCGATCTGCAGATAGCGTTGCCAGCCGGCGATCGCCGCGGGGCGGTTCGCCACCTTCTCCATCGCCAGCGCCCAGTTGAACGCCGCGGCGGGAAGCGTCGGGTCGAGCTCGCGCGCCAGGCCGGCGTGCTCGGCGGCGTCGAGATAGCGTCCGAGCGCGATCTCCGACGCGGCCAGGTCACTGAGAATCTCGGCATTCGTCGGCGCCTCGGATGCCGCCCGCGCGAAGTGCTCGCGAGCGTTGGCGGTCATCCCTCTCGCCAGTTCGGCGGCGCCGAGGCGATGGAGTTGGTCGGCTTTCGTTGCGGGAGTTGCGGGCTCGAGATCTTCCGCATCAAGAGGCGCGGGAGCTCCGGAGCGCAGCGGCGCGTACTGCGACTTCGACATTCGCGCCTCGGTCGCCCGCGCAGGTTGCGGCGGCGGTGTTCGCCAGCGCGGCAGCACCGTCGTTGCGACCGCGAACAACGCGGCGAGCAACACGATCCCGATCGCGATCCGGCGACCTCCCGGAACGAGCAGGCGTATGAAGCGAGTGGATCCGGCGCGAACCGTTCGCATCTCCCGAGTTGTCGTGAATCAGAAGAAGGATACGCGGATTTACGGCAAAGCGCGACTCGCGGGAAGCCGGCCACCCTTCGCCCTGCAGAGGGCGAATCTCCGGATGCGGGCGATGAGCGCACGTGCCGGGAGATCCTTCGCCCTCTACGGGGCTCAGGATGACACTTGTGGGCGGGAATGTGCGGAGTGTCATCCTGACCCGCGAAGACGGGGAAGGATCTCCTGATGCAGGCGCCGAGCGCACGTGCCGGGAGATCCTTCGCCCTCTTCGGGGCTCAGGATGACACCTGCGTGCGGGAACGTGCGGAGTGTCATCCTGACCCGCGAAGACGGGGAAGGATCTCCTGATGCAGGCGATGAGCGCCCGTGCCGGGAGATCCTTCGCCCTCTACGGGGCTCAGGATGACACCAAGCGCGGGAATGTGCGGAGTGTCATCCTGACCCGCGAAGACGGGGAAGGATTTCCTGATGCAGGCGATGAGCGCACGTGCCGGGGATCCTTCGCCCTCTTCGGGGCTCAGGATGACACCAAGCGCGGAATGTGCGGAGTGTCATCCTGACCCGCGAAGACGGGGAAGGATCTCCTGATGCAGGCGATGAGCGCACGTGCCGGGGGATCCTTCGCCCTCTCCGGGGCTCAGGATGACACTAAGCGGGCGGCACGCCGAACGACTCCGTGATCAGCCCGCGCGGATCGATCTCCAGCTCGACGAGCGTGTTGTGCACGCGTTCGAGAAACGGGTCGAATCCGGCCGCCATCAGCGTCCCCTCGGAAGCCACGCGGCGGTTGCGTTCCAGCAGGCCTTCGATGCGGCCGGAGAGATGCGTGATCTGGCCGCTGCGCGCGAGCGGATCGAAGTCGGCGGCGTAGAGGATGTGCCGCGCGTCGGGCTCGTAGAGCACGATGATGCGGCGCGGATCCTTCTCCGCGAGCATGTGCAGCACGATGCTGCGCACGGGCGCGATTCCGGTGTCGCCGCCCATCAGCACGACGTCGCGGCCGTCATTCTCGGGAAGCAGGAAATCGCCGAACGGGCCGTCAACGCTGACCGTCGCGCCGGCTTCGAGGCGGCGCAGCGCCTCCCCACCCTTCCCCGTCCCGAGCCGCACGCAAAGCTGCACGGCCTCCGGACGTTGCGGCGCGGACGCGATCGTGTACGCGCGCGAAACGCCTTCCGGGAAGCGGAAGTTCACCCATTGGCCGGGCCGGAAGCGCAGCTCGCCGTCGTTCATGGCGACGGTCAGCTGCAGCACCTGCGGCGCGAGCTCTTCGATCTCGGTGACGGTGGCGGAGTGATGCATGCTGGCTTGAGTCTATCGCTTCGAGCTGCTTCAGGGACAAAGGGTCGCGGAGGCTTGGCCTACCAACGCTGCGGGCCGTGCCGGCTAGCTCCACATCCCCGACTTCGTGAGCTTCGAGATCTTCTTCAGGATGCGATCGCGTTTGAAGCCGCGGAGGTGATCGACGAAGAGGCGGCCGTCGAGATGATCGCATTCGTGCGACATCGCGCGGGCCATCAGGCCCTGGCCCCACATCTCGCGCTCCTGGCCGTTGCGATCGAGGTAGCGCAGCTTCACGCGGTTCGGACGGGTCACCGTCTCCACGAAGTCGGGAATCGAGAGACAGCCCTCTTCCTCGGTGATGATGCCTTCCACTTCCTCGATCTGAGGATTGATGCAGACGTGCAGCTCGCCGGGCCGTTTGCCGACGGAGAGGTCGATGATCATCAGCCGTTTGTTCACGCCGACCTGATTCGCGGCGAGGCCGATGCCGGGCGCGGCGTACATCGTGTCGACCATGTCGTCGACGAGGCGGTGGACCGACTCATCGATGGTCGTCACCAGCTCGGTCGGGCGGCGCAGCACCTCGGCGCCGTATTTGACGATGGGGAGAACGGCCACGGCTCAGGATCCTCGTTTCTTCAGGCTTTCGATCATCGCCTCGACGGTGTGCTTCGCCCGCTTCTTGTAGAAGTCATCGAGGACTTTGCGGATGCCGGGGAACCGCGCCAGCGCGTTGTCGAGCTTGTCCTTGTCGAGGCGCAACAGCTCGGTGGCGCGGGAAGCAGTGATGGTCGCCGTCCGCGGCTTGCCGGTGAGGAGGCTGACTTCTCCAAAGAAATCGCCTTCGCCGAGCTTCGCCAGGTAGACGGTGCCGCCGCCTTCGCTGACAGAGCGGGTGAAGACTTTCACCTCGCCCGAGACGATGACGTACATCGACATGCCGGAGTCGCCTTCGCTGATGATGACGCTGCCTTCGTCGTGCTGCTCGAGCTCCATCTCTTTGACGAGCGCCTCGCGCTCTTCATCGCTGAGCACTTCGAAGAGAGGGCTCTTCGGCACGGGGCGGCTGAAGAGCGGCTCGCTCTTGCCGGCGGCGTTGTCGACGGGCGGCGGATGGAGCGCCGCGAGCTGCGCGCTGATCTTCTCCGCCTTCTTGCGCACGGCGATCGCCTGCACGGTGAGGCCGTTGTCGTCGTAGTACTTCGCCGTCGCCTCGTACTGCTTCACCGCCTCCTCGAGATCGCCCGCGCCGGAGAGCGCGTCGGCGTACTGGAGGCGGATGCGCGGATTGGACGGATACTTCTCATGCTCGCGCTTGAGGAGCGGGACAGCCCGGTCGTAATCCTTCTTCGCGAGGAGCGTTGCGCCGCTTTCCGTTTCGGCCATTCTCAGTATTTTATCCGTTTCAACTCGAGCTTCGCGGAGGCGGCGGGCGTGGAGTACGGATAGCGCTTGATGAGCTCCTCGAACGCGGCGCGGGCGAGCGAGAGGTCGCCCGTTTTCTCCTGCGTGAGGCCCACCTTGTAGAGCGCATCGGGGGCCTTGTTCTGCTCCGGGAACTCCTTCACGACGCGCTCGTAGAACCGCATCGCCTCGCCCCAGTTGCTCGCGGCGTAGTACGTCTCGCCGATCCAGTAGAGCGCGTTGTCGGCGAGCTCGCCGTTCGGATCGGCATCGAACACATCCTGAAACGCGCGCCGAGCCTCGGCCATCTTGCTCCGGCCGTAGAGCATGAGCGCGTTGCGGTAGGAGTCGGCGATCTGCGCGTTTTTCAACGCGCCGCTCGACGACGGCTGTTCGACGACCGCCGGTTGCGGCGCAGCGGTGGGCTGGGCGGATGGTTGGGGCACAGGTCGATAGACCGGCGCAGGCGCGGGAGCCGGCGTCGGCTCCGTGACGCTCGTCGTCGACGCGACGTTGCGCGCCTCTTCGAGACGCGTCATCCGATCGTTCAGGACGTCGATGCGCTCCAGCAGCTCGGTGAGCGACGTCTGCAACGCCGTCATCTGCGCGTCCGTATTCTGCGGCGGCGCCGCGGGCGGCATCGGCCCGTCATCCTGCGCCCCGGTCGAGGCACACGCGGCGGCGAACAGAAGGAGGCAGCAGGCGGCGAGTCTTCTCATGCTTTGATCTGGTCGAGTCGCTTCTTCGCCCGGTCCGCGAATTCGCTCTTCGGATACTCGGAGACCACGCGTTCGAAGTAGAGCCGCGCCTCCCCGTTCCGCCCGAGCTGGGCCAGCGAGTCGCCCAGATCATAGAAGACGCCGTCCTTCTCGCGATAGCTCGGATACGTATCGATCAGATAGTTCAGGCGCCGTACGGCCGAGTCGAAGCTGTGCCGTTTGATGTAGTACTTGGCGACGATGTGCTCGTGCCTGGCCAGCCGGTCGTTCGCATCGAGCAGCCGAGCCTCGGCTTCGCTCTTCAGCGGGCTCCGCGGATAGGCGCGGATCATGTCCGTCAGCTTCTCGACCGCCTCGCGCGTCTTCTGCTGATCGCGGTCCGGACGCTCCATCTGCTTGAACGACACCATGGCGATCTGCAGGAGCGCGTAGTCCGCGCGGTCGCTGCCCGGATAGCGGTTGATGAAGTCGCGGTACTTGTACTGCGCCTCGACGAGGTTGATCGGGTCGTTCTGCTGGTAGTACGTGTCGGCCACGCGGAGCAGCGCGCGGCGGCCGAGGGGGTCGTTCGGGAAGTTCTCGTAGACGTGCTGATAGTAGACGCGGGAGCGCTGCCAGCGCTTCTTGCCGTACAGCTCCTCGCCTTTCTGGAACAGCTGATCCTTCGTGAGCTTCTGCAGCTCCGGATCCACCACCGGGCGGTACTGGCGCTGGCGATGGTGACAAGCGGTGCCGAGGATGGCGACCGCCAGCGCGAATGCGACGATTCGGGTGAGCTTCAAAGGTCCTCCGGAACCGGCCGACATGCCGGTCCTCATTTAAATGGCGACGGACGAAACAGCGTTGCGGATCGATTCGATTGCAGCGCCGCGGTCCGGTTTTCCGAAAACGGCAGAGCCGGCGACGAGCATGGACGCGCCGGCGGCCGCGACGAGCGGCGCCGTGTGCGCATCGATGCCGCCGTCCACCTCGATGGCGACCGACAATCCTCTTTCCTGGATCAACCGGCTGATTTGACGGATCTTGGGCACGACAGGTTCCAGGAACTTCTGACCCCCGAAGCCGGGATTGACGCTCATCACGAGCACGTAATCACAAAACTCGATCGCGGTGCTCAGCGACTCGGCAGGTGTTGCAGGATTGATCGCGATCCCCGCCTTCGCTCCCCCGTCCCGGATCATCTGCAACGCGCGTTGCAGATGCGGCTCGGCCTCGAGGTGGATGGAGATGAGGTTCGCGCCGGCGTCGAGAAAACCGGGGATGTAGCGCTGCGGCTCGGAGATCATGAGGTGACAGTCGAACGGCTTCGTGCTGTGCGCGCGGCAGGCCTTGATGATCGCCGGCCCCATGGTGATGTTCGGCACGAAATGGCCGTCCATGACGTCGAGGTGCAGCAGGTCGGCGTTCGCCTCGATGGTGCGCAGCTCGTCCGCGAGGCGCGAGAAATCAGCGGAGAGCAACGACGGCGCGATCTGGACGTTCATGGCGTGGTTTGCGGCGGCGGCGCCGGCGGGGAGCTGCCGGGCGGCTGGCCGATGATACTCGTCTCTTCCTGCTTGCTGACCACGACGCTGATCGGGTCGCGGGCCGTGACCGGCGCGCCCCGCAACGGATACTGGCGGATCACGATGCCGTCCGCGATGCCCGGGTAAGCCTCGTACTTCACGGTGCCGATCGTGAGCCCGCGCCTTTCGAGCGCGGGACGCACGCCATCGATGGGCTGGTCGATGAGATCGGGCATCACGTAAGCGGGCGGCGGCGGTGCGACGCTGACGAGCAGCGAGACCGGCGTCTGGGCCGCGACGACCGTGTCTTTCGGTGGATCGGCGGCGACGATGCCGTTCGCGCCGGTCGAAACGTAAGCGAGATTGCCGACTTTCAGGTTCTGCTGGCCGAGGCGGAGCATCGCCGTTCCCGTTGATTGGCCGCTGAGATCGGGAACTTTGAGGACGAGCGGCCCGGCGGAGAGCTCGACGCGGATCGTCGTGCCGCGTTTGATGAAACTCGTGGTGCCGGGCGGCCGGTTCTGCCACACGATGTGCTCGACCGGCACTTTGTCCGAGTTCCGGCGGTGATCGTCGAGCTTGAGCGTGATGCCGAGGTCGGAGCAGACGGCGCGCGCGTCGGCCAGGGAGAGCCCGACGAGGTTCGGCGTCGGCAGCGACTTGCCCCGGATGAAGAAGTTGAAGGAGAAGTAGCTGCTCGCGCCGAAGATGGCGAGAAGCAAAAGCACGAACAGGAAAGTCGAGAAACCGCCGCGCTTCATCGCCGCTCGGAGCGCTCCTCCTGCGGAACTTCCGCCCGATCCTCGACGTCGTCGTCCTCCGGGTCGGTGGACTTCATGCGATGGCCCGGCATGAGCGTGGCCCGCCACACGTCTTCCACTCTCTCGGCGAAAACGAAGCTCAATCCTTCCTTCACCTCCACCGGCACCTCGGTCAAATCTTTGCGGTTGCCTTCGGGGAGGACGACGGTCTTGATGTTCGAGCGGCCTGTGGCCATCACCTTCTCTTTGATGCCGCCGACGGAGAGGACTTTGCCGCGCAACGTGATCTCGCCCGTCATGGCGACGTCGTGACGCACAGGGCGTTCGCCCATGACCGAGGCGATGCAGGTGGCGATGGCGACGCCGGCGGAGGGGCCGTCTTTCGGGATCGCACCCGCCGGGAAGTGGATGTGGACGTCGTGGTCGGTGAACATCCGGTCTTCGATCGCGAGCTCCGCGGCCTTCGAGCGGACGTACGAGTACGCCGCAGTGACCGACTCGCGCATGACGTCGCCCAGCTGGCCGGTGACGGTCGTGCGTCCGGAGCCCGGCATGCGCGTGGCTTCGATGAACATTATCTCGCCACCGGACTGCGTCCAGGCCAGGCCGGTCGTCACGCCGAT
>Ga0213876_10001493_pt1 | contig 14535 bp, 10 predicted proteins | sample BarmaccomBMRX_R9_FD_160113 | JGI IMG/M metagenome (GOLD analysis project Ga0213876, IMG submission 160113) | Root-associated microbial communities from Barbacenia macrantha in rupestrian grasslands, the National Park of Serra do Cipo, Brazil - RX_R9 | ecosystem: Host-associated > Plants > Roots...
GTTGTGATCAATACGCTGCCCACGATCTCCATCGCTCCATCGAGTATATCCATCAATGCCGGCAGCAGCACCCTGCTTACGGCATCGGGCGCCGATGTATACTCCTGGTCGCCGGCAACCGCACTGTCTGCAACGAACCTGGCCGGTGTTACCGCCAATCCAACATCGACCACTTCTTACACTGTTACAGGAACCGTTAATGCAAGCGGTTGCTCCAATACCAATACGGTGGTTGTAACGGTAGTGCCAAGCCTCGTGCTTTTGCCGGGTACGATAGCAGCGGATCAAACTATCTGTTCCGGCAGCACGCCTGATCAGCTCACATCTGCTACCGATGCATCCGGAGGTACCGGCGCCATCAGCTATCAGTGGCAGCAGAGTACAGATAATACAACCTTTGCCGATATCGCCGGCGCTGTAGCCACTTCCTATAGTCCGGGCAGTCTTACCCAAACCACGTATTACCGCCGGAGCGCCAAAACCGATACCGACCCGGTTGTATTCAGCAATACGGTGAAGATCACTGTGCAGTTAAGCATATCCGGCTCCATCAGCGGCGGCGGCATTTCCGTATGCTCCGGTAACAATACAGGAATACTTTCGCTCACAGGTAATACCGGCGCCGTTGTGAAATGGCAGTCATCGACGAATGGCTTCGGTACGGCCGTGGATATCACCAATACAGGCAGTACGCAATTATTTACCAATATCACCACTGCCACCCAATACCGCGCCATCGTACAGAACGGCCTGTGTGCCGTGGCCACTTCGGCGCCTGTAACTATTACGGTAAACGCATTGCCTGTTACCGGGGCTATTGCCGGACCCTGTGCGCTTACCCGCGACAGCGTCGGTACCTATCTCACAACAGCCGTAGCCAATGCAACCCGCTATGTGTGGGCCCTGCCATCGGGCTGGACCGGTGCATCCACCACCAACTCCATCGTGGTGAAAGCAGGCGCGTCTGCAGGTAGTATCACCGTAACGGCTTATAACAATGGCTGCGCAAGCGCAAGTTCATCAAGCTATAAAGTAACTGTCATCGATTATGCAAAGGTGACCATTACCGCTACGCCCACCATCTCGGCCGGTAATCTCAGCAGCACCATGCTGGTTACCGTTAAGCTCTATGATGTGAACGGCCAGCAGGTAAACTGCAGCGGCGGCGTTGCATCGCTTTGCAGCAACCAGCCATCCGCGGTATTCAGTACGCCGATAGATAAACTGGACGGCACTTACACTTCCATCCTTACCTCGCCGGCCAATGATATCAAGATCTGCGGCACGATCGGCGGCATACCATTGAGTGCTACTACCAATGTAACTTTTACAGGTCCGCAGGGCAGCATCAAAGGCAATGGCCCGATACTGGAAACCGAGATCCCCAAACTCACATTCAACTTTACAGCGGGCGTAGGGCCGTTTACAGTGATCTACCGCTCGGCCAAGAGTTCCAAGAACGATACGCTTACCAATATCACCAACGGGCAAAAAGTAAGCGTGGCGCAGATCCCGTCTACCACCTTATACACAATGGTGTCGATCATCGACAATGCCACCGGTGAGCGGCGCAACGATCATTTTACAAGGGACACCGCCACCATCATTGTACTTGCGCCTAAGATTATCATTACGCTTAAGGCCGATGCGCCCGTTCTGGAAAAGGACAGCGTATGGCGGACCAAGCTCTCCGTGCACGTAAAGAATATCGGCGACCTGGATCTGAGCAATGTGCAGGTGAAACTGAACCTGAAAGACGTATTCCCAAGTCCTGTTACCTATATCCTGGACAGCGTTCGCGTGAACGGAACAACAGTAGTAGGCAACCCTGGATATGATGGCGTGCAACAGACCGACCTGTTCTCACGCAACCAGAAAAAGCGCATCCCCGCGGAAATAAGAATAGGCGGCGGAGGAACAGAGCCGCCGGATATCCTGAATGCGCTTGCCAGCACGATAGATGGCATAGAAGCATACCAGGCCGATAGAAATAAAGATGATGCGGCAGACGATGAAACGGCTGCGGCGGAGCACAGCGAATACATGTTCGGCGCCAGCTCTCAATTGCCGATAGGCGTGGATGGATTTATGTTCCTGTACCTGCATATCCGCCCCAATGGCTATTATGAACCTTTCCAGATGCAGGCCGTGGCATTGGGCACAGGGCATACCGAAGAAGGCGCGGCGCTGGCTACCAGTCTGTCAAATGATAACGAGAATACAGCCGCACACCCGGATCTTACCAAGAAAGGCGATCCGCTGCCAACGGTCATCAACCTCATACCTAATCCATCGATCGGCGCCTCTCTGAATGCAGCCGCGCCGGTTGATCAGGGTAATGGTACTTATAATGTACTGCTCAGCTATAAACTGAAAAACTACGGCAACGTAAACCTGCAGAACATCAAATTATTCCAGAACCTGGGCAGAATGATAGGTTCGCCCGCTGTGTTCAGCCTCGTGGGAGGGGTTACCACTACCGGTACCCTGCTTCCGAATAATGCATTCGATGCACGAACAGATACCAACCTGCTTGCAGCCAACAGCGAACTTGGACTGAACCAGGAAGGCACGGTACAGTTCACCATCAACATCCGGCCGAATGTGCTGAGCGCATTGTACCGGCTGCAGGCTACTGCGGGAGGTGTATTTGCCGAACTGAACCTGCCCAGTACGGATCTTTCTACCGACGGCACCAACCCCGATCCCGACGGTGACAAGATACCTTCGGAGAAAGTACTTACACTGATCGTGATCAACCTGCCGATACCGCCATTGGTGCCCGGCAAGATCGGTATCGATACCCTGCCACCGGCAAGAAATACCGTGCTCAGCAAAGCATACTGTGCTTCGGTAACAGGAGCTGTAGTAGTTTCTACTTCTGCCACTACAGGCGGTTCGGGTCCTTACGAATGGCAATGGCAGCGCTCAACGGATAACCTGAACTTCACCGATATACCCGGCGCAACAGACAGTGTATTAACAAGCGGAACTTTCACGTCGGATGTATACCTGCGCAGGCGCGTTATTTCAGACAACCAGGTAGGGTACAGTAATTCGGTGCAGTTACAGATCCTCGCAATAACCAAACCGGTTATTTCACCGGCAGGGCCGCTCACGCTGCCATTCAATGGAACGGTAACGCTCACATCTACCATCGCAACGGGATATAGCTGGTCCAATGCTGCCACCACACAGAGCATTACGGTAGGCTTGCCCGGATCGTACACCGTTACTGTCCGCAATGCGGCCGGCTGTACGGCTGTATCGGATCCTGTAACCGTGAAGCCGCCGCCTCCGAAAACCATCGACAGCATTTATATCGTTGGCGGACTGAACAATCCTGCCAACTCCGGGGTACAGGTAACAGGCATGAACGGCGCTACACTGAACTATTACCTGGTGGCCGCCAATGGCACTGTAGTAGCGGTGCCCGCATTGCCGGCCGTACTGGGCGATTATGAATACTATGTAAGCGAAACCCTGAACGGTATCGAAAGCGATCGGGTACAGTACAAAGTGAAAATGATCGATCTGCCTGCCGATCTCGAGAAACTGCTTTCCAAGGCGCCGGTATTGCAGGCCGACGGCAGCTTCCTGATGAGCTTCAATTTCCGCGCTACCAACAAACGCAATGAACTGCTCGACAGCGTGCGTATCAAGGATGACCTGACCAAGGTATTCCCGGCAGGTACAACATTCGAGATAGCGGGTGTGCAGGCAACAGGCAAACTGATCGCCAATACCCAGTTCAATGGCAGCACCCAGACCGATCTTGTTGCCAGCGGCAGTCAGCTGCCGGCCTTACAGAAGGATTCGGTGCAGCTGAACCTGAAAGTATTCCCGAATGGATTCACAGGCACACTGAACAACAGCGCAGAACTGACGGCTAAATCGCCTTACGGGGTATTCAAAGTGATATCGAACGATCCTACGGTTGGCAACGGCGTGGCGGTACGTAATCCCACCAAGTTCTTCCTGCCGATCATCGATATATTCATTCCATCCGGGTTCTCACCCAACCATGATGGTTTCAACGATGTGTTCGTGATCACGCATCCGTACAATATGACCATCAACCTCGAAGTGTACAACCGCTGGGGTAACCTGGTGTTCAGATCGAGGGACTATAAAAACGAATTCGATGGTCGCGGCAACCAGCCGAATAATATACTGGGCGAAGAACTGCCGGATGGCACCTATTATTATATCGTGCTGGCTACCGATAAGGCGAACGGGGCGGTGAAGAAATTTGCAGGTTTTATAACGCTGAAGCGGAACTAAGCTTTGGCTGGAGTGAAAAGAAATGTGTACAGAACCAAACGAAACTAACTCATGGGGGCAATGCTGAAGAAATTAAAGTGTGTTGTGACGGTCGCGATGATGACAGTGTCCTTTGCAGGCAATGCCCAGCAGCATCCGATGTATTCGCAGTATATGTTCAATATGCTGAACATTAATCCTGCCTATGCGGGCAGCCGGGGTGTGATCAGCGCTACTGCGCTATACCGCAACCAGTGGGTAAATATCGACGGAGCGCCGCAGACCGCATCCTTTTCTATGGACATGGCCCTGAAACGGAAGAAGATCGGTCTCGGATTTCAGTTATACGATGATAAGCTGGGTATCGAGCGCTCAACCGGTTTCAATATGTCGTACGCATTCCGGATCCAGCTCACCAATGCCGGTACGCTCAGCCTCGGTTTACAGGGAGGCCTGGTGAATTACCGCGCCTATTATTCGCAGGTCAGGACATTCCAGCCCGGCGATCCGAGTTTCAGCCAGGATATCAACGGGTTCCTTCCTGCTGCTGCGGCCGGTATCTACTACAACTCGGATAATTTTTACCTGGGCATATCTACACCGGCATTACTGCAGACCAAACTTACGCGGGATAATACAGCCGATGTTTCTTCAGCCACCGGTCGCGATCTGCACCTGTTCCTCACCACCGGTTTCGTAGTACCGATGGGGCAGGACCTCATGCTCAAGCCCTCTGTGCTTGTAAAAGCGGTAAGCGGCGCCCCTGTTGAGTATGACCTCAATGCCAATCTCTGGATCCAGAACACATTGGCGCTTGGCTTCTCTTACCGTACCGGCGATTCCTATGTTGGGATGCTGGAACTGCAGATGAGCAAACAATTGAGATTTGGTTACGCATACGATAAAACCTTCTCCAGTCTCGGTCAGCTCAACAACGGCACGCATGAACTGATGATCAGGATGGAGTTCGGTAATTCGAATAATAAGGTAGCGTCGCCGCGGTTTTTCTGATTTAACTGTTTGAACTGATGAAAAAAGGCTTCTTATACCTGCTGTTGCTGTTATGTTCCGGGTCTGTTGCGCATGCCCAGCAAACCCGCGCGCAGATCCCCGCAGCATATTTCAAAAACGCGGAAAAGGAATTCGATAACCAGCGGTATATGTATGCCATCCCGTTTTACCGCGCTTCCATGAAAAGCGGGCGTACCAACGATTCGATAGCACTGATCCATCTTGCAGAGTGTTATTGGCAGATGAAGAATTACGATTCCTCCCTGGTATACTACATCGAATACGAGCGCAAATATTCCCCGCGGTATTCCACCCACCGCCGCATTGCAGAATTGCATGCCGTACTGGGACGCTATGGCCAGGCTGCCGCTACCTACAAATCACTGCTGACCGAGCTTCCATTGCATAATGGTAAAATGCTCAATGAAAGATGGAAGGGATTTTCAGCCATAACAGGTTTTCTGCGCGATTCGCTCGACTATACCATCGGCCTGCTCAAACTCAATTCGAAACAACAGGATTTCAGTCCCCAGTACTTTCAGCGCGGAATGGTATTCGTATCCAACCGCTATTCGAAACGTGAGGGCGAACGGCAGTTCGGCTGGGACGGTATGCCTTATGCGAACGTGTACTGGGTAAGGGATACTGCAGAACTGTACCTTGCGGATTCTATCCCCGGCAGGGCCGCCTATACGCTCAATGCAGGCATTAAGGCGAACGACGATTTTACAGCACGTACCAGCAATGACAACGATATCATCAACATCATGCGGGTGAAAGGCGAGTACAAAGGAGATATTTATAAGCTCGCAAAATTCGGCGACGATCTTACTACCAAATACAATTACGGCCCGCTCTGTTTCAACAAGGCCGGCAATAAGGTCTATTTTACCCGCAACAGCAAAAAGCCGTACGGGGGCCGCTATAACTTGGAGATCTGCGAAGCCAGCTATGAGCAGGGCACATGGACAAATATAAAAGTGATGCCTTTTGTGCAGCCGGCTTATGATTTTTATCATCCGGCCCTGAGCGATGATGAAAAGAAATTATTTTTCTGCAGCAATAAGCCCGATGGTTTCGGCGGCAGCGATATCTGGTACGCAGACCTCGATGCCGACGCCGACAAGACGCTCTCGATCAACCTGGGAGATGGGGTGAATACAGCGGGCGATGAACTGTTCCCCACCATCGCCGACAATAACCTTTATTTCAGTACCGATGGTCTTGCAGGATTGGGCGGACTCGATGTATACCGCAGTTCTATCGATAAGCGCGGACGCTGGACCAGGCCCGTTAATCTCGGCTACCCGATCAATACCTCCTTCGATGATTTCGGCATCATCTTTAACGGTACCCGTAACAAAGGATATTTTACCAGCAACCGCCTCGGTACCGATGATATCTATGCATTTTCCTATGCGCCTTTTATCATGAACCTGCACAGTACGGTTTTCAACAAACCCGTTATGCGGAGGCTCGATAAAGCTATGGTGATCATCACAACGATAGAAGATAGTGTACGGATACCAGTTGATACGATCCTGACAGATCTTACCGGTAATTTCCATTTCCCCGCCAAGCCTGGCCGCGATTACCAGCTGGACGTGACCCGCGACGGGTTCACCAGCGAATCCGTAACCATTGCGGCGCCGGTAAAACCGGAACGGGATGTGGAACTGAATCCGGTGCTCCTTACCCCCCTTGTCCAGCCACTGCCGCCAGCGGAAGAAAAAGACCGTGATGGCGACGGTGTGCCGGATAGCAAAGACCGCTGCCCGGATATCAAAGGACCGAAGGAGAACAATGGTTGCCCTGATATCCAGAAGCGTCTGAATGAACTTGCAAAAATGGTATTCTTCGATACGGATAAATCGGATATCCTGCAGAAATCGCTGAAACCGCTCAATGAAGTGGTGGCTATCCTGCTGCAATATCCGAATACGACATTGGCGATAGAAGGCCATACCGACAGCCGCGCAAGCGCCGAACACAACAAAGCGCTGTCGCAACGCAGGGCCGCTTCGGTAAAAGCATACCTGATGAGTAAAGGGTTAACGAAATCAAGATTTACTTCGGTCGTGGGCTATGGACTGGAAAGGCCGATCGCCGATAACCAGACCGAAGCCGGCAGGGCCATGAACCGCAGGGTGGAACTGAAAGCGGTATTTGTGCAGTAATATTTTTTAAAACCGTGTATATGAGTTCAGGAAAAAAATGGGTGGTATTGATGGGAGTGATGATCCTGGGAGGCCAGGGCTTTGGGCAAACCCTGAAAAAAGAAACCACGACCCGCAAACCAACGATTGAAAAACAGACGCCTGCCGTAAAGACAAATGCGACGAACCTGCAGAGCGGGGCTGCTGTTGAAACGGCCTCCGTACTGGGCAGGTACGACCTGTATGCAGGTATCCCCTCCATGTATCTCGGCCATCTGGTACTGATGAGCGGAGGTAAATACAAGATCGCATTCAGCACCGACGAAACGGATTATGAAACCGGCAGCTACATCTACCATGCCGATACAAATACGCTGGAATGGCTCAGCGGACTGGCCAAACGCAAGGAATGGAACGGTAAGCTTATCAAAAAAGCAGGCGGCTACCGTATCGAATTCAACAAGACAACCTTCGCCGAAAACTGATCCGGTTCTTCCCTGCGTACCCTGCGGTCCTTTGCGTTCTCTGCGTTAGAAAATCTGAAACTCCAGGGTATCGCGAAGAATGCAAAGGATCGAAAGTGATCAAAGAGCTCATCAACAAATCTCAAATCTGCATCCACAATCGCCGATCCCCGCTTAGTACCTGACCGTGCCGTTATTGCTCCAGTCGCGGCCGAACACGCGTTGCAAACTGGCGGTGGTCCTTGCAGCGGCAGAAGTGCGGATCGCTATTTCCTGCTGCTCTATCCGGCTGAACATTTCATTGGTAATAAGGATGGCGAGGATATTGTCCAGGTTAAGGCTCAGCCCAACCCGGTTACCCAGCAGCGCTTTGGCAGGCGCCACGAGCCTGTCCCAGGATTGCTCAACATTGTATTGATCCAGTGCAGACCTCATCACCGGTCTTACTTCAACGCGGATCTGATCGCCTACGGTGCGGCGCAGGTAATCGGTAGCTGCCGTGCCTCCGTTTCTCACGATCCCGATCGCATCGGTAATAGACATCCGCCGGATGCCCTGCACGAAAATAGGACCGGAGCGGGTAACCGCTTCAACGGCAGCATCGCCCAATGTATTGGTGAACCGTGTCAGTTCAGGCGCCAGGCCCAGTCGCTCCAGGCCCTGTACGATGCGCTGCGCTTCCTGCGGAAGAATGGCGTTCAATAAGAGATCGCGGCCGAAATAACCGCGCTGGCCGATGGCATTACGGCCAAAATCCGTTCCGATGATCAGCGCTTCGCGGATCGCGTTGGCGGCATCAGCCTCCGATAAATAACCGCCCAGGTTGCGCAGCGAACCGCAGCTTCCCAGTATAAGACTTGCCGTAAGCGCCATTGCAGTGAATATCCTTTTCATGTGCATCTGTTGAATGCTCAATCCGCAAAAAAAAATATGCCATGGGGCGGGAAGCGTGAGGCGTGAGACGTGAGGCGTGAGTTTGGGGTTGCGAATTGGTTTGGTCCATGGTCCATAGTCCATAGTTCCTTACGCCATGGACTATGGACTATGGACCATGGACCCGCGATGCGGCCCGCTTCCATTAACAATTCACCATTCACGTCTCACGCCTCACGCCTCACGATTCACGCCTCACGCCTCCCCCTCCCGCCCCAAATGTGAGAATAATGCAAACCCATCCAAAAGTCTTGTAACTTCTGATGGCCCCGGAAGTTCAATTTTACAGCCTATCGAAAAACCAGCCTATGTTGGCCGACCTGATCACCAGCCTGCAGCAGAATCTGGGGCTTCCCCCGCTGTACAAAAGGGATGAAGCTTTGGGTAAATACCGCAATGCGGCTGGTGAGAACGTGCAACCCAACCGTTTCAGCCAGTCTGTGATCCCGGCAACCATCATTGCGCTCTATGCTTATAGCCGCACCGATGGCGGCGCACGCGCGATCCTGCAGGCAGGTCCTGCCAATAACTGGGCGAGCTATTTATTTACGGATAAGAAAGAAACGATCACACGCAGACTCGCTTCTTACTCCGGTTCCCCGCTGGCGGAGATCGGTGATGCCATCAACCGTGTGGCAGGAGAAATGATCAAACTTATTACTGCAGGCACAACAGAGATCGCCGGCGTTCAGGAAGCACTTGGTCAGTTGCGGACGGAAGCGCTGAACTATCTGCCACCCGATCTGCAGCTGGAAGAGCTGCTTGCAGATGCAGCGGCGAACAATAACGCTCAGGAAGATCCGCCCGGTATCATGCAGGCTATCAGTGCATCTTTTTCAGGCGCTGATTCGGACGAGAAAACTAAGGACTGATCAGGCCGATCCTGCGCGAATGTTCGATCGCTTCCGAGCTGTGCCTGAAAAAACAGCAGTGTGTGCCGCTGGCTTCGAGCTGGTGCAGCACCTGCCTCACCCGCTCACTGTTCTTTCGATGGATATCACGGATATACACCGCATGGATCCGCCCGGGAAAATGCGACACGATGGATTGGTAGATCACCGGGTCCTGCTGCGAACTGTCGCCCAGCAATACAAAACGCTGTTTTGGAAAAGCCTCGAGCACCCGCACGATACGCGTGAACTTGGTGCCATGCCCGCTTTGTCCGGTAGCAAGAAAATCGGTCAGGTGTTTGATGGTATTCAGCAGCAACACCCCCTTGGGCAGACCGTTGACTGTGATGAACTCCACGATATAATCGTACAGATTCCATTCACTGCTCGACACATAAAAAAACGGGTTGGGCTGCTCGGCCGTTGTTTGCGCCAGGGCCAGCAGCTGGTAATGCCGCACCACGCCCTCGAAAGGTTTGCGCGTACGGGCATTATGCGTGAAGAGCAGCGACAGCCTTTTGCGAAGGTTGGAAGAATGAGAGATCAGAAAGGTATCGTCGATATCGGATATAAAAGCATATTGCGTCGAATGCGGAACCATTACCGGGGCGCAGGCATTGGCGATCACTTCGCCTTTGCTGTTCAGCATTTCGGTAGTGATCTCATGCCAGCCGTATGCCGGCGGCGTTGCAGACTGCCAGTTGAGCCTGATAAAGCCATCCGTATCCGATCTTGTCTGCACTTCGTTGTCTTCCCAATGAAGCCTGACAACCGCGCCCCTGATGGAGCGCAGAATGAACATCCGGAGCAGTGCGATCAGGTTAACCAGGAAGAATTTCGAAAATCTTTTTCTCGGGAGCGGCGCAAATGCAAGCGCATGGCCATAGATCACGAGGTGCTCTGCATGACCATACCCCGTATACAATTTGATGGAAGGCCGGTGTGTAAAACCCAGCCAGCGCCACAGCTTTTCGATCAGGCCGGGCTTATGAGATATGATCAGGTTACCTGCCGGTCCGCTTTTTGTAGTTTGCATGTATCAATTCATATAATGCCTTGTCACCCGTATGCAGTATAGCCCCGAAAGATCAAAATTACTATTTGTCGTCAATCCCATTTCGGGCGGCAGGAAAAAAATAAACTGGGAAACCGAGATCCGCGAATATTTTGCCGGCAGCGATCATCAGGTAGAAATGCTGGTCCTGAACGGGGGCAACGACGGATGGAAGATATACGAAAAGATCAAGACCGGCCAGCCCGATAAAGTGATCGCAGTAGGAGGGGATGGTACCATTAAACTCGTAGTGGAACAATTGCTCGGCACCGATATTCCTTTGGGCATTATCCCCGCAGGCTCCGCCAACGGCCTGGCACGGGAGTTCGATCTGCCGGCTTCTTTGAAAGATGCGCTGGCCGTGGTGATGAAGGACAATATCAGGACGGTGGATCTGATCAAGATCAATGATAAGGAGATCTGTGTGCACTTGAGCGATATGGGACTGAACGCAAGGGTGGTGAAGTATTATGCGATGGGCGGCGTGCGCGGCAAATGGGGCTATGCCCGGGCTATCTGGCGGGTGCTATGGCAACGACAGCTGATCAGCGCCGAGATACTGGTGAACGGGCAACAGCTAAAACGGGAAGCATTCATGGTGGTGATCGCCAATGCCCGAACGTACGGTACAGGCGCACTCATCAACCCTTCGGGCAATATCAGCGACGGGCTCTTTGAAGTGGTAGTGGTGAAAGAACTGTCTGTATGGGAGCTGCTGAAAATGATCGTCACCCATAAGCCTTTCGACCCGCGAAAAATAGAAGTGCTGAAAACAACAGAAGCCAGGGTCAATATCAGAAAGCGCGGCTATTTCCAGGTAGACGGCGAATACCGGGGCAAACAGCCCTCGGTTCATGCACGGATCCTTCCCGCAGCGCTCAGGCTGCTGCTTCCACGGGAGGACAAAAAGTGAGAATCATGTAATTTTTTTTTACATTATTGTAATGCGTTTCCGGCCTGGTATTCGCAACTTCATGGTCCGTTTTTTATGCGGTTTTGAACCGATCCCGTGTGTACCTAAAATTCAAGATCATGAGAAACAACATTGGTGCTGTAGACAAGACCATTCGCCTCACCGTTGCGCTGACCATATCCTTACTTGTTTTTTCCAGTTATATCTCGGGCCCCAGGGCGGTATTTTTATTCCTTTTTGCATTTGGACTGGTCATCACCTGCTTCAAAGGCAATTGCCCGGTGTATCGTTTACTGGGCATCAGTACCAACCGCAACCTGAACGATAAAGCCCGCCAGTACGAATACCAGCGCAACCAGACGCTCCTGAAGAATTATCTCAAGAATTACCGGGAACGTTATTCTGAAATGGGGAACGGGTAACTCAGGAATTTTCCCGGGATACCAGGCTGCTTAGTTTGGTATAACCCAGATGCCATTCATCCGCCGCTGCATCCGGGTCTGCCTGCAGGGCAAGCTTATATTGTTGCTTGATGGCGGTTGTAAGTATCTCTTCTATCTCGTAAAGATCGTCCACATCCACCCCGTACTTATCGTCGATATGCGAATCGGCGCCGGCAAATCCCATATGCTTATAAAAAGCCGTTGCTTTTGCCTGCCGGATGGCCATACTCTTATCCGCAGCCACAGAAAGCATCTTATAATGGTACTCTTCAAACTCCCCTGGCTTATAACCGCCCAGGTTCAGAAAAAATAACTTCAGGCCCGTTCCCCCTGCGTCCCCTGCGCCGCTTTGCGTTCCCTGCGTTACAATATCCGCGGTCTTAACGTAGCGGAGCGTCTGCAATGTCGGATCATCGCCACCGGCAACCGCGCGTGGAATAACAATAACCCGGTATCCATCCACCACCGTCACTTCCCGCCAGGCATCGATATGGATCTTCGGCGCTTCCGGCCAGGATCCGAGAATGGCCGGCACCAGATCTGACAATGAATCTGCCACTCCAAAAAAAATATCGTGCTGCTCGGTAAACCTGCCAGGCGGCTTGCAGCCCAGTAACAGCATGAACAATCGCGGGTTTTCCATGATAATCGTATTTTGTATAGCAATTCATCCCAAAACTGCTGTATGATCCGCATATCCCCAAGAACCACGGTAAAAATAGTTTTGCTCCTGTTATTCATATCAAGAGCATCGGTTACCGGCGCCCAACTGAAATATCCCGCCCCGGCAGAAGGCGATTATACCATCAGCAATTTCATCTTCGCAAGCGGCGAAACCCTGCCCTCGCTGCGGTTACACTATACCACTATCGGCAGCCCCCGCGCAGACGCACAGGGTCATACCGTCAATGCGGTCATCATCATGCATGGCACTTCGGGCAGCGGCCGCAATTTCCTGAGTGATGCGTTCGCCGGCAACCTGTTCGGCAAAGGACAATTGCTGGATGCCGAAAAGTACTTTATCATCCTGCCCGATGGCATCGGTCATGGCAGATCTTCCAAACCCAGCGACGGCCTGCATATGCGTTTTCCGCATTACAACTACGATGATATGGTGAAGGCCGATTATCTCCTGCTTACCGAGCACCTGAAAGTAGACCATGCCAGGCTGGTGATGGGCACTTCCATGGGAGGCATGCATACCTGGGTCTGGGCTTATACCTATCCCGGATTTATGGATGCGCTGTTGCCCCTGGCCAGTCTTCCGGTGGAGATCGCCGGCCGCAACCGCATCCAGCGGAAAATGGCGATCGACCTGATCAGGATGGACCCGGAATGGAAAGGAGGAGAGTATGCCAAACAACCGACAGTGGGATTGACAGGCGCCATCTCATCCATGATCTTCATGACCAGCAGCCCGCTGCAATGGCAAAAGAGCGCGCCTACCCGCGTGCAGTCGGAAGCCATGCTCGACAATATCCGCAACCGCTACCTGAATACCCTCGACGCGAACGATTTTATTTACCAGTTCGATGCATCACGCGATTATAATCCGGCGCCTCATCTCGAAAAAATAACTGCGCCACTGTTTGCAGTTAATTCGGCCGATGACCAGGTGAATCCGCCCGAACTGGGATTGATGGAAAAGGAGATAGCCAGGGTAAAAAAAGGCAGGTATATATTATTGCCGATCACCGATAAGACCGCGGGCCACGGCACGCATTCCCTGCCGGCGGTATGGGGGGCATATCTGGAAGAATTGTTGAGGATCTCGGCGAAGTAATCTGACTTTTACCGCTAAGGCGCAGGGCCGCAAAGTTTCGCCAGGATAAACCCTCGTGTTCATGGCGCCCTTGCGACTTTGCGGTGAAAAAAAACAAAAACTGAGCAAACAATAATCTGTTTATGACACGACTTTTATCAATACTATTAGTGATCGCTATGTCTTTTACAACCCAGGCCCAGCAGAAACCCGATGCGAAACAGCAACTAATCGCGAATATCAAAGCGGAACTGGATAAACAGAAAGGCGTGTTCGCAGTAGCTTTTAAGAACGTGGCAACGGGTGAAACCCTGCTCATCAACGAACATGAAAACTTCCATGCAGCCAGTACGATGAAAACGCCCGTGATGATAGAACTGTACAGGCAGGCTGCGGCAGGAAAGTTTTCGATGACAGACCTGGTAACCGTGAAGAACGATTTCCGGAGCATTGTAGACAGCAGCAGTTACCAGTTGAGCGCGGCCGACGATAGTCAGCAGGAATTGTACCAGCAGATCGGCACGCAGAAAACGATCTATGAGCTGATGTACCAGATGATCATCATGAGCAGTAACCTGGCCACCAATATCCTGATAGAAAAAGTGGACGGAAAGAATGTGACGAATACCATGCGGGAACTGGGGGC
>Ga0213876_10001494_pt1 | contig 14529 bp, 11 predicted proteins | sample BarmaccomBMRX_R9_FD_160113 | JGI IMG/M metagenome (GOLD analysis project Ga0213876, IMG submission 160113) | Root-associated microbial communities from Barbacenia macrantha in rupestrian grasslands, the National Park of Serra do Cipo, Brazil - RX_R9 | ecosystem: Host-associated > Plants > Roots...
GAAACGGCAGGGTTGCGCACATCTTCGAGCAGGCCGGCGCGCCGGCCAAAGGGGTCTTCAGGGCCTATGACACACCGCCTCAAAGGGAAAACAGATAGGGTCTCGCATGACACGGGCGAGACGAAGCACATACAGCTCGGCATGGCGGTCGCCAAGAGCCTGGCGGTAGGCCTTGCGAGCCTCGCCGGAGGTGAAACGCTGGTGTTCGTGTCATTCCCGGCCGAGCGGCCGCAGGCCGCGAGGGGAAGGGAAACCACAACCCCCGCCGCTTCCTGGACCCCCTTCCCGAGGCTCGCCTTGCGAGCCTCGCCCGGGGTGACACGCTGGTGTCATTCCGGGCCGAGCGCTCAGATGCGCTCCGGCAAGCTCTCGTCATGGGCGAGATTCGAGAAGCGGGTGACGTCGGCATCGAACTGCACATCGACGGTCCCGGTCGGGCCGTGGCGCTGCTTGCCGACGATGATCTCGGCTTTGCCATGGGCCTGTTCCATGGCCCCCATCCATTTGAGATGCTCGTCGGTGCCTTCGCGCGGCTTGGTGTTCTTCAGATAGTATTCCTCGCGATAGACGAACATCACCACGTCGGCGTCCTGCTCGATCGAGCCGGATTCGCGAAGGTCCGACAATTGCGGGCGCTTGTCGTCGCGGTTCTCGACCTGGCGCGATAGCTGCGACAGCGCCACGATCGGCGCATTCAGCTCCTTGGCGAGAGCCTTGAGGCTCGTGGTGATCTCGGTGAGCTCCTGGACGCGATTGTCGCCGCGCCGGGAGGATCCGGAGAGAAGCTGCAGGTAATCGACGAACAGCACGTCGAGACCGCGCTGTCGCTTGAGGCGCCGCGCCCGCGAGACGAGCTGCGCGATCGAGATGCCACCCGTCTCGTCGATATAGAGCGGGATCATCTGCATCTCGCGCGCGGCTTCGGTGATCTTCGAGAACTCGAACACGCCCCGCCGCTCATCCTCGACGATGTCGCCGCGCCTGATCTTGTAGGAAGGCACGCCCGAACGCTCCGAGATGATGCGGGTCGCGAGCTGCTCGGCGGACATTTCGAGCGAGAAGAATCCGACCACGCCGCCATCGACCGTCTTGATCCGCCCTTCGGGCAGCGTTTCGGCCCGATAAGCGCGGGCGATGTTGTAGGCAATATTGGTGGCGAGCGCCGTCTTGCCCATGCCGGGCCGACCCGCGATGATGACGAGGTCGGATGACTGCAGGCCGCCCATCATCCTGTCGAGGTCGGCGAGGCCCGTGGCGATGCCCGAGAGCTTGCCGTCGCGTCGATATGCGGCGGCGGCCATGTCGATGGCGCGGGCCGCCGCATCCGTAAACCGGATGAAGCCCTTCTCGTAGCGGCCGAGCTCGGCGAGTTCGTAGAGCTTGCGTTCGGCTTCCTCGATCTGCGCCTTCGGGGGCATTTCCACGGGCGCATCGTAGGCGACGTTGACCACGTCCGTGCCGATGCCGATGAGCGAGCGGCGCTGATGCAGCTCGTAGATGATGCGTCCGTAGTGCTCCGCATTGATGATGGTCGTGGCGTCCGCCGCGAGACGGGCGAGATATTGTCCCATCGTCACGCCGCCGAGATCGCCATCGCCTAAAAAGGTCTTCAGCGTGATCGGCGAGGCGAGCTTGCCGGCGCGGATCAGGGAGGCCGCATTCTCGTAGACGCGGCGATGAATCTCCTCGAAGAAATGCCCCGCCTCGAGAAAATCGGCCACCCTGTCGAAAGCTTCGTTGTTGATGAGGATCGCGCCGAGCAAGGCCTGCTCGGCCTCGATCGAGCGGGGCGCTTCCCGGTATTCGGGCGCTTGCGGGGAAACGGGTTTCAGCGCGACGGCATTCGACATGTGAGCTCGAAATGAAAAGGCGAATCAGGTGATCCGTCTCGTAGCATCGATTCCGGCCAAAACACGGGCGTCGGCCAAGGCGTCACCGCAATTCACACGCCCGGCGGACCGAATTTAGTTCTTGACGGATCGGCCTTGGCATTCTCAGCCACCGGCGCCGCAAGGCGTGGCGCGATCAGAACTTGATCTGCGTGTTCAGACCGAAGATCGTCGCATCCTTGATCGGCTTGCCGATATCGGGTCCGCTTGCCGCGAGCACGTGGCCGCTCGGATGGAAGAAGTGCTGGACGTCGATGTCGACCGTGAGCCAGGGCGTGAAATTGATCGTGTAAAGCGCTTCCAGCATCACCTCTTGATCGCGCACCGGCGCAAAGCCGGTCGTCGGAAAGGGAAAGTTGAGCGTCCCGGTCGCGATCGCGGCTGAAGCCGCGAAAAACCGCGCATCGCGATCGAAGCCGCGCGCCGTATCGCTGATCCGGCTATACGCCGCGCCGATGCCGATGAGATCGGTCGGCCTTCCGGGAATGGCGCCGGTGAAGGTGAGGCCACCATCGGCATAGAAATCGATGAGGTTGCGGTCGCTCGGGCTTCCTCCGACGCGCAAGAAGGAAGCGAGCTTGTGTAGCCCGTCCTTGTCTCCGGGAAGGATCGTCTGATCGATGACGCCGTAGATGCCCCAGTCATTGTTGAACCGTCGCGGAACTCCGGTCGAGTTCGGATCGGCGAGCGGCAAGCCCCCTTCGTCCAAGCGCAGATCGTCGAAACGATGGCCGGTCTCGAACCAGCTTCCGATCTTGTAAGTGCCGGAGAGCTCGACCCCCGAATTGGGATAAGCGGTGGAATAGGCGGCCTCGGCGATGAAGAGCGTGCCGCCGTTCAAATTGAAGGTCGTGCCATGACGGTCGGCGAGCTGCGGGACGGGATTGCTTCGGCCCGCCGGATCGCCCGTGTAGGCTCCGGCCATCAACGTGACGGCATCGCTCGCATTGTATTTGAGCCGTGCGCCCGGACCGGGCAGCGGATAGGCCGGACCACCTCCCGGAAGGATCGTCGCCATCCAGGCCGGAAAACCGAAAGTGCTGTTGATGAAGGCCGTCGCGGTGGGCGAGATGATGAATTCGTCGTCGACGCCGAGCTGACCCGCGCGCACGCTCAACTTGCCGCCGAGGAAGCGCTTCTCGACCCACACCGGGCCGAGCCGGGTTGTGGCGAATTGCTCGAAGAAGGTCGCGGCGGCAAAGCTGCCGATCTCACGCGCCGTGATCGGCCTCCCTTGCATCGAATACATCGACGCATGAAAGAAAGTGTCCGAGAGAAGATCGAGCTGCGTGAACTTCCCGAGGTCGACATCGATCCATGAGAAGATCTGTCCCTCGGCGATGGGGCCGCGCTTCAAACCGCCCTGGGCATTGTCATAGGCCGTTGCATTATACTGGAGGCAGAGATTGACGCCGGCGTCCTGCGCCTTCTTGCGCACGCCGCCGAGGTCACCGAGCAGGTAGCTCGTGTTCCAATCGAACTTGTCGGGATATTGCGGCGGCCCTTGGGGCGCGTCGCACGGGCCGGTGTCGGCAAAAGCCGCGGGCGCCGCGAGAGCGAGCACTAGCCCCATCGCCAACGCCAGGCCGCAACGCCCTTCCCTCTTCCTCATGGCCCGCCTCCGCCTCGTCCAACGAGGCCCGTTGCCGCAACTCCCGCAGGTGGGTCAACCACCGAGAGAAAAATACCCCGCCCGGTATACAATTTCTTCCAAACGGAGATCAATCCCCCCTCATGTCAAGCGTCGGCAGATCCTCGAGGCTCAGTCAGAAAGAGATCAAGAACCCAGAGTGCCGGCCCACGCGGCGACCATCTGCTCGGAAGCGGCATAAACATTCCATTCCTGGCTTGCCGCTCCGGCATAAACGGCCTGAAAACGAAGCTCTCTCGAGAAGCATCGCAACCTTCCGCGCGATCAGATCTCGCCGGACGGTCCGGCTTCTGCCAAGGCCGCGCCGACTTCGAGCCCGAGATCTTCGAGACTCGTCTCCTCGCGCACCGCGATCACCTCGCCGCGCGCCTGGCGCTCGGCTTCCTCGGTGCTGCGCGCCACGTTGACCGTGATCTTCACGTCGACTTCCGGATGCAAATGAACCGGGACGGCGTGCAGGCCGAGCGTCTTGATCGGCGTGTTCAGGATCACCTGTTCGCGCGAAACCTTGAAGCGCGATTTGTCGAGAGCTTCGGCAACGTCGCGCGGCGAGACCGAGCCGTAAAGCTGCCCGCCTTCGCCCGCCTGGCGGATCAACACGATGCTGTGCCCGTCGAGCTTCTCGGCGACCGCCTTCGCCTCCTGCTTGAGCTCGAGGTTGCGGGCCTCGATCTCGGCGCGCTGCGTCTCGAAGCGTTTGCGATTGACCTCGGTGGCGCGGAGCGCCTTTTTGCGAGGCAGGAGGAAATTGCGGGCAAACCCGTCCTTGACGCGCACGACGTCGCCGATCTGTCCGAGTTTGGCTACTCGTTCGAGCAGAATGACTTCCATGATGTTCTCTCCTTCGAAGCTTTGAGGGTTTCGCGTTGATCTAAAAGGAACTGCGCGGCGCGGAAGCGGCGAGTGAGCGGATGCGAAGCGACAACACCATGTCCGCAAGCCCGAGAAGCGCGAGCACGGCGACCGTCCACGGCTCGGCGATCAGGATCATTGCGTAGCCGATGCCCAGGATGAGCGGGCGGATTGCGATGCGCCCGATGAGGACATGCGCGGTCGCAAGCCCCTGCATCGCCAAAAGGATGACGAGCGCGCCCGCGATCGCGATCGCGACGAAGCGGGGCCATCCATTGAAAGGGGCGAGCACGACGCTCCCCGCAAGAGCAAAGAGGGTTGCCGAGGGCAAGACGAATTCCCGCGCGATCCGTGGGAGGGGACGAGAAAGCCGACCCGACAAGGACACGAGCTTGGCGGCGACGAGAAGTATGAGGAGCGTCAACAGTGTGGATGCCGCGGCAGCCACACCGGGGACGAAGTAATTCGCCATGAAGTTCGCGATTCTCTCCAATGAAAGTCCACTTGCACCGAGACCGGAGAGCTCATCGATGCCATCCCCCAAACCGGATCTCATCGCGGCCTGCACCAGCTCGGCGATGGCCGCGCGATACGCGCCGTATTCGGGCCCAAGCGTCAGCGCAAGCCCGAAGGTCAAAAGGATGGAGAGGCCTGCCGCCCAAATGGCAAGACCGCCGAGCGGATACCATTGGCGGATCGGCTCGGCTTCTTTGGCGCTTGCGGTCGCCGGAACCTCGCGCGCCAGAAGCGACAGGAAGGCGAGCCACCAGAGCGGCAAGGCGAAGCTCACGGCGAAGAGAATGCCGGTGAGCGGCATGAAGACGAGGCCGACCGCGAAAGCGCCCACGGCGCTCGCGACGAGGCCGGCACGATGGTTCCAGCCGAGTGAGACGATCGCGATCGGCAGAGGCGTCAAATAGAACAGCAGGACGCCCGCGAGCGAGCCGCGGATCACGGTCGCAAAGAGCACGGCCGAGACGAGCCCGGCCCCGACGCCCATGAGGAAATCGTCACGCTTCATCCCGTTGTCCCGCTGCTCATGGCAGGGTTAGAGGCAAGACCGTCTCGCCTCAGCTGTTCCGGAGGAGTTTCACCGCCGGCTCAGCGAGCCGAGCGCGATTTGCGCTCGCCTCGCATCTTCGCCTTCGGACGCGAGAGGCGCGGCGCGCCTCTCGTCATCACCGAATGACGTAAGGCATCAGGCCCAGAAAGCGTGCCCGCTTGATCGCGGTCGCGAGCTCCCGCTGCTTCTTCTGCGAAACGGCGGTGATGCGCGAAGGCACGATCTTGCCGCGCTCGGAGACATAACGGGAAAGCAGCTTCACGTCCTTGTAGTCGATCTTCGGCGCATTGGCTCCCGAGAACGGGCAGCTCTTGCGGCGGCGGAAGAAGGGGCGTCGAGAAGTTGACATCGCCATGGCTCAGCTCTCCGTCGTGGCGTGAGCCGCATCGGGCTCGCGCTCGCGGCGCGGACCGCGGTCGCGCGGACCGCCTCCGCCATAGCCGCGATCTCCGAAGCGGTCCTCGCGATCGCGACGGTCGTCGCGCTTCTGCATCATGATCGAGGGACCCTCCTCATGCTCACCCACCCGCACGGTGAGGAAGCGGATGACGTCCTCGCTGAGCCGCATCTGGCGCTCCATCTCGGCGACCGCCGCATGCGGCGCCTCGAGGTTGAGAAGCGTGAAATGGGCCTTGCGATTTTTGCGGATCTTGTAGGCGAGCGACTTGACGCCCCAATATTCCTGCTTCGCCACCTTGCCGCCACCGGATTCGATGACGGTTTTATACTGATCGATCAGCCCCTCGACCTGCTGGGCAGTCACGTCGGGGCGCGACATGAAAATATGCTCGTAAAGCGCCATGATAACCTTTCCTGAACGTGGCCGGACGATCCGGCCAAAACCCGCAACCACGGCGCGAAGCCCTTCGAGCAACCTTCCTGGAAAGGCTTAAAGCTCGATGTCCACACGAAGGCGGAGACACGGGGAGACGGAGCCACTCGCTCCTGCCGCCTCGCCGCTCACCCAAAGGGCAAAAGGCGAGAAGGCCTCCCGTTCAGCCTCCGGCCGAGGCATTGCGGTGCCCGTTCCTATCCGAAGTTCCATCAGAAGTGAAGAGGGCGAGGGACCGCTCGAGGGTTATCTCGGCCGGACTTCAAAAAGTGTCAACGATGTTGCCGGTCTAAAGTGTCAATGATGTTCCCGGTTGCACATCGGAGTCGACCTCTCCCTACGGGAGAGGTGAGGGTGGCGAAAACCGTTGCGCGCGACACTTTCCTGGAGCACGAATATGCGCAAGAAGCGCCTTTCAGCAGCATTCTCCATCGTAGCGCGGCATTCCGGTGTCGAGAGGAGGCCCGAATGGCTGACCCTTGGATGAAGCTCGAGCCGAACGGGACCTCGCAAAACGTGGAGCGTGACGGAGCGCGATGGGTGTTGACGACCGGCTTTGCGCTCGCGCTCGTCGTCCTTCTTGCGCTTCTCGCTCTCAAGGCCAATTGAGCCCATGGCTCAGGCTCGTCCGCGCTACCGGGCGCGAAGCGAAATCGGCCCGATCGATCGGCTTGAAAACAGCAGCTGAGGTTTCGAGGCTCGCGGCGGAACTCCGGGCGGTCACATAGCTTTTCCTTCTGGATATGCGGCTCATCGCCGGATATAGGCTGAGGTCCGGCGCCTCATCCGCAAGGAACAGATTTGTCCGCCCACTCTCGAAGCGACGCCCCTCCGGCGCCGCGCGCGCCCTCCACGACCCGGCTCTTCCTCGCGATTTTTCCGTCGATCATGCTGCCGATGTTTCTCGCGGTGGCCGATCAGACGATCGTCGCGACCGCCTTGCCCGCGATCGCGGGTTCGCTGGGAAATGTCGAGCAGATCTCGTGGGTCGTGATCTCTTACCTCATCGCTGCCACGATCGCGGCTCCCGTCTATGGACGATTCGGCGATGTCTTCGGGCGCAGGCGGGTGATGTATGTCGGCCTCGTCATCTTCATGATCGCTTCGCTGCTCTGCGCCATGGCCCCGAGCGTCCTCCTCCTTTCCCTGGCCCGCTTGTTGCAAGGCCTTGGGGGCGGGGGCTTGATGACATCCTCGCAAGCCTTGATCGGCGAGACGATACCGCCGCGCGAGCGTGGACGCTATCAAGGGTATCTGGCGGCCGTCGTGGTTTCCTCGTCGACCTTCGGACCGGTCGCGGGCGGCTACCTCACCCAGCATTTCGGCTGGCAATCGGTGTTCCTCGTCAATCTGCCGATCGGAGCCTTGGCCGGAATGCTCATGCTGCGCTTGCCGGCCCGCAAGGGATCGGATGAGGATTGGCATTTCGACGCCAAGGGCCTCGCCTTGTTCATTCTCTTCGTTGGCCCCACCCTGCTTGCGATCGAGATGTCGCAACGTCTCGACGCGACGCTCGCGCCGGCGCTCATCGGCCTTGCGCTTTGCGCCATCACCGCCCTTCTTCTTCTTGTGCGGCAAGAGCGACGAGCCGCATCACCGCTTTTGCCGGTCTCGCTGTTGAGCAAGCCGGCGATCTGGCGAAGCGATGCGCTCGCCGCTTGCCACGGCGCCGCGCTCGTTTCGCTGATCACCTTCCTGCCGCTCTATTTGCGCGTGGTGCGCGGCGCCTCGGCATCCGAGAGCGGATTGCTGCTCCTGCCGCTCACCGCCGGCATCGGCTTCGGCTCGCTCGTCACAGGCCGCCTCGTGTCCAAGACCGGGCGCACTTTCGTCTTCCCCTCATTCGGTCTCATCATTTCGCTCGCGACGATCGTCACGCTTGCGCTTGCTTCCCCTTACATGGCGCCTCCCCAGATTTCGGCGCTTCTCGGCGTGAACGCGCTCTTTATGGGCACCGTGATGGGGGTCGTGAACGTGACGGTTCAGTCCGCTGCGGGACCGCGGATGCTCGGCGCGGCCGCGGGCTCGGTGCAGTTCTCGCGCTCCGTCGGCGCCTCGCTCGGCACGGCGATCGTCGGAGCCGTTCTCTTCCTCTCGCTCTCGATCACCGATCGAGAAGCCGCGGCCTTGCTCGGCACCATGGTCGAGCGCGGGCCGGACGTGCTCGCACGGTTCGATGCCGCGCACCGCGCGGTGCTCGAGGTCGAGATCGCGAACGGCTTCCGCGCGGCCTTCCTCACGGTCGCGCTCTTCACCTCTTGCGCGCTGGTCCTGGCCTGGACCAATCCGGCGCGACGGATTTAAGGGAAGATCATGAAAGTGAGGCGTGAAGCGGAAAAATTTCTATTGACTGCCTTCTCACGCCACCCCTCGTCCGTTCCCCCTTATTCCAAATCCTCCACCTCGGCCGTAGTGCCGTAGACTCGCTGGGCGAGCGCTGCCTCCATGAACGCATCGAGATCACCATCGAGCACGTCGGAGGGTGAGGTCGAGGTCACGCCAGTGCGCAGATCTTTCACGAGCTGATAAGGCTGCAAGACATAAGAGCGGATCTGGTGGCCCCAGCCGATATCGGTTTTTGACGCGGCGTCCGCGCTCGCCTTTTCCTCGCGTTTTTGCAGCTCGGCCTCGTAAAGGCGCGCTCGCAGCATCGACCAGGCGGTCGCCCGGTTCTTGTGCTGCGAGCGCTCCGATTGGCAAGCGACCACGATCCCGGTGGGGATATGCGTGATGCGCACCGCCGAATCGGTGGTGTTGACGTGTTGGCCGCCCGCCCCCGAAGAACGGTAGGTATCGATGCGGCAATCGGATTCATTCACCTTGATGTCGATCTTGTCATCGATCACCGGATAGACCCAGATCGAGGCGAAGCTCGTGTGTCGCCTCGCATTCGAATCGAAAGGCGAGATGCGCACGAGTCGGTGAACACCCGATTCGGTCTTCAGCCATCCATAGGCATTCTTGCCCTTGACCTGCAGGGTCGCGCCTTTGATGCCCGCCTCCTCCCCGTCGGCGATATCGACGATCTCGACCTTGAGCTTGTGGCGCTCGGCCCAGCGCGTGTACATGCGCATGAGCATATTGGCCCAATCCTGGCTTTCCGTGCCGCCGGCGCCCGAATGGACCTCGAGGAAGGTATCGTTGGTGTCCGCTTCGCCTGAGAGAAGCGTCTCGACCTGCTGACGCTCGGCGCGCTGCATGACCGAAGTGATGACCTTTTCCCCTTCAAGAATTGAGGATTGGTCGTTCTCCCCTTCGCCCAGTTCGATCAACACGCCCGCATCCTCGAGGTCGCGTTCGAGGCTCGAGATGGCGTGAATGCGGGCTTCGAGATCGGTGCGCTCGCGCATGACTTGCTGCGCTTTTGCCGGATCGTCCCAAAGCGTGCCGGTCTCGGCGAGCGCGTTCAGCTCGGCAAGACGCTTTTGCGCTTTATCCCAGTCAAAGATGCCTCCTCAGCAGCCCGATGGACTGCTTGGCGGATAAGAGCTGGTTCTCGGTCTCGGCACGCATGAGCAAAGGCCCCGAAATTCAACACCCCTCGACGGATGCCAGGGAGGGAAGCGGAGATAATGACACGGAAAGCCGATGTAAACCCGCTGGCCCAGGGTGTGCCGGCTCGTCGAAGTCCGGCAGGTGACTCGCGGCTACGAGCGGGTGTGCTCAGTAGAGCCCGCCGGTGCCCGCCCCCACGGCGCGATCGGCTTCCGGCGATACGCCCGCAGACCTCGTGCCGCCTCCGCCGCCTGCAAAGAAATCGGGCGGAGCCTGACCAGGCTTGAAGGCCTCCATCACGGTGTTCGTGTCGCTCGCATTGGCGCGCAAACCCGTCGCCACGCTGACGCGGATCAGCTTGATGCCTTCGGGCACACGGAAAGGCGTATCCGGCTTGTCCTTGAGCGCCATTCCCATGAAGTCGCGGAAGATCGGCGCTGCATAAGTCGCGGCCTGGGCATTCTCGCCCTCGCCCAGCGAACGCGGCTGATCAAAGCCGATATACACGCCCATCGCGAGGTTGGCCGTGAATCCCACGAACCAGAGATCCTTCGCCTCGTTGGTCGTGCCTGTCTTGCCGGCGATGTAAGTGCGTCCGAGCGCCCTGATCGCGACGCCCGTGCCGCGCTGAATCACGCCCTGCATCATCGAGGTGATCTGATATGCGGTCATCGGATCGATGACCTGCTCGCGCTTGTCGATGAGCTTGGGCTCGGGCTGGTCGTGCCAATCGTCGGCGTCGCAGGCCGAGCAGATGCGCTCGTCATGCTTGAAGATCGTGTGACCCCAGCGGTCCTGAATGCGGTCGATCAAGGTCGGCTTGATGCGTCGTCCGCCGTTGGCGAGCATCGAATAGGCGGTGGTGAGCCGCAGCACGGTGGTCTCGCCCGCCCCGAGCGACATCGGAAGATACGCCTTGAGATCATCGTAGATGCCGAATTTCTTGGCATATTCCACGATCAGCGGCATGCCGATGTCCTTGGCAAGTCGCACGGTCATCAGATTCTTCGAATGCTCGAGCCCATAGCGCATCGGCTTCGGACCGGCGAAGGTCGGTTCGAAATTCTCAGGTCTCCAGGGCGGCAGGCCAGGCCCCTGATCGATCTCGATTGGCCCGTCGACGATGACGGTCGAGGGCGTATAGCCGTTGTCGAGCGCGGTGGCGTAGACGAAAGGCTTGAAGGCCGAGCCCGGCTGGCGCAACGCCTGGGTGGCGCGATTGAACTCGCTTTGGCTGAAGGAAAACCCGCCGACCATGGCGAAGACGCGGCCGGTCCAAGGATCCATGGCCACGAGGCCCCCGGAAATCTCCGGGATTTGCCGCAAACGATACTGGCCGGGCTTGCCGTCGAGCGGCTCGACGTAGACGACGTCGCCATCCGACAAGACCTCGCGCAGCCTGCCCTTGCGCGACCATCGCACGTTGTCGCTCGTGATGGTGCCGGTCTCCCGCTGGGGAGAGACAGCCCCGCTTGCGAGTCGCGCCGGCTGCAATCCAATCTTGGCTGAGAGATCATTGGCGTCGAGCACGACCGCGAGCTGCCAGGGCTTCACGTCGGTGAGCGCCGGGACCTGGGCGAGCGCCTCGCCCCAGTCGCGCCCGAGATCAACCTTCTGGATCACCCCGTGCCAGCCATGGGATTCGTCATAGCGCACGAGGCCATCGACGAGCGCCTTGCGCGCGATGAGCTGCAAAGCCGGATCGAGCGTGGTGCGCACCGACAAGCCGCCCTCATAGAGCTGCGTCGAGCCATAGCGATCGGCGAGCTCGCGGCGAACCTCCTCGGTGAAGAAGCCGGCAGCGACATTGTTGGGCGAGACGTTGCGCAAGTTGAGGTGGATGTCCTCGGCCTTGGCTTTCTCCACATCCGCTCGCGTGGCGAAGCCGTTCTCGGCCATGCGATCGAGCACCCAGTTGCGGCGCTCGACGGCCGCATCGTGCCTCTCGAAGGGATTGTAGTTGCTCGGGGCCTTCGGCAAGGCCGCAAGATAGGCAGCTTCTCCGAGCGTCAGCTCGTGCACCGACTTGCCGTAGTAGTTGAGAGCCGCCGCCGCGATGCCGTAATTGCCGAAACCGAGATAGATCTGGTTCAGGTAAAGCTCGAGGATCTTCTCCTTCGTGTAGGTCGCCTCGATGCGAAGCGCGAGCAGCATCTCCTTGATCTTTCGATCATAGGTCTGCTCCGACGACAGCAGGAAGTTTTTCGCCACCTGCTGCGTGATCGTGGACGCGCCCTGCTGGCGTCGCCCTTGCCGCGTGAAGTTGGCGATGATGGCGCGCGTGATGCCTTCGGGATCGACGCCGCTGTGGTTGAAGAAGTTCTTGTCCTCGGCGGAGATGAAGGCGTCGATCACGAGCTTCGGCACGTCCTGGACGGGCAAATAGAGCCGTCGCTCTTTGGCGTATTCGGCGATGAGACTGCCATCGGCCGCGTGCACGCGGGTCATTACCGGCGGTTCGTAGTCGCGCAGCTGCGTGTAGTCGGGAAGATCCTGCGAGTAGTGCCAGATCAGGAAAGCGGCCGCACCCGCCCCGACGACGAACACGACCGTCGCGGTGGCAAATAGAAACCCAAGAAATCTGATCAATGATCGCATGAGGTGAACGTTCAGCCACTCACGATTTCGGCCCCTCGCATGGGCCCATGATTTCCGACCCGGTCGTCCCTTCGGACATTCTCATCTGCGCCGCAGGGACTCATGCGAGCCAGGGCGCGGTAAATCCGGGCGTACCCGAAACGGCATCCCGCTTCGAATTGCAAAACGCTCCGGCCGCCCGCGAACTCTTAGCCGAGCGACAGCGGAAAATCCGTGGCGCTTCTGCAACAGTGTCGGTCGTGGGTGGGGCTTTTCTGAGGCGGACACGCCGCGTTCCGCAAAAGCTCGAGCGGCCAGCACTTGGTTCAGTTCTCCTGCGCGGCCGCGGACGCGGCTGCGGCCGGCCGTTCCTGCAAGCGTGCCTCGATCGCATTGGCGATTGCGCGCGAGGCTTCCTCTCGCCATCGCGCGGAGGCGAGGGATGCACGATCGGCATCACTCGACAAATAGCCGAGCTCGACGAGAGCCGACGGAACGTCCGGGGCGCGCAAAACCAGGAAAGCGGCCGATCGCAATGGATTTTTGTTCAATCGAACATGGGGTTCGAGCGACTGGACGAGCTTCTGCGCGAAGGCGACCGAAAGGACCTTCGTCTCGCGGCGCATCAAATCATCGAGGATGGAAACCACTTCCTCATCGTTTTCGCCTGCATCGAGGCCGGCCTGCTGGTCGACGCGGTTTTCCTTTTCTGCGACACGGGCGGCATCGGCATCGCTCGCATGATCTGCAAGCGTATAAACTGTTGCCCCCTGCACATTGGCAACGCCGGTCAAAGTGTCGGCGTGAATCGAGACGAAAAGTGCCGCGTTCTGATCACGCGCGAAACGTACCCGATCCGGCAGCGAGACGAAGGTGTCGCTGTTTCGCGTAAGTGCGACCCGCACATGGCCGCGCCGTTCGAGCTCGGCCGCCAGCGTGGTGGCGAATTCAAGCGTGATCGTCTTTTCGACGTCCCCATTGCCGCCCATCGCCCCCGGATCGAAGCCGCCATGCCCGGGATCGATGACCACGAGCGGACGCGGATCCCTGGAGGAGGCCGCGCTCGCCCCGGACGCGGCGGGATTTCCGGCCGGCGTCGCAGACGGCGTCGAGGCATGAGCGATGCCGGCAAGCTCGTGAAAAGCCTCACGATCGAGCCTTTCGAGATCAATCGTCACGGTCGAGCCCAAATCCTTGAGAAGCGGCGTGTTGACCACGGAGGCGACATGGGCCGGAGCCGCCAAATCGATGACGATACGCGAGCGACCGAAGCCGAAAAGCCCGAAGCGGAAGGACTTGATGAGGCCCGTCCCGCTTTCGCCGGTATGAGCGGGAAGCTGAAAATTCACCTCGGGCAGATCGAGGACCAAGCGATCGGGCTTCTCCAGCGCGAAAGGCGTCGCACTGAGCGGCTGGGATGAGACCAGAATGAGCCGGGTTCCGGTCGCCGTTTGCTCGAGCTTCGCCCCGACCACGACGGCCCGGCCCGCAACTCCTCCGGCGTCCGCTGCCGACGCGAGCGGCACCGCAATCATCGCCGCAAAACAGGCCAAAAGGCCTGAAACGGCTGTTCGAAGGAGGGTTGCGATCGGCGATCCCAAAATGGCTCCCTTGCTCAGCGGCCTCGAAGGCGCCGCTTTTCCGCACAAGCCCCTAGAGGATTAATTAGCGCGTCTTCAATAAGGATTAACGTCCAAAGGTCGTTAATCGCATGTTTCCTGTAAGTTTGTTGCGGGAGCGCCACATCTGGCGAAGCTTGCCAAATGCCCCCACCTGAGCTTAAGCAGAGACGAGCGGTCGATTCTCCGACGTCGCCGGGTTCGAGCGAATCCGTGGGCGTGTGGTGATCGCGGCCGAGGGCGTGGAGTGGCCGCCATCGGCGCACGTGACTTTTCCGCATCACCAGATTGCTGGGACCCGGAAGACCGCTCAGTCGCCCGTAAAGGGCGTTGATCCGTGATTTAGCCGCCCCCTTGTGGCGCGGCTTGGGACAATGACATGATTTCGGCGTTGCGTGACAGATTTGAAGGAGTGTCCGTCTCAGCGGTCTCGTCTTCATTTGCCGCCCATCGAGCGCCGTTTCGAACGTATGGCGATCCTATTCCGCTCCGAGCTCATGCGCGGTCGGCGAAAAATCGGCCCTCCCTACCCTTCACTGCCTTATTGCTCG
>Ga0213876_10001495_pt1 | contig 14528 bp, 8 predicted proteins | sample BarmaccomBMRX_R9_FD_160113 | JGI IMG/M metagenome (GOLD analysis project Ga0213876, IMG submission 160113) | Root-associated microbial communities from Barbacenia macrantha in rupestrian grasslands, the National Park of Serra do Cipo, Brazil - RX_R9 | ecosystem: Host-associated > Plants > Roots...
CGGCCAAAGGGAGCAGCCAGGGCCTTGCTATTTCGGCTCACCGGCGGGTTCGAACTCCGCAAAATCGGGGCACCATCACATTGTCAACCGCTATGGAGAGCGGCCCCACGAGGAGTGATACGACGTGCCGTGCGCCACTCATGAGGTGCTCGATCTCGAGCCGTCTGGCTTTGCGCCGGCCCGGGCCCGCCGTCTCGTGCGCGACGTCGTCTCTCCGCTGGTACCGGCAGATGTCGCGCACACCGCCGAACTGCTCGTTTCGGAGCTCGTCACCAACGCGATCACTCACGGCACCGGCGTCGTACGGCTTTCGATCGATTGCGCCGACCACGCGCTGTCGGTGACGGTGGGCGACGAGGAGCCAGCTGGTCCCGAGATCCAGCCCGAACGCTTGATGTCGATGGGTGGCCGCGGGCTTCGGATGATGGAATCCCTCGCGAGCGCCTGGGGTGTCACCGCGCGACCGGACGGTCATGGGAAGGACGTCTGGTTTCGGCTGCCGTAACCGGCACCGCCTAGGCATCGAGAGGACCGCGCGGCGGAGCGGTGGGGGAAGTGCGCCGTTTTGGGTGTTGCCGATAGCGTGATCCCGTGAGCGAGGGGTCCCACGCGGCCGGGACCACGACGGTCACCGTCCTCTTCACTGACCTGGCGGGATCGACCGCGATGTTCTCCCGGCTCGCTCCGGAGGCAGCCGAGAACCTGCGGCGCAAGCACATCGATGACCTTCGCAACGCTGTTACCCAGCACGGCGGGGAGACCGGCAAGGACCTCGGAGACGGGATCATGGCCGTCTTCAGCGGGGTGAAGGCAGGACTCGACGCCGCAGTGGCCATCCAGCAGGCTGTCGACCGCCACAACCGGACCGGCGGCGAAGCCCTCGGGGTCCGCGTCGGGCTGTCGACCGGCGAGGCGTTCAACGCGGGGGGCGACTTCCACGGCGACGTCGTGGTCGAAGCCGCCCGCATCTGCGCCATCGCCGACGGGGGCCAGATCCTCGCGACGGACGCCGTGCGCTTCATCGCGCGGCGAACCGAGCACCGCTTCACCGTGGTGGGCGAACGGGACCTCAAGGGCCTCGCCGAACCCGTGCTGGTGGTCGAGGTGGGATGGGATCCCAGCCGCGAGGCGGCACCGGTCCCCGTTCCGCCCCGGCTGGCGCGCCTCGACGAGGCGGTCTTCGTCGGCCGGCAGACCGAGCACGCGCGGCTCAGCGACTACCTGTCCGCGACCTGGGCGGGTGATCACCAGCTGGTTCTGATCGGTGGCGAGCCAGGCGTCGGCAAGACCAGGCTCTGCTCGGCCCTCGCGGCAGGAGCGAGCGATCTCGGCGCCGCGGTCCTGTTCGGGCGGTGCGACGAAGAGCTCGGCCGCCCCTACCAACCGTGGGCTGAAGCGCTGCAATACCTGCTGACCCACTGCTCTCCCGGCCTGATCGACGCCTATCTCGGTGAGCACCACGCCGAGCTCCATCGGCTGCTTCCCGACGCCGTTCCCGACGACGCGTCCCCGCCCGCACCGTCCGGCGATCCGGAGACGGAGCGCTACCGGCTCTGGACTGCCGTGGCCCGCCTGCTCGCCCACGTCAGCACCCACACCGCCGTCGTACTCGTCCTCGACGACATCCAGTGGGCCGACCGGGAGAGCTTGCAGCTGTTACGACACCTGTTCAGCCTTGACGAGCAGATGCGCGTGCTCGTTCTCGCGACCTACCGTGACACCGAGGTCCGTGCCGAGCATCCCCTTGCCGACCTCTTGGCCTGGCTCCGTCGCGAACCCCGCGCCGCGGTCCTCGAGCTCAAAGGCCTACGGGAAAGCGACATCGTCGACCTGATGGAGCGCCGCACCGGACACCGGCTGGGCTCCGACGGGTTGGCGCTCGCGACGGCGGTGTGGGAAGAGACCGACGGGAACCCCTTCTTCGCCGGAGAGATCCTCCGACACCTCTACGAGACCGAGGCAATTGCTCAGCAGCCGGACGGTCAGTGGATCACGCAGCGGTCGCTGGATCTCCAGTCACTGCCCGCGAGCGTGCGTGAGGTGATCGGCCACCGGGTTCGAAGGCTCGGCACAGAAGCCGAACAGATACTCGGGATCGCGGCGGTCGTCGGGCAGGTCTTCGATCTCGATCTGGTCGCTGCGACGGCCGATCGCCATGAGGATCAGGTGCTCGAGATCCTCGAGCAGGCGTGTGCTGCAACGCTGATCAGCGAGGTGGCGGGGGCACCGGGTCGCTTCGCCTTTCACCACGCTTTGATTCAGCACACGGTGTATGGCGCACTATCGTCCACCCGGCGACAACGGCTGCATCGCCGCGTCGCGGAGACGCTCGAGGACCTGTGCGGTGACGACCTCAACGAGCGCGTTGTCGAGCTTGCTCGTCACTGGGGCGAGACTGCTGTCCCGACCGACGCGAACAAGGCGATCCGTTATGCGTCACTCGCCGGCGACAGCGCCATGTCGTCGTTGGGACCCGACGAAGCGGTGCGCTGCTACTCCCGGGCGCTCGGCGTTCTGGACCAGGTCGACGAGGTGGACGAGCGAGTTCGTTGCCAGCTGAAGGTCAGCCTCGGCGTGGCCCAGAGCCAAACGGGTGACGCGGCATTTCGAGACACTCTGCTCGATGCTGGCCGCCAGGCGGCCGAGCTCGGCGAGGCCAGCCTTGTGGTTCGCGCCGCACTCGCGGTGAACCGTGGGTTCTACGCCAGCAGCTCGGACCTCGATCATGACCGGATCGACCTGATCGAGATCGCGCTGCGATTCGTCAAACCCGACTCGCCGGAAAGAGCCCGGCTCCTTGCCACGTTGGCCTCCGAGCTCACCTTCGACCCCGATCAGGCGCGGCGAAAGGCTCTTGCGTCAGAGGCGGTCGTCGTTGCCCGCGGCTCCGGCGATCCGGCGGCTCTGATCGATGCAATCTGTCTGCCACGGCTCGCCGTACATCTTCCGGACACCCTCGACGAGCGGCTGGCGTTGACCGCCGAGGCAGTCTCTCTGGCCCGAGCGGTCGATGACCCGGCGCTGCGATACCGGGCGTACTTCACTCGCCGATATCCGCTTCTGATGTCGGGGGAGATCGATGAAGCGGACCATTGCCTCGAGGAGAGCAAGCGCCTCGTCGCCGAGATCTCCCAGCCTGCGCTGCAGTGGAGCTTGACGCTCTCTCGAGGCGTCCGCGCGCTGCATGCGGGTGACGCGGCCGAGGCTGAACGACTCGCCATCGAGGCGATGAAGATCGGCATGGACTCGGGGCAGCCCGACGTCGCGTCGGTCAACGCCGCCCAGACACTTTTCATCCGCTGGCACCAAGGCCGGCTCGGTGAGATCGCACCGCTGGTCGAGCAGTTCCGAGCCATCAACCCGAACGAGGAGACGTTGTCGGCCGGCCTCGCGATGGCCTACGCCGAAACCTCCGACGTCGACGCAGCGCGCCAGGTGCTCGCCGAAGGCAGGCTGGCCGGCTTCGGCGTTTCCTTCGACTACATCTTCTTCATGGTGATGTCGTTGTGGTCGGCGGCAGCTGTCGAGGTCGGCGACACCGACGCGGCGGCCGAGCTCTACGAGCAGCTGCTCCCGTGGCACGACAGAGTCGGCTTCACAGGTGTGGCAATGACAGGGGCGGTGGCCCACTATCTGGGGCGGCTCGCCGACCTGCTCGGTCGGCACGACGAGGCGAGCGTTCACTTCGCCAAGGCGCTCAGCATCCACGAGCGGCTCAGAGCTCCGTTCTTCATCGCGCAGACCCAGCTCGAGTGGGGCCGGCTGCTCCAGACGACCGAGCCGGACCGCGCCCGTGGCATGCTGACCCGAGCCCGGGACCTTGCCGCCGGCTACGGGTGCGCCAGGATCGAACGCGTTGCCGGCGAGGTGCTCACTGGTATTGGTGGCCTCCAGCGATAGCCGCATATGCGTGCAGGGCTGGAAGGAAGAAGTAGTCGCCACCTCGGGTCTCGACGAACGACGGGATCTCCGAGCACACGACGACGCTCTCCGCCGGCTCGGTCAGGATGACGATTCGGTTGTTCTTCGGATGTGCCGGATTGTGAAGGCCGGCGATCGGGTCCCGGTCGCTGCCTTGGCGGAGATCGTTGCCGAAGTTGATCCACTGGCTCTGCACGAACTCGAACTGGCGGCGGATGTCGACGTTGAGCGCGAGAAACATCAGTCCCTGCCCGGGGTAGGACTCGTCGGCGGTGGCGCCGGCGGCTAGCGGGTTGATGTCGCTCATCTTTCGATCTCGCGGCACGAGCCGTCCGTACGGCATCCCTCGGCGGAGGAGACGGTGTCGGTCGACGAGAATCGTCTGGAATCCGAGGCTGTCACGGGGATTCGTCCGTCGCAGGTGCGAGCCCAGCGGGCACTGCACGCCATGTTCGTCACCGGCGTACCGGAAATCGTTGCGATCTGCCGTCGCCGACGCAACCAGCGGCACGCCATTGCGCGTCCGGCCGACCAGCTTCGCGGCGAGCTCGTCGGCCGTCATCCCGTTGCGCTGTGCCCGTTCCGACAGGTACGAGCGGAACGCATCGACATCCTGGGACAGCTTGCGCAGGACCAAATAGGTGCCGTTGCGGCCGATGTCGGTTGGCGTCGGTCCGGCCGGCACCTCTCCGATCTCGTCGAGGTAGCCGTGGAGGAACTCGCCGGCGGCGAGCGGTTGCCACCGCCCTTTCTCGTCGAGTTTCCCTCCGACGTCGGTCACACCGGAACCCGGCCGGGCGAGACCCTTGACCGGGGGGTCGCTGATCCCGTCGCCGAAGCCGAAGTGCTCGACCGCTTGCGACGCCTCGGGCTGGCAAGCAGGGTCATCGAGCCACACCGGCGTGTCACCCGCGGTGAGCTGGCCGGGCAGGTCGAACCCGTCAACCTGCATGCCGTACTTCGCAAGGTGTTCCGACAGCCGCTGGCGCTGACGCTCGCGCACCGCCTCGGTGTCGGCGTAGACGCCGAGCCAGATGTCGACCGTGCCGTCGCGCCAAGGCGGCTCCCAGCACTCCGGGGCCGACCGACCGTTGTCGCGGTTCGCCGCCGCCCGCCGTCTCATGCCCTGGATGAACTCCGGCGGGAACGAGCTGAGTACGTCGGGAGCGATGCCGAGCTTCGACAGGCCGCGAAAGGTGAACGCCACGTTGAACGGACTGTCGAAGCCGGGGTCGGCTCGCCTGGCGTCGACCTCGGCGACCGATGTGGGCCCGCCGACGCACCCGAGGGCGTCGGGCAAGGTGCGGAGAAACTCCTGGTTCTGCTCGGGGTCGTCGCCGAATGCGCTGTAGACGAACAGTGCGTATGGCCACCTCATCCCGAAGCCGCGGAGCAGCCCCTGGATGTCGTCGTGACGTTCGGCCGAATCACTCATCGCGTCGCCTCGTCTCCGGCAAGGAGCACGGCGAGCTGGCCTTGCCAGGCAGCCATGAGCTCGGCGTCGCTCATGTCAGTGCGGTGGACATCTCCCATCCAGTCGAGCATGTTGGAGTGGACCCTGAGCGCCCGCCGGATGTCGAGGGCGGAGTGGCCGGGAAAGCCCACGAAGGGCAGCTGCACCGGAAGCAGCGACCGCGCGATGTACCGCCGCAGGTAGACGGGACCGTCGCGGCCTTCGGGATACCCGAGGCAGCGACCCCACACGCCCTGCGCGAAGTCAGGGTCGGCCGTGTAGAGGCAGTCGAGAAAGTCCTCCAGCCGCCCATCGATCGCGGCGACGAACAGCAGGTAGTTCGTCCGTAGTGACGCCGAGGGACGCGACCCGAGCTTCGGGCGCAGGTCGTCGATGATGAGCAGGCGAGCCATGTGCAGCATCGGGCACATCGCGAACGGCGACGGTGACGTCGAAGCGTTCACGGCCGCGATCCGGCTCGCGATCTCCTTCGTCACGGCATGTGCCGGCTTGACCTCGATGGGACTCATCGCGGCGATCAGCGTCTGCTCGCCACCACCCCCCGTGGCGAGCCGACCGAGCAGCGGGCCGAGCGCAAGCTTCCGCTTGCGCTTTCCGTTGCGGGTGTAGGTCACCATCGCCGGCAGCCCGCCGGGCTGGGAGGTCGCGATCACATACGGGGCCGGGCCGGGTGCGCTGCCGAGGTTGGGTGCGATCGCTGTGACCATGCCGAGGTACCGCTTCTTGAAGGCCGCCGGCGTCTCCTCGCCGGGACGAACCGCGGAGAAGGCTTCGAGCTCTCGCTTCACCTCCAGCGCAGCCGCGATGTTGCGAACCGTTGCGGCGGGATATGCGCTGTAGTACAAGGCCTCGGAATAGGTCTGGTAGTGAATGAACTGCTTGAAGTTCCGCAGTGGGATCGGTCCGGGGAAGCCCTGCGAGAACCGCCACAGCCACCACATGCCGCGACGGATGTGCGCCACCCTGGCGAACGTGTCGATGTACTGATCCCAGTCGCCGTTGTAGTTCGTCGTGAACATGAAGAAGTCGTGGGAGAAGTTCTCTGCGGGCTGGTCTGGGGAGAGCCGGGGCAGCTTCTTGGTGCGAACGCGCTGCCACTGGGCGAAATGGATGAACTCCAGTCCTCGCGCCATCTTCAGCTTGGAGATCCGCCGCAACACCATCAGGAACAGCCACGCTAGCCACGACATGCCGGGTCGGGTCGGGGCGATGTGAGTGATCGGCTGCTGACGGCTGCGGAACTCACCGACGCCCGGCTTCATGCGACAGTCACGGTTCTCACGGCGCGGCACTCGCTTTGGACAACGCCAGCCACAGATTCCAGGGGTAGGCGCCGACCCATCGGTTCTTCCGGTTCTTCGCTTTGCGGGCTGGGGCGGGCTGGCGCGTCAGCACCGCCTTGAACATCTCGACGAGAACGGTGTTCGCGATGCTCGCTCCGATGCAGTGGTGGAACTGGTGCCCGTAAACCATGCGGACCGCCGGGGACCGACCGGGGTCGAAGCGTTTCGGGTGTTCGATCCGCCTGCGGTCGTACATCGCGGTCGGCAGTGACACGGCGAGGATCTTGCCCTTCCGGACCGTACGACGCCTCGTCGTACCTTCGCCGAGGTACGTGTCCTGGGCCGCCCGCCGCCACAGAAACGGAATGATGTAGTTCACGCGCAGCGCTTCCATGAGCCCGGTCAACACGCTGTCGTCCTGCTTGGCGTGCACCGCTTCCTGCATGAACTGCATCGCGTCCTTGCGCGACAACAGGACGTCCATGATCCGGCCGCTGGCGTTCGCACACGTCGGGAGGTAGCCGCCGATCATGGTCATCAGGGCGGAGCGCAGCTTCGCCTCGGAGAAGGCCGGGTCCGGACCGCCGCTGTAGTAACGGCCGAGAACTGTCGTCGGGTCCGGGTTCGCACACGCAGCGGCCATCGCGGCGTCGAGCACCGGCCACACACCATCGATCGCCGCCGCCCCGGTCTCCCGCTGTTTCTTCGTGATCCACGGGCCGCTGAACAAGAAACCGCTGCCCGCGAGATTGCCGTCGAAGAAGGGCTGGAGCTGCTCGTCAGGGACCGTCACTCCGTAGTGCTGTTCCACGATCGCCATCAGCACTGGCTTCACCAGGTCCTGGATGAAATCCAGCTCTTCCCAGGTCTCCGCCAGGATGGTCTCGGCCGTCCGGCGAGCGATCTCCTGGACGCGCGTCGTGTCCGCGGGCTGCCATAGCCGGCTGATGTTGTCGTACATGTCGTGGTACTCGGGGGTGTCCTGAAGGGCCAGCACGAACCCCTGCCAGCGCAGGATCTTCACGCGTTCCTCGTACGGGACCTCGAAGTCGACGTGCCGGGAGTAGACCTCCTGAGTGCTGTCGAATCCGGTGATGATGACCAGGTTGGTTCCTGGGATGCGGCACACCGGCGACAGCCGGCAGAGCAACCGCATGAGCGCCGGAAGGACGACGGCGAAGGCGAAGCGACTGAGGTTCTGCCGGAGTCCGGGTGGGTTGCGACGTGCCAGCGAAAAGGGCTCGCTCGTTGCAGGTTTCATTTCCCCCCATTTCGCGTCTTGTGACGCGTAATGGGGGGAGCGTAACGAATCCTCCCCGTGAAGTTTCTGAACCCAACCGAGCCCGTTTCGTCCTTCGCCGCGCGGTGCGGGAGCGTGCAACACGGCTATGTAGCAAGCGGTGGTGTTCAAGACGTCGCTGACTTGACGAGTGTCGAACATATGTTCGATAGTCGCTGTCATGGCCGATGTCGCGACGCTGCTGAGCTCAACAGCGAACCCGGCCACCGTCGCACCTCGTCCGACCGCCCCGACGCTGCCGGTCAGTCCCGCCCTGGCGCCGGTGCTGCCGGACGGGTTGCGGCGGGGGAGCACGGTCGCGGTCAGCGGCTCGGTGTCGCTGCTGCTCGCCCTGCTCGCGACCGCCTCCGACGAAGGTGCCTGGTGTGCCCTGGTCGGGATGCCGCCGATCAGCGCCGAAGCGGCGCAGGACGTGGGGATCGAGCTCTCCAGGCTCCCGATGGTGCCCCACCCCGGGGAGAACTGGGTCGTGGTCGTCGGAGCACTGATCGACGCCGTCGACGTCGTGGTCGCCCGGGTGCCGGCCCGCCTGGCCGACGGCGACATCCGGCGGCTCGCCGCCCGGGTCCGTTCCCGCGGCGCGGTGTTCATGCCCTTCCTCACCGGGCGGGCGCACTGGCCGCATGCCGACGTCAGGATCGCCGCCGAGGGTGGCAGCTGGTCCGGGATCGGGCTCGGCTACGGCCGGCTGCGGCAACGGCAGATCACGGTGAGCGCGAACGGTCGTGGCTCCGCTGCCCGGCCGCGCAGCACCGCGCTGTGGCTCCCGACCGCGTCCGGCGGGATCGAGCCGTACCTTTCCCAGCCCCTCGCCGCCGTGGTGTGAGGTGAGCACCGCGACCCCGCCCCGGATGGCGACCGTCTGGTGTCCGGACTGGCCGGTGACCGCCGCCCGAATGACGTCCGGTGCTCCCGGCGATGCGCCGGTGGCGGTGTTCACCGCCAACCATGTCGTCGCGTGCTCCGCCGTCGCGCGTTCGGTCGGGGTACGGCGAGGGATGCGCCGGCGGGAAGCGCAGTACCGCTGTCCGGACCTCGTCGTACTCCCTCGGGACGAGACCGCCGAGGCGCGATGCTTCGAGCCGGTGATCACGGCCGTCGAGTCCGTCGTTCCCGCGGTCGAGGTGACCCGGCCGGGGCTCGCCGCGGCCGGGGTCCGCGGACCGATTCGTCGCTTCGAGGGAGAGTCCGGACTGATCGACGCCCTGTGGCGGGCAGTCGGCTGGTTGACCGAGGACGCCTGCCAGATCGGGATCGCCGACGGCTCGTTCGCGGCGGAGCAGGCCGCGCGGCTCGGCCGGATCGTCCCGGCGGGTGAGTCGGCGGACTTCCTTGCCAATTTCCCCGTGTCGACGCTCTCGGCGTTCGGACACGCCGAACTCGTGGATCTGTTGCAACGACTGGGAATTCACACTCTCGGCGGATTCGCGGCGTTGCCCGCAAAAGACGTGTCGATGCGGTTCGGCCCAGCCGGTGCCTGGGCGCACCGCCAGGCGGGCGGCCGCGACGATCGGCCGATAGTCGTCCGTGAACCACCGCCGGAGTGCACCATCACCGTGGAGCTCGACACGCCGGTCGACCGGGTCGACGTGGTGGCGTTCAGCGCGCGCAGTGCGGCTGAGCGGTTCATCTCCGGGCTGGCGGCTCGAGGGCTGTCGTGCGCCTGCTTCGAGCTCGAGGCGTTCACCGACAACGGCGAGCAGCTGACCCGACGCTGGCGGCATCCCGGCGTTCTCACCGCGCCGGATGTCGTCGACCGGATCCGGTGGCAGCTCGAGGGCTGGCTGCACGGCATGGCGGCGCGGGGCGGGGGTGGGACAGACCCCGACCCCGGTGACCGGCCGACCGCCGGGATCACCCGACTGCGCTTCGTGCCGGTGGAGACGGTGCCCACCGGTGCGCACCAGCAGTCGTTGTGGGGCGGTGCAGGCGAGGCGGGGGAGCGGGCGCACCGGGCACTGGCAAGGGTGCAGACGATGCTCGGCCTCGGCTCCGTCGTGGTCCCGGCCATCGAGGGCGGCCGGTCGCCGCTGGACCGGACCCAGCTGGTGCCGTGGGGAGAGGAGCGGGTGAGTGTTCGCGAGCCGGCCCGCCCGTGGCCGGGCCGACTGCCATCGCCCGCTCCCTCGGTGCTGATCGACCCGCCGCGCCCCGCGAAGGTGCTCGACGAGGGTGGCCAGCCGGTGCGGGTCAGTGACCGGGGTGCCGTGGTGCGGCCACCACGGTGCTTCGGGGTCGGCAACGAGGCGCCGGTGGCCGTCACCTCGTGGGCCGGCCCTTGGCCGGTCGACGAGCGCTGGTGGGACCCCGCGACCGCCTCCCGCGTCGTGCGCTTGCAGCTCGTCGACGTCCGCGGCCGCGCCTACCTCGTGGTCGGCGACATGTCCGCTCCGGCGGCTCCCACCTGGCACCTGGAAGGGGTCTACGACTGATGCCAGCACGCACGACACGCGCGGCAGGTTCGGGGTGAGCTGATGGGCTGGCAGAACCCGCCGATGCCGTGGCGGGAGCTCGAGCGGCGGCTGTCGGGGCGTCCCGACCCGAATCGCAACGGGCCTGGGCCGACCACCGCCGAGCTGCAGGACACCGGCGAGGTCCAGGGCGACGGCGGTGACTCGGTCGCCTGGTCCCGGCACCGGCCGGCGTACGTCGCACCGCCGCTGGTCCGACCGGCCCGCACGGTGCCCTACGCCGAGCTGCACGCGCACTCTTCGTTCAGTCATCTCGACGGTGCGAGCCTGCCGGAAGAGCTGGTCGAGCAAGCCGTTGCCTGCGGCCTCGACGCGCTGGCATTGACCGACCACAACGGCATGTACGGCGTACCGCGGTTCACCGAAGCGGCGAAAACCCATGGATTGCCAACGATTTACGGCGCCGAGCTCTCGTTGGACATCCCGGTGCCGCAGACCAGCAAGGAACGGTCGGTCGGGGCTCGTGCCGGCATGGGTGACCCGCCAGGCCGCCATCTGCTGGCGATCGCCCGCGACCCGGCCGGATACGCGAGCCTGTGCCGGGCGATCAGCATCGCCCAACGCCGCGGCGGCGCGAAGGGTCGGCCGGTCTACGACCTCGACGAGCTGACCGACCTTGCCGCCGGCCGCTGGCTGGTGCTGACCGGTTGCCGGAAGGGCCTGGTGCGTGCCGCGCTGGAGGCGGCGGGCGGCGGCAGCTTCGGGCTCGACCCCGCCCGGGCGGCCCTCGCCGACCTGGTCGACCGGTTCGGCCGGGACAACGTCGCAGTGGAGCTCGCCTTCGCGCGCGACCCGCTGGCCGACGAGCGGTACGACGCGCTCACGCTGCTCGCCGAGGAGCAGTCGCTGCCAATCGTGGCGACCACCGCCGCGCACTACCACGGTCCGGCCCGCCGACCACTGGCCACCGCGATGGCAGCCGTGCGGGCGCGGCGCAGCCTCGAGGAGATGGACGGCTGGCTGCCGGCCTGGGCCGACGCCCAGCTGCGCACCGGAGAGGAGATGGCGCAGCGCTTCGCCCACTGGCCGGGCGCCGTACCTGCCGCCGCTGCGTTGGGCACTGAGCTGGCGTTCCCGATCGAGCTGATCGCCCCCGACCTGCCACCGTTTCCGGTGCCCTCCGGCCATGACGAGATGACCTACCTGCGGCGGCTGGCGCTCGAGGGCGCGGAGCGTCGTTACGGGCCGCGGGGAGGGGTCGATCGGTACGGCAAGAGCAACGAACCGGCATACACCCAGATCGAGCACGAGTTGACGATCATCGAGGAGCTCAACTTCCCGGGCTACTTCCTGGTGGTGTGGGACCTCGTGCAGTTCGCCCGGCGCAACGGGATCCTGTGCCAGGGCAGGGGATCGGCCGCCTGCTCCGCGGTCTGTTACGCACTGGAGATCACCGCCGTCGACGCCGTCGCCTACGGGTTGCTGTTCGAGCGCTTCCTTGCCCCGGAACGCGGCGAGCCGCCGGACATCGACATCGACATCGAGTCCGGCCGCCGCGAGGAGGTCATCCAGTACGTCTACGACAAGCACGGCCGCGACCACGCCGCCCAGGTCGCGAACGTCATCACCTACCGGCCGCGGTCTGCGCTGCGAGATGTCGCGAAGGCACTCGGCTACTCGACCGGCCAGCAGGACGCCTGGAGCAAGCAGATCGAGCACGGCTACGACATGACCGCGATCGACGGCGTACCCGAGAAGGTCCTGCAGCTCACCGCCGAGCTGCAGGACACGCCGCGGCATCTCGGCATCCACTCGGGCGGCATGGTGATCTGCGACCGGCCGATCATCGAGGTCTGCCCGGTGGAGTGGGGAAGGATGCCCGGCCGCACCGTCCTGCAGTGGGACAAGGACGACTGCGCTGCCATCGGTCTCGTGAAGTTCGACCTCCTGGGACTCGGGATGCTCTCGGCGATCCGCTACTCCTTCGAGCTGATCGAGGCTTGGCACGGGACGACGTACGACCTCGACTCGATCCCGAAGGAGTCGGAGTGCGTCTACGACATGGTGTGCGAGGCGGACACGGTCGGCGTCTTCCAGATCGAGTCGCGGGCCCAGATGGCAACCCTGCCGCGGCTGCGCCCGCGCAACTTCTACGACCTGGCGATCGAGGTCGCGCTTATCCGGCCCGGCCCGATCCAGGGCGACTCGGTGCACCCCTACATCCGGCGGCGACATGGGCAGGAGCCGGTCACCTATCCCCACCCGATCCTCGAGGACTGCCTGAAACGGACGCTCGGCATCCCGCTGTTCCAGGAACAGCTGATGCAGGTCGCGGTGGCTGCCGCCAACTTCACCCCGGCTGAGGCGGACCAGCTCCGCCGTGCCATGGGGTCCAAGCGCTCGACCGACAAGATCGAGGCGATGCGGCAGCGGCTGTACGACGGGATGGCCGCGAACGGGATCCTCGGTGACCCGGCGGAGGAGATCATCGACAAGATCAAGGCATTCGCGGCATTCGGGTTCGCGGAGAGCCACTCGATCTCGTTCGCGCTGCTGGTCTACGCCTCGTCGTGGCTGAAACGGCACTATCCGGCGGCGTTCTGCGCGGCGCTGCTCAACGCCCAGCCGATGGGCTTCTACTCGCCGCAGTCACTGGTCTCCGACGCGCGTCGCCATGGTGTGCAGACCCGCCCGCCGGACCTGAACATCTCGGCGGCGGGTGCCACGTTGGAGGCGGACGAGGGCGCGTCCCAGTGCGACCGGGAGGAGTGCCGCGACCACTCGCCGACCCAGCCTGCGGTTCGGCTCGGCCTGTCCAGCGTCCGCTCGATCGGTGACGACCTCGCCGAGACGATCGTGGCGGACCGTGAGGCGCGGGGGCCGTACACCTCGATGGCGGACCTCGCACACCGGATCGGGCTGTCGAGCGACCAGGTCGAAGCCTTCGCCACGGCGGGCGCCTTCGACGGCTTCGGCGTACCTCGCCGGCAGGCGTTGTGGACCGCAGGTGCCGCAGCGGCGGTGCGCCCCGGGCAGTTGGATCTCGCGACCGTCGACGAGCTCGCCACTCCGGCGCTGCCCGAGATGACCGAGCCGGAGCAGATGATCGCCGACCTGTGGGCGACGGGTGTGACGCCGGACCTCTATCCGACCGCCCTGGTTCGGGACCGGCTGGACCGCATGGAGGTGACGACGGCGGCGGGGCTACGACTCCTCGAGGACCACACGCGGGTAACGGTCGGCGGCGTCGTCACGCACCGGCAGCGGCCGGCGACGGCACGAGGGGTCACGTTCATCAACCTCGAGGACGAGACCGGGATGATCAACGTCATCTGCTCGAAGGAGATCTGGGCGCGCTATCGGGTGTTGGCCCGCAACTCGGCAGCGCTGCTGGTCCGCGGCATGCTCCAGCACACCGACAACGTGGTGAACGTGATGGCAGAGAAGATCTCACCGCTTCACCTCGGCACCGACCGCGAGCTGATCCGCCACACCGCCCGCAACTTCCGCTGACCTCCGGTTCGCGGAGGCGCATGGCCCATGGGTGCAAGGCTGGGGAGGCGTATGGCCCATCACTGCGGGCCTGGGGGTGCGCATGGCCCATGGGTGCGGGGCTGGGGGTGCGTATGGCCCATGGGTGCGGACCGATCGCCGAGCCGTGCGAAGCGGGCGCCTGGGAGCCCCTGGAAGACCCATTTCGCGCGGCTCGGTGTCGCCTGCGTCGCGCGGCTCGGCGCTACCCGTCCGCGCATGGCCCAATCACGCGCTGCCTCAGCATCGCAGCGGTCAGTCGAGCGGCAGCACCACGTCGGGCAAGGGGTGGCGATAGAGCTTCGCGGCGTTCTCGCTGCACATCATGCGCAGCTCGTCGGCCGGGAGGTGCCCCCAGGCCTCGGCGATGACCGACTGTGTGTCCGGCCAGGTCGAGTCACCGTGCGGATAGTCGACCTCGACCATGATGTTCTCGACGCCGATCCGGTGCCGGGTCTCGATCGTCGACGGGTCGTCGATCGTGCAGAACCAGAAGTTTCGGCGCAGCACCTCAGACGGTCGCAGATCCCAACCGAGCCCGTAACCCGACCGGTCGACGATGTTGTCGAGCCGGTCCAGGAGCATCGCGACCCACCCGATGCCGCCCT
>Ga0213876_10001496_pt1 | contig 14506 bp, 12 predicted proteins | sample BarmaccomBMRX_R9_FD_160113 | JGI IMG/M metagenome (GOLD analysis project Ga0213876, IMG submission 160113) | Root-associated microbial communities from Barbacenia macrantha in rupestrian grasslands, the National Park of Serra do Cipo, Brazil - RX_R9 | ecosystem: Host-associated > Plants > Roots...
AGCTGATCGACGATGTAGTAGTTGCCGCGCACCCGGTAGTTCACGAGGTCGGCGGCCCCGCCACTTCCCTTGACGAACAGCGGTGGTGCGTCGCCGTGATCGAGAGCGCGCGGAAACTCGATGTAGACGTGCGTGCCGTCGTCGAATGCGCGCACGGGTTTCCACGGCGGATTGTCGCCGCTGATCTCGTAGCCGAAATGCAGGTTGTCGAGCGCGGGCACCACGTCCGCCACCGTCGTGTGGATGGGGCTTCCGCCCGAATTCGCCGAGACGAGTCCGTCCTGCGGATACGTCCATGAGATCGCCGCCATGTAGGTCCGATCCGCGCTCTCCAGCTGAAGGTGATAGCTGCGGCGGTCGGTCGTGATGACGAGATTGGTGCGCAGATTGGCCGCGAAGGGCTTCGCGAGGATATGAACCTGCTTGGTGGCGCCCGAGCCGCTGCTCGTGTCGCCGACCACCCACCGTGTCGTGTCGCCGGCCGAAATCGCGGTCAGAGACTCGCCGGGCTGCAGTGCGATGTCGCTCACTTCCTGCGGCGCGGCGTACAGCCGATAGAGCGCGCCTTCGGTGTACGGGTAGACCTGGATCGCATTGACATATCCATTGCTCGCCGGCTCCTGCAGCGCGGCGAGATTGGCTGCGTCGACGCGGGCCTTGGGCGGGCGGGCGACATGCCGACCGTGCCGGGGCTTGGGCTGGAGCTGTCCCGGAAGCGGCAGCGGCTGAACAACCTGCACCGTGCGGACGGTCGCTGGCGGATCGGGAACAGCGGCCGCCTGCGCATAGTCCGGCTTCGGATCGCCGGATTGGAGAAAGGACGGAAGCCAGCTTGCGCTCGCACAGCCCGAAAGGCCGACGGCGATCGCCGGGACGATGATTGCGGACCTGATGTTCATGCGATTCTCCTTGTCAGCTATCGAGCTCGCGCGACCAGTTCACGCCGTTGACGTACAGGCCGAGCGGATTCTTCTTGAGGATTTCGGCGGTGGTGGGCTGCCTGGTCACGACCGAGAGGATCGCGGTCCAGTGCTCGGTCCGTGCGAGCGCGTCGTGCTCGAAGACCTGCTCGATCCACTTCACCTGAAAAGAATTGTCGGACACGCGCACGACGCTCGTGATCTGCACCGATACGGTGCGCTCGCCGACAGCCTTGAACGGGTCATTGGCTTGCGCGTACTGGTTCAGGAAGATCGCGCCGTGATCGGTCGCGTAGTCGTAAGCCTCCAGCCAGTTGCGCCGAACGACCACGGGATCGAGCGAAAGCGAGCGCACGTCCGTCACGAAGCGGGCGAGGTACCACGCGATCTCCGCGTCCGTCGGCGAATAGTTCTGGATCGCGGGACCGACGGCCTGTACCGCGCCGAATTTGTCGACCTGGACGACATAGGGCGTGACGCGGGACTGGCTCGCCTGCCAGAGCATCCCGCCGCCGAGAAGAAGCGCCAGCCCGAGCGTGCCGAAGGAAACCAGCCGCCAGTTCTTCGCCTGCGCGCGCGCCGAGCCGATGCGCTCGTCCCAGAGCTGTCCGGCGCGCTGATAGGGCGTCTCCGGTTCGACAGGTTGTCCGTAACGTTGAAGGGCTCGTCTGAATACCATCTCTAGTGCTCCCGCTGATCGAGGTCAGGATTGGCCGCGGCGCCAGGACGGTCGCCGTCGCGAATGGCTTGGGTGGTGGCGTGGGCATGTGCGCGCATGCGCTGTTCGCTGCGCAGCCGGCGAGCCCAGGCCGGTTGGCCGCCGGTACCGTTTGTTCCGCCGGCAGGGGCGGAATTCTCGTTGGCCGGGCGGCCGGTCCGCGTTCCGCCGGTTGCCAGGAACCCCGCGCTACGGCCGGCCGCGGCACTGTCGCTGACGGTCGAAGCAAAGCGCTGACCTGCGCTTCTGGCGGCGTTTCGGACCGCACCGGCTCCGGCGCGCGCGACGCCGGCAAAACCTGCTGCCACACCCGCGGCGCCACTTTCGCCCGACGTTGCCTGGCCGAGCTGGTAGGCCGTCGAGGCGGCAGTGGCCATCGAAGTGCCGGCGCGGATTGCTCCCATGCCCGCCGCACCGGCCAGCCGGGCGCCTCCGGCCGCCGCCGCTCCACCGAGCGCACCAGCGCCGACCAGAGCTCCAGCCGTGCCAAGAGCCGCGCCGGCGCCGAGCTGGGGCGCACCCGATACGAGCCCAGTGGCGATGCCGGGCCCGAAGATGCCGAGGCCAAAAGCGACAGCGAGGCCAGCACCAGAGACATGGCGTCGGAAAGGCTCGGCGGGTGGCCCTGCAGCGCCGCAACGAATTGGCTGAAGAACGTCGTGCCGATGCCGACGATGACGGCCAACACCATCACCTTGATGCCCGATGCGATCACGTTGCCGAGCACGCGCTCTGCCAGGAAGGCCGTCTTGCCCCAAAGCGCGAAAGGCACCAGGACGAACCCAGCAAGCGTCGTCAGCTTGAACTCGAGGATCGTGATGAAGAGCTGGATCGCCAGAACGAAGAAGGCGAGCACGACCACGATCCACGCAAACAGAAGCACAATGATGGTCACGAAGTTGTCGAAGAACGTCGTGAAGCCGATGAGCGAACCGGCCTGCTGCAGAAGGGGCCAAGCCGCTTGAAAGCCGGTGCCGGCCAGCTTGCCGGGCTTGAGAAGATCCTGCGCCGTCAGGCCACTGTTGGTCGCATGCAATCCCAGCGTCGAGAAGGAATTGTAGATGACCATCGAAAGCGTCGAGAAGTTGTTCAGGATGAAGGCGAAGGTGCCGACGTACAGAACCTTCTTGATGAGACGGGCGAGGACGTTTGCCTCGCCGTCCACCGCCCAGAAAAGCCCGGCAAGGGTGATGTCGATACCGATCAGGATCGTCGTGAGCGCCGCAACATCGCCTTGCAGGAGTCCGAATCCGCTATCGATGTAGCGGATGAAGGTCTGCATGAACTGGTCGATGACGTTGAGGTCGTTCACGGGGATGCCCTCAGTGATAGGCCGAACTGCTGCCCAGGAAAGTGGAGAACTGGGATTGCGCCTGGGCTTCGGCCTCGGCGTTGCGCGCCTGATCCAGCGAGGTGGCGCGGTATTGCGCCGCCATCAGGTTCTGGATCTGAAGCTGCTGCTTGACCGACAGCGCGAGAAGCTGGTTCGTCGCCTGGCTGACCTCGAGATTGCCGACCGCGCCTTGCGAAGCCATGGTCAGCGTCGTCAGCGTTGCCGAGTCCGCCTGGACGTTCTGCGCGACGCCGGCCTGCACCTGAAGCGTCTGCTGGAAAGCCGCCATGGCGTCCTGCCAGCGCTTCAGCGCGTCGGCTGCCAGCGTCGATTGCGGCGTGCCGGTCGGATAGGACTGCGGGTAGGTCTGGGCGAAAGCCGTATTGGTCGCCGACACGTTGAAGGCGATGCCCTGGCCCTGGTTCATCAGCGTGGTGATCTGGCTGAGGGCCGAGATCATGGTTCCCAGCTGCGAGACGTTCAGGGGTTTGAGGTTCGTCCCCATGTTCTGAAGCATCATCGCTTCGTTCTGCAGCGACTGGATCTGATTGTTGATCTGCTGCAGCGCGCGTGCCGCTTCGAGGACGTTCTGGACATAGTTCTGCGGATCGAACACGACCCATTGGGCGTGAACCGGAGCGAGACTCGCGACGGTCAATGTAGTCGCGAGAAGAACGGTGCGAAGGATTTTCATTCTGCTGCCTCCAATTGCGTTGCTGCGTGGTCGTCCTGAAGGGATGCCGCCCAATCGAGACCGCGCGCTTCCAGGAAGCGCGCCGCGAATGACATGGGATCGTCCGGCTCGCGAACGCGATCGATCAGCGCCTGATCCGCCGGCGACGAGGCGGCGCAGAACGCGAGGGCGACGGGGCCGAGGCCGAGTTCGAACAGCCGGTTGCCGCGGCGCGATTGCAGGTAGCATTGCCGTTTCGGCACCGCGCGTGCGATCAGCTCGATCTGCCGGTCGTTGAGGCCGAAGCGCTCATAGGCTTCACGGCCCTGCGGCTCCATCGCGCGCTCGTTCGGAAGGAAGATGCGCTGCGGGCAGCTCTCGATGATGGCCGGCGCGATCGACGAATTGGCGATGTCCGACAGGGATTGGGTCGCGAACACGACCGAGACGTTCTTCTTGCGCAGGACCTTCAGCCATTCGCGGATGCGCGCGGCGAACAGCGGGTTGTCGAGGAAGACCCAGGCTTCGTCGAGGATGAGAAGCGTGGGACGGCCGGTGAAGCGCGCTTCCAGCCGGTGGAACAGATAGGTCAGCACCGGCAGGACGACGCTGGTTTCGTGCAGCAGCGTCTCGGTCTCGAAGCATTGCAGGTCCGCGAGCGCGAGACTGTCCTCGGCCGCATCCAGCAACCGGCCGAACGGTCCTTCCAGCGTATAGGTGAGCAGCGCGGATTTGAGCGCGTTCGATTGCAGCAGAACGGACAAGCCGGTGAGCGTCCGTTCCTGCGGCGGCGCAGACGCCAGGCTGGTCAGCGCCGACCACAGCGTTTCCTTGATCTCCGGCGTGAGTGCGATCTTCTCGTGGTCCAGAAGCGTGCCGATCCATTCCGCGGCCCAACTGCGCTCGGCCGGATCGTCGATGTTTCGCAAGGGCTGGAAGGCCAGCGAGCCATCCGAGCCGAGTTCGTGATGCGCACCGTTCATGGCGAGCACGGCCGCGCGCGCCGAATTGCCCTTGTCGAAGATGTAGAGCTGGGACTGCGGATAGCGGCGGAACTGCATCGCGATCAGCGACAGGAGAACGGACTTGCCGGCACCGGTGGGCCCGACGATCAACGTATGGCCGACGTCGCCCACATGGGTCGAGAACCGAAACGGGGTCGAGCCGCTGGTCTCCGCATAGAAGAGCGGCGGCCCGTCCAAATGCTCGTTGCGCTTCGGCCCCGCCCACACCGATGAGAGCGGCGTCAGATGCGCGAGATTGAGCGAATGAATCAACGGCTGGCGGACATTGGCGTAGACATGCCCCGGCAGGCTGCCGAGCCAGGCTTCGACGGCGTTGAGGCTCTCGCGAATGGTCGTGAAGCCAAGTCCGTTGATAACGCGCTCGACGGCGCGGACCTTCTCCTCGACCCGCATCCGGTCCTCGTCGAATACCGTGACCGTCGCCGTCAGATAGCCGTAGGAGACGTGATCGCCACCGAGCTCCTGAAGGGCGGCGTCGGCATCCACCACCTTGTTGTCCGCATCGGAGTCGAGGAGCTGGACCGGCTCGTTGTGCATCACCTCGCGGACGAGCTGCGAGATGGACTTGCGCTTGTTGAACCATTGGCGGCGCAGCTTGGTGAGGGTCTTGGTCGCCTCGGTCTTGTCCAGGGCGATGAAGCGCGTCACCCAACGATACGGAAAGTCGAGATGGTTGAGCGCGTCGAGAAGACCGGGACGCGTCGCGTTGGGAAACCCGAGCACCGTCACCGTGCGCAGATGCATTGCACCGAGCGTCGGCTCCAGACCGCCGGTCAGGGGCTGATCGGCCAGAATGGCGTCCAGGTAGATCGGCTGCTCCGGCACACTCACGGCGTGGCGCTTGGTTGAAACCGTCCTGTGCAGATAGGTCAGCGTCTCGCCGTCATCCAGCGGCGCGATCTCCGGCATGATCTGGCCGAGAAGATCCAGCGTGCGGTTGGTCTCCGCGACGAAGCCATCCAGTTCGTAGCGCCAGTCACGCTTCTGCTCGCCGCCTTCGGTCTCGACCAAGGCACGTTCGGCGCGTGCCACATGATCGGGCGGCGCCATATAAAGAAGTGTCAGGATGTAGCTGTTCTCGAAATGCTCGCGCGCAAAGGTTTGGCTGCCGTCGCGGCCCATGGCCACGCCGTCCTCGAACTGTGCCCGGCGTTCCTCGTCGACGACCCAGGACGCGAAATCCGGAAACTCGGAATGCGGATAGCCCGGCGCCGAATACCGCTCCGCTTCGAAGAATAGCGCCCAGCCCGAACCCAGCCGGCGCAGCACATTGTTCATCCGGGCACAGGCCGCGACCAGTTCGGATTCCGTGGCGCTTTCCAGGTCGGGACCGCGGAAGCGGATGCTGCGCTGGAAGCTGCCGTCCTTGTTGAGCACCACACCCGGCGCGACCAGCGCAGCCCAGGGCAGATGATCCGCGAGGCGGTCGGATTTGTTGCGGTATTCGGCAAGGTTCAGCATGCGAGATAGGCCTTGTGGCGAAGGTGGCGGCGGAGGACTTCCACGAAGTCCGGATCGCGCTTGGCGGCGAACACGGCGATCGAATGGCCAACGACCCAGAGGAGCAGCCCGGCCAGCCAGAGGCGCAGGCCCAGCCCGAGCCCCGCGGCGACCGTGCCGTTGACGATGGCAATGGCGCGCGGCGCGCCGGCAAGCAGGATCGGTTCCGTCAGCGAACGGTGCAGCGGCACCTCGAAGCCCTCGATCATTGGACAAGCGCTCCGCCGCCGAAGGAGAAGAACGAGAGGAAGAAGCTCGACGCCGCGAAGGCGATCGACAGACCGAACACGATCTGGATCAAGCGCCGGAAGCCGCCGGCCGTCTCGCCGAAGGCGAGCGTCAGACCGGTGACGATGATGATGATGACCGCGACGATCTTCGCGACCGGGCCCTGTACCGAGTCCAATATCTGCTGGAGCGGCTGCTCCCACGGCATGTTGGTGCCCGCGGCGTGGGCCGACGAGGCCAGAAGCAATGTGGCGGTCCCGGACAGAGCGGCGACGCGCCGGATGGATCGAACAACGGTCATGAGCAATCTTCTCCTTGTCAGAGCAGTTGAAGTTTGAGGGCGACGGGAGCGTCAATGAGATAGTCGCCGTCCGGCGTGAGACCGCGCACATCCGCTATGGTCTCGATGCGGCGCGACACGCCGCGTCCGCTGATGAAGACCACGAGATCAATGGCCTCGGCGATCAGCCGCCGCGGCACGGTGATGACGACTTCCTGCACGAGCTGTTCAAGCCGGTAGAGCGCGCTTTGTGCGGAATTGGCGTGAACGGTCGCGATTCCGCCCGGATGTCCGGTGTTCCAGGCCTTCAGCATGTCCAGCGCTTCGGGACCGCGGACCTCGCCTACGATGATCCGGTCTGGTCGCAAACGGAGCGTCGAGCGCACGAGATCGGCCAGCGAGACGATGCCGGTCTTGGTGCGCAAGGCGACGCAGTCGGGCGCCGCGCATTGAAGCTCGCGCGTGTCCTCGATCAGGATCACGCGCTCGTTGAGGCTCGCGACCTCCGCCAGAAGCGCATTCGCCAGCGTGGTCTTGCCGGAGCTCGTGCCGCCGGCGACGAGGATATTCTTCCGTGCGGCGACGGCCTGGCGGAGTGCCTCCGCCTGCGCCGGCTGCATGATCCGGTCATTCACGTAGTCGTCGAGCGTATAAACGCGCTTGGCGGGCTTTCGGATCGTGAAGCACGGCGCCAGGGCGACCGGCGGCAGAAGTCCCTCGAAACGCTCGCCGGCTACGCCATCCTCGCGCGCGGGCAGCTCGGCGCTGACGATCGGGTTGTTGGCATGCGCCTCCAGCCGAACATGCGACGCGACGAGCCGAATGATCCGCTCGACTTCGCTGGGTGCGAGATGGGATGGCGTTTCGCAGCGTCCCGCGCCAAGCCGGTCTAGGCGCAGCAAGCCGTCAGGATTGACCATGATCTCGATGACCAGCGGATCGGCGAGTGCATCGGCAATCGCAGGGCCCATGGCGGTGCGAAGCATCGTCCGGCGGCGCTCATGGCTCTCGCTATGTTCGTGCTGCATCGTCATTCCGCCGCCATCGCTGTGACATTGGGTTCGGCGGCTTCTCGGACCGCGATCGCCCGGTCGGCGACTTCCTGCGCTATGCGCTTGTCGCCGGCCATGCGGCGTCCGACCTGCTCGATGAACTGCTGGAAGCGGTCGCGGCCGATCGCCTGTGCCGCCGCTTGCTCGGAAGGCGGCAGCTGCGGCGTGATGCCCAGGTGATAGCGGACGAAGAGCGCGAAGCTCTCGATCATCACACTCTGGTCGCGCTCCAGGCGGCGCAATTGTTCGCTGACGCGATCAAGCCGGACCTTGAAGACATCGTCGAGTTCCTTCGCACCGCGCCGCGCCAGATAGGCGCGCACGGCATCGTTCACGATCGACGATTTCGATGAACCGGCTTTGGCAGTCAGCGCCTCGAGCTGTTCGCCGACATCCTCATCCAGATATAGGTTGTGCCTGGGCTTCATCGCGTTCCTCAAAAGGCCGGCATCAGGTCGTCGTCGCCATGGCGGTGCTCGCCTTCGTTGATCGCGTGTGCGCGACTGATGGTGCCGAGTCTGCCGCGAGCGATGCTTGTGCTCTGCGAGTCCGTCTCGTCGTCTTGCTCGGCATCTAGTTGAGCGTCCCGTTCGGGCCGCAGCGCATCGTCGGCCTCCGCCAGCGCGGGATGGCGCTGGAGCTGCTGGCCGCCGTCGTCGTCCAAACCGCCTGCCTCCGCGTCGACGAGTGCCGCCAGGTCCTCGTGCGGGCCTCGGACCTGTGCGCCCCAGTCGTTCGGCCGCGGCGCCGGCGCGTCGAGATAGCGGCCGTCCCCGAGGGCCGGTGCGCCGCTCACGCGCGCGATGAAATTGCGGTCCTCGTAGTAGCGGAGCTTCTTGGCGCGGATTGGCGGCAGGCTCGACAGGAGGACGAGTTCGTCGTCCGGGGGCAACTGCATGACTTCGCCCGGCGTGAGCAGCGGCCGCGCGGTTTCCTGGCGCGACACCATGACGTGGCCCAACCAAGGCGAAAGCCGATGACCGGCATAGTTGCGCTGGGCGCGCAATTCGGTCGCCGTACCAAGCGCGTCGGATATCCGCTTCGCCGTGCGCTCGTCGTTCGAGGAAAACGCGATGCGCACATGACAGTTGTCGAGGATGGCGTTGTTCTCGCCATAGGCCTTTGAGATCTGGTTGAGCGACTGCGCGATCAGGTAGGCACGGATGCCATAGCCGGCCATGAAGGCGAGCGCGGTCTCGAAGAAATCCAGCCGCCCGAGTGCCGGAAACTCGTCGAGCATCATCAACAGCTTGTGCTTGCGGCTCTTGCTGGGATCGCCTTCCAGCCGCTCGGTCAGCCGGCGGCCGATCTGGTTGAGGACAAGGCGCACCAGTGGCTTGGTCCGCGAAATGTCCGACGGCGGGATCACCAGATAAAGCGAGACCGGCCTTGCGGCATCCACCAGGTCGGCGATGCGCCAGTCGCAAGTCGCCGTCGTTCGCGCGACCGTGGGATCGCGATAGAGGCCGAGGAAAGACATGGCCGTCGACAGCACGCCCGAACGCTCGTTCTCGCTCTTGTTCAGCACTTCGCGCGATGCCGATGCGACGACAGGATGGACGACCGGAGCCTTCGGTGTGCCCAGATGGTTGGTCGCCATCATGGCGCGCAACGTATGCTCGAAGGAGCGGCGCGGATCGGAGAGGAAGCTGGCGACGCGGGCGAGCGTCTTCTCTTCCTCGGCATAGAGAACATGCAGGATCACGCCGACCAGAAGCGAATGGCTGGTCTTTTCCCAATGGTTGCGCCGCTCCAGCGCGCCTTCCGGATCGACCAGGATGTCGGCGATGTTCTGGACATCGCGGACCTCGTCCAGCCCCTTGCGGACTTCAAGAAGTGGGTTGTAGCGAGCGCTCTTAGGATCGGTTGGATTGAACAGCAGACAGTGCGAGAAACGACTGCGCCAACCGGCTGTAAGCTGCCAGTTCTCGCCCTTGATGTCGTGGATAACGACGCTCTGCGTCCAGGACAGCAGCGTGGGGACGACCAATCCGACGCCCTTGCCCGAGCGCGTCGGCGCGAAGGCCATCACATGCTCCGGGCCGTCATGCCGGAGATAGCGATTGTTCATCTCCCCAAGAAAGACGCCGGATGGCTGAAACAGGCCGGCGCCGCGGATTTCTCGCGCGGTGGCCCAGCGCGACGAACCATAGGTGGTCACATTCCGGTTCTGCCGCGCGCGCCAGAGCGAACCGATGATCGCGACCGCGCAGCCCGCAAAGCCGCTCAGCGCAGCAATCGAGCCTGCCTCGTTGAAGATCGACGGCGCATAGGCGTCATAGGCATACCACCACGCGAAGAGACTCCAGGGGCGATAGACGGGAAAGCGCAGGACCTCGAACCAGGCTTGGCCGAGCGAGGCCTGATATCCGAGCTTCCAGGCAGCCCATTGTGTCGCCACCCACATGCCGCCGACGGCGACGGCGAACACGATGACGATCTGGCCGATAAGGAATTTGGTTGGTGTCACGCACTGCCTCCTGACGAATCAGGAGTCGCGCGGAATCCGAAAAAAGAAAATCGCCTTTATCTACGCCGTCTTTCGCCATCGTAGATGAGACGGCAAGAGTCGGGGGAAAGTGATGCGGTTGGTCAAATGCGAGACACGGCATTCAGCTTCTGCTCCGCAGAACGAATGCTCTCCAGCACACCGTCAAAGCTCGGGATGGTTCCGAAAATCATGCTGGACATCGCGGCATAGTCGCGCCGCAGCGCATCGATCATCCCATCGTTCGGGCTCAGTGTGAAAGTACCAGGCTCCGCGGTTTCGAGACCAAGTTCGCGGCGGTAGAAGAAGATGCGGGCATGGCGAACAACGTCGCCGATGAGAGCGCGATCCTCCAGCCCTTTCTCGCCGGCCGGCGATTCCATCATCCGATGAATGTCGTAATAGTGCCGTGAGACACGCTGCCCTCCGCCGCGCAGTTCGCCCTTCTGTTCGAACCAATGGCGCAAGCCATGCAGGATAACGATCTTGTCGAGAAAGGTCCGCTCGGGATCGACAGTGGTGATGTTCGGGATGGAAAGATCGTTGCCGGTCGCCAGGTCCTCGGCAAGATAGGGGATGATCGTTTGTGCCGCGTGCGGATCGAGCGCCGATTTCGCGCCGGATTCGATCTTGACGGCGGGCCGGACATAGTCGGACCGCTCGACGGCGCTCGGATAGGCGACAAGCAGGCTTTGGCGATCCGGATCGTCTTCGGCCGGGAGGATGCGAAGCTCTTCGGTCTTGCGGCCGGCATCGATCATCGCGCGCGCCGCGATGTCGGACAGCTCGTCGCGAAGCGGCCCCGCAATGAACGCCTGGCAGGCATGCTTGATCGCGTCGAGCCGCTTCTTGCGCTGCTTGCTGCTCAGTGCTTCCAATTCCGCCACTGAAACCGGCTGCCCGATGTCCTCGCGGAACACGGTCACGTCGATGTCTTCCGAGAACCGGGATATCAGGCCATAGGCTTTAGAGAGCGAGGTGCCGCCCTTGAACAGCAGGCGCGGTCCTCCCAGTTTCAAGCCGTTGAACAGAGCATCCAGCGTCCAGCAGACCCAGAAATCCTTTTCGATGTTCTGGACGGTCGTGCCGACGCGATTGGCAGCGGCCAGGAAGAGATCGCGGCGTTCGGAGTCGCTCGCGACGATTACGCGAAGATAGGCGGCGTTCATGCGTGCCTCTTGCGAGGCTGAGCGCTCGGGACCAGGAGCTCACGCACGAGAGCCTGCATCCATGCCGGCAAAGATGGCAGACCCTCCTTCAGATCGGCGCGCAGAATCGGACCTTGCCTGGGATCGGAAAGGATGGTGCGCAGGCGGTTGCGAATGCGGTCTGCATCCTCGCGCTTGGCAAGCGAATCGCGCAACCAATGCAAGGCTTGAACGATGCGCATGGCCGGCCGGCCGGCCCAGGCAAGCTTGCTCGGCGCCGTGGGCCGGAACGTGACCGTCAGATTGCCGAGACGGATCGGCCGCAGCCGTGCATCGGTGTGGACGACGACGCGGCCAGGCACCGCGTCGCTCAGCCCCAGATCGTTGGCCGCGGTCATGCCGTCGACCAGCATCCGCGTCTGGTCGCGCCGCGCGATGGCGTCGATGACGGCGCGATAGTCCGGCACGGCGGGCTTACCGGTCAGCGCATTGGATACCGGCCGGTCATAGAGACCGCGGTCGATCCGGCGCAGGGCGCTGTCGGCGACGAGACGCTGCAGCGCCTTGTCCACGGCATCACGCGGGCCAAGGTCCAGGAAATCGACCGGCGTCCACACGGCAGCACCCTTGCCCGCCGCAATGCGGCCAGAAATCCGGGTTTTCAGATCGAGATCGGGTCCACGCATAGGGTTTCCTTTGTCCGATATTTGTATACATTTTTCGGACAAATACAAGGCCAGAAATCGCCCCTCATGAGGTTCCCGGGCCACCGCGTTGCCTACCAGCGGACCATGAGATCGTGGTGCCGCGTCCAATGCCTGCGACCGGCTTTCCCAGATAGCGGTCCAAAGCTGGACGCCACGGCACGAGTGTGAACTCCCGGCTCTTTTCGATCATCGCATATTTTCCACTCGTCAATTCGACGGAGCGCCGATAGACGCCCTCGACCTTCCCGCCGGCTTCGACATAGGCCAACCCATTCTGGCGTCCGATCTCTCCGCCGGCCTTTGCCAGTTCGCGCCGCGCAAGCGATGTCAGCATGTCCGGCCGGTAGAATGTCCGCTCCCCAACGACCTCGGCGAACCCCTGCGCAATCAGCCATTGCCGGCGGCGCGACAGGGCGGCTTGGGCCTCGCGCCCAAAACCTGCGGCGCGAATCTCGACACTGCCCTCGCCGGCCAGCGTCCGATCCAGCCAGGTCGCACCTTCCGCTCCGACCTGCTGCTGCAATGGTGAGCGCGAGAGCAGCTCGATCGTGACCGGCGCCTTGCGGGATTGACCGCGCTCGAACGCTGCCGCTCTGGCCAAGTGATCCGGCGCGATCGTCCAGGAGCCGTCGGCCTCCCGTTCGCACGCCCCCGCCAGCCGCCGCATCGCCTCCAGCCGCCGAACATGCGCCTCCACGAAGTCGCGCGAGGCGGACGGGTCTACCTGTTGATGCAGGCCAGCGCTGTAGCGTCCGCCATTCTGCTCGGCGATGCGTGCGACCGTGCGATCGACGTCTCTCGGTACCACTGCGCGGCCCCGTATCCGCACAATCGAACCAAGAGGCAAGTCGTCGCGTGCCTCTCCCAATTCCACGTAATGCGCCCGGCCGTCCAGGCCGTCGACAACTGCGTAATGCCGATCATTGAGCTCGTCCGACAGGCCGCGTGCCGTCAGGCGGCCGACCAAGGGCTTTGCGCCGGGTTCATTCGCATCGAAGATGGCGTAGTCGGGAAGCGCCCGCGTTAGGCCGGCGGCGGTCAGTTCACGATGCAGGGTCTTGATAATGTCGCCGCGCTCTCCCATCCGGCGCAACGTCGTCTCCACACCATCCGCAACCTGCCAGCGGCCCGCACCAACCTCTTCGGCGAGACCGAGCCGCTTCAGCTTCTGGAGGCGTCCTGTCCGTAGCGTTTGGCGGAATGCATCCTGCTCGCCGGATTCGAGCGCCACGATGCCGTTTTCGTCGGCACGCCGCATCAGGTCGCGGTCCAGGCTCGTGAACCGTTCCTGCTCCACCTCCCCTCTCAGCCGATCCTCGATCTCGCGATCCGACTTCGGCCCCAGATCGAGGGAAATGATTTCGGCAGCGCGCTCGCGCATGCCTTCAGCCATGTAGTCGCGCGCGATCACCAAATCCTTTCCCAAGTCGTCCTTGCCGCGCAGGACGATGTGCGTATGCGGGTGGCCGGTGTTGAAGTGATCGACGGCGACCCAATCAAGCCTGGTCCCGAGATCTTCTTCCATCTGCTGCATCAGGCGCCGCGTCACCGGCCTGAGATCGTCATACTCCGCGCCATCCTCCGCCGAGACGATGATGCGGAATTGGTGACGGTCGCCGTCGCAGCGGCCGAGAAAATCCCTGGCTTCGGCACGGTCATTGGCGGCGTCGTAGAGCTGCCCTGCCTGGCCGTCCCGCGTCACGCCGTCCCGCTGGATGTACCGCAGATGTTGCGCGGCAGCCTTGAGGCCCGTGCCCTTCAGCTTGATGACGCGCGATTTGACGATCACACGCCGCGACCGGAAGGCGGCATAGTGGTCGCGCTGAGACAGTACGCGGCCGACACCGGCGCCGCGGCCAATGCGATTGCCCTGAAACCTCTTTCCCGAACCGCTCTTGCCGGCCAGCGTTGCGGCCTGGAGCACACGCTGAAGATAGCGCCGCCCAGCCTTGCCGCTGGCCTGTCGAATCTTGCCGAGTTTCGGTTCGAACTCGTCGTCGAAAGTCATCCGGTCGCCCGCATTGCTCGAGCCGCCGCCAATCGCGCGTGGTGCCGCATTGGTGCCGGCGCGCCCGCGCTGGCACCATGCTTTTGGATGTGCAGACAAGGACTTAGGCGCCGATGGTGCCGTCTTTTATCTTGCCCTCCCGTATCATGGTCCATGCGGTCTCCTTCACCTGCGATCACTTGCGCTGATGTACGACGGCTAATGCGCCTGCGTTGAAAGCGGAACGAAGAGTGCGGCGCTGTTTGTCGCTGCGAAATTCGACGGAGAGCTTCCGGAATTCGCCCTTGCGGACGCCGGATTCGAGCCCGGAGTCACGTCTTTCCGGTCGAAAAAGAGACGGTCTTGCGACGCCGGATTTGTCTGGACGGCGGCGATTGCAGCTGGCGAAACGATGCGTTCGGACGGCGTACCGACGCGACCCGAGAA
>Ga0213876_10001497_pt1 | contig 14493 bp, 13 predicted proteins | sample BarmaccomBMRX_R9_FD_160113 | JGI IMG/M metagenome (GOLD analysis project Ga0213876, IMG submission 160113) | Root-associated microbial communities from Barbacenia macrantha in rupestrian grasslands, the National Park of Serra do Cipo, Brazil - RX_R9 | ecosystem: Host-associated > Plants > Roots...
CAGAGGAGATTTCATCACGAACGTCAGTGTGGGGAAGCTTTTCGGAGAAATTCTTGCCGACCAAATTGTGGAGCTATGGGAGCTTCTCGAGCGTCCTCCCGAATTCACGATCGTGGAAGCAGGCGCAGAGAACGGACAATTGGCGTCAGATTTGTTTAGTCGTCTTTCTCAAGTTGGGTCAGCTGCCAGGTGGAGCTACGTGATCGTAGAACCCAATGAATTGAAGCAAGAGCAACAACAGCAACGGCTTCACGGTAAATCTGACCAGCAGGAGCTCGTCCCTACCGGCTCGGTTCGTTGGGTGAGGACCATGGATGAATTGGATTCGATCACCGGTATCATCTTGGGTAATGAACTCTTGGATGCGATCCCGGCCCGGGTTGTCGAATTCTCCGAGGATCGATGGCGCGAGGTCTGCGTCACTCTGGAAGACGACAGTTTTAAATTTAGTTTGGTCCCGATCAGAGACCCGCGGTTAGCTGCAAGAGTCAGCAAGATTCCCTTGCCCTTGCTGCAGCCCTACCGAACAGAAGTCAATCTTGCGGCGACGGACTGGATCGGTCACGCAACAAAAGCTCTTCGCGACGGATTCATCCTCATGATCGACTACGGTTATTCGCGAAGCGATTACTATTCGCCGTTGAGAACGGACGGAACTCTTGCCTTATATCGGAATCAACAACGGCAAGAAAATATGTTCGAAGCGATTGGCGAAACCGACATCACGGCTCACGTCGATTTTACTGCCATAGCGGAAGCAGGTCTGGAGGCGGGTTGCCAGTTGATCGGTTTTACAGACCAACATCACTTTATGGTCGGCGCCGGGGAAAGCAGGATCCGATCTCTTGAAAGCAGCGAAGAAGGCCACGGTAGAGAACAGTTTCTGCGAGCCTACAAGACACTCATGCATCCGGAAATGATGGGGCTTGCATTCAAGTACCTGCTCATGGGTAAAAGCGTACGGACGATGGAGAAACCAACCGGCTTCCGGTATGCGGGTGAGGCGAAGACGATGTTAGGCCTATGAGTGGGATCTAATGGACTACCCGGCGGCGCGATCTTGTCTTGCCTCTGCGGACACCGAAATTGTTATAAACACTCACATATCGGGTCGCGGCTTAATAGTCCTTTGGGTTTTAGGGATGGCAATGTTCGAGCCAGTGCTTTTAACTGCATTATTCAGCGTGGATTAGCTTCGCCCTATGGGACTGAGTGGTCACGGGCTAAATGCGAAATTGGTGTACGAGAGGGGCAAAAAAGTGTTCAGCGTTTTGGTTAAGATCGAGTGGACTAACGAACTGAGCGGATTTGTCTTGCCACTGCGCACACCAAGATTGTTATAAGCACTCACATGTCACCTTGCCGGTTTTCGGCTTTCTTGTGTTTTTGGTTGCTAGTTGGGGGCGCGCAGTCAGGTGTTGCCCAACAGAATTTTGGTGTGGTTCAAGGAAGGTTGGCAGAGGGGATCAAGGAAGTTTCGCAGACAGGAAGTCTCATACCTCGAAAGGTTGGGACCTCACTTGCGCTAACGGTGCCAGTATCAGTCAACGGGTCAAAGACTACGTGGTGGATCGTTGACACCGGTTCTACAATTTGTCTTATCGATTCCTCATTCTCGTCGAAGTTGGGACTTCAGGCCGATAACAAGGTGGGAAGTTTTCCCGTGACCATGGTTAACAATTTCCAACTGGGAACGTTTCAGTGCAGCGGAATAGCGTGCGTCGTAAGATCGATCGGAGAGCTCAAAACTGTCGAGCTAAGGAACGAGGGCGGATCGTTCGACAAAGGAGGAGTGATTGGAATCAATCTTCTGGCTAAATACGGAGGGCTTATTAACTGCCGGACACAACAGATCTTCTTGTCTCCATCCGGAAACATGGGGATGTCTCGACAGAAGTACGAAGCAATGGGTTTTACGTACGTACCAATGAACGTTACAAGTAAGAACCGGCTTGAAGTGACGGGAACCCTCGGCGGCAAGGAATTCAGTTTTTTCCTAGATACGGGCGCATACTCCACCATGCTCGACAACTCGATTCGTAACGAAGTAAACCTTCCTTTCTTCAGTACAAACGCGAAAATCGTCGGTCCATTCCATGACTTTGGGAAAGACGCGCGGTACACTTACGGGACGGCAACCAACTTCAAATTGGGCAATTACGATGCGAGTGGCGCGCGTCTCGGCGCCACAACTCTAAACCTCAATGAAAATGCCGGGTACTCACACCGGTTCGCCGGTTTTATCGGAATGGATTTTCTATTTTTCCGCTCGGCGATCATCGATATTGGCGGCCGGGGGCTTTACCTAAAACCAAGCGCCGCGGTGCGATGGTTTGAACCATTCTGGATTCCGAGCAGATTAGCTCCGTCTTATGGGACGCCAGTGGTTACAAGCCAAACGTGAAGTTGCTCATCTAAAAAAAGGGCAAGCGGTCGGGAAATTGGTCAAAGAAATCATGGTCGCCGCGAAGCTCGGCGGAGCGGAACCAGAGAACAATGCGCGATTAGGAGCGGCGGTTGAGAAGGCTCGCAAAGTGAGTGTGAGCCGCGATGTGATTGAACGAGCCATCAAGAAAGGCGCGGGCATTGGCAGCGAAAAACTGTCTTTGGCCAGCGTTGTATTCGAAGGCTATGCGCCCCATAAGGTACCAGTCATTGTTGAGGTTCTCACCGATAACCAAAATCGGACGGCACCAGAGATCCGTATGTTATTCAAATCCGGCCAACTCGGGGCCCCAGGCAGCAATAAATTCCTCTTTGATCACGTGGGCCTCGTGGAGGCCTATCGGCCCGAATCCGGTGCTGATATAGAAGCGGCGGCGATCGAGGCCGGAGCAAATGAGGTGGAACCGTTGTTGCCGGAAGACAATGACAGTATCCCTGAGGGAAGCACCGGCGCGCGGTTCATAACCGAGCGGTCTGGGACGCATACCGCATCTCAATGGTTAAGCCAGAACGGCTGGACCGTCGTAACGAGCGAGACCGGTTATCTCGCCAAGAAAAAGGTGGAGCTGGCCGAACAAGAGCGCGTGGATGTAGGCGAGTTCTTACAAGCGCTCGAAGATCACGACGATGTCCATCGGGTATGGGCGGCGATTTGAGGCAGGCGGCAAACCTTCGAGGACGAGATCGATTACGAGGCGAATTCTAAAATGCCGGAGAGGGGACTCGAACCCCTAAGGATTGCTCCACCAGATCCTAAGTCTGGCGCGTCTGCCAATTTCGCCACCCCGGCCTCTTGGAAACGAACTGCGACTAAGCCATAGTTCCGTTCAAAAATCAAACCACGGAAGAACCGCGAATGGACACGAATGGACGCGAAGAGAATATTGCCTCAAAGCAACTGGGCTTAGGAGACCCGGTAACGACAATACCCGACTTTCTGCGAGTGACTGGAATCGCACTCGGCTCTATCCCAGGTGTTGAGGCGGTAGCTTGGTGCGGCTCAGCAGCGATGGGGGTCGCCGACGCTCATTCGGATTTTGATTTCTACGTTTATACCCACGCTCCGGTCTCTCTAGAGAGTCGAAGATCGGTCATCTTAGAACGTTCACAGCATTCCCAGCTAAACAACACGTTCTGGGAACTAGAGGACGAATGGATCGATCGGGAGGGCCGACGGTTCAACGCGATGTATCGCTCTTGCGACTTCGTGCTTGGCGAAATTGCTGCCCGGCTGGAACGCTATTCTGCGGACTTAGGTTACAGCACCGCTTATTGTTTCAGCGTTGCCAACGGATTTATTCTACATGATCCGCGACAGTGGTTAGGTACCGTGCAAGAGCAGCTGCGTCGGCCGTTTCCGGAATCATTGACCCGATCGATTGTCGTGAAAAACCGGCCGGTGCTCGGCGGCGGGATGCAGTCCTGTTACCTGGCACAGATGAAGGCCGCGATTGCGCGTGAAGATCTGATCAGTCTTAACCATCGAGCAGCAGTCTGGATTTCGAGCTATACCGATATTCTTTTCGCCGTGAACCGGCAGTATCACCCGGGTGAGAAGCGGCTTGTGATGTATATGCAAGGCTTGCCGGAATTGCCGGAGGGAGCGCTGGAAGATGTTCCACGGCTTTGCGCGTTAGCTGGCAGTCTTTCGTCTCCGATCATCGAGCACGTGACGGGTATGTTGAGCAGGTTGGATCGGTGGCTGGAGAAGAACGGGCGCTAGCGGGATTATCGAACTTCAAGTTATACGTCTCGCGAATCTTCCGCCCCTTCAGGGCGAACCTTTTTTGGCTCACTACCTGGGGTTGAAACCCCAGGCTTAGCCCTTAAGCCCCTTCGGGACAAGGGCCCACGGTGTCGACTCCTATCGGCCCCGCAAGCGAGGCACCGCTCCACAGGGCGTGAGCCCTGCCGATCACTATTCGACGCTCCTTAGGCTTGCTCATGGCAGGCCTCTCACCTCTCACCAATCAGTCCTCACTTTTCACCCCCACCCGCTTGTGGTCGACCCCTAGCCGAACTAAATTTCTCTCTTACATGGCTGACTCGTTTGTTCATCTCCACCTGCACACTGAATACTCTCTTCTGGACGGCGCGATCCGGATCCCCGACCTGATGAAAAAAACGGTCGAGTATGGCATGCCGGCGGTTGCGATTTCCGACCATGGCAACATGTATGGGGTGATCGAGTTTTATCAGGCTGCGTTGAAGGCCGGGATTAAGCCGCTAGTCGGTTGCGAAGTTTACATGGCTCCGGGCAAGAGGACGGACAAAAGTGCCAGCTCCGCCAGAGATGCTTCGTTCCATTTCAATTTGTTAGCGAAGGATTTCACCGGGTACAGCAACTTGGTGAAACTGGTGTCGGAGGCCTATCTCACTGGGTTCCATTACAAGCCACGAATTGATAAGGAGTTACTGGCTGCACACAGCGAAGGGTTGATTGGTCTAAGCTCCTGTCTGAAAGGCGAAATCAGTGTCGCTATTCAAAATGGCGACCTAAAAAAGGCGGAAGAAACAGCCGGCATCTTTCGGGATATTTTTGGCCCAGGTAATTTCTTCCTGGAGATGCAAGACCATGGGTTGGAGCAACAACACTTGGTCAATAGTCACCTGAAGAAGATCGCAGCAAAGCTGAATCTGCCGTTGGTGGCAACCAACGATGCGCATTTCTTAGAACGATCTCATCATGAAGCTCACGACGTCATGATCTGTATCGGCACCAGCGCAATGGTCCACGACGAGCGCCGGATGCGATATCCGACCGAGGTCTATTTCACGGCGACCACCGAGATGGCGGCATTATTCGCCGATTGTCCGGAAGCCCTTAAAAACACACTTAAGATCGCGGAAATGTGCGATCTCAAGCTGGAGTTCGGCGTCTCGAAATATCCGGCTTATGAACCGCCCACCGGCAAAACCAGAGAAAATTATCTCCGGGAACTTTGTTACGAAGGTTTAGGCCGGCGATTCGGCGAGCGCGCCGAATCGGACAAAGAGCTGCGTAACCGATTAGACTACGAGCTTTCGGTCATCGAGAAGACCGGATTTACCAGCTACTTCTTGATCGTTTGGGATTTCATTCACTTTGCTAAGTCGCACGGCATTCCCGTCGGCCCTGGGCGCGGTTCGGCGGCGGGTTCGTTGATCGCCTATGTGCTGGCAATCACCGATCTCGATCCCCTTCGGTTCGGCCTGATCTTCGAGCGGTTTTTGAATCCGGAACGGGTCAGTCCACCGGATATCGACGTTGATTTTTGCCAGAACCGGCGCGGTGAAGTGATCGAGTACGTGCGCCAGAAGTACGGGGACCGGGCGGTCTCCCAAATCATCACGTTCGGCACATTAGGTGCGAAGAGCGTGGTTCGCGATGTAGGCCGTGTCCTCGGGCTCAGTTACGGCGATGCGGATCGCATCGCCAAAATGATCCCAAATGAGCTGGGTATCACGCTCTCGTCGGCTTACGAGAAAAACCCGGAGCTCAAGCAGGCCGTCGACACCGAGGAAGCGACCCAGCAATTGTGGGGACTAGCCACTCTTTTGGAAGGGTTAACCCGTAATACCGGGATCCATGCCGCGGGCGTTGTGATCGGTGATAAACCACTGGATGAATACATCCCTCTCTGCCGCGGAAGCGACGACGAGGTAGTGACCCAGTACGCCATGGGTCCCCTCACCGACCTGGGGATGCTGAAAATGGATTTCCTCGGGTTGAAAACCCTCACCGTCCTCGACGATGCCGCCATATTGATCCGGCAACACGAGCCACAATTCTCTCTTGAAAACATTCCGTTAGAGGACCGCGCCACGTTTGATCTCCTGAACCGAGGAGAAACCATTGGGGTCTTTCAGTTGGAATCGGGTGGCATGACCAACCTGTGTAAACAGTTCGATGTGAATGCCATCGACGATATCATTGCGTTGATCGCGCTTTATCGGCCGGGCCCGATGGAACTTATCCCTGACTATATCAAACGGAAGAAAGGGTTAACCAAGATCAAATACGAGCACCCGCTCTTGAAAGAGGTCTGTGCGGACACCTACGGGGTCATGATTTATCAGGAGCAGGTGCAACGAGCGGCCAACGTGCTCGCTGGTTACACGCTGGGTCAAGCCGACCTGCTCCGCCGCGCCATGGGCAAAAAGGATAAGGAGAAGATGGCCAAGGAGCGGGGAAATTTTATCGCCGGATGCAAACGGGTAAACGACATCGACGAAAAGAAAGCGAACGCAATCTTCGACCTATTGGAGAAGTTCGCCGGCTACGGATTTAATAAGAGCCACAGTGCTGCCTACGGCTTGATCAGCTACCAGACCGCTTATCTGAAGGCGAATTATCCGGTCGAGTTTATGGCCGGCTTACTTAGCAACGAAGTGAACAATACCGATAAGATTTCGGTGTTCGTTGCAGAATGCCAGCGGATGGGAATGACGATCTTGCCGCCCGACATCAATCGAAGCGGCCTCAAATTTGTCCCCGAAACGACGGAACGTGGGCAGGGGATTCGTTACGGGCTTTCCGCGATTAAGAATATTGGTGAAGCCTCAATGGCTTCGGCCATCAAGGAACGAGAGAACGCCGGGGCGTTTAAATCGTTGGATGACTATTGCGGGCGTCTCGATTCGCGGTCGGTTAATCGGAAAAGCCTGGAAAGCTTGATCAGGGCGGGCGCCTTTGATTTCACGGGACAGGATCGCGCGCATCTGTTCGCTCAGATCGATCAGGCACTGGCTGCCGGAGCCGCTTTACAGAAAGACCGTTTAACCGGTCAAGTGTCGCTCTTTGGCGATCTTGAGCTTGCCCCTGCTGCCGGGAAAAGGAATGGGCGGAGCACGGAATTCACCCCATGGAGCATTAGCGAAAAGCTCGCCTATGAAAAAGAACTGCTGGGGTTTTATGTGACGGGCCATCCCCTGGATGCTTACCGCGATCTACTCGAAGGTGGCAAATACACCGCCATTACGAACTTGGCGAACTTAGAGGACAGAGAACAGGTCAAAGTCGCCGGAACCATCGCAAGCTTGGAAAAGAAGTTCACTCGCAAAGATGGCAAGCCGTTCGCGGTGATGACGCTCGAGGATTTTACCGGGACCAGCGAAGTTTTGGTCTGGGCGGATGTATTCGCCAGGTTCGGGAAAGAGCTCGAAGCGGGCAAGATCGTTGCAGTTTCCGCGAAATTGGAACGGCGCGATGATACCGTGCGTCTGATCGCTTCTGAGATCGGTCCGGTGGCGAAAGGGAAGAAAGCCGGTGCTCTCACGATTGATATTGCTCTCGAGCGAACCAACGAAGATAAGCTGTTTGCTTTGAGAGAGTTAGTTATGAAGCATCCCGGGTCACAAGCTCTATTTCTGCGGTTTCGAGCTCCGGACGGCCAGGAATTGAAGGTGAAAACGAATACCGGGTATTCGGTCCGGGATGACGAGTCATTCCGCGAAGAGCTGGCACAGCTGCTCGGATGAGGGTTTCATTCACGGTTCTCGATTTGGGAGGCGTTCTGAGGTACTCGGCCGGCTGGTAGCCTCTCCAGAACGATACCAATGCGACTTATGGGACCCTTGACGCTCGCGCCCGCTAGCTGAGTGGTGTGAACTGTTCTTGCAAATGACGGGTTTCGCATTAGTGTCGACGTTCCCGTCGCCTGGACTATGACTCCTTTTAACCGCGAAGTGAAGATTTTCTCCGGCTCGGCTCATCCCGAGCTCGCCCAGAAGATCGCAAAATCTATGGGTGCCTCCCTGGGGGACGCTACCGTCAGCTCGTTTCCGGACGGTGAAAGCCGAGTCAAAATCAACGAGAATATTCGCGGCCGCGACGTCTTTATTGTCCAGCCTACCTGCCCCCCCACGAATCAAAATTTGATGGAGCTGCTCATCATGATTGACGCGGCTCGCCGGGCCAGCGCGTATCGTATTACCGCGGTTATTCCGTATTTCGGTTACGCTCGTCAGGACCGAAAGGATCAACCCCGGGTTCCGATCACGGCTAAACTGGTAGCCAACCTGCTGGTCGCTGCCGGCGCGCACCGGGTTCTGACGCTCGATCTGCACGCACAGCAGATCCAAGGCTTCTTCGATATCCCAGTCGACCATCTGTATGCAGCGCCGGTCCTTATCCGGTATATCCGGCAGAAGAAGCTAGATAACCTGGTAATCGTTTCCCCTGACGTAGGTGGCCTAAAGCTGGCCTCGGCTTACGCAGAAGCGTTGGGAGCGACCCTCGCCATTGTCGGCAAAAGACGCACTAGCCCGACCGAGACCGAAGCGCTTCACGTGATCGGGGATGTGGACGGCAAGAATGTTCTAATGGTAGACGACCTGACGGAAACAGCGGGAACGTTGACCAGCGCAGCAGCCCTCCTAAAGAAACAGGGCGCTCAAGAGATTTATGCCGGGGTTTCGCATGCGGTTTTTACCGATATCGCCCATGAGCGATTGCGGAAATCCACCATTTTGGAATTGATCACGACTGACAGCACACCTGTCCGATTACACCCGGAATGCCGGATCACGGTGTTATCGATCGCAGAGCTTTTAGGACAAGGTATCCAACGAATTTATTCTAATGAGTCGGTGAGTTCACTCTTCGACGTCCATGCGGAACAGTGAGGTTACATCTATGGCGCAACAAGCTAAATTGACGGTGCAGAAGCGGGCAGAAGTAGGCCGCAACGCAATAAAGAAGGTTCGTAAACAAGGATTGATTCCTGGCGTTATCTACGGAGTGGGACAAGAGCCGATCAATCTCGAGGTCAACGGTCGTCAGCTCTCCACGGTACTGGCGCATGCCTCCAGTGAGAACATCTTGCTCGAGCTGGAGATCGTCGACGGTGACGATAAGCGTAACTCGTTGGCAATGATTCAGGAGGTGCAACACCATCCGATACAGCGCCAGATCTTACACGTCGATTTCCACGCCGTTTCCGCTACGGAGAAAATCACCGCTGAAGTACCGATCGAAACGGTCGGTGAGCCGGTTGGCGTTAAAACCGGCGGCGGATTGCTGGAGCATATCTTGCGCGACCTGGAGGTCGAATGTTTACCTGGAGATTTGCCAGAACGAATCCAAGTAGATGTAAGCGGCCTGAATCTCAACCAGTCGATCCACGTAAAAGACCTTCAGCTCCCAGCCGGAGTCGAAGCAGTCACCGACGGTGATTTGACGGTGGTAGCGGTCAGCGAAGCCCGAGTTGAGGAAGAACCGACAGATACTCTAGCCGCACCAGTGGCGCCAGAAGTCATCTCGGCCAAGAAGCCCGAGGAAGGCGCCGCGCCAGCGGAGTCTTAATTTGTTTCCGCAATGGCGCATTTGCGGCTGCTAGCCGGTCTCGGTAATCCCGGGCCAGAGTACAACACGACGCGCCACAACGTTGGTTTCATGGTCCTTGATCGGCTAGCCCAACAGGAAGGGCTGGCCTTCGCAGCCGCATCCAAGTGGGATTGTCTCTGGGCGCGCTGGAATGAGATAATCCTGGTCAAGCCGATGACTTACATGAATCGCAGTGGCGATTCTGTAGCCAGCGTACTCCGGTATTTCCGAATCGAACCCACCGAACTGCTTGTGGTCGTTGATGATGTGGCTTTGCCGCTGGGCAGGTTGCGGCTACGTTCGTCAGGGAGCGACGGCGGTCATAATGGTCTCGGATCAATCATCGCTCATTTGGGAGTGGAAGTACCGCGCTTGCGCGTGGGTGTCGGCGCTGCGGCGGATAGCGCCGATTTAGTTAATCATGTTCTAGGCCCTTTCTCGAAAGCAGAATTGGCGGTAATAAGCCGGTCTATAGAAAGAGCAACAGAAGCGATCCACAAGGTAGTGGACGCTGGACTGGAAACAGCGATGAATATATTCAATCGTGCAGAATAATATTGCCTACATTATGAAAAACCGTTATGAGTGTTTAATGGCCTTGGATACCAGGGGCCAGGAAGATAGTGTGAAAGAGATTGTTGAGCGTCTCGAGACCGAGTTTACCAAAGAAGGGGCCACCATCGAGCAGGTCCAAAAGATGGATAAACGGCAACTCGCGTATGCGCCACGTAACGTGGAGTCTGCCTACTATGTTAATTTCGTTTTTGAAGCTGATCCTGGCCTGATCGCGAAACTCCGGGGCAAATTCAAGCTCGATCCCTTGGTCTTTTTGCAGCACTATCAGCAATTGCCGGTGAACAACTCGAAACCGGCACGCAAAGAATAGGATTACTCAATAGGATTACTCTTATGGCGAACCTCAACCGCGTTCTATTAATCGGTAATCTGACCCGGGACCCAGAGATCCGGTATACACCGAAAGGGACAGCGGTTGCCGAGATCGGCATAGCGGTAAACCGGATATTCAGCGGGGAAGACGGCGAAAAACGAGAAGAGGTTACTTTCGTCGATGTCACGCTCTGGAGCCGCCTAGCTGAGATCGCCGAACAATATTTGAAAAAAGGGCGTTCAGTGTTCATCGAGGGACGTCTGCAACTCGATTCTTGGGATGATAAGCAGACCGGTCAGAAACGGTCACGATTGCGAGTGGTAGGCGAAAACCTGCAGATGCTTGGGGCTCGAGGTGAAGGTGAATCCGGCGGGACAGGCGGTGCGCCAGCGGCTCGCCGTTCAGGTCCTGCGCCAGCGCCAAGGCCGAATCCTCCGCGCGACCCGGACCTCGACACCGAGCCGGACGATATCCCTTTTTGAGCCTGCATCGGCCAGAAATGCGTGAGGCATTTTTGAGCGATGCCGGCTTGGGCGGCAAGAGGTTCGGCTACACCGCACTCCCCTTTCCTGCAGCTGGTCAGGCGGCCCCATTGATCGTGTAGACATTTGGGTCGTGACGCTGCATAAAGCGATCAGGTTGGGACAACTCCGCGAAACCAAACCTGCGGTAAAGCTCGTGCGCGTCCGCAGTGGCAAGCATCCAGCGACGTAAACCTTGCAGATCCGGATGGGCTAGTACCGCTTCCATCAAGCGTTTCGACAGTCCTTGGCCGCGGTGTTCTGGGAGGATAAAAACGTCCGCCAGGTAAGCAAAGGTGGCGCGGTCCGTTGACACCCTGGCAAAGCCGACTTGACGCCAATCTGAATCCGGATTGGCATTTCCTAAGGCGTATACACCGAAACAGAGCGAATTCGCAATTGAACGCGCTACGACCTCTCGCGGGATGCCGCGCGCCCAATAGCTGTCCTCCGAAAGAAATTTGTGTATGAGGTCGAGGTCAAGTTTAGTGGCGTCCTCACTGATCAGGTATTCCATGTTCGGCATCGGGGCTCACGGCATCCGTAAAATAAGCCTTTATGTAAGGCGACAGGATCGTCGGTTACAAGTGTCAGACCGCTGTTTTAGCGACCAGCACAGAAGCCGCTTCGCGGTCTTTAAATCACCGCGGTAATGAGTGCCTCCGTAACCTCGGCTAGTTCACGCCTGACTTCTGAGTCGTATGCTTGAGCATTCGCTTTCGCTTCTCGTAGTCCATCAAAGTATTTGCCGGTGACACCATCTAAGGCGGGGTCCACGACGAGCCGAATCGTTGCCTCCAGTCCCTCTTCCACGGTGCTCATTACACTCCAGCCGGCTTCTAAAACCAGCTTCGTAGGCATCAGGGATGCCGGGTGAAGAGTATTAACGGTCACACCGGTATTCGCCAATTGGGCAGCAAGATCAAATGTCCACGCCACCAACGCCAACTTGCTCTGCCGATAGGCGGTGACTCCCGAGTAACCGCGTTCCGACATAATATCGTCGAAGTTCAAGGGCGCTTGCCCCACGGAAGCAACGTTCACAATCCGCGCGGGTGCAGAAGCTTTGAGCTTAGGAAGCAGTCCTTGAGCTAAGAGATGCGAGGCCAAATAATTGACTGCAAAACGGAGTTCATAGCCATCCTCACTCACCTCTCTTTTGGAAGAGTCTTTGCCAAAGCCGACGGCAGCATTGTTGACGAGCACATCAAGACGTTGTTGTTCGGCAGCTACCCGTCGACCGAGCTCAGCGGTCTGTTTTAGCGAGGCAAGATCCGCACAATAGAACTGCAACTTTCCGTTCCCGGTTTCCTGGCTGATTTCATCGAGGATCGCCCTTCCGCGTTGGTTATCTCGTCCGTGAAGGAGCACCGTCGCTCCTCTTTCCGCCAAAGCCTGGGCCAGAGCTAATCCCAATCCACTGGTAGCGCCTGTAATAAGAATCGTCTGTTCCGCCAATGGTCTCATGAAGCGAAGATACAACGCAGGGGCGAGGGCACCAAACCGCGCTGAGACAGCTTGTAAGGGGATTGCTAAAATATGGCAACTTATGGCGGCAAGACCCGTTCTCGTCGATAGCAGCTATTATATTGACCGGCTCCGGCAACGGAAACCTCTCATGCGATGTCTTTCATCCGGCGGCTGCAGGAGCGATCGCCCATTTTGATCGCAACGAAGACCCTAGTATTCGTGGGATAGGACGCTAAGGTACGCTTGGCCGTTTCCACGGGATAGCACAAGCGGCGGTGATCAACGGGCCATTCCAAGTCTTGATCACCGGAAGTTCGTTCTCGTACCCCAAGATTGAAAGAGTGCTAGTGCCGAGCAGAAAACGACTGCCATGATCTGGAGAAAGACCAATCCAGCGGGATACCAATACCCTAAGAAAGTGGCCGTGGGAGAAAATCGCCGCATTACCTGCAATCGACCGAAGCGTGACCACAACCCGGTCGGCCCGCTGAGATATCTGGTCGATCGTTTCTCCGTTAGGACAAGGGTGTGTCCAAATGCTCCAACCGGGCACCCGATCTCGAATTTGTTGTGTGGTCAGGCCTTCGTAATCGCCGTAGTCCCATTCCAGCAGTTCTTTATCCGGTTCCACCCTCGAGGTAAGCCCAGCGAGCTTTGCCGTTTCCAGCGCGCGTTGGAGCGGACTGCTAAGGATACGCGTAAATTTGACCTCATCGAAAATCGGTAAAAGGAATCCAGCCTGCTCGCGTCCGGTGTCTGTCAGAGGAATATCCGTACGCCCAGTATGGCGGCCATTCTTTGCCCACTCGGTCTCGCCGTGCCGAATCAGATAGATGGTCGAGTTCACGGCTAGCGGTTTGCGGTCGAGACGATCCAGGGGCTGCTACGAATGGGACCCACAGGACTCATGGACTTATACGTAGCAGCGGTGAGCTGCTGAATACCAACTGTAAAATTGCTAACCGTGAACACCCTGAGGTTCCACCTCATGTCTGGGGCGAATTTTTGCATAGAGCTTGGCAGTCCAGTCCTGGATCTCTTCGAGATACAGGTACAACGCTGGGGTAACATAGAGGGTGATTAGTTGCGAGACGATCAGGCCGCCAACCAAAATGAGGCCAAGCGGCCGCCGACTTTCAGCATCGGCGCCGAAGCCGACCGCGATTGGAATGGCCCCCATTAGGGCAGCCAGAGTGGTCATAATGATGGGACGAAATCGCTCGACGCTGGCCTCATGAACCGCCTCGACTGCGGTTTTACCAGCTCTGCGTTGCTCAACCGCAAAGTCGACCATCATGATACCATTCTTTTTCACAATACCGATCAACATGAACATGCCGATATAGGAATACAGCGAGAGGTCGGAGTGAAAGACAAGCAATGTGAAGAGACCACCGACTGCGGCCACCGGCAAAGAGGACAACACGGTAATCGGATGAAACCAGCTCTCATAAAGGATTCCCAGGATGACATACATGATAAACACGGCCACAAACAATAAGACCCCTAGCTGGGAAAAGGTCTCGCTGAAGGTCTGCGCCTCGCCTTGAAGCTGGCCGCGAATCGTTGGGGGCAGCACTTCCACGGCGGTCTTTTGGATAAACGCAGTAGCGTCGCCCGTCGCTGCGCCCGGCTTTAAATTGAAATACAAGGTCACCGAAGGGAACTGATTGATATGGTTCACGGCCAACCGACCGACTGACGCTTGCGGGCTGGTTACGGTCTGATTTGGAATGATCCCGCCGGTGCCGGAGGGCTTGAAATAAAGACGATTGATGTCACTGGGATCGCTCCGCTGGGTGTCCTCGGCCTCAACGATAACTTTGTACTGATCGACCGGCGTCTTGATGAGATAGGTATAG
>Ga0213876_10001498_pt1 | contig 14481 bp, 10 predicted proteins | sample BarmaccomBMRX_R9_FD_160113 | JGI IMG/M metagenome (GOLD analysis project Ga0213876, IMG submission 160113) | Root-associated microbial communities from Barbacenia macrantha in rupestrian grasslands, the National Park of Serra do Cipo, Brazil - RX_R9 | ecosystem: Host-associated > Plants > Roots...
TTGGCGGCGGCTCGCTGCCAGGGCAAACGCAATCCAGTTGGGCCGTTGCCCTGGAGGCCAACTCAGCCAAGGCACTCGCGGCAAGCCTCCGCCAAGCAGACCCACCGGTGATTGCGCGCATCGAAGACGACCGTGTCCTCCTGGACCTGAGGGCAATCCTCCCCGAGCAAGATGGCCCACTCGAACGTGCGGTGGGCGGGAGCACGTACGCGGGGGGTCGCCGCGGGAAGGAGCGACCGCGCGAAGCGCGACGAGCGACTGGCGGCGGGGGGCGCAGCGCCCCCGACCCGGAGCACTTGTAGTGAGAGTCATTGGGACCGCGGGCCATGTCGATCACGGCAAGTCCACCCTGATTCGCGCGCTCACGGGCATCGATCCTGACCGCCTCCAGGAAGAAAAGGAGCGCGGCATGACCATCGATCTCGGCTTTGCCTGGCTCCAATTGCCGAATGGCCAGGAGGTCTCGATCGTGGACGTCCCCGGCCACGAGCGCTTCATCCATAACATGCTGGCCGGCGTCGGCGGCATCGATATCGCGCTGCTGGTGATCGCCGCCGACGAGGGCGTCATGCCGCAGACGCGTGAGCATGTGGCAATTCTCGATCTACTCGGCATCTCCAACGGCGTTGTCGCCCTTACCAAACGCGACCTGGTGGACGACGAATGGCTGGACCTCGTCCAGGCCGATGTGGAGGAGTTCCTCAGCAGCACATGCCTCGGCGGCGCATCGATCATCCCGTGTTCCTCCACGACGCGCCTGGGTCTTGACGCACTAACCGCCGAGATCCAGCGCCTCTTCGAGAAGGAGCGCTCACGCCCGAACAGTGGGCGCCCGCGCCTGCCGGTAGACCGCGTGTTCACCGTCGCGGGGTTCGGTACGGTGGTGACCGGCACGCTGATCGATGGCGAGCTTCACCTGGGCATGGAGGTGGAGCTGCAACCAGGTGGACTGCGCTCGCGCGTTCGTGGCCTGCAGAGCCATCGCAAGAAGCTCGAAATGATCCCGGCCGGGACGCGGACGGCAGTCAATCTCAGCGGTGTCGCCGTCGAAGACCTGCGCCGCGGCCAGGTGCTCGCGGCGCCAGGGAGTTTGCGGCCCACCCGCGCGGTCGATGCCCGCCTGCGCCTCATCCGCGACGCACACGCGATCAAGCACAACACCGAAGTCAGCTTCCACACTGGCGCGGCTGAGACGCTAGCCAAGCTGTCACTGCTGGATCGCGACGAGCTCCAACCTGGCGACGAGGCCTGGGTCCAGGTGCGACTGCAGGACGACGTGGCGCTGGCGCGCGGCGACCTGTTCGTGCTGCGGTTGCCCTCTCCGAGCATGACCATCGGCGGCGGCACCATTGTCGAAGCGCATGCGCGGCGGCACCGTCGACGCCAGGCGAACGTGCTCCAGCAGCTCGAGGTCCTGGCGCAGGGTTCGCCTGAGGAGATCGTCCTGGAACGTTTGCGGGCACACGAACCGTCTGACGTCGACGCGCTCGCGGCCCGCTCGGGGATGCCTGCCACTGAGGTTCGTGCTGCGATCACCCGATTGCTGGAAGCACATGAGGTCCTGCTGCTCGACGCTTCGAATGGGTCGGCGCGTGTGGATGGTCGCTCGTTCGTGGCGACAACCTCAGGTTGGCAGCAGCTCAGCGGGCTGGTCAACGACGCGCTCGGCGCGTTTCACCGGAGGTACCCGCTCCGCCGAGGGCTGTCCAAAGAGGAGCTGCGCACACGACTCGGCGCCGAGCCACGGCTGTTCGTGCGCGAGCTGGAGCGACTCAAGGCCGACGGTGTCGCCACGGAGGACGGCCCGTACGTGCGCCTGGTTTCGCACACGGTCAACTTTTCGGACGTCGAAGAACGCCAGGTCGCGGGACTGCTCGACGTCCTGCGCGAGGCGGGGGTGTCGCCGCCCGACCGAGCGGACCTCGAAGCGGAGTTGCGCATCTCCTCCGAGCTGGTGGATGCGCTGATCGCGCAGGGACGCGTCGTCGAAGTCGCAGCAGGCCTGGTCTATGACCGCGAAACGCTCGACGGCATCGTGACGCGCATTCGGGCTGATATTGCGGCCAATGGCCCAAGGACGGTGGCGCAGATTCGCGACTTGCTTGACGCGTCGCGCAAGTACACCCTGGCGCTGGTCAGCTATACCGACGAGCACAAGATCACCCGCCGGGTCGGCGACGAGCGCGTCCTGTACTAAGGTAGATGCCATGTTCGGCGCCATTCGCCCCCGCGTCTTGCGTGGACTCGCGGGCCTGAGTCTCGTTCTCGGAGCATGTACGGCACCAGGGCCGTCAGGTGCGCCGGCCTCTCAGGCCACCCCAGCGCCGCCGCCGACGTCCGCGCCGGCCGGCGGCGCTACATCGACAGCCGCGCCAGCCGCCGCGGCGACGAGCGCGCCCGCGCCGGCTGCGTCTGGCCAGACCCTGACCATTGCCTCACTGGCCAACCTGAGTAAGACGCTGCACCCGTACCCCGATGCGGCCTCCTACACACAATCCTGGACCGACATCGCGATCTTGCTCTGGGGTGGCCATGGCGCCGGCGGGCTGCTCGCATTCGACTGGGACAACCTCGAGTACAAGCCCGCGATGGCGACCGACATGCCGAAGGTCTCGGCCGACGGCAAGACGTACACGTTCACCCTGCGGAATGACTTGAAGTGGTCGGATGGCTCGCCGATTACCGTGGACGATTTCCAGTTCGCCTGGGACAACGCCAGCAAGCCCGAGAACAACTTCGTTGGCCTCGACGACCTCACCGAGATCGCATCGTTCAAGACCGCGGCCGATACGCGCACGATCGAGGTCACGCTCAACGAACAGAAGGCACGCGACGTGGCGCTCGGCATCGCCTCAACGGTCAGTCCGATTCCGAAGAAGGTCTGGGACGGCAAGGCATGGAATGACACCAGCGCGAACCCCGAGATTCTGAACCCAAGCGTGGTGCTCGGCCCGTACAAGGTCCAGGACTTCAAGATCGCCGAGGGCGCCACGTTCACGCCGGTCAGCACGTATCCAGGCGGCCAGCCGAAGATTCCGCAACTCGAGATCCTGCCTGGCCAGCAGCCAACAGTCGCTTATGAAGAACTGAAGAGCGGACGCGCTAACTACGCGCCGAACATTCCGCCCGCGCAGTATGCGGAAGCCAAAGCCAACCCCGACCTGAACATGGTCGAGTGGACCGCGGCGAACGCCAGCTACCGCGCTCTCGAGTTCAACACCGCCAGGCCCTTCCTCAGCGACAAGCGAGTGCGCGAGGCGCTTGCGCGAGCTGTCAGCCGACAGGACGTTCTCGACGTCGCCGAAGGTGGGCTGGCCACGCCCCAGGACAGCTTCATTCAGCCAACCAACACCAAGTGGGTCAACCCCAACGTCGAGCCATACGACCTGGACATGAATCGCGCAAAGCAGTTGCTGGCGGATGCCGGGTACACGCTTTCAGGGTCTTCGCTCATGGGCAAAGATGGACAGCCCGTCAAACTGCAGGTGCTCTACCCCACCTCGAGCGCTCCGCGCGCCAAGATCGCCACGTACTTGCAGCAGCAGTACAAGCAGCTCGGCATCGAGATTGAGGTCAAGGGCCTGGACTTCAACGCGTACACCGACCAGGTTTCGCACCAACGCGACTTCGATATCTCGCTGGCGACGTACGGCGGCGGCTCGCTCGACCCGGAGCTCGGGCCGCGGGCCCAGCTCATTACTGGCGGCCAGCAGAATGTGACCGGGTACTCCAACCCCCAGGTGGATCAGCTGTTCAAGCAGGGATCAACCGAGCTCGACGACGCCAAGCGCAAACAGATCTATGACCAGGTGCAACAGCTGGTCAATGCGGACCTGCCGTCACATTATCTCTATGCGCTGAAGGCCTTTAGCCCGGTCTCGAAGAAGATCCAGGGTGTGGTGGCGCACAAAGGCGATCGCCTCGACTATGACGACGCGCTGCTGTCATGGAGCGTGGCCCAGTAGCCCGCTGCACGCAGCCCTCCAGTGGGTGGACGTCCGTGGGTTGGCACGTCCGTGGGTTGGCACGTCCGTGGGTTGGCACGGTCGTGGGTTTGCACCCGTGGTGATGAACGTCCGTGTGGTGGGGCGTCCGTGGGGATGACCTCCGGGTATCGGCACCTCCATGGGGATGGACCTCTGCGGTGCGGGCGCCCTTGGGGAGGACCTTCGTGGAGACACCAACACTGGGTGCGCAGCCCTGGCGCGTGGTGACGTGAGGCGCGCGGCCGCGTGAGGCGCTTTTTGGTCCGCCGGCTGTTGCAGTCGGTGCTGTTGCTGTTGGTGGTCATCACCGCCATCTTCTTTTTGATCCACCTGACCCCGGGCGGCCCCGAGGCCGCGCTGGCAAATAACCCGCGCACCAGCGCTGAAGACATCGCCCGCGTCAAGCAGCAGTTCGGCCTCACCGACCCATTGCCAATCCAGTACCTGCACTGGCTTGGCAACGCGGCGCACCTGGACTTCGGTCGGTCGTACTTCTATTCGCGTCCGGCCACAGACGTCGTGGCCGAGCGCCTGTGGCCGTCGATCCAGCTCGGCATCATGAGCTACTTAGTTGCGCTCCTCGGCGTGCCTCTCGGCGTGCTCGCCGCCACCCACCGCGGAAAACTCGCCGACAACCTGACAAGGCTCGTGACCACGCTCGGTCACGCCCTGCCGACCTGGTGGTTCGGACTCACGCTGATCGTGGTGCTGAACAGCGTGCTGGGCTGGTTCCCGAACGGCCAGGGCCGCGGCGGACCGTGGCAGTGGTTCAGCTACATCATCTTTCCAGCCCTGGTGCTGGGATTGGCCGCGCTGGTGACGTTCACGCGCTTCGTGCGCTCGGAAGTGCTAGAGGTGCTCAATCAGGATTACGTCCGAACGGCGGATGCGAAGGGCCTGCCGCGAACGTTGGTCACCAGCCGGCATGTGCTCCGCAACGCCCTGCTACCCGTCGTGACGCAGCTCGGGTACGTCCTGCCGGCGGTCGTCTCGGGCGCCCTGATCACCGAGTACGTGTTCTCCTGGCCAGGCGTTGGACGCCTGTTTTACGAGGCAGCCGTAGCCAGGGATTACCCGATCCTCCTGGCCATCCTGACCATGACGACCGCGGCGACGATTGTCGGCACGCTGGTGGCAGACCTCAGCTACGGCATCGTGGATCCGCGCGTGCGCTACAGCTAGGCCTGATTGATGGCTGTCGCAGCGCCGGCGGCAACGCCACTACCGATCGAGCAACCCACTTCACGTCGGGCCTCGACGGCCCGCGGCTTCTGGAGCTCCGCCTGGTGGCGCTTTCGACATGACCGTGTCAGCCTCATCGCCCTTGCCGTGTTACTAGCGATCGTCGTGCTGAGCGCGGCTGCTCCGCTCATCTCGGGATTGATCCTGCATACCGACCCAGCGCAGTTCATGCGCACGCCTGCCGGACGCATCGCCACGCTGCAGCCGCCCGGCCCGAACTATCCCCTCGGCACCGACGATGTCGGTCGCGACGTGCTCACGCGGCTGCTGTACGCCGGCCAGGTTTCACTCTCGGTCGGGTTCCTGGTGGCCCTCGTCTCGCTGGGGCTGGGCGCCCCAATGGGCCTGCTCGCGGCGTATTTCGGCGGATCGGTCGACGACGTCATCAACGCCGTCGTGCAATTCATGCTGAACATCCCTGCGCTGTTCGTGCTCATCGTGCTCTCGATTTTCCTGACGCCGAACGTCATTGAGCTCGCGTTGATCTTCGGCCTGTTCTTCTGGCCTGGCACGGCCCGCCAGGTGCGCGCGGTGGTGCTTTCAGCGCGCAATCGAGACTATGTGGATGCGGCGCGGGTGCTCGGCGCTGGCGATGGGCGCATCATGGCGCGGCATATCCTGCCGAACGTCGCATCCGTCGCCATCGTGGTGGCTGGCCTGGATATGGCCGCGGCGATTCTGGCCGAATCGAGTCTGAGCTTTCTGGGGTTCGGCGTGCCGGTGCCGCTCTCCAGCTGGGGCAACATGCTGAGCCTGTCACAAGAGATGTTTCGCTCAGCGCCGTGGCTGGTGTACCCGCCCGGCGTCATGATCTTCGTAACCGTGCTCTGCGTATTCCTGGTCTCCGACGGCCTGCGCGACGCGCTCGACCCGCGACTGTCGCGTTAGGCGCCACCCGTTCTGCGTCCCTTTGTGAGCAGCGGATAGTTTCACTCTTGAGAAGGAACTCCGCGTCTCTGCGTAGAGCATCAGAAGACCTGGCGTCCAGGGCTCCACAGCGGACCCGGCGTGGCCCTATACTGGCAGAGCGATGGGTGGAACACCTGTTCGTATCTTGCTGGCCAGACACGGAGAGACCGTTTTCAACGTCGAAGGCCGCTGGCAGGGGCAGTCCGACTCGCCTCTCACCGAGCGCGGCAAAGCGCAGGCGCGTGAGCTGGCGCGCGCGCTGTCCGATGAGCCGATCGTAGCGGTCTACAGCAGCGACCTGGGCCGCGCCGCGGACACCGCGGCCGAAGTCGCCCATGTGCACAGCCTGCCGGTCATCGCCGATGTCCGCGTCCGCGAGATCGACGTTGGCAAGTGGACGGGGTTGGGCCGGCCTGAGATCGCGGCGCAATGGCCGGACGGACTGGCGGCATGGGCCTCAACGCCGAGTCGGTATCGCATGCCTGGCGGTGAAGACCTCGCCGAGGCGCAAGCCCGGGCGCTGGCGTTCTTCGCCGAGCGCATGCCCGACCACCTGGGCCAGACCGTCGTCCTGATCACACATGGCGCGATCGGCCAGGCGATCCTGGTCGAGGCCATGGGCCTCACCGTCGAGCATCTGTGGCTCAAACAGCGCATGGACAATACTCAGATCTCGCGGCTGGAGTGGTCCACCGAACGCGGCCTCGAGCTGATCGAGCTTTCTGACGTGCGCCACCTGGAGGAGGTCGGCTCGCTGCGCGGCTGGCGCACGACGGATCGCGAACAGCGCGCCTGACCCACTCGTCTATGCCCCTGGATTTGTTGGACCTCAGCACGCAGGTGCGGCAGATGGGCGAGCAGCTGGCCCGCCGCCGCGCGGACGAACAGCATCGGCTGGAACTGCTGGATGCGATGCTGGCCGACTATCGGGATCGCTGGGAGGAACTGGCCGATCTCGCCGAGACGGTCACCGAACGGGTGGCGGTGCCGACCGGGCCGCTCGACGAGCGGGTGCCGCCGGACGTGCGGCCGCCACGCTATACGGCCCTTGCGACCGACGGGGCGGAGATCGACCCCGACCGCCACGGTGGCAGCGGCGAGTTCTACCTGATCAACGTTGGCCGCGTACGCATCCCGTACGGGCAGCCAGAACGCGACGTGGAGCTGCGCAGCGTTTCCTCGCTGGGGTATACGGACGAGGACCTGTTCATCGTGGACCCGCGCGATCCGCGCCGGCAGGTGCCGATGCGCGACCGGCACCTCGACGCGCTGCGTACCGTCGAAGAGCTGCGCGCCCTGGCGGACCTGGCCGAATCCGAAGTCGGCGCTCGCAATATTCGCGCCGAAGACGCCTCTTCTGGCCAGGAAGTTTCGGTTCGCAAGGCGACAGCCGCGCAGTCGGCTCCGGCCATTGCACTCGTGGATGGCACCCTGTTGTTCTCGGTGCTGGAGGAGCGACCACGCGACTTTCTGCGAACGCGGTTCTATACGGACTTCGTCCACCAGCTCGAGCGCTTGCGCAGAGCGCACGTCCCGGTTGCGGCGTATGCGAGTCGATCACGCGGGATCGATCTCATCCATCTGTTTCGGGCGGTCTGCGGCAGCACGCCACTGGTCTGCGAGGTCTGCAGCGGGGCGCACGCGTGTGCAATGCGCGGCCTCAACGACGCGCAGCTGCTCGGCCGCTGGCTGGACCGCTGGGATCGTACCGGACTCTTCCGAGTCCGCTCCAACGTCCACGACCCGTATTACGGCGGCCACCGCGTGTACTTCTTTTTGGTCAACACCGGCGATGAGATTGCTCGCGTCGAAATTCCCGAGTGGGTGGCAAGAGACCAGGCGTCAGTCGCCCTCGTCCACGCCATCCTGGTTGACCAGTGCGCCAAAGGTTTCGGCTACCCGGCCGTACTTGCCCGCGCCGACGACCGCGCAGTCATTTCCCTCGGCGATCGCGACGTCCTCGACACGCTCGTACAGCAGGAGCTGGCCCGCCAGGGCGTCGTTGCGAGACCGTCCGCCAAGCTCTCGCGCAAGCAGGTGCGCACCGTATGAGCCACAACGGCATTGCACACGTGGAGCCGGGGCTCACCGGCGAGGTGGTGGAGGCTTCCACCTCGGAGTTTCTCGCGCAAGCGCTCGAGCTTGACGCCGCGCCGCCGTTCGGCGCGTTCGTGGAAGTCGCCGCCGACGACGCGCTCACCGTGTACGGCGTCGTCGCCCACGTGCAGACCGCGGGGATCGACCCCGGCTCACGCGCGATCATGCGGGGTCACGGCGACGTCCGCGACGAGCGTATCTACCAGGAGAATCCCGACCTACCGCTGGTGCTCCGCACGACATTCCGCGCACTGGTCGTGGGTTTCACTGAAGGTCAAGAGATACATCAGTTCCTCCCACCGCGCCCCGCCCGCCTCCACTATTCCGTCTTTACGTGTCCACCTCTCACGGTTCGCAGGTTCACACGTGAGGGGCTGGAGTTCTTTCAGGCGCTTCTTACGGCCTCGGAGGTGCCGAATGACGAATTGCTGGCAGCCAACTTGCGCTACATCGCGGCCGAAACGGGTGAGGGACAGGCGTTTCTGGAGCGCGCGGGGCGCGAGCTCGCGCAGCTGCTACGCGCGGACTACGCGCGGCTGACGGCGATATTGCGGCGATGCCTCGCACCTGGTGAGACGGTATGACCGGTCGGTTGGGCCTGCTGGTCGCGGGTTCAGTGGCCGAGGGACTGTCCGCGCGACTGGATCCGGCGGTTCCGATCGAAGACGTACGCCTCGGCAAATTCGTCAAAATCGTTGGCCAGAAATACGAATACTTCTGCCTGGTCACAGATGTCCAGTTGGACTCCGCAAACAACGACGTGCTGCGCGATCCACCCGGCGATCCGAACAAGATCGACGCGTTCCTGCGCCAGGTTCTGAGCGGCACCACCACATATGCGCTGGTGAAGCTCAAGCCTGAGCTGATGCTCGCCAATCTCGCGGCTGATATGCAGTTCGAGGACGCCGATATGGTTCCGCGTCCAGCGCGCACGATTCCACCGCATTTTTCGAATGTCTCAGATGCCACCCTGGCGGATTTCGAGCGTGTATTCGGACGTGATGACGGCAAGAACCACTTTCAGATTGGTCAGCCCATTGACATGGACGTCCCAGTCTGTGTGGACCTGCGTCGGTTCGTCGAACGGTCCAACGGGATATTCGGGAAATCTGGAACGGGCAAGAGTTTTCTGACGCGCCTCATCTTGTGCGGTGTGATCAAGGCGAGCGCGGCAGTCAACCTGATCTTCGACATGCACTCCGAGTACGGCTGGAGCGCGAAAAACGAAGAGGGCACCGAGGTCAAAGGCCTTTCACAGCTATTCGGTGGACGTGTCGCCGTCTACACGCTCGACATGGAGTCATCCCGTGGTCGAGGTGTCAAACCGGCGGGTGAAATCAAGATCGCGTTGCGCGAGATCTCCGTCGCCGATATTGCGCTGCTGCAAGACGAATTGCGATTGCACCGGACCGCGGTCGAATCCGCCGCGTTGTGCGAGGACAAGCTCGGCGACGATTGGGTTGCGCGCTTGCTCGACATGAACGGCGAGGAGTTGACGGACTTTGCCAACCTGGAGGGAGGCAACCACGCGTCGCTGAGCGCGTTGCGCAGCAAGCTTCGGCTGATCGACCGCTTGCCCTTCGTGGAACGCTCGCTGGAGCGGTCCACACTGGACCAGGTCATCGCCCAACTGGAGCGAGGTCAGCACGTGGTGCTGGAGTTCGGTCGCCAGCGTAACCTGCTCGCCTACATTCTGGCGACCAATGTCATCACTCGCCGCCTGCACGAGCTGTGGGTGAAAAAGACGGAACGCTACTGGAATACCAAAGACGAAGCCGACCGCCCGCGGCCGCTGATGATCACCATCGAAGAGGCGCACAAGTTTCTCAACTCTGAGGCCGCACGGCAGACAACCTTCGGCACCATCGCGCGCGAGCTACGCAAGTTCTACGTTACGCTCCTGGTGGTGGACCAACGTCCTTCGGGGATTGACGCGGAGGTGCTTTCGCAAATTGGTACGCGGATCACCTGCCAGTTGAACGACGAGCGGGACATTGACGCAATCTTCACCGGGGTGAGCGGGGGATCGCACTTGCGGACCGTCCTGGCCACATTGGACTCACGTGAGCAGGCGCTGGTGCTCGGACACGCCGTACCGATGCCGATGATGGTGCGCACGCGCAAGTACGACCCGCTGTTCTACGCCGCAATCGGTGGCGACAGCGCCGAGGTAGTCCTTGCCAGGTCCCGCAGATACGAAGAGATTTTCGGCGATGAGTAGTCGCAGCAACTTCCCACAACGAGGTCCTGGACCCTTCCTACTGGGTTTGAGCAGTACGGGCCGAAGAACCACGAAGCTCGTGGTGGAGGCCTGATGGCTCAGTTACTGCGAATTGCGCACATTGCGGATACGCACATCGGGATGGAAAACTACGGCCGTCTCAACCCCGAGACCGGCCTGAACCAGCGCCTGCACGATTTTCTCAACTCACTCGATCAAGCGGTCGATGGCGCCATCGAGCAGCAGGTGGACCTGGTGGTGTTCGCCGGCGACATCTACAAGACGCGTGATCCAACACCAACCCACCAGCGCGAGTTCGCACGCCGCATCCAGCGGCTGACTTCACACGGCATCCAGGCGATCCTGGTAGCCGGCAACCACGACGTGCCGATGTCAGCGGGCCGCGCAACGAGCGTGGACATCTTCCGTGCGCTCGAAGTCCCGGGCGTGACCGTTGCCAGAACCATCGGCACCCACCGTCTGGAAACGCGGAGTGGTCCAGTCCAGGTAATCGCGTTCCCGTGGGCGGTGCGCAGCCTGGTGCTTGCGCAGCCGGAGTACAAGAACTGCACCATCGCCGAGCTGAATGAGGCGATGATCGAGCTCACGCGTGCGCGGCTGAGGTCCGAGGCCGAAGCGCTCGATCCGCGCGTACCCGCGATTGTGGTCGGCCATGTCCACGTATTCGGTGCGCGCGTGGGCGCCGAAAGACTGCTGACGATGGGCAGCGATCCCATGTACGACCTTCAAACCTTCGACCTGCCAGGCATCGATTACGTCGCGCTGGGGCATATCCACAAGCACCAGGTGGTGCACTATGCCGCACCACAAATGGTGTACGCCGGCAGCATCGATCGGGTGGACTTCGGCGAGCAGGACGAGCCGAAGGGCTGGGTCTACGTGGAGATTCCCGAAAAAGGTCGGGCCGAGTTCGACTTTCGAACAGTTCGGGCTCGCCCGTTCCTCACGATCGATGCGCGAGTGGAGTCGGAAAACGCGACCGAGGATGTTGTGCGTGCCATTGTGCGTCACGCGAACGCACTCAACGACGCCGTCGTGCGCCTGCGTCTTGACATCCCGCCAGAGAGATTCAGCGAGCTGCGCGAGGACGACATCCGGGCGCAGTTGAAGTCCGCCTATTATGTGGCGCCGATTGAGCGCACCAACCGCCAGAATCCACGCAACCGGTGGGGCAGCGCCGGCGCGGAAATCCAGCGCGCTGGCCCACTCGAAGCGCTCGCACTGTACCTCGAGTACCAGAAGGTGGAGTCTGCACGGCGCGAGGTCTTGCTGCGGTACGCGCGTGCGCTGATGACTGAAGATGAGCCTGGTGACATTGTGCGGCGGTCACATCTTCCGTTGAAGCCGGAGGACTCCGTCACAACCGGTGCCGACGTCTCGTATCCCGCGGCGCGTCAATGATCCCGATCGCGCTGAACATCCGCAACTTCATGTCGTACACGGAGGCGCACGAGCCGTTGCGCTTCGATGGCATTCACGTCGCCGTGCTGACCGGCGACAACGGCCACGGCAAGTCCGCCCTGCTGGATGCCATCACGTGGGCGCTGTGGGGGCGCGCGCGCGGTCGCTCCGTCGACGAGCTGATCCACTCCGGCGCCGCCGAGATGGAAGTGGAGTTCGAATTCGCGCTCGACGAACAGCACTATCGGGTTATCCGCAAACGCCAGCGTCGCGGCCGCGGCGGCGTCTCAGACCTCCAGTTCGCGGTGCTGGCCGGAGAAGGCTTCCGCCCGCTGACGGAGCGATCCGTCAGCGAAACGGAGCGACTCATCGAGCGCACGCTCCGCATGAGCTACGAGACGTTCACCAACTCCAGCTTCATCCAGCAGGGTCGGGCCGACAGCTTCACGACCAATTCGCCAGCCGAGCGCAAGCGCATCCTGGCGGAAATTCTCGAGCTCGGTTACTACGACGAGCTGGAGAGTCGGGCCAAGGAGCGCTTCAAGACCTGCGAAGCGCAGCTCCTGGATGAGCGCCGCCTGTCGCAGGAATGGGAGGCCGAAATCGCTCGCAAGTCCGTCTATCAGGCGGAGTTGGACCGGCTGCGCGCGGAACTTGGCTCGCAGGAAACGCAGCTCAATCACCTCGACGACGAACTGTCGGTTGTCCGCGAACAGGTGACCCGGCTGGAAGCGCTCCAACACCAGTTGGAAGAGGCGCAGGGCCGTTTGGAGCGGTTCACGGTCGAGCGCACTCGCATCGCGGCAACACTGCGGGAGCGCAAGTTCCTGCGAGAAGAGGCGCAGAAAGTCCTGGCGCGCGCCGCGGAAATTGAGCGCGGCGCGGCGGAACTCGACGCCGTTCGTGCCAATCTCGAGCAGATGACCCAGAAGCAACACACGTTCCTGCCATTGGAGCGTGCACACGCGGCGGCCGCGCGGACCCTGGCAGCCGAGCAAGCGCGCCTCGAAGGGGAAGTGGTTGAGCGCGAAAAACGTCTGGCTGAGGTGCGCAAAGCAAGTGCGCTACTGCCGTCGCTGCAGGCGCAATTGCGGCGAGCCCACTCCGAGGCTACAACGCTCTCGCAGGTCGAAGCGCAACATGCGGAATTGCAAGCGATCGTCGGTCGCTCGCGTGAGGATGCCGCGGAAAAACGCACAATCAACTCCCGTTTGAAAAGCGATATGTTCGACTTGCGCGCCCGCCTGGACGAGCTGCAGACGCTGTCCACGTGCCCGACGTGCAAACGTCCTATGGATGGTCGCCACAAGCAGCGCCTCAGTGATGAGTTGGTCGCCCAGGGCACGAAACTGCGGGACGACTTCCGCGCAAATGAGGCGCAGTGCCGCGCACTGGAAACCGCGATCGCGCGTGACGAGGCGTTGGTGGCGCAGGCTGCGGCGGCACTGCTGCAGCGAGAGACGGTCCTTCGGCGCCTTGCGCAAACTGAATCGGCGCTGGCCCAGGCCGAAGAGGCGCTGCGGCAGGCCAACGCGCTGGAACGAGAGCTTACCGAACGCCAACAACTCCTCGGCAGTGCGCGGTTCGCTCCGGATGCGCGACGCGAGTTGGCGCACCTGGATCGCCAGATCGCTGCGCTTGCATACGACGAACAGCGGCACGCCGAGCTGCGCGCGCGAGCAACCGAGTTTGCCGGTGCGGAGCGCGACCGCCAGTTGCTGGAGCAGGCGCGCCTCTCAGCCGAGCATCTCGACGCGCAGATCCTGGAGCTCCAGGCGAGTCTCGAACGCGCCGAAGCGGAGTGCGCCGCCGACTCGCAACGTTGCGCCATGCTCGAGGAACAGACCCGCGTGTTACCCGTGGAGCGCGCACGTCTTGGCGAGCTCACCACCGAGTGCGCCGACGCGCGTCGGCTTCGAGACGAGACTCGCGACCGATGCTTGTTCGCACAAACTAAACTCGATAACTGCGCGTTCCTGGAGCGCAAGCAGCGTGACAGCCTGGAGCGGCAGGATGCGCTCCGTCGCGAGCAGAGCATCTTCGGCGACCTGGCATATGCGTTTGGCCGCCGCGGCGTTCAGGCGATGATTATCGAGACGGCCATTCCCGAGATCGAAGAGGAAGCCAACCGCATTCTGTCGCGCATGACGGACGGCCGGATGCACGTCAAATTCGAAACGCAGCGGGATGTGCGCTCCGGGCTCGGAACGATTGAGACGCTGGACATCAAGATCTCGGACGAACTTGGAACGCGCAGCTACGAGATGTTCAGCGGCGGCGAGGGCTTCCGCGTGAACTTTGCGATCCGCATTGCGTTATCACGCCTCCTGGCCCATCGCGCCGGCACCCGGTTGCAGCTGCTCGTGGTGGACGAGGGTTTTGGCTCCCAGGACCAGGAGGGCCGCGACCGCGTGGTGGAAGCGATCCAGGCCATCGAGTCGGAGTTCGAAAAGATCCTGGTGATCACGCACCTGGAGGACCTGCGGGAACGCTTTCCCGTACGCATCGAAGTCACGAAGACCGGACAAGGCTCAACCTACCGCGTCCTCTGACCCGTGGGTTCGCTGCGTAATTGGGCGTCTCCCGTGACGCTCGTCGTGGGAC
>Ga0213876_10001499_pt1 | contig 14477 bp, 10 predicted proteins | sample BarmaccomBMRX_R9_FD_160113 | JGI IMG/M metagenome (GOLD analysis project Ga0213876, IMG submission 160113) | Root-associated microbial communities from Barbacenia macrantha in rupestrian grasslands, the National Park of Serra do Cipo, Brazil - RX_R9 | ecosystem: Host-associated > Plants > Roots...
GCGACAGAGCGCTGAAAATGCCAATCTCGCGAAGAGCGATTTTTTGGCCAACATGAGTCACGAGATTCGCACCCCCATGAACGGCATTATCGGGATGACGCAACTCGCGCTCGACACCGACCTGACCGAAGAACAGCGCGACTATCTGGCGATGGTGAAGACGTCGGCTGATTCGTTACTGAATCTGCTGAACGAGATCCTTGATTTTTCGAAGATCGAGGCAGGGAAGTTGGAACTCGATCCGATCGAGTTTCAATTGCGCGATCTAGTGGCGGACGCTCTACGATCCGTGTCGACGCGAGCGCATGAGAAGGAGCTCACGTTTGCTTACGCTGTGGATGAAGACGTCCCGGATTCGCTAGTGGGCGATCCACATCGTTTGCGGCAGATCATCCTGAACCTGGTGGGCAACGCGATCAAATTCACCTCAAGCGGCGAGGTGATCACGGAAGTTCATGCGGAACAGCGGACTCCCGAGACATGCCGGCTGCACTTTTCTGTTTGCGATACAGGGATCGGCATCGCCCGGGAGAGTCAAGACAAGATCTTCGACGCATTTTCACAAGCAGATGGTTCAACGACCCGACGCTATGGAGGGACCGGACTGGGATTGTCGATTTCGAAGCGCCTGGTCACCATGATGGGCGGCATTATATGGCTCGAGAGCAAGCCCGGAAAAGGTACAACATTTCACTTCACGGCAGAATTCGGCGTGAGCAAATTTCCCGCCGATGACCGCGCGAGCGCGGGCCTTGGTTCTCGAGGGCTGAGAGTGCTCGCCGTGGACGATCACCCGATCAATCGGCGGCTTTTGCAATCTCTCCTGAAGAATCTGCAGACGCAAGCCGTGGTAGCGGGCGATGCCCAGGCGGCGCTGCAACTACTCGAGCAGGAGACATTCGATCTGCTGCTCCTGGACGCCCGAATGCCCGGAATGGATGGGCTGGAACTCGCGGAGGAAGTTCGAAAGCGATGGCCTGAATCGCCCGTGCGCATTGTGATTCTGACATCGATCGGGGACCGCGGCAACGTGGAACGGTTTGATGCTGCCGGGGTTGACGCATACCTGGTGAAACCGCTGAAGAACTCGGATCTTTACCGGACTATCGGCAAGCTGTTCCGGCTTCCCTCAGGAAGCGCAACAGCAGCAGGCGAGGTATCCGTCGAAGGAGCTATGGGTCAAACAGCCCATGGCCCGTTTAATGGTGGATCACTCGAAATTTTGGTGGCAGAAGATAATGCGATTAATCAAACGGTTGCTCGCAGTTTGCTCGCAAAGCAGGGACACTCCGTCACAGTGGCGGCGAATGGACGGCAGGCGGTGGCTGCCTTCGAACGGAAAAAATTCGATCTGATTTTAATGGACGTTCAGATGCCGGAGATGGATGGCTACGCAGCGACCAGAGCAATTCGTGAACGAGAGGCTCGCGGTGAGAGGACGCCGATTGTGGCTTTGACAGCTCACGCTTTGCAGGCAGAACATGAACGGTGCCTGGAAGCGGGGATGGATGCTGTTCTGACCAAACCGATTGAAATGGGCGAGATGGAGCGGGTGATCGCCGGGGTGCAGGAAAAGAAGGCATTGCAAACGGGCCTCGAGACAGCGGAGCCGGTAGGAGTTGGAAGTCCGCACGAGTCGGCCTAAAGGGGCCACATAGCGCTGCCTGGGTCAAACGTGCCCAAGTCAATGACCGTTCAGGCAGCGCGTACAGCTGCCTCCTTTATTCGTAGCGCAGGGCAAGAATCGGGTCGATACGGCTGGCTCGGGCAGCGGGAATCAAGCCGGCGGCGCTTGCGACGGCGACTAGCGCGAGCAGGCTGGTTCCGGCGATCCATGGATCGCTGGGCTTCATTCCATATAGTTGGGCGGCTACGAAGCGGCCGAGGCCGAATGCGGCCGGCATGCCGATGGCGAGTCCGATGCCAAGCAACACGACCACCTCTTGCATGACCAGCCAAATGACGGAGCTTGCGTTGGCGCCGAGAGCCATGCGCACACCCACCTCTTTGGTGCGGCGCGTGACCACAAACGCCATGACTCCGTAAAGACCAATGGCCCCCAGGAGCGTTGCCAAGAGACCGAAGCCGGCGGACAGGAGCGCGACGAGCCGCTCCGTCAGCAGCGTGTCATCTAACTGTCTCCCGAGGGTCTTCATTTCATAAACAGGCATGGCGGGGTCGAGCTGCTTGAGTTGCTGTTTGACGGCGCCATACAGAAGATTCGAGGCAAGCGCGCCGCGCACGTAAAATGCGGCGCTGCCGTTGCCCCAATTCGGAATGAATGCCTGCCGGTGTACACCTTCTCGCGGACCTTCAAAAAGAGAATCACCCACTACACCCACAATCTCCATGTTCAATTTCGTGCCCGGACCGCTACCAAAACCGATGTGCCGGCCGAGCGCGGTTGCGTTTCCGAAGAAGTGGCGCGCAAAGCGTTCGTTGACGATGGCCACAGTGGTTTTTTCTTTTATGTCGCGGCGGTCGAAATCGCGACCGGCAATTAGCGGAATGCCCATGGTTTGAAAATAGCCGGGCGAAAGGGCGTTCATGAATGCCTGCAAGTCTTCGCCATCTTTGGCCTGGTGGCCTTCGACCGACATCGTGCTATCCCATTCGTCCCCGCTGAGGAGTGGGTCAGCGGCGTGGGCGGCCGCTTTCACGCCGGGGATGGTTCGGATCTTGTCCAATACTTCGTCGTAGAAGTGAACGGTTCTGGGCGCGTCGTAACCATTCAGCGCGGGCGAGAGTTGGAAAGTGATGAGGTTCTCAGGATCGCGAAATCCCGTTGGCGTCGCTTTCAGGTTCTGTAGACTTTTGACGAACAGGCCGGCGCCGAAAAGCAAAAGAAAGCTGAGCGCCACTTGAAATGCGACCAATCCCTTGCGCAGGTAGAGAGATCCGCCAGAAGCCGCGATGGATCCGGCCGCGTCCTTGAGAGTGGTCCAAAGATCAAGACGGCTTGCACGCAGTCCCGGCAGTAAGCCGAAAATCAGGCTGGTGACGATTGTGAGTCCCAGCGCAAACAGTAGGATGCGCGCGTCGGGTGTGGGGCGAATCAGCAGAGGCGTTCCTTCAGCGGGCATTAATGCAAGCAGGCCCCTGGTCATTAGGATGGCTAGTCCGATTCCCGATGTTCCGCCGATCACTGAAAGAACCAAACTTTCGACCAGCAGTTGCCGTAATAGTTGCGCGCGCGATGCACCGATGGAGATTCGCACCGCAACCTCCTTCTGCCTTGCAAAGGCACGCGCGATGAGAAGGTTGGCAACGTTCGCGCAAGCAATCAGTAGGACCAGGCCTACCATGCACATCAGGACGATGAGCGCGGTTGAGAAACTGTTGCGAAGCTGCGAGTATCCTTCGGCGGCTTTCTGAACGCGAATCGTGCCGGTCAGGAATTGTTGCCGCTCATACGGAGACCAGTCTTTAGCCGCAGCCAGTGTGGTCTCGTATTGGCGGATCTGGTGAAACAACACTTGCAGGCTTGCTTGGGCAGAGTTGAGCGTGTAGCCGGGCTTGAGGCGGGCAAACACCTGTACCCAGCGGGATCGGCGATCGTCCATGTGGAGCCAGGTCCACTCCGGAACAATCAAGGGCTGCATCAGGATGGGCACTCGGATTTGAGGCGCGCGCGCCGGGTCAAGTCCAACGAAATTTTGAGCCGAGACTCCGATAACCGTCATCGGAGAGTTGTTGACGAGGATCTTCTTCCCGACCACGCCGAGGTTTCCGTCAAAGCGATTCACCCAATAGTCATAACTGAGCACCACGACTGGATGGCCCATGTAAGTGCGGTCGTCCGTTTGTGAGTTGAAGAGGCGTCCGACGGCCGGCTGGACGCCCAGCATGGTGAAATAATTGCCCGAGACCAGCTCCGCTTCGACGCGTTCGGTGTGATCCTTTACGCTGACCGAAGCCGCCACGAGCCGGCGGCATAGAACTTCCGAAAGAGGGGCAGCCTTCTTTTGATAATCCTGATAAATGGGATAGGAGTTCATGCGATCACCCATGTTGCTGCCGTTGTGGGGTCCGCGCTGATACAGCATGACGAGTTGCCCGGGATTCTTTACCGGCAAATTGCGAAGCATCAGCTGATCCATGATGGTGAAAATAGCTGTGTTTGCGCCGATGCCGAGTGCCAGGGAAAGAATGGCGATGGTGGCAAACAAAGGGTTACGCCTGACGCCGCGCAGCGCATATCGCAGATCGAGCAAAAAGTTCGTCACATACGCTTATACTCACCAAGCGAGCATTGGTTACGAAGAATCTTTAGGGGTGCTATCCGCGGGACCTTATGACTTGCTATTGGGCGGCAGAGTCACCGGCTGGGAACTGCGGGAATAGCCGTGAACGGCCGAGCGTTTGGCGCCCATCGCATGCGCTTCATCGCTCATGGGTTGAACGCCGCTGGCATCGATCCAGCGATTGTAAAAGTTGAACAAGGAGCAGACGGTGATGGCGTAGTAAATGACTTCGTCAGTGTGGCCGGCCGCATGCAGGAGGTCGATATCGGCCGGGCCGATGTTCACAGATTCGCCATTCACTTTTCGCACAAACCGCATGAGCGTTTTTTCGGCCTCGGAGAGCAAAGATGTTTCGAGATCGGCGAGGACGCTGTCGACCAACTCTTTACTGCCGAGCAATTCCGCCGCGACCGCGGCGTGAGATTTCGTTCAAAACGGGCAGTGGTTCAGGTGCGAGGTGTAAGCGGCGATCAGCTCACGGAACCCTGGTGACAGCGGGGCGGGTTCGCGCATGATTTCCTGTGTAAAGCGCTCGAGGTGCGCGGTCGCCTTGATCTTGTAACCGAACATGTGCAGGATGGCCGGGTATTCCATGCCGGCGCGTTGCATAGCGGCAATGGTGCGGGAGTAGTTGTCGTCGCCCTGGTGCTGCTGGACGTCTTTGAGGAACATGTCTGGCATTGATCTGGAATATCCCATTTTGCCATTGCGCTCGATCAGGCGATTGGCAAATACATTCAGTGCGTAATTTGAATCAGCCGCGCCTCGCCAAACTGGCCGGCGATAGATCCCAGTGAAGCGGCGTCAAGGGGACAATCGGGCCACAGCAACAGCTCCTTGATATGCGCAGCCGATAAGGCCTGACGCACGGCTTGAACATTTGGCGCCGAGGGTGGCGCTGACCTGAAGTCCGGATTTAGATCGCGCGCGATCTTGTCCGCGTCGGGTTCGGCAGTTATCAATCCGTCATAGGGCTCTTGCACCACATAGGCTATGTAAGCAGATTGGGCCCAGTTTTCGCACGATGCGAATGGTTCGTGCAGTTTCTCACTTGCCTTGATACTCTCGGCAACTGAGTACAAACGAGCATCGTGCCGGAACTGAGCGCGCAAAACGCGGAGGGGGCCGACAGCGAAAGACAGCACGACAATGACGATCAAAGCCGCTCGGGGCGCAACGGCCAATGGCTGGCTCTCCAGAAAGAGCTGAATCGAGCGGAACGCCATCAGCAACATCAGCAGCTCAGCGAACCAGAAGTAACGATCCTGAACAGTCAGGAAGAGATAGCCCCCTGTAAAAAGGCAAATCGTTAGCACTGGATAAATCCACTCCCACCGTTCCTTGGCTGCTGTTACACACAAGATGACGTAGCCAACGAGAAAAACGGGAAACAGAACAGACTGGAAAGCCGAGAACTTGACAATTTGCTTTGCGTTGCCAATGACTAGCTTGAGTTCGTGGGCTGGAGCGGCTTGAATATTCCAAGACGGTAGCGCTGCCGGGGAGGGGTCTTGCCAAGCCGATGACGTGTGCTCGTTGGGCACCGGCAACAAGCCTCGGAGATGCGGATATCCCGCAGATTGGGGGCCCACAAGCCGGTGATTGAATTCTCCGGTGGTGGACAACATCCACCCGCCATAGCTCGCGTGCAACGCGAGGATCCAACCGGAAGAGAGGATGAAGAAACTGGCCAGTCCCGATGCGAACTGTCGAGCAACCCTGTTGCGGCCGATCTTATCGGATCGCATCCAGACGATCAGATTGAATACGCAGAAATGAGTGAGGAAGAACGGAAACCCGTAGCTCTTTGAGTAGAAACACAGGGCTCCCAGGATTCCGCAAAGGGCCCCCGCGTTCGCGAAAGGGTACGCGCGATCGAAGATGATGCTTGTATACAGCAGCAAAAGTGCAGTGAATAACAAGTCTGGCGTATTCGATAACACGGCAAACGCGAGCAGCGTGAGCGTCGATACCCAGAGAAAGATTTGCTGCAAAAGGGGAGCCATCGGAAGCTGTTTAGATAGGCGGCTAAGAGCGTGCAGCGCCACAGCACCCGCGGCGAGCCCGACAACTCGGGTCGCCAGAATTCCGGGCACATGCAAGGCCAGCAGCGCGGCCAAGATCCAGCTGTAAAGCGGACCCCAATAGGCATTCACAGCCTCATGCCAGAATCCGTTTGCATATAGGCGAGCGATGGATAAGTAAGAAATACCGTCGGGGCCCAGTTCGTACCGGTAGAAAGGAATAAGCAGGCAGCCGACGATCACGAATGCGATCAGTTGCTTTCGACCCTGCGATTCCAACGGCGCCCTGTCTTCGCTCCCGATTGCCGGCATCAATTTTGACTTGCTCATTGTTGCATGCAAGTGTGCCCACGACCGCTGTGGCCAGCCAAGCGCGACCGGATACATCCGCTCGCCTCCCGCGAGTGCGATCAGAAACACCGATTTGTGCAGCCACAGATATTCGTTTTCTTTGGCATACAGCCGGCACGCGTCGCCCGTGCGAATCGCGCTGAAGGGTATCGCAGCCGTATCTCGTTCTGAATAGTGAAACGGGACAGGAGGTGCAACGCGAATGCGACTACAAACGACACGCCAGGTTCTGGCGGGCACGCTTATTTATCTGGCCAGCATTGGACACGGAATTGGGGCAACAGATCCGCCCGCAATTGATGTCGACGCTACATCGAACACCGGTGGTTGTCCAGGCAAAATCGACGCCAGTACGCGATATACGGTGCTTGTGCATGATATTAACGACTTGGCGCTTCTGGACGATTTCACGCCTGCCTACACTTACGTGATCCGGGTCACCGCGACACCCGTGAGTATCGCGCCGGAGACTCCGTTCCCGACCACACAAGGCACCACAGTAACACTGGCGGGAAGCTGTACTTACAGCTCTGATAGCGCATTCAGGAAAGCCCTCAGCGACGTAAAAAATGCCATCGTCGCGTCAGACAAAATAAACCCGCGGCTGACTGCAAATCACAGGATTTCGCTCTCCGTATCGGCGGCTGAAGCGGTCAACCGTACACAGGACATTCAACAACTGCTCGCCTGCACCGCTGAATCTCCATACGCCGCATACCAGAATGATCCGTTGTTCGCTTGGTTCCGGAAAGTTAGCGGAACACACGAATTTACAGGCCACGCCAATCTGCAACCGAATATGAACTATCGCTTTCAGGTCATGCAAATGTACGACGGCAATGTTGTGGATCAACTCGATTGGCGATGCGGGGAAAAAGACATCGTGACACTATCGGTTGGGCCTCTCTTCAGCGCGCTGCCATCGCGCAGCTACACGCATCAGAAGGCGCCTGTGCCGCCAGGCAGTAGCAATGTGAATGACGTGCTGGTGGTTAATGGCAATTCGCACGAAAGCATTCTCGGAGCAGCTCTGATCAATGTTCATGTTCCGCTACCTGAGAACACGCCGGATTGGCTCGGATTCTCGATATCGAGTGGCATCGTGTATAAATTTGGCGATTCCCCGAACGTTTCGGCGCTCGGTTATTTTGGCGGTCTTACATTCCACCTATATCGAACACTGTTTTTAACTCCGGGTGTGCATGTCGGCCAATTCGCCGATTTCCCGCCGGGATTCTATCCGGGCGCCATCATTCCAAACCAATTTGGTGAATTGACGCCTCAAACGCGAACGACGGCTCATTTCGGCTTGGCTCTAACCTATAAGACAAACTCGTTCAAGAAGTCGCAGTCCGGCAGCGGCCAGACGAGCACAACAACCAACACCAGCACGAAGCCCGGCAGCGGGTCGTAGGCGATGTAGCATAACTGAATCGACGAGAGGGAACGATGTACGAGGATAACCGAGAACGCCCACTAAGCGGTAACTGCCAAGGTTGTGAAGGCGGTCCTGCAATCACCTTTAGCGGCATGTTTCTGTTTGAGCCGAAGACATCCTGCATAGCCGCGCACGTGCCGCAGGTTCCGCCTCACGCATATACATTCCGATACATGCAACCGAAGAGCCACGTATGCAGGACTATGCAGCGGAATGAGGTCTGGGAAATTAGCGCGTATCCGGAAGAGCAGCGGGGCAACATTTCGGGGCTACTTTGTCCCAAAGTCAAAGGTTTCCGTATGGTGGAGACCAGCCTGCGCTATTGCAAAATCACGCTGCCGCACCCTTGTTGTGTAGAGCCGCTGTATCCGCTTTCCGGCGTGCACGTTGGCGGGCCTATTCAGGGCGCGGCTCAGATCAACGTTGTTTACCGCTTCTTTCGATTCCGATATAGCACAGGAACAAAGCTAACTTTTGTATCCGATTCCGGCTTCGCTCAAACAGTGAGCGAAGGTGAGGCGGTGTTTTCCGCCGAACCAATGTGCGATATGCACGAGCACGGCTTTTGCGAGCCGGGTTCAGGCCACCTCGCAATCGCGTTCAAAGAACTGAGTCGCATGGTTTGCAACTCGGACACAATAAGCGTCGAGCTGCCGGAGCTAGTTGTGACCGGCGTACAGGTTCAGCACTGTTTCTCAGTGCGCACTTCCTAAGGATGACCAGTATGGATGGTGTAAAACTAAATCAACAAACGCAACTTTCAGTGCATTTTCACGGCATGTTTTCTTTCCAGAGGCAGGCCAACAACATTGTCGTGAGACCGCCGATCGTTGGTCCGGAAGTAGGGTCTTGGATGAAGCCTCACCTATACGAATGGGGTACCAATGGTAGCCGCACCCAAATACAAAGAGGCGAAAGCATTCGCGTGCGTTCTGCGGCGCGAACGCCGCAAGGCACCGCACTCAACTTGGTGCAGTTGAACCCTGGCCCGGGAGTAGACACGACGTTACAGCACTGCAGCATCAGGTTCGATTTACCCGACAAAATCGTTCCGCAGCAGGTGGAGACCGTAGACGTTCATGGCCCAATCCAGTCTGACGGGAAAAAAGACATACCACTACATATCCAGTTCGTCTATACGGCGAGCAAGTTAACCGTCACACCGGATGTCGGAGACGACAAGGACTATGACACCGATCTTCATTTCTATGCTGAACCAAGCGCCGGCATACAGTTCGGTGATGGACCGTTTACGCTATTCGAGTTGCCCAGAATGCACGGACTTAAGGATGCCATCATTGTGAGTCGAGTGAGGGAGGTGCAAGTGCCTGCCTGTTTCTCGGTTGAAGCGCCATAACTAATCAGCACTTCCGAACAGTGTGAAACCCGCCCAGTAAAACGGGTGTTCGGTCTCCCGCTGGGTGGAAAGCTGAATCAGGGCCTGCTGCAGTGCGGCTGCTGGTCGCAATCCGCGTAATAAATGTGAATAGAACAGGTCGGCGGTTTGCGCGGCAGTTGCAGAATCGATGGGCCACCGCGTCGCAATTACGTAAGGAACTCCGCATGCCAGAAACGGACGCACTAAACTCTCCGGACCCAGGACCTGATCCGGCGAGCGGCCCGCTGTGGAGCAGGCCGAGAGCACCACCAATCGGCAGCGCTGCAGGTTGCTGCAACTTACTGCCGTCGCGTGTGGCAGACCTACACCTCCGGGTAATTCAAGCATCGTATGGCCCCGCCACACTGATGAGTGGCCGGCATAATGAATAACTTCTGACCTGCCCAATTGTTGAGCGAGTTCCTGCCACGGCGCTGAGGGGCCTCGGAATATCGCGGGCCGTAAGAAATATTTGCGGAAGGAGATTTCTTCCGTATCCAGATCGGGCAACACGGGTTCGCCAGGCTGCGCTGGAGGAATAAGAAGCAAGGCTGCGCTCTCTCTCCTAATGGATGCGCCTATGTTACTGCTTTTTCTGTATTCATAGCCCGGCGACAGCGCAATGTGAAACCGCTGAACTAACTTCTCTCCATCTGGGCCCTCCAGCATTTCCCACGGCACGGCCCAGAGCCCTCGGTCGGCCTCAACTATCAGCCGACCCGTTCGGGGGAGCCACGCTTGTATCGGGCTGATGAGGGCTGAATAGAGCCGCCGGCTGTCGCCCCTGATTTCCCTGACCGAACTCCTAGGATCAGCACTCTGTTCGCTCAAACGGGTCGCAATCGCTTCAACTGCGTTGTCTGCCAGCGATGACGACGCCCAATGTATGCTGCCGTTTCCATAAAGCCATATGCGTATCGCGCCGTCTATCGTCGCATAACAGATCACCGGCCCACTATCCTCTTGAACAAGCCGGCGTGCGAGTGCAGCTTCCCCTGTCCACGGAACCCAAAGATTCTGAACAGCGCGGGTAGCTTTGGCTTCTCTGTACGCGCCACGCATCTGTTCCAGCACAGCAAGCGCATCCATTTGCCTGTTCCCGCGCCACAAACCGGCAGCAAGACTTCGGTGAGCAGACTCGATAGTACTTTCCCATCTCACACGATCAGCCTCGGAACTTAGAGAAGCGGCGCCGGCATTTGCCAGACTCACTAACACACGGAGCCATGTATCGTGCTTCTGCCATTGTTGACGTTTCGCGGCAATATCCGCTGCTGCCTCGATCCACTCCAACGACAAAGGCGCATTGCCTGTGCTCTGTACGAATCCCGCTACATTATTCAAACGGCTCTCAGCCAATTGGAATTGGCGATGTATGGTATTGAGCTGTGCCAGTCCCATCTGTACTTCGGCCTGATAACTCATGTCTGCATTGGCTGATAAAGCATCTGCCTTTGCAAACGTCTGCTGCGCTTCCCCCCACTCGTGCACATCGAGCGCAGCGCGAGCATGCTCAAGGACCGCAAATCGCTCGGCCAGATCATGTCTCGCGGCCACAGCTTGTATTTCTGCTTCGCGTGCCATGGCGAGCGCAATTGAGGGCAATCCCTGCTCGCGCGCCGATAAACATAGATCCATGTAGAACTGGTAGGCGCGTAGGGGGAGATGCCGTCCCGACCACCACTGCTCTAGCCCTGCAACATCAATGTTCCAGACTTCGCCGAAGTTTCCGATTTCATGCTCAATTGAGGCCCGTAAACCCTGCACACGCAAAGCTAGTTCAGCGTATCTGCCCTTTTCGGCGAACTCGCCTGCCTGAAGGGCTTCTTGGCGTGCGTCTCTGAACTGTTCTTCTGCTGCAAGGCATCCCGCCGCTTCCTCATGAACGAATCCAGCGAGCCAGAGAAAATGGTTCCTCTCAATGCTTGGCTCAATCTGACGCGCAGCTTTGAAACAGTGCTGTTCGTCGTGCCACCGATGCAGCAAATAAACACGTTCGGCCGCGGCCCGCAGCACCGCGGCACGGTTATCGCTCCCGTTCAACCTTTGCAGGGCTTCCCGCAGTGACACCTGAGTGCTGGCGAAATCGCCTTTGCTATCGGCCTGAATTGCTTTCGCAAGAGCTCCGGCGCCTTGGCGCGTGGAGCGATCATGCATGTTCCTGAGCACTTCCCCCAGCCATGGATCGCTGTGCTGACTCAGAAGCTTAGAAGCCAGTTGCGCGTTCGCAGCCGTCGCGGCAGAATCACAATTGCCATTAGTATTCCTGCACGCGGAAACGGCGTTAACCAATGCGAGATCCATAGCCGCTTCGATGCTGTACGCTGCCGGTGAGCCGCGCCAATACAAGCTGGATTGCTTCTTCCGTTCCTCTAATGCGCGCAGGTGCCGCTTAGCTTCATCCGCCCAGCGGCCTTCTGGGTCCAACGCGAGATATGACCTCCAGTCCTGCTCCGCTTCATGCAATAGCTGAAGACTCTCGAGAGCAAGCGCACGATTGAAGAGCAGGATTCGGTCGCCTCTATTCTTCGCAAGCTGTTCATTTAGGCGTTGTAAAGCCCAGGCGCAGTCCTGTTTTTGACCGGACGCGAGACAGCGCTCGTAATAAGCCGATGCCAGGTCAACACGAATAGAACCATCGTTAGGATCGAAGTGCTCGGCCTTACTCAGGACTGTTACAGCCTCGTCCGGACGCGCGCTTAACAGCAGAAGGCGCCCTTTCCGTTGCAGCCAGCGAGGTGCATCGGCATGCTGCTTTATCTGCCGATCCACGACCGTCTTGGCCTCGTCCAAAGTTACGCTGTCTTCCTCATTGCTAGCCAGTCTTCGGGCCTGCTTCAAAGGTCCGAAGAGTGCGCCCGGAAACCGCATTTCGATGATGCGGTTGTCCCGATACGCCTCGGCAATCCGCATGTCGGCTGAGCGGGCTGGATTGAGCCAATACCGGAGGCCGAGCGCGACTGCTAACACAGCCAAGCAGACGCCTGCAAATTTCCACGCTATCGGCCAACCAAAATGACGGCCCCGGGCAGGGCGTTCCCGCGAGAGTCCCGCAAGCCGGCTCGCAAGCTCACCGCGATTAGCCGCAGCCCTCCTCTCAAGCTCAGCCAGGAAACGAGCGTCATCAGCGGAAGGCGTGCTGTGCAAGATATCGAGAGCTTCGCGCAGCTGTTCAGCACAAGTGTCGCAGCTCGCAGCGTGTCTAGACATAGCTTGCGCTTTCGCAGACGGCAGAAGGCCCGCAGCAAGGCTAATCCAGTCATCCTCTGCATGCGGGCAAGGCTGGCTCACAGATGTTCTTAACTTACCTATTTGCCTGGTCAGCCGGCATTCTTCCAGCATGAGTCTGCACGTAGAGCATCCCGCAACGTGCGCCCGGATCTCGGCGGATACCTTCCCGTTTTCGGTGTCCGCAGGGGACATCGTAAGTGCATTCATTGCCTCCGTTGTAAGGTGTTTCGGATCGCGTTCGCGTTCGTGCTCCCCTCTTAATCTCATAACGAAGATTTGCCTTGTTCGCCGCCAAGCTGGTTGCGCAATTGCCGGATTATACGCAACAGCGTGCTCTCAACACCTTTGGTCTTTAATCCGATATTCGGCAGAGCGGCTATTTCGTCAGCACTGAAGCCGTGGCGGAAACGTAGCCAAAATATCTGCTTGTCGCGCTCTCGATGTCGACCATTCACGCAACGATTCAGGCATTCTTGGACATGCGAGAGCAGCAAATTGCGATCGATGTCCGCCTCAGCACTAATGTTATCGGCTACCGACGCAGCTGCATCCACCGCATGTGACGTGACTCCGCCACCGTGTCGTGCAGCCATTTCTCTCTTGAAATAGTCTCGGACAACATTGGCGGCCACCACCTTCAAAAAGGCGCGCAACGAATCTTCCGACTCGACACGGAAATTCCGAAGGATGCTGCAGCCGTCTTTGCATAATTTCAGAAAAGTATCTTGAGTAAGATCGGCAACCACATCCTGAGACGGTATTTGCCAGCGGCGAACACTCTTGAGTACGGAGTGACTTATGACGGGATAATAGCGGCGAATGAATTCGTCCCAGGCTGCCTGCTGATTGTGATGGATACATTCGCGAAGGAGGCCCTCAGTCGACAGGCCCTGATAATCCACGGAAGTAGCAATACTATAGCACTGCACGCGGGCACTTGGATTACAGCAGGGTCTTACCGGTGGGTGTGAAGGGTGATGCTGCGAAAACTCGTTTAGTAAGTTGCACGCCCTCCGGGCACGCAGAAACATTGATGAAAGAGGAAGTTTCAAATGGCAACTACAACTTTTCCGGCGATGAATGCCGAAACTGTAATGGCAGAGGTAAACGCGGCAAATATTCCCGCCGATTTAAAGAACACCTTCTGCAAAGACTGGCAAACAGCAAAGTCCGTTCTCCAAACCATTTCGCAGGTGTGGAAGAATCCACTGGCGAAATTGATTATCGGCGCCGTCATTTCGGCCGGGGACGCTATACAAGGTGCGGTCTGCAAGTAATCGATTAGGGAGGAGCCATGTCAACTACGCTACATTCTGCAAAGGCGCTGGCGGTGGAGCGCTATCTCAAGCCGGCAAAACCCGCGCGAGCATTCCGCGCGACGGCAGTATCGAGCAGACCCGAACACAACGTTGTGGGAGTCGGGATTGGGCCGAAGGTGGTCAACAATCAATCCACCCCAACTCGCGCCGTGCGTTTCTATGTCGAAAGAAAGCTCCCGAAGGCGGCAGTTAGCGGGGCTAATATGCTTCCGGCCAGCTTAGATGGAGTGCCAACGGACGTTATTGAGACGGACCGCTTTGTCGCAGGGTCACCCGCCGCGGTGTTGCACCCGGCGGCGCCCGCGGCAGCGATTTCTCCACGCTCTCGAATGCGTCCGGCGCAGCCGGGTTGTTCGGTGGGGTTCGCATTCACGGGCAACGAAGCAGGCATGGTGATGGCGGGAACACTAGGCGCTATCGTGAGGAACGGAGAGAGTTTGTTCATATTGAGCAATAACCATGTCCTGGCTAATGAAAATGCATTGCCCTTGG
>Ga0213876_10001500_pt1 | contig 14476 bp, 16 predicted proteins | sample BarmaccomBMRX_R9_FD_160113 | JGI IMG/M metagenome (GOLD analysis project Ga0213876, IMG submission 160113) | Root-associated microbial communities from Barbacenia macrantha in rupestrian grasslands, the National Park of Serra do Cipo, Brazil - RX_R9 | ecosystem: Host-associated > Plants > Roots...
CATAGATCTCGCTGGAAGGTACGAGCCATGGCGCGGGCCACACTTTTTATACATTCGATTCTACCGCGATTCCACGCCGCTTCGCCTCGACTTCCAATATACCTTGACCAGCCTGCGTGGAGCGGTCCTGGCGAGTGGTGCCGCCCGCGTGTACGAGGCCTACTACCAGTACTTTGACATGGGTACCCGTACGGAGTTAAATACCAATCCGGCTTATTACGAAACCAACGCCCTGCAGCGTTGGCTCGGCCGGTTGATCCGAGGCGTGGCGGTCAACGGCGCACGGTAACGGGGGTCCCGACCCGCGCAGCGTCATAGAAACGGCGCGCTGCACCTGCCGGCATGCGGATACAACCATGGGACGCCGGGTAACCCGGAAGGTAGCCGGCGTGCATGCCAACGCCCCCGTAAATACGCAGGAAGTACGGCATGGGCGCGCCCACGAATTGAGCGCCAGGCGGGCGCGGATCTTTGCGGACATCGACGTCGGGCCGTACTACGTAGCCATTGGCCACGTAAGCGCCATAGACGCTCGACCGGTGATCGGCATCCTTCTCTATCACCCTGTACTTGCCCGGAACCGTGTCGTGACCTTCCCGGCCGGTCGAAACCGGCGCAGTCAGCATCAGCTCCCGCCCGGAGTACAAATCGGCACGTTGCTCGTTTAAATCGATCACGATCGCGACTTTCCCACGTGGTAACCCGTGGAAGTCGTACATTACCTCCTGAAAGGAAGTACAGCCTGCTAACAAAGCCACTAAGAGGAGTAGACCACCTCGAACCAAGTTATTCATTGCGCCTGACGTTCGCCGAAAATGCGTTCGGGAATAAAGGATGTCTCTCGTCCGGGACAAGCCCGTCCTTCTCCAAACGCGTCGTCAGCAAACGGTGTGACCTATTCGCTGAACGCAGCTGCGTCTGTCAAGGCTGCAATGGAGCCCCTTCAATCACCAGTACGTATCACGACTATGACCATCACCATCATTAGCGGCGGTCAGACCGGGGTCGACCAGGGCGCCCTCGAGGCGGCGCTGCTCCAGGGCATCCACGCCGGCGGATTCTGTCCTGAAAGCCGCTGTGACGAACATGGCCCCATCCCGGAGCGGTACGCCGCCCATCTACGTCCCGTTGAACGCGGCGGCAACCTGGCCCGCACCATCCTGAACGTCGCGCAGGCAGACGGCACCATCCTCCTTTATTGGCAGGACATCCAGGGAGGAACCGCCGACACCCTTCGCGCCTGCCTCGATTACCGGAAACCGTTTCTGCCCATCGACGCCAGCGTTACCAGCCATTCTGCCGCCGTGACCGCCGCCCTGGCCTTTATCCTTCGTCACTCGATCGTTATCCTGAACGTGGCCGGCCCGCGTATCAGCGACTGGGCCGATGGATTCGGCTTTACGCGTGACGTCATGATTCAAGTGCTTCAAACCTTTGGAACGCCTTCCCGGCCGTGAGTTGGTTGCTGAATGCCATTTGCCTCTGCTCGGATGCGGTTTTGCTGGGCCTGCTTGCGAATTTCACCGCTAATTTGCGGTTTGTGTGCCGGCTCAAGCCGCGTGCTCGTCTTGCTAATCCGGCCGGGTGCCCGCTCGTTTCCGTCCTCGTCCCTGCGCGCAATGAGGAACACCGGATCGAGCCCTGCCTCCGGTCCTTGACCGGCCAGGATTATCCAAATCTGGAAATCATCGTCCTTGATGATCAATCTGACGACGCCACGGCCAGGATCGCTCAATCCCTGGGGTTTTCGGCTGAAGCCGGCGCCCGCAAACGCCTCCGGACCGGCCTGCCGCTTCCGCCGGGATGGACCGGCAAAGCGTGGGCATGCCAGCAACTTGCGGAAGTCGCGCGGGGTGAATTCCTGCTCTTCACCGACGCGGACACGATTCATGGCCGGTCCTGCGTCTCAACGGCCGTCGCCCACGCGGAGGATACCCGCGCCGACCTGCTGAGTTTGTGGCCTTTTCAGATCACCCGCACCTGGTCGGAGATTCTGGTAATTCCTTTGCAATTCATCGCTGCTGCGGCCGTCTTGCCGCATTGGCTGCTCGCGTTTGCCCAACGGTACCCTGCCGTTGCCCGCCTCCTCGGGCCGGCGCAGTTGCGCAGCCTCGGGGCCGCCAGCGGCCAGTTTCTCCTCTTCCGGCGCGAAGGTTATTTCGCTTTTGGCGGTCACCGGGCGGTCGCCGGCCACCTGGTTGAGGATGTCGCCCTGGCGCGCGAGATCACCACGAGAACAGAAAACGGTTTTAGACTGGTAAGCGCCAACGGCACCCACCTGGTGCGGTGTCGCATGTATAACTCGTTCCCGGAGATGTGGGAGGGATTTACCAAGAATCTGCACCCGCTATTTGAAGGTGACGAATTGCTTTTCCTGATCGCGATTGCGAGTCAGGCGCTGCTCTTCGTCTGGCCGTTTGTCGTCGTCTGCTGGTGGCGCAGCCCGGCGCTGTTCGTTCAATGGGCCTTGATTTACGGCCTGCGGACGGCCGCAGCCCGGCTGTACCGGAGTTCGCTCTGGAGCGTCCTGTGGCACCCGATCGGGTACGCCCTGGGGCTGCTGATCGCGGTTAACAGTTACCGTTGCACCTCAGGCAGGGGAGTCACCTGGAAAGGGCGGCGTTACCGGACCGGTGCCGGAATGACCGCAAGCCACGTCGACACAAATTCATAACATGGATTTGCCTTGTTTCTTTTACGCCTAAGCCGGTACACTGCGCCTCACCAAGGATCCAGAACGTTATGCCGCCCAAGTTTGGCAATTATCTCTTCCGAAATCTCAAAAGAGAGGACTCCGGTGAACCAGGCGCGACTCCATCGCCGGCGGTGACTCCGCCTGGCTCGCTTAACCTGGACGAGCGATTGATCGCTCTTACCGAGGCGGATTTCGTTTCCGACGAAGCGTTGGTACCCGCGCTGGCCTGGGACCAATGCCCAGGCCGCAAAGTTGAGGTGAAGCTGGGCGATACGGAAGGCCTGATGAGCGGAAGGGTGACCATCCAGGCGGGCGTCCTCCGGCGGGTTGCCGGGCCGTTGGTGCCTCCGGGCGTCCCGGACGATCTGCAGCTGCCGATCTCGCTCAAAACGGTGGTGCTGCAGATTCATCCTTACCTGCAGCAATCCAATGAGGGAACCCTGCGTCCTGTGGGACCGGACTTCGACACCCCGATCGCCCAGGTCGCTCGCGAGGATGAAGGCTTCTTCAAGTTAGAGACCACGGCCGCGGCGGAAAAGGCCGGCTTGGACGAAAGACCTCCCGGTACCGGTGCTTCTTCACTTGCGCCACCTGGTTTTCCATTGATCCGTGAAAAACCTGTTCCACCCCCGGCCGGCGCCGCACCGGAATCGCAGGCTCCTTCCATCCCGGTTACCGTAGCAAGGCCGCAAGCCCGGACGCCGCGACCGGCGCAAACGGGCGAGGAACGGTCTGACCCGTTTGCGATCCTGCCTTCCGTTGGTCCCCGGCCGTCGTCCGGGCAACCTTCTCCGCCGGATTTGCCCCCTGCGCCTCCAAAGGAGATTTCAGTCGGGCCTGCGCCGCCCGGGGTGATTATTCAGCCCGTGGCGTCCGCGCCGTCGTCGCCACCCTCCCCAGGGCTGTCCGGCAAGCCCGGGCGGCGAATCGCCCTCGAGCGTTTGCAGGAGATCTTTATGACCGACGACCTGCTGGACATCCCGCAGGTCCTGCGTTTGGTCAGCCGGTTTCCACGCGTAACCCTTGCATTTGCCGTGACGCGGGATGGGACCGTCTATGGCGAGGCTCCCGCCCTGGGCGGGTATGCCGGGCTGGCCGGGGGATTGGTGGACGCCGCCCGGCGCTTCGGACGCCTGGCAACCGGGACTGAATGCCAGGGAATCACGATCTTGAGCGAAAGACCGGTTAGCATCATCGGAACCGAGAACCTGAGCCTTGTTCTCCTGCACGAAGGCCGCGCCCTGCCTCCCGGTATGAAGGAGCGAGTCGGTGCGATTGTGCAGGCGCTCTCTGAATTGCTGCCACCGGATTCAACGGAAGGAGGAGCGCCTGCCTCCTGATCGGCAGTTGTCGCTTTATTCGCGCCGCCGGCGTGGATCGGTGTCCGGTTTTCTTTTCCCTTTTCTCTTCTGCTGCTTCGCCTTGATGCCTTGGCCGATTTGCTTGTTCTTCCTCGTGCTTGTCAAAAGCATCTCGACAGCGCCGCTGGTCCCTGTGCCGCCCGCGCCCGCGTCTGCTTCTCCCCCGGCCGTGGTCCATACCGCCTCCCCAACGCCAGGACCGGTAGGGGCGGCACCCGGACAAATGACCTTGTTCTCGGTTTACGCAGGCACAAACCAGGAAGATCAACAACGCGCGCTGACGTTACGTTGCCGGTTGGACCACGCCGTGAGCAATCTGGAACCGGGCGTACTGGTGACGGGAACCGTTGCAGAAGATGTCCTTGGCGATAACGGCAGTATCCTCATTCCCGCCGGGTCAAAGGTCGTGGGTCATGGGTTTTGCGATGCCGAACGTGCCCGATTTTTAGGGCGGGGACGCTGGACCTGTTTCGTTGGTGATCACCAGATCAGCGCACTCGGCGTCCTTATGGACGCAGGGCAGAAAGAAGGGCTGACCGGCACGGAACAGGTTGACGGAGTTGATCCTCTTCAAGTTAAACAAGCCATTTATCGCGACGGAATCTTCCTTTGCGTGCCGGCCGGAACCGAATTCCTGATCAGGCTGCAGGGTAAGGTTTCCATCCAGGAACTTGGCTCAGCTTACAATCGCTAACCGCCACTGACTGATCGATCCGCGGCGGTGGCGAGTTGACTCGGCCAAGGCAGGTGCAGACCGCTCGCGTCCGACCGCGGGTTTCAAGCAGCGGGTCCGCTTGCCGGCCGTTTGCCCGCCGGTGTATTTAGTTAAGGGCCGGTGGATGGGGGGCGCTCTCGTCCCGGAGGGGCGGCTGAGCTTAGGCAGGTCCTTTAGTGCCTGTCAGGGGCATTTAAGAAGGATCACGTCCCGTCGGGACGCCTGAAACGGTGCCCCGCAGGGTGCCGGCTCCCAAGGAGCCTGCCAAACACGGCGCGACGATCGACGCCAAAACCCGAACGTCCCCCCAACCGTTGACACCCGTTTGGCTTGGCGCGCCCCTTCCGGCGTCCCGACGGGACGCAATCTCTGGGGAACACCCGCCCAGCACAGGCACCAAAGTACCTGCCTAACATCAGCCGTCCCTCCGGGACGAAGGCCACGCCCGGCCTGCCGCCCCCCTGAGTGCTCGTCGAAAGGGGGACAGGTCCGTTTCCGGGGACAAGACAAAGGTGCATTTTTTCAATCAAAAGCCATGAGGGACAGGTCCCAATGGCCGGCAAGAGCGCAGACGAGAGCCATCAGGGACAGGCCCCAACCCATGACGGGGAAGAGGGACAGACCCCAAGGCATAAGGGACAGGTCCTGATGATCGGGAACAGGGACAGGTCCCAATAGCACCGGGCTAACAAGGCATTAGGGACAGGTCCGCCCTTGAGAGGACGAGAGCCATCAGGGACAGACCCCCAGGCATGAGGGACAGACCCCAATGGCACAGGGAAGGGGGACAGGTCCACCCTTGAGCGGGGGCGGGGAGACGGCGCGCGGGCGGCGCACTGACGCCCAACCGGCGCGGCATGGGGCGAAACAGGTTCCGGGCCATCAAGCGCCGCGGCCGGGTGGTGCCTGCGGGAGGCAGCGGTTGAACGCCGCGGCGTGCGTGTGGCGCGTCTCGTACTTGGCTGCCAGGCCGGCGTTTCCGTTTTTGCGTTTCCGATTGCGCCTTCAAAAGCGCAACAGGCATGCTACGCCCATGCGAATCCTGAGAGTGCTGATCTTCGTGGATGAAGCCAACGTGGTCAGCTCCGTGCGAGCACTCGGTCGAAAACTGGACTGGCTAAAACTCCGTGATCACCTGGTGAAGGCTGATCGCGGACGCGAATTAATCGAAATGGTGATCTATGCCGGTTTGCCGCCCCTGATGCCGGAATGGCAAGTCGAACGAGAGAAAAAGAACAAGTTCCTGCATTGGCTGCGCTCGAACGGATTCCTCGTCTTGGTAAAAGAGGGCTCTCCAGGGGACGGCAGGCATTACAAAGCAAATGTGGATGTGTTGATGGCGATCGATGCAGCCGAACTCGCCGTCGAGGTGCGGCCCGAAGTCGTCGTGCTGGTAACGGGAGATGCGGATTTCGCCCATCTGGCGTTGCGACTGCGGCGACGCGGCATTCGGGTAGAAGTGGCCGCGGCCGCTCAGACGCTAGGGACGGGGCTGAAAGACGCGGCAAATGAAGTGATTAACCTGGTGCCTTTGTTTGAAACGTTTGAGCCGATGACGACGGGCGAACCATGATCGGGCTGTCCTCGCCGCATGTAATACCATTTCGACGGCGATGGAGGTAAAACTTGTCTTCCCTCCCGGGTGCCCCACTGGCGTTAAACCTATCAAACCGTATAAACATTTTAGGCCCAACGGGCCGGTAGAACATAGCCCCGGGTTTACCCTGGGAAGGCATTTCCCTCCAACCCAGCCCTGAAAGGGCGGCAGAAAGCGTTGCTTGCGGGTTCTGCCAACCCTTCAGGGCTCGATCGTAATTTGACGGTTACCCAGGTTAAACCCTGGACTAAGTTCGTTTGGCCCTTCAGGCCGTAAGACGGTCTCCCGGCCCGTTGGGCCTAAGGCCGATTCAACCAGCTACGGAGCATCCTCCGGTGCCGGCGCCCCCCCTGGGCCGGCATTCTACCGAGATAATTGTCTGAATGGTATACGCCCGCTGCTCAGACCGCCAAAACGCCGTTGCTGAGTTCGCGCACCTTGGCAACCTCACGGGGGATGATCTGCAACGCCTGAGTCACCTCGTCAGGTGTGTTGAATCGTCCGAGCGAAAATCGCAAACTGCCCCGGGCCCGGTCGGTACTGAAACCCATTGCCTTCAGCACGTGCGACGGTTCAAGGGAACCGGAGGTGCACGCCGAACCGGCCGAGCAACAGATGCCACGCTGGTCCAACACCAGCAGCATGGTCTCAGAGTCGATGCCCGAAATGGCTAAACTCGTCGTGTTGGGGAGCCGGTGGCGAGGATGCCCGTTGATCGCAATCCCCGGAACGGTTTCCAGCAGCCCCATTTCCAGACGGTCACGCAGACGGCGAACCGTCGTGTTTTCGTCACCGAGATGCTCGGCCGCGAGCTCGGCCGCCGCTCCCAAAGCCACAATCGACGCAGTGTTCTCCGTTCCGCCCCGGCGTTTCCCTTCCTGACCGCCGCCGAGAAGAAAGGGGAAAAATTTCGCACGGCGGTTCACGTAAAGCGCCGCCACACCCTTCGGGGCGTGCAATTTATGGCCGGATAGGGACAGGAAATGAATCGGCAGCCGCGAAAGGTCGATCGGAACTTTACCGACAGCTTGCACGGCATCCGTATGGAGCGGCGTCTGCCTTTCCCGGCAAATGTCGGCAATCTCCGCAATCGGGAAAAGGACGCCCGTTTCATTATTGGCCCACATCAATGAAACGAGGGCCGTGTCGGGCCGGATGGCGCGCTCCAGTTCCTGCAGGTCGATCAGGCCGTTCTGATCCACGCCAAGCCAAGTGATTTCATAGCCTCGTCGCGCCAGCGCCTCAGCGTGCTTGATGATGGCGCTATGCTCGACTTTGCTCGTGATCAGGTGCTTGCGGTCAGGATCGGCCAGGAGCGCCGCAGAAATTGCGGCGTTGTCACTTTCGGTCCCGCAACTTGTAAATAGAATTTCGGAAGGTTCGCACCCAAGCAGCCCGGCCACTTGGGCCCGGGCACGAGCGACCGCCTGACCTGCCGCCTTGCCCAGACGGTAAACGCTCGACGGGTTACCGTATTGCTCCTGGAGAAAGGGCAACATGGCCTCCAGCACCTTGGGATCAACCTTCGTAGTCGCGTTATTGTCGAAGTAAATCATGCGCTCCGTCCCGTTTTAGCGTTCCACCATGGTTTCGACCGATTCCACCGGGGTAGTCCGCTCATTCCGGTGGTGAGCCAGTTCCCGGTATTTGAAATACAAGTTGCGCGCGTAGAGCGGCATCGGCAGCACGGTAATTAAAACACCCACCGAGTCATGCCGGTAAAAGGCAAAGTAGCTGAAGGTCAAAACGCTGCCGAGCAGGCTGCATTCCCAGAATCCGACCGGGATGATGCTCTTGCGCGCCCGTTCCGACGCGATCCACTGCAGAAAGAATCGTAAGCCGAAGATAATGCTTCCGCTCAGGCCGACGATTTTCCATGGATGCAGCTGTATAAAGGCGAGGAAGCTCGCGCACCAATTCATCAGCAGCCTATCGCACCGATGGCGGGACGCTGCAAGGCGCCGCGCATTGCGGCATCAACCGCCGCAGCCGGTCATCAACGGTTGACCGGCTCAAACACCGGCGGATTCGGCGGCTTGCGGGTCGGGTCGGCGCGCTGGTCGCCATCGTCGTCGTCGCGCTGATGGGGGTCAAAAAAGAGGTCGAAAGCGATAAACAGCGCCTTTGAATGCCGGGAAAACCAGAAATTGAAAAGGGGCATGGGCACCACGATGAGCAGGAGCGTCCACTCGATGGGCAGCTTCACCCAGAAATCCAGGATCAGGTAAATGCTCAGCCCAACCAGCGAGCCCACCCCGTAATTGATGGCAAAAATCGAGAGGAGAAAATAACCGGGCTCGCGGTCGAAGGGGTAACCGCAATGGGGACAACCGTCGAGCGGCATAAACCAATCCTGCAGGCTGCGGACGCGGTACCACGGCACGAATAGAGGCCGTTGGCCGCAGGTCGGACATTTCCAACGCAGCGCATTGCCCATCATCCAGACAAAACGGCTCCAGGAATACTCGGGCGGAGGCGGAGGGAAACCGTGAGCGCGCGAGCTCATCGGATAGGCTACGCCCGAGCCACCGAGTTGCAAGCTGAACGCGGCTCAGGCCACCAGCTCAAGTTCGTCGTAGAAGGCATTGCGCAGGACCGGGCGATACCCTGCATTCAGGATGGCCTGGCGAAGCGCGGGGGCGCTCTGCTGCACGGGCGAGTCGACGCCTGCCATGTGATAAATCCTCTCTTCCTCAATCGTGCCGTCGAGGTCGTCAGCGCCGAAGCGGAGGGCCTTTTGCGCGAGTTCCAGGCCGAAACTGATCCAATAGGCCTTAATATGCGGGAAGTTATCCAGGAACGCGCGGGCGACGGCGATGGTTTTCAGCGTTTCGGACTCGGTCGGCCCAGGCAGGTGCCGTAAGCGGTGCGCGGGCTTGAAAGGCAGCGGCAGGAATGCCAGAAAGCCGCCGGTTTCATCCTGCAGATCGCGCAAACGCCGGAGGTGATCGACCCGGTCGGCATACGATTCCACGTGCCCGAACAGCATCGTGGCGGTGGAACGTATACCGTGCCGGTGGGCGGTGCGGTGGACGTGGAGCCATTCGTCGGCCGATTCCTTACCCCGGCAGATCTGGTTACGGACAGCCGGGGCAAAAATCTCGGCGCCTCCTCCGGTCAGGCAGCCGAGCCCGGCACTCTGGAGTTCGCTGAGGGTGGCTTCGAGTGACCTTTTACCAATCCAGCCCAGGTGGAGAATCTCTATCGCGGTAAACGCCTTAATGGCGGCCCGGGGCGCCGCCGCGCGGATTGCGCGGAGAATTTCCAGATAAAAATCGAATTTCCACGTAGGATGGAGGCCGCCGACCATGTGAATTTCCGAGGCGCCGTGTTCATGCGCCGCCGCCGCCCGCTCCGCAATTTCATCGACGGTGAGTTCGTAGGCGCCAGGGTCCCGCCGCCGTTTACCGAACGCGCAGAAGGCGCATTCCAAGATACAAATATTGGAATAATTGATGTGCCTGTTAACGACGTAATACGCGCGGTCACCCTGCCGCCGGTCCCGTTCCCGGGTTGCTACCGCCGAAAGGGCGCCCAGATCGTCCGATTCAAAAAGGAGCAAGGCTTCGCGTTCCGTCAGGCGGGTTGGAGGGGCAGCTACGCCCCGGAGAGGATCTTGCGGAACCAAAATGGAATTCGCGACTTCTGATTCGATCATGTAAAACCAGGAAAAGGCGTGAGAGTATCCGAATGTATGGTTGCCGTAAAGCGTAAGCGCAGGGTGTTCGTAACCGGCATGGGTGTGGTTAGCCCGCTTGGTCCGAATGTTCCTGAGACCGAGCGAGCGCTCCTGGCCGGCAAGGATGCCGTGTCCGAGGTGACGCTCTTCGACGTTTCAAGGACGCGCTGCAAGACTGCCGGTCAGGTCGAGGGTGCTTGGTTGTCGGAGGCTGTGCCGCGTTCGCGTAAGGCAAACCGTCTGCACCGGAGCGCGCGCATGGTCACGCTGGCCTTGCGCGAGGCGCTCAACGGGGCGGGCGCCGCTGTGCGGCCTGAACGGCTGGTGATCGCCACCTCCAGCGGCGGTATGTCGAACGGCGAAACCTACTATCGCGAGACGCTCCGGTCAGGTTCCCGGCGGCGCTTTGCCGAGTACGTGGCAAATTACACGCCGCAAAAGCCGGTCCTGGACGCTCTGGAGGCCGTCGGATTGCGCCTGCCCGTCCAGATCCTGACCAACGCCTGCTCTTCAGGTGCAAATGCCGTCGGCCACGCCTTCGAACTGGTCCGCAGCGGCCTGTGCGGTTGTGTGCTTTGCGGCGGCTATGACCCTTTGGCTGAACTCGTCTTTGTCGGTTTTGATTCCTTACAGGCGTCCACGCCGGAAATGATCCGGCCGTTTGACCGTGGCCGGACCGGGCTTGTGCTGGGTGAAGGCGCCGCCGTGCTCGTCCTGGAAGATGAAACGAGCGCCCTCGCACGCGGGGCTGAGCCATTGGCGGAGCTGGTCGGGTACGGCGCGGCCACCGACACTTTTCACCTTACCCAGCCGGACCCTTCCGGTATCGGCATAAAACTTGCCATGGAACGGGCACTGGACACGGCCGGGGTTGATCCTGGCGAGATTGGCTACATCAACTGCCACGGTACGGCGACGGCCTTGAATGACGCTACGGAAGGTGCCGCGATCTCGGCCCTGTTTCCGCATCGGGTAGCGGCAAGCTCGACCAAGTCCATGATGGGCCACGCCCTTGGCGGGGCCGGCGCCATTGAAGCCGCCGTCTGCGTACTGGCTTTGCGCGGGCAATTCCTGCCGCCGAACCTCCACTTCCGGGAGCCGGACCCGGGCTGGACCTTTGAGGTGGTTGCAAACGAGGCGCGTCCTGCCGCGGTGGAGTATGCCCTTTCCAACTCGATCGGGTTTGGCGGGGTTAACGCCTCTCTGCTTTTTCGTCGATGAACAGCGTCATTCTCGGGGTCGGGGCGATGACGCCGGCCGGGGCGACGGCGGTCGAAACCTGGCGGCTGTTAACCGAGGGATACAGCGCCCCGCGCGTGCCGGTGCCGCAACCGCTCGCGGAAAGGAATTATCTTTACTGCGCGGTACCGGAGAAATTTGTCCGAACCGTTGGGCGCCAGGCGCGCCTGCGTCGTTCCGGTGTGCTCTCGCTCTTCGGCGCATCGGCCGCATTTGACGCCCTCAAGGATGCCCGGGTGGAGATGACGCCGGCATTCAGCGCTAGCTGCGCCCTCGTCTATGGGGTTTCGTCGGGTGGCGTGCAGTACACGCGGAGGTTTTACCACGAAATCGTGACCCAGGGTGCCTCTTCGGCCAGCCCTTTACTTTTTCCCGAAACGGTTTTCAATGCCCCGGCCAGCCATCTGGCCGCGTTGCTCGGGTTGAACGGCAAGACGTACACCGTCGTCGGCGACTCGGCGGTCGGGTTGTCGGCAGTCCAGCTCGGGGACGAACTCCTGGCGCTCGATCCGGAGGTGGAACACGTGCTGGTGGTTGGAACCGAGGAGGTTGACTGGCTGTTGCCGGATGCATTTGCGGCCTGGCGCCTCACGAGCAAAGACGGGCGTTGTGAAGTGTACGGCGCCCGCACCGGTCTGGTTTTCGGTGAGGGCGCCGGGGCGGTATTGCTGGGGCGGCAGGGTGACGGACCGGTGATTGTCCGGGCGCACCCCGGGCAGACCTTCTTTTCGCGTCAGGACAGCCGGCGGGTTGCGCCCGAAGTTTTCCAGGGCGTCGTGGGTGCAGACCGGCCGGATGCGATCGTTACCAGCGCCAACGGCACCGTCGCGGACACAGTCGAGCAGGAAGCGTTCGCCCGGCTGAACCTGGCGGCGCCGGTGTACAGTTACAAGCCGGCTCTGGGCGACGCCCTGGGCGCGGGAGCGATCCTGCAGACTGTGTTTGGGGCGCTGGCATTGCGGCACCAGTACCTGCCCGGCACCGTGTGCGCGGGCGACAAGTACCCCCTGGTGAACCGGCAAAGCCGGTCCTTGCCCATCGAGCGGGTGCTCGTGACGGCAATCGGCTTCAATCAGCAGGTGGGAGCATTGCTGCTCGGGCGCACGGGGCTTTGAACGATCGGCGGGCGCCGAGGAATTCGAAGAATTATAAATATAGGCTGCGATTCGCGCTCCTGAAAGATTGATCGTCCCCGTCAACTCCGCCATAATCATCGATCATGCCTAGCAAGCCGGCTGCCGACGCCGTCCGCTCGTCCGCCGTTGAGGATTATTTGGAGCGGATTCTGGATCTGATAAATACCAAGGGGTATGCGCGAGTGGCGGACATCGCCCAGGGATTAAAGATCTCGCAAGCCAGCGTTACGAACATGGTTCAGCGGCTCGATGCCGAGGGCTTGCTTAAATATGAAAAGTACCGCGGCCTGGTGCTGACCACCGCCGGCGAGACGCTCGCCCGAAACATCATGCGCCGGCATCACTTGCTGACTGATTTTCTGCGGATGCTTGGCGTTGACGAGCCGGTTATTTATCGTGATGTCGAAGGAATGGAACACCACATCAGCCCCCAGACGTTACATGCCATCGAGGCGTTAGTTGAAGAGCTAAAATCGCAACCCAAACTCCTCAGCCGTATCCGCCCTCACGCTCATGGCAATTGAACCGTGCGCATTCGAGGGTTGGACGCGCAATTTGCGGTTATCCAACGATTCCGTTGAGCTGATCATCACCCTTGAGATCGGGCCGCGGATCATGTCGTACCGGCCCTTGGCGGGGCGGAATATTTTCAAAGTCCTCGTCGACCAGGCTGGCGGGAAACAGGAAGCCGATTGGAAGCTGCGAGGCGGCCATCGGCTCTGGCTGGCCCCGGAAGACTACGGGCGCGAGAACAGCCTCACCTACATCATCGACAACGACGAGGTCGAACACGAGATCCTGGGGGACCACAGCCTCAGGGTGGCGCACACTGCTAAGGCGCCGCACCGGCTCCGGCGGGAAATGCGGATCCACCTCGCCGCGACCGGCCCGAAAGTAACGGTCGAACACACGCTCTACAACGCCGGACCCGAGCCGATCCTGGGAGCCCCCTGGGCGTTATCGGTGATGGCCGCGGGAGGGTTCGCCATCGTTTCTCAACCCGGCCTGGGAACCCACCCGCAGGATTACGTGCCGAATCGCCGGCTGGTGCTTTGGCCCTTTACCGATTTGTCCGACGAGCGGTTTCGCCTTGGGGCGCGGCTCCTGCGGTTGTACCAGACCAATCACAAGCCGATCAAATTCGGGCTGCAACACCGGGACGGGTGGGCCGGCTACGTGCTCGGCGATCACCTGTTTTTGAAGACGATCCCCTTCCTGGAAGGACGGGAATACCCGGATTTCGGGTCCAATTTTGAGGCCTTTACCAATTGGGATTTCCTGGAGGTGGAAAGCCTCGGCCCGCTGCAGCCGCTTGAGCCGGGCGCTTCGGCCCAGCACGCGGAGCAGTGGGTGGTCTTCGCGGGGGTAAACCTGCCGGATCCGCAGGAGGAAGAAGCATTCCTGGCGGCGCTGGAACCGTACACGCGGCAATTGTCATGATGTCGAGAGCACTGGCGGCCATCTGTCTCGCAACGGTTTTGCTCGCCGGCGGGTGCGCCACGACCAGCGACTTTGAGGCACGGACAGCGGCCCTGAATCAAACGATCGCCCAAGAGCCGCCCGGGAACTACTTCATCGGGCGGCGCATGTACCGGCGCGCATACTTTTTCTGGGGTTACGTCCGCAGGCCTCGTGAGCCGTGGAGTAAAGCGCAACTGGTGATGTTCAACGAACAAAGGCTTCACGCACCGGACCGGGAAGCCACCGCCATCGGGTACGACAACAATTACGAGTACCGGTTGGAAGGGTATTTCTCCGGTGAGCAGGTGTATGAACCCGCCTCGAATCGATTTTATCCTGAATTTGTCCTGACAAACTATAAACTGTTGTCGACCGCGCCGCCCCAGATTTTTCGGGATGCAAAGGCGACCGATCCGAATCGCATCTTCATCGATAACCCCGACTGATGCGGCTTTATCCTGTTCTCTGAGTTCATGGCCGAGATTGACCGTTTCCAACACTATCAGGTTCTCAAGCATCCGGATGGCAGCCTCTGGGAGCTTGGCCGCGGGGCCATGGGCGTCACGTATAAGGCATTCGATACCAGCCTGCGC
>Ga0213876_10001501_pt1 | contig 14457 bp, 20 predicted proteins | sample BarmaccomBMRX_R9_FD_160113 | JGI IMG/M metagenome (GOLD analysis project Ga0213876, IMG submission 160113) | Root-associated microbial communities from Barbacenia macrantha in rupestrian grasslands, the National Park of Serra do Cipo, Brazil - RX_R9 | ecosystem: Host-associated > Plants > Roots...
GACAAGTGGCTTGGACTGGGGCCCTATTAGCGTTCGGGGTTACAGAACTGATCGGCCTTTTGGTTGCCCTAATGCCCAACCTCTGGCTAGAGATTTTTAGTCGTGACCCAGCAGTTTTGGCAACCGGAGCGCTTTACCTCCAGCGAATCGGCCCGATGTATGGCGCAACTGGGCTGGGGATGCTGCTCTACTTTGCCGGCCAAGGCAGCGGTCGAGTGGCTGCCCCTTTCCTGGCCGGTACCCTGCGGCTCTTGTTCGTGATTGGAGCAGGCTGGTTAGCAGTCGTTCGTTTTGGCGCCGGATTGCCAACCCTGTTTACCATTGTCGCGCTGGGAGCAGTTCTATCCGCCGCCATCACCGCGATTTCGGTTAGCTTCCAACTCGGTGTGCGTCTACCGGGTTTGCTCAGTCCTCTCTTGAACCGGAAATCAAAAGCTCAAACGGTCGTTTAAGAAAAGCGTGTTCGCCAGTCGACGGAAGTTCAAGACGTTGGTTTTGGCGAAAATTCTTCGACCAACTCCTCCAACATCGCTGCGATTCTAATATAGTTCTGTCGAGGCTCCGTTAGTGGCTTATCCGCTCTTTTTTCCGCTAGGGCGATCAGCTTCTCGCTCGTCGCGGTAGCGCGAGCTTGGAGCGATTTTTGCCAATCCGCGAGAATCGACAATTCTGTAGATCTGCCAACGGCTTTGAGTGGTTCATCGCCAATCACAAACTCCCAATCATGGGTATCAGCAAAGTATAACGCAGTGATTCCACTTCGTCCGACGCCGAAGTGATGCGCAACCATCTGGGCAAGTTCTGATCGGGCTTGACCGGAGGCTGACGGATGAAATGCCGCAAATGCTAGGGCGTAGATCTTAACTCCCGTAAACCGCTCAAAGTTAGAAAGCTTATTGTTGAACCCTTTTTCCCGGTTCTGAGGCTCCGTCGGCAGTACTCCCTCCTCACTTTCGAAATGGGGGAATGTGGCTCGAGGAGCTTTAGCGATTAGTTCGTTAAACGCCGCCTGGTCTGCGCGAAAGGCCTTGGCCACCGCCCCTACACGCAAGATCTTAATCTCCATCTTGTCGCCCTGCTGTACTTCAGGCAACACTTCGATTCCGCTAACGACCTTACCGAAGACGCTATGCAAATAGTTCAATTGATTCTCCGCGTCTAAGGTGATGAAGAACTGGCAGCCGTTTGTATCGGGCCCGGAATTCGCCATCGATAAGACCCCAATGGAGTCATGTCGCAGCTTAGGCGAAAATTCGTCAGGAAACTCGTAACCCGGGTCTCCGTCGCCGGTCCCAAGTGGATCCCCTCCTTGGATCACAAAACCGGGGACTACTCGATGGAAGGTCAATCCGTCGTAGAACGGTTTGCCCGGATTCGGTCCCAAGGTGCCTTCGGCCAAACCCACGAAGTTGGTGACGGTCAACGGTGCGTCTTGGTCAAATAAACGCGCGATGATGATTCCGCGCGGCGTTGTGATTTTCGCGTAAATACCGTCGGGTAAGGATGCCGGGGCATCAGATGGAGACGGCGACGCAGCGATAACTCGGACGGAGGTAACGAGGGCGTAGAGTATGAGGATAAGCGAACGCATCGTGCCGCAGTATTAGCGCAGTACGGCGAGAAAGAAAATAACCGCGAGAGAACGCAAAGAACGCAAAAGGGATAGCCGACTTTGGTGGGGCGAGGCTCCCAAAAGACCAAGCAGCTTTATCAGGGCTGCCGAAGTGCACCAGAATTACACCGTTGCTACGCCGAAACCCGTGCCGAGCCGGTGGCTGCCGCTCGACCAAGGCTCGGCGCATCCGTCGGCCTAATACAATCTGATATCGGCGATTCTACCAGTCGCCCTGCTTACACTCTGTGATCTTTTCGGGAGCCTCGCCCCACCAAAGTCGGCTATCCCTTTTGCATTCTTTACGCCTTTTCGCGGCTATTCTTTCTTCGTGGGAACGCCTGCCGCCAACGGTACTTCCGCATTCAACCAATTGGCAAAGCTCTCATTCACTGACTCCGGCGATATCTCGGCCATCAGATTCGTATAACTGATGTGTTGCCTAACCACCTCTTCAATCGCCTGACGATACCCGGATCGGGTTTTAACCAGCAGCACGGTCTCCGGTTCCTCGACGATCTTGCGTTCCCAGCGGTACGCGCACGTGATTGAATTCGGCGAGCCTCATCATCCGTGTTGAGCGTAATGTAGAAGATGCGCATCTCTTAAAGTAATCAGTACGTCAATGTTCGGTAACCAGGACTGAGGGCAAGTACTTCACCAATTACTTTTCTAAGAATTGCCAATCCTCACAACTCAATCCCAGCGGAATGCAGTACCTACTGGCTGCCGGATTCTTGCTCCCGGCTCCTTCCCCTCGAACTCCGCCAATTCTTCGCGTAACCTACCACTCAAACTGAGGACTCAAAAATGACGCATTTAATACGGATGGGATTACTGGCAGCCGTCGGTTGCTTCGCCATTGCCGGTTACGCCGGCGAGACAGCCGGCTGGGTACAGAAGAGCAACCAAGCCGCCAAGCCGCTCCTGGAATACATGACCAAGTACTCGCCCGAGAACGGATCTTCAATCGGGATCGATCAAGCGGATGAAAATGTCATGGATCTAAAGCCAAATCTCTATGCGCGCAGCAAGGAAGACGGGGAAAGGATAGTCCAGCAGTTACAAGTTAAAGAAGCATCGGAGTCTGACCCTAATGTCCGCCGGGATTTGGACATATTAATCACCGCACAGAAGAACAGCCTGGAAACCGCCAAGCTTAACCACGAGCTGATGCTTCCTTTTTACGACGTCGGCGAGATGGTTTTTCAAGGTCTCCAGACTTTGCTGGATCCGCGTAATTCTGCCGACCGGCAGGCCAGAGCGATTGTTCGATTGAGCCGGTACGCGGGACAGGAAACCGGCTTTGAACCGATCACCGAGTTGGCCAAAGCCCAAACCGAAGAGATGCTGGGCAACGCGAAGCTAGCTCGCCCTTATCTGTCCGAGGTAAATGATGCCATTAATAACACCCAAACCTACTTGGATGGTATCGCTGAACTTTTCCGAACGGCGAAGCTCACCGGCTGGGAGCAGGCACACACGGCACTAACCCGCCAGCTCTTGGATTACAAAGATTGGCTACAAACACAGATTCTGCCCCAGGCTAGGCAAACCAACCCTCTGCCAGAGGCCATTTACGCCGACAACCTGAAGAATAACGGAGTGCTCATTGACCCGCACACTTTAATGGAACGCGCTCGATTTGAATTCATCGAGATCCAGGATGAGATGCGGACCTTGGCCAAAGTGATCGCGCAACAGGAAAAGCTTAGCTCATCGGATTATCGTGAAGTCATCCGGGCGCTAAAGCACAGAACGGCTCCGCCTGATAAGCTCCTCTCTTTTTACCAGGACCGGCTCGCACAGATCGAGAAATTGGTGGAGGAAAACAACATTGTCAGCCTGCCAAAGCGACCAACTCTAATCCGGCTAGGATCGGCAGCTGAGACTGCGGAGGAACCCGCTCCCCATATGAATCCACCTCGGCTAATCGATAATCACGGTGAGTACGGCGAGTTCGTGATTCCGAACGGCAAGAATGGCCTGGATGAGGATTTTATTAACGAAGGCGAGTCCTGGACTTTGACCGCACACGAAGCTCGCCCAGGCCACGATCTCCAATTTACTTCCATGGTTGATAATGGGGTCTCGATGGCGCGATCTATCTTCGCAGACAACAGTGCCAACGTAGAGGGTTGGGCCGTCTACATGGAGGCAGTGATGGAGCCATACGAACCATTGGATGGTCAGCTGTTTTCGCTCGATGACCGGTTGTTGCGGATTGCTCGAGCGTTTTTGGACCCGATGCTGAACCTGGGATTGATGAAGCCGGAAGAAGCAAAAGCGTTCCTGGTCCACGAAGTGGCACTCTCCGAATCAGACGCCAAAGAGGAAGTTGAACGCTATACTTACCGGGCTCCCGGCCAAGCCGCTGCGTACTTCTATGGCTATATGACCCTGAGGGAACTAAGGGAACGGACAAAACTAGCCATGGGTGCGAAGTTTAACGAAAAGGCATACCACGACTTCATTCTGTCGCAGGGCCTGCTACCCCTGAACCTAATGGCCCAAGCGATCCAAGAGGAATTTGTGCCGCAGTATTCGAGCCACCAGATAGGCGGAAGTTCTCAATCAGGCAGCGGCTCCAAAAGCCATTAGACAGGCAGACCGCCGAGCGACCACATATAGTCGCCCTTGGCAGGGACCCATAAGCCATATGGGTCCCATAAGTCATATCCGTTGCCCCGCCGCAATACGCCGGCGTGTATCGACACCGGGCAGCAATGCTATCGCGAATACAACTCGACGACGAGTTGCTCGTTCACGATCGGAGCGATTTCCTCGCGCGAAGGAACGCGCGTGACCTTGCCCTGGAATTGGTCCTTGTCGACTACCAACCAGTCCGGGATCGGCTGGATCTGGGTCAATTCAAGATTCCTGGTCACTAGCCGGCGAGAAGCCGGTTTTTCTTTGATGGTAATGATGTCCCCAGCACGCAGGTTGTACGACGAAACATTAACCTTGCGATTGTTCACTAACACGTGGCCGTGAGAAACGATCTGCCGAGCCGCGCTCCGGGAATTGGCGAACCCCAACCGGTAAACAACGTTGTCCAGACGAGTCTCGAGCATCTGTAACAAAGTTTCACCGGTAACACCTCGTCTACGCAGAGCGCTTTCAAAGTAACGACGGAATTGCCGTTCCATGAGTCCATACATGAACCGCAATTTCTGCTTCTCTGCCAAGGCGATAGCGTAGTCGGACTGTTTACGCCGGGAGCCTTTAGGTCCGTGCATCCCGGGAGGGTAATTCTTCCGCTCTAGAGCTTTGTTGGGGCCAAAAAGAGCAACCCCAAAACGACGACTAATTTTTGCTTTCGGACCAGTGTATCTACCCACTTTAACTCCTTATCAGACGCGACGTTGTTTCGGTGGCCGGCAACCATTATGAGGAACCGGGGTGACATCTCGGATCACCGAGATATCGAGGCCAATGGCTTGCATGGCTCTGACGGCGGACTCGCGACCTGCCCCTGGTCCTTTCACCAAGACCTCAACTTCCTTCAGCCCATGTCCCATCGCCTGCCGGCAAGCATCTTGGGCCACTAACTGTGCCGCGTAAGCGGTACTCTTTCGCGAACCTCGAAATCCAGCTTTTCCGGCACTAGACCAACCAATCACGTTCCCGGACAAATCGGTGATGGAGACGATCGTATTATTAAAAGTCGCTAAGACATGAGCGATACCAGAACCGACGTTCTTGCTACCTTTCGCCTTAATGATCTTCGGGCGCTCCGTAGCTCCGGAATCAAGTGATAGGGAAGTCTTGGCCCCGTCGCCAGCGGGCGCTCCCTCCTTTTTCGGAGCCTTCGGCTTTGCTGCTTTAGGAGCTTTCGGTTCGGCTGGAGCAGCAGGTGTTGCGGAGGCTACAGGCGTTGCATTTGCCGCAGGGGGCGTGGAGGATGATGCCTCAGCAGGGGCCGGGGCCGCGGGAGCGGCGGGCGTCACAGGCGCTGCCGGCGCCTCAGAAGTGGGTTTGGATTGTTCTTCGTCAGCCATCTTATAAAGTGCGGTTTAAACTTTGCCGGCCTTAGCGTCTTTGTTCCGTTGAACACCGACGGTTTTGCGCGGGCCTTTCCGCGTGCGCGCATTGGTTGAGGTCCGCTGGCCGCGAACCGGAAGTCCACGAATATGCCGAATACCGCGATAACAGCGGATGGCCTGGAGACGTTTGAGGTTCGATTGGATCTCGCGACGCAGATCACCTTCGATCAGTAACCCGCTCGCGTTAATCACGTGCACGATCTGCCCAAGCTGTTCAGGTGTAAGATTCTTTGCCCGGACATTTGGGTCGATATTAGCCTGTTCAAGGATCCGTCTCGATGTCTTCGGGCCCAGCCCGTAGATATACGGCAAGGAGGCCTCGATTCTCTTTTCTCCGGGGATTTCGACTCCAAGTAAACGCGGCATAAACGTATCTAATTCAAACTGCGGCTCAGCAAACGTGGTTAGCCCTGGCGCTGCTTGTGGCGCGGGTTTTTGCAAACCACACGAATAACATTCTTCCGCTTAATTACGCGGCAGCTCTCACACAGGCGCTTAACTGAAGGTCTAACTTTCATTAAAATTCGTTGGGTTTCACCCTCTAAAAACAATTAGAGGACAAAAAAACGCCACCGAAAAACCCTTTCGGGAGCGTTCGCTTCGTCCGCTTTCGTCCTACTACCTTACCTTTGCCGGAAGGTTATTCGGCCTTTCGATAGATCGTAGGGAGACATCTCTACCATAACTTTGTCTCCTGGCAAGATCCGAATGAAATGTAACCGCATTTTTCCGGAAATGTTCGCCAAAAGCCTGTGTCCATTGGGAAGTTCGACCCTGAACATCGTATTCGGCAGTAATTCGACTACCCTGCCTTCAACTTCGATGACGTCTTTTCGCGCCATGTGAGGATCTCAGGTTCACCTTTTGTAACTAGAATCGTGTGTTCAAAATGAGCTGAAGACGTGTGATCGGCGGTCACTACCGTCCAATTGTCCTGAAGCAACATCACTCCAGCTTTGCCCAGATTTACCATCGGCTCAATCGCCAGCGTCATTCCCGCCTTGAGCTTCGCAGTCGCTCCGGCGGTTCGGTAGTTCGGAATTTGCGGTTCCTCATGGAGGTGCCGGCCGACCCCGTGGCCGACGAACTCTCTCACCACACTGAATCCGTTTTGCTCGACGGCGTCCTGAATAGCGGCACATACCACGCTGAGGCGCCGGCCTTCTCTTGCCTTTTCGATGCCGGCATAGAGAGAGTTTTCCGTAACCTCCAATAACTTCTGTACCTCTTCAGGAACCTCGCCGACAGGGACCGTCGCAGCAGTATCCCCGACGAAACCGTTCAGAATGACTCCGATGTCCAGTTTAACGATGTCGCCGTACTGTATCCGGCGATGGCTGCCGATTCCGTGAACAACCTCATCGTTGAGCGAAATACAGATATTTCCGGGAAACTTTTTGTATCCGAGGAACGCGCTACGGCAGCCGGCGTCCGCCATTAAACGAGCCGCCGCCAGGTCGACTTCTTTGGTGGTCATACCTGGACACAGCATGGTCGAGATTTCGTCGAGGATCTGGCTTGCCAGCCGGCATGCCGCCCGCATGTACTCAATCTCTTGCCGCGTTTTAATCGGAATCATCCTGCAATCAGCCGTTCAATATCGGCGAAAACAACCTCGACGTCACGTCCGGCCTCAACCTCGACCAGACGATTTCCGTAATATTTGTATAGGGGGACGGTTTTCTCCCAGTACGCCTCCAGTCTTCGCTGCAAAGCTTCATTATTATCGTCCGATCTCTTCTCTAACGGTCCGCCGCAATTTGGGCAAGGATCCTGAGGAGATTGGACATGTTTGCCCATGCTAACCACTTTTCCGCAATTGGGGCATACAAACCGCTGCGACATGCGGGTTCTGATGGTATCTACGGAAACAGCCAACGCAATCGCTAGGTCCAGAGGGGTTTCGCGCTGCTGTAGGATCTGATCGAACTCTTTCGCTTGCTCAATGGTCCGGGGAAAGCCATCGAATAAAAACGCGGCCGGATGCGCTTCCAGCCAGGCCTCCACCACTTGCATCACCAGATTATCGGGCGCCAATCCACCTTTGGATATGATTTTCTCGGCTTCCAGGCCAAGTGGAGTCTTTTCTTTCGCTTGTCTCCGGAGGATTGCCCCCGTTGAGGTAGTGGGAATGCCGAACCGATTTTGAATCAACTCCGCTTGAGTTCCTTTGCCCGAGGCAGGCGGACCTAAAAGCACAAGTCTTCTTTTCACCCCGACAACATCAATGGCTGACGAAGATCGAGATGGCGACTCCCGCTACGGCCAGGATAGCAGCTCCGACGCACATCCAAAGCAGTGCGCCTTCCTTGACTAAAGAACCTCGATTCGCTGGGGTCCGCTCGAACCGGCCCCGGATTCGACCTTTACGCAGGAATCCATCGTAATGTCTCTGGAGTAGATGAGTTTCAATCTGCCGCATCGTATCCAGAATAACCCCGACGATAATCAGCAAGCTGGTACCGCCGAAGAAACGCGCCGTAAGCCGAGGTACCCCGGCTCCAGTGATCAGGAGTTCCGGGATCACCGCGATCAAAGTCAAAAAGATTGCGCCGGCAAACGTCAGCCGCGACAAAGTGAACTCAAGAAAGTCAGCGGTCGGTTTACCGGGTCGATAGCCCGGGATGTAACCATTGTATTTCTTAAGGTCATCCGCTATTTGGGTCGGCTGAAACTGGATGGCCACCCAGAAAAAGCTGAAGAAGAAAATCAAGAGCCCCGTCATCAAGTAATGCCATGGACCGTAGGCGAGGGCGTTGGCCAAATTGATTGCCCATTCCTGGCCCCTAAAGCCCATACTCAGAATCGTCGACGGGAACAAGAGAATGGCTTGGGCAAAGATGATCGGCATAACGCCGACCGCGTTAACCTTCAACGGAAGATACTGGGTTTGCCCCCCATACACTTTGCGTCCAACGACCCTTTTCGCGTATTGAATACTGATTCGCCGTTGTCCCTGGGTTAAGGCAATCACGCCGGCGATCACGAAAACCAGAAACACGATCATCAGGACCAATACCAACGGATTGACCTGGTTCTGATTTTGATTCGCTGTCGAAGGGACGAAGGTGTTCCAGACCTGTACCAATGCGCCCGGCAACGTCGCGACGATACCGACCGTGATGATCATTGAGGTACCGTTGCCAACGCCTCGCTCTGTGATCTGGTCACCGACCCACATCAAGAACATCGTTCCGGCGCTGAGAGTGATCACCGCGACAATTTGAAAGCCAAGACCTGGAGAAGGAACTAATGGCCCAAGTTTAGCGATCGAGGCGCCAATACCTTGGAGAAAGGGGTTCGATTGCGGGCTTTGCATGGACAAAGCCAGGAGATATCCTTGAAAGAGACACAGCCCCAGGGTGACGTACCTGGTGTACTGCATGATCTTTTGCCGGCCACCGGTCTCCTCACGGGCCAGTTTGTTAAGGCGCGGGATCACTGCCGTCAGCAGCTGCATCATGATCGACGCGCTGATATAGGGCATAATCCCGAGCGAAAAAACCGCGCAATGCTCGAGCGCACCGCCAGCAAAAATGTTAGCCAGAGCCGCAATACCTCCGGCCGTCGCGTTATTGGTTTGGCTCTTGAACCAATCGTTCAAAACGTGCGCGTTGACCCCGGGAATGGTGATCGCGGCGCCGGCTCGGACGATGATAAGCATCATCAGCGTAAAAATGATCCGCTGACGAAGCTCTGGAATTTTGAAGATATTCGTGAAAGCCGAGATCATGAGAACACTCGGTTAAGCACGAACCACCGCTGCTCCCCCGGCTTGCTCGATCTTTTGACGCGCGGATTCGCTGAATTTATCAGCTTCTACCGTCAATTTCTTGGTCAGTTCTCCACGCCCCAGAACTTTCACACCATCAACACTACCCTTCAAAAGCCCTTTCTCGCGCAAAACCTCCTCGGTCACGTGCGTATCGGCATCAAATCTTTCAAGGTCGGCCAGGTTAATGATTGCATAGGTAGCCCGGAATGCACCGTTACCAAATCCACGCTTGGGTAAGCGACGAATCAACGGCATCTGCCCGCCCTCGAATCCCAGGCGAATGCTGCCACCGGAACGCGCCTTTTGGCCCTTATGACCCTTTCCGCTGGTTTTACCGTGACCAGAGCTCTCACCGCAGCCCAATCGTTTGACCCGGTGTTTTGATCCCGGTCGAGGTTTCAATTCGTTTAACCGCATAATGAAATCGTTTCCGTTTACTTCCAACTTACCTGTGGACTAGCCCACGTGATGGGGAGTCGACTACCGGCTCCGGAGGCGGAAGATGTCTTCCTTTTTGCGCAGAGTGCGCAGGGCTTCCATGGTGGCCTTTACGACGTTAGCGTGGTTGCTGGAGCCAAGTGACTTGGCCAGGACGTCTTTTATACCGGCCGCTTCTACGACGGCACGTACACCGCCGCCGGCGATAACACCTGTACCCGGAGAAGCAGGCCGCAACAGAACACGGCCCCCGCCAAATTCGCCAATCACTTCATGTGGGATAGTATTTTCATGAACGGCCACTGGCACCATGGCCTTTCGCGCCGCTTCCGAGGCTTTACGAATAGCTTCAGAGACCTCGTTCGCCTTACCAAAGCCGTAGCCCACCTTGCCTTTGCGGTCACCAGCGACAATTAAAGCGCTAAAGCTAAAGCGACGACCGCCTTTCACAACTTTGGCGCACCGGTTGATGAACACCACTTTTTCCGTGGTGTCGCCCTTCTGTTCTCGATCTCGGTCGTTACGGCGGTTTCTTTGATCTGGTGGCATAAAAATCAAAACTCCAAACCTGCAGAACGAGCGGCATCTGCCAATGCTTTCACCCGTCCATGATAGGTAAATCCACCTCGATCAAAGACGACTTGCCGAACGTTCTTCTGTAATGTTCTCTCGGCCAACAGCGACCCAACCTTCTCGGCGCTCGTCACGTTGGCTTGGCTGCGCTGACTACCGCGCACACCTTTCTCCACGGTAGACGCAGCTGCAACTGTGTTGCCTACCGTATCATCGATAACTTGTGCGTAAATATGTTGGCCAGAGAAATGTACGCACAACCGAGGACGCTCCGTGGTGCCAACCACCCGTTTACGGATCCTCTCGTGGCGTAATCTAATTCGTGTGGTAGAAGCCATATTTTATCCGTCCCCTTATTGGACTGTCTTACCCTCCTTGCGCAGCACCTGTTCATCCGAATAGCGGATTCCCTTACCTTTGTAAGGCTCCGGAGGATAGTACCCTCGAATGTTCGCGGCGACCTGACCTACTTTCTGTCGGTCAATTCCTTCAACCAAAAGCTTGGTGTTGTCCTGGACGGTTACCTTAACTCCATCCGGTATCTGAAACACAATCGGATGAGAAAAACCCAAACTGAGATTCAGTTTCGAGCCTTGCACTTGAGCCCGAAAGCCGACCCCCTGGATCTCCAGTGATTTTTGAAATCCCTGACTAACCCCGGTCACCATATTATTGATGAGGCTTCGGGAAAGGCCGTGCAAAGCTTTCACCGCTCGGGTTTCCGTGGTCCGGTCCAGTAAGACTTCCTGACCTTCAACGCGTAGTTTGATCTGCCGCGGTAACGTCCACTCCAACTTACCCTTTGGGCCTTCAACGGTAACCGCACCTGCGTCCGAGCAACCCAGCTTCACTTTCTCCGGAAGCACTACACTTTTCTTTCCAATTCGCGACATACTCAGAACCTCCTCACCAAACTATCGCTAGGAGCTCGCCTCCAATATTTTCTCGTTTGGCTTGCCGTCCCGTCAAAATCCCTCGCGACGAGGAAACGATAGAAGTCCCCATCCCTCCAAGAACGCGTGGAACTTCGTCAGCGCCGATGTACTTCCGCAGACCGGGCTTACTGACGCGCTTAATTCCGGTCAAGGCCGGAGTCCGATTCACAAATTTCATGGTCACCTTGATGACCGCAGGCCGTGTCGAATGGTCGACCTCGTACTCGGCGATATAACCTTCTTCTTTAAGGATGCGCGCGATCTCTTCTTTAATCTTCGAGTGCGGCAGTTTCACATCCGCTCGATGCGAGGTGGCCGCGTTGCGAAGCCTAGTCAGAAAATCGGCAATAGGATCAGTCAATGTACTCATACTCTCTTACGCGGCAGACTCCTTACCCGGCAGCTTACGATCGCTGAACGGTACGCCGAGTTCAGTTAACAATGCTTTCGCCTCGTCGTTCGTGTTCGCAGTGGTGACGATGGTAATATCAAAACCAATATTTCGCTTAATCTTATCCAACTCTACCTCCGGGAAGATCGCCTGATCTTTAACGCCTAAGGTATAGTTGCCTTTGCCGTCGAATGACTTCGGTGAAATTCCACGGAAATCTCGGATGCGGGGTAAAGACATGCGGATCAAGCGCTCCAGGAATTCGTACATCCGATCGCCCCGCAACGTCACTTTCGCACCGATGACTTGGCCCTTACGAAGCTTGAAATTCGAGATGCTTTTCTTGGACTTGGTTTCGGTGGCGCGTTGGCCGGTGATCAGCCCGATTTCCGCCTTCGCTTCTTCCAAAGCCTGCTTTTGATCAGACGCATGCGTCGACACGCAACTATTGATAACGACCTTCTCAACGCGAGGAACTTGAAGGAGATTCTTATATCCCAACTTCTCGCGCAGCGCCGGAACAACCCGTTCCTTGTATTCTTTATAAAGCTCGGCCTGCATAACCTATTCTGCTTTCGCCTTCTCCTTCTTTGTCCGTTTCGGGCGCGGCGCTTCTACGATCTTCACATTGGAGATGTGAATCGGTCCTTCCCGAGTAACAATTGCTCCGTTCGGATTATCCTGCGATTTACGAACGCTCTTCTTGATCAAGCGCACGCCTTCGATCAACACCTGCTGTTTCTTTGGCAGCACTTGCAGGATCTTGCCGGTAGCTCCGCGATGGTTGCCGGAGATAACCTGGACTTCGTCCCCTTTCTTAACATGGAAATGCGTCTGCATTACAGGACCTCCGGTGCCAACGAAATGATCTTCATGAAGTTCTTTTCGCGCAGTTCCCGCGCCACCGGTCCGAAGATACGGGTCCCTCGTGGGTTGAGGTCCTTGTCGATGATCACAATAGCGTTGTTATCAAATCGAAGGTAGGAACCGTCATCACGTTTGACCGGTTGCCTTGTCCGCACGACTACGGCGCGAACAACGTCACCTTTTTTGACCGAGCCATTCGAGGACGCCTCTTTAACGTTGCAGGTAATCACATCACCTACCCCAGCATAAAGGGTCGGCTTTCCGATGACACCAATCATGGTCGCCATCCGCGCTCCGGTATTATCGGCTACATCAAGCCGGGATCGAATCTGAATCATCGGCTCCTCCTAGTGCTTTAGAACTTCAATTAGTTGCCAACGCTTCAGGCGGCTGAGCGGCCGGGTTTCTTGAATTCGAACCAGGTCGCCGATCTCGCATCGGTTTTCAGCGTCATGCGCGTAGAATTTCTTCGTGCGTTTCACGATCTTCCCGAATTTAGGATGCGGAACTCTGCGCACAACGGCAACGACGATGGTCTTATCCATTTTATTGGAGACCACCTCCCCGACTCTAGTTTTCCGAAGATGCCGCTTCGGAACATCAGACTGCTGCGCCTGGGTTTCAGGCGCCGTGGCAGTACCTTCAGTTGTTACAGTCTCTTCACTCATGTCTGATTTCCTTTCCCGATACGAATAACGGGATCGCTATTTAGCAGCGACCTTTCGATTTCGCTCGGTCAAAATTGTTTCGATCTGCGCCACCTCACGGCGATTGCTTCGGAGAACACTCGGCTTTTCCAACGCCCCCGATTGCTGCTGCAGGCGCAAATTAAATATCTCTTTCCGGAGCTCGTATCGGCGTCCGAAAAGCTCATCGTTACTCAGTTCGCGTAATTCTTTGATTTTCATCGCATCAACCTCACGAACTAAGCGGTTACCGCGTGCCGCGATAGGAACCGAGTTCGGATGGGCAGCTTAGTAGCCGCCAAACGAAGTGCTTCCCGCGCGACCGATTCCGGAACTCCATCGAGCTCAAACAAAACGTTGCCTGGACGCACCGTCGCCACCCAGAACTCAGGATTCCCTTTCCCTTTACCCATTCGGGTTTCCGGCGGACGCTTGGTTACCGACTTGTCCGGAAAGATCTTAATCCAAAGCTTGCCTTTTCTTTTCATGTGGCGGGTAAGCGCCACCCGGGCCGCCTCGATCTGCGTATTCGTTATCCAGGCGCGCTCCAGCGTCTGCAACGCATACTCACCGAACGCGATCGAGTAATTGCGCGTCGCGTTTCCAGAACGGCTGCCTCGTTGGTTCTTCCGGTACTTGACTCTCTTTGGTAACAATGGCATAGGTCTTCTCCTTCCCCATCCCTATTTGGAAGCCGAAGGCGCCGTTTTTTCGGGCGAGTTCAGCTTGCGCTGCTCGGGCTCGGCGACTGCCTCCGCCTTACAAAGCCAGCATTTAACGCCAATCTTGCCGTAAACGGTGTTGGCTTCCGCGAACCCGTAATCGATCGGAGTTCGCAAAGTATGAAGTGGAATCTTCCCTTCCCGGTACCATTCCGCGCGGGAGATTTCGGCGCCTCCCAATCTTCCAGCACATCGGATCTTAACGCCCAAGGCCCCAAAGTCTCGGGTGGTCTGTACCGCTTTCTTCATGGCCCGGCGGAAAGAAATACGACGCTCGATCTGCAACGCCACATTCTCAGCCACCAGTTGCGCGTCTAATTCCGGTGTCTTGATTTCCTGAATATCGATTTTGACCTGCTTACCACCGGACATCCGGGTGATCTCATCGGTCATACGCTCGATTTCAGCACCT
>Ga0213876_10001502_pt1 | contig 14453 bp, 7 predicted proteins | sample BarmaccomBMRX_R9_FD_160113 | JGI IMG/M metagenome (GOLD analysis project Ga0213876, IMG submission 160113) | Root-associated microbial communities from Barbacenia macrantha in rupestrian grasslands, the National Park of Serra do Cipo, Brazil - RX_R9 | ecosystem: Host-associated > Plants > Roots...
TGGCGGTTTCAACATTCCTCCCCAGGCGCTGGCCAACGAGGATTTCAAAACGGGCCTGCAAGCTTTCATCTCGCCTGACGGGCACGGGGCGCGGTTCCTCATCCAGAGCGCGCTCAATCCGTTCACCACCAAGGCCATGGATCAGGTCAAGGACATCCTCGCCGCGGCCCATGCGGCGCAACCGAACTCCGAACTCTCGGACGCCACGATATCGATGATCGGAATTCCGACCGGGCTTCGGGACACCCGCGACTACTACAACCACGACATCCAGTTCATCGTGGTCGCGACCATTCTCATCGTCTTTCTCATTCTCGTCATGCTGCTGCGCGCCATCGTTGCGCCGTTGTATCTCATTGGCTCGGTGCTGCTTTCGTTCTTGTCGGCACTGGGTCTAGGGGTCGTGGTTTTCCAGTTGATACTCGGCCAGGATTTGCACTGGAGCCTGCCCGGACTGTCCTTCATCTTGTTGGTGGCGGTCGGCGCCGACTACAACATGCTGCTCATTTCCCGTATCCGAGACGAATCACCGCACGGGGTGCGAGTAGGCGTAATCCGCACCGTGGGCTCAACCGGCGGCGTAATCACTTCTGCGGGTTTGATTTTCGCGGCTTCGATGTTCGGCCTGCTGGCGGCCAGCATCATGACGATGGTCGAAGCCGGTTTCATCATCGGCGCCGGAATTTTGATCGACACGTTCCTGGTGCGGACCGTTACGGTGCCCGCCTTGGCCGCAATGATCGGTCAGGCCAACTGGTGGCCGTCCAAGCTTGGCACGCGCGCGCCCACGCGGCCCTGGGTCATCCAGTCCAAACCGAAACCCAGCCTGGTGGAGCGGCTGAAGGCCATGCAGACTCGCACTGTGCTCACCCGCCAAGTCCCCTTACTTCCGAAGATCGGCATCGCCGCTGCTCAGCCCAGCGACACCGGTCCTTCGGACAGCGACATCAAGGAAGAGGCACCGCAGTTCCCGATCACCGTCAATGACGACGTCGAAGAGGGCCACGCGCTGCCGCTGTTCGGCGCCGTCCTGCTGCCACGCGAGCTCACGCAAAGTGACCCGAGCAACGGCCATGTCAAAGCCAACGGCGACGGCAAACAGCCCGCCGAGGATCTCGACGGTCATGCGCTGCCGCTCTTCGGCCCGGTTGGCATGCTGCCGCGACTGGTCCTCCTGCCCAACGGCAAAGGCAAGGGAAATGGCCATGGCAATGGCAGCGGCAATGGCAACTCAACAGAGGATCAGTCGAACGGCTCGCAAGGCGACGAATTCGAGTGTCAACCGCTGCCCGTGTTCGGCCCCATCCGCGTGCCGCATCTCATGGTTGAAACGAGCGAGTCAGGCCCGTCGGCAGCGGCTGATAGCGAGGGCGGGGACGAGGGCGACGATGACCCCGTCGACCACGCGCTACCGATGTTCGGCCCGGTCGGCACGCCCCACGTGCTGGTCAATCCTCGGAAAAAGTAGCTCTGACCAACGCCATCCATTTGACACGACCTTTCGTGATCGATCGCGCGCAAAAGCCTTGCCGGCCAATCGCATTGATCAGCATGCGGCGCCGAGCGAGGGAGAACTGTCCCGGGCTACGCGTCCAAGCGGGTGAACTCGTCCTGTCGGTACAGCTCGACGCACTGCGCCCGCCTGACCTTGCCGCTGGTGGTGATCGGAATCGACCCGGGCGACACCAGAACCAGATCGGCGACACTCAACCCATGCGACTTCGATATCGCCGAGATGACCTCTCGCTTAACGAGGCCCAACCTGTCCGACACGTCCTCTTCCGAGTCCCCGCGCTTCTTTAACTCGATGATTGCGACCAGCTTCTCGGCGCCGCGGTCGGGTACCGCGATGGCTGCGCATCGGCCCGGGGTGACCTCCTGGATCGTAGCCTCGATGTCGTCGGGAGAATGGTTGCGCCCGTAGACAATTAAGAGATCTTTTATGCGGCCAATGATGAAAAGCTCTCCGCCGGAGAAGAACCCCGAGTCTCCAGTTCGCAGCCAGGGACCTTCTGGTGTCCCGGCTGACGGGTTGACGATTTGCGCGGCAAACGTACGTTCAGACTGTTCGGGCTTCTGCCAGTAACCGAGGCCGATATTGCGTCCATGTAGCCAGATCTCGCCGACCGTTCCCTCCGGACATTCGATACAAGTGTCGGCATCGACGATGCGCACCGTCTGTTGCTGCGGGACGCCGTAACTGACCAGTGGTGTGCCGTTTTCGCTCCCGCACGGCACTGCCCGGCCCGCCGGCAGCTTGTCAGGTTCGAAATAGACGACTTTCGGTGGCTCGCCGGGTTCGCGGGTGGCCACGTATACCACCGCTTCCGCCATTCCGTACGAAGGCCGTAATACCGCGGGGTCGAGGTTGAAGGCAGCGAACCGGTCAGCGAAGCGCTTCATTGTCGTAGGCTGGACCCGCTCACTGCCGTTGAGAATGTGCAGCACTCCCCCGAGGTCCACCCCCTCCATGTCTGCGTCGGAGACTTTTCGGGACGCGATGTCAAATGCGAAATTCGGTGCGGCCGAAAATACACGGCCGTTGTTCGCCATTAAGTGCAACCATCGGGCCGGCCGCTGCAGAAATCCCACCGGACTCGTCAAGACCGCAGGCATTCCCGCCAGAATCGGAATTATTATTCCCACAAAGAAGCCCATGTCGTGATAAAACGGCAGCCACGACACCACGGTCGAATCCCGCGGCGGAACGTTTCCGAAGCGACGGTAGTAACCGTCCATGATCTGCTCGAAGTTGGCAAAGAGATTGCTGTTCGTTATCATCACCCCGGCCGGTGTACGTGTGGACCCCGAAGTGTATTGCAAATAAAGAGGGTTGGACTCATCTGCGGAGATGTTGCGAGAGCTCGGTCTGCTCGACGAACCCTGCCGCGAGTCCAGATCCAGCAAATCAAGCTGGACGATAGCTGGCGCAGACTGTCCGGATTGCGGCTCGCCGTATCCACCCACGAATTCAATCACCGTCGAAGTCGTCAGAATAACCGCGGGAGACGTGTCAGCCACGACCGAGACCGTGCGCTCATCGTGGACACCGCCATACGGTACAGACAGCGGAACGGCGATAATCCCAGCCTGCAATACGCCGAGTACACTGACAATATAGTCGACCCCCTGCGGGGCCAAAATCACCGCACGGTCCCCAACCGACGCAAATTGCTTGAGATATTCAGCGGTGTTCAACATTCGCCGATACAGCTGCGACCAGGTCAGGCTTTCCGTGACGCCGTCCCAACTCTTCTCGTAGTCGAGAAAAGTGATCGCCGTTTCGTTGGGCTGCAGATTGGCGCGTTCACGCAACACAGCAGGAATCGAAGACTCAATCACGGGCCACACATTACCTTGGATGCCAGTCGCAGACGCGCCGTTCGCGACCGGAACGGGCGGTCGCAGCGCCGGAGACTGCTGCCAGCCACGCACGCCCGGGCGCTTTTTTTGCCCGCCTCAGCGGGGTTCGCTACAATCCAGCGGCGGCGGCATTCTCCCAGACCAACCCTCCCAGACCAACCGTTGCGGCGCTCCGGGGTCAAATTTTTTTGCACGTCCGCACCGTTTTTCCACATGGCGGTGGCGGACCCGCTACGCTGCTGATCACTTGACTAGTCAACGGTCGGCTTGGATGTGGGGGAACCGTGGCTCGCCCTGCGATGTTGCGGCCTCCGGGCCCAGATCGGAATAAACCAGGTCTCCTTGGCGTGCAGGGGGAGAAGAAGAGGTGAAACGGCCGTGAATGATCCGCGTGTGACGCCCGTTGCTGTGATTGGCATGGCTTGCCGGTTGCCAGGGGGCATCGAGTCCCCTGACCAGTTATGGGCGGCGCTGCTGCGCGGCGACGACATGGTCACCGAGGTCCCCGCCGATCGTTGGGACGCGGACGAGTACTACGACCCCGAGCCGGGTGTGCCCGGTCGCTCGGTATGCAAGTGGGGCTCGTTCCTGGACAACGTTGGCGCCTTCGATGCCCAGTTCTTCGGGATCACCGAAAAAGAAGCGACCGAGATGGATCCGCAGTTCCGCCTGCTGCTGGAAACCGCGTGGGAGGCCATGGAACATGGCGGCCAGACACCGGAGTCGATGGCCGAATCGTTGACCGGTGTGTTCGTCGGGCTGAATCACGGCGACTACCAGTTTGTGCACGCCGATGCCGGCACGTTCGGCGGCCCGTACGGAAACACCGGCACCAACAGCTGCTTTGCCTCTGGACGGATCTCTTATGCCCTGCGCTTGCACGGTCCGGCAGTCACGGTGGACACTGCGTGCTCGTCCAGCCTGTTCGCGACGCACCTGGCATTTCGCAGCCTGCAGGATGGGGAAAGCGACCTGGCGTTCGCGGCCGGCGTTTACGTGATGCTAGAGCCGCGCAGGTTCTCGTCGGGGTCGGCGCTGAGCATGCTGTCTCCCACCGGGCATTGCCATGCATTCGACGTCGCCGCTGACGGCTTTGTCTCGGGCGAGGGCGCCGTCGTGCTGCTGCTCAAGCGGCTGCCGGACGCGCAGCGCGACGGCGATCGCATCCTGGCCGTGCTACGTGGAACCGCCGCCAACCAGGACGGCCACACGGTCAACATCTCGACGCCGTCGGTCGAAGCGCAGTCCACGGTGTACCGCGCGGCGCTGGCAACGGCGGGCGTGGACGCCGGCACGGTCGGCCTGGTGGAGGCCCACGGCACCGGAACCCCGGTTGGCGACCCTATCGAGTACGAAAGCCTCGCCGACGTATACGGCGCCGCCGGCGCCTGCGCGCTGACCTCCGCGAAACCCAACTTTGGCCACACCCAAGCGGCTGCCGGGGCGCTGGGGCTGATGAAGGCCATCCTGTCTCTGCAACACGGAGTGATCCCGCGCAACCTGCACTTCACCCGGTTGCCCGACGACCTGGCGCAGATCGAGACCGAACTCTTTGTGCCACAAGAGAACACACCGTGGCCGGTGAGAGGCGAACAGCCGCGCCGCGCGGCGGTGTCGTCGTACGGAATCTCCGGAACCAACGTGCACGCCATCCTGGAGCAATCCCCCGACACCGGCGTGGGTAACCGCGTGCCGTCGGCCACCGCCGTCGACGGCGCGCTGATTTTCCCGCTCTCGGCCACCTCGCCGGACGGGCTGCGGCAGACCGCTGGGCGCCTCGCCGACTGGGTCGACGCCCAGGGGCCAGACCTATCGGCACCGGATCTGGCTTACACGCTTGCGCGCCGACGTGGCCACCGCCCGGTGCGGACGGCCGTGCTGGCCGGCAGCCCCCGGGAATTGTCCGTGGCGCTGCGTGAGGTCGCCGAGGACGAGACTCCGTATCAAGCCGCGGTGGGCCAGGACGATCGGGGCCCGGTGTGGGTGTTCTCCGGGCACGGGTCGCAGTGGGCCGCGATGGGTCTCGACCTACTCACCAAGGAGCCGGTGTTCGCCGCGACCGTCGCCCGGCTGGAGCCGCTGATCGCCGCGGAGTCCGGGTTCTCGGTCACCGAAGCGCTGTCCGCGCCAGAGACCGTCACCGGCATCGACCGCGTGCAACCGACGATCTTCACCATCCAGGTGGCGCTTGCCGCCACCATGCAGTCCTATGGCGTCCGCCCCGGCGCGATCATCGGACACTCGCTCGGCGAGTCCGCGGCGGCCGTCGTCGCCGGCGCGCTGTCGCTGGAAGACGGCGCGCGGGTCATTTGCCGCCGCTCCCGCTTGATGACCCGCCTCGCCGGATCCGGCGCGATGGCTTCGGTGGAACTGCCTGCGCAGCAAGTCCTTTCCGAACTGATGGCGCGCGGCATCAATGACGTCGTGGTCTCGGTCGTCGCCTCCCCCCAGTCCACCGTGATCGGCGGGGCCACCGAGACGGTTCGCGAACTCGTCGCCGCGTGGGAGGCGCGTGAGGTAATGGCCCGCGAGGTCGCCGTCGACGTCGCATCGCACTCGCCGCAGATGGATCCGATCCTCGATGACCTCTATGAGGTACTGGCCGATCTCGAGCCGTTGACACCAGAGGTTCCCTACTACTCCGCCACCCTGTTCGACCCGCGTGAGGAACCGTACTGCGACGCCGGCTACTGGGCGGATAACCTGCGGCATGCCGTGCGGTTCGGTGCCGCGGTGCAGGCGGCACTCGAAGACGGATACCGGGTCTTCGCCGAGCTGGCGCCACATCCGCTGCTCACCCACGCCGTTGAAAAAACCGCCGAGAGCCTCGATATGCCGGTGGCGGCGCTGGCCAGCATGCGGCGCGAGCAGCCGCTGCCGCACGGGCTGCGGGGCCTGCTGGCCGAGCTGCACAGCGCGGGCGCCGCGGTGGACTTCTCCGTGCTCTACCCCGGTGGTCAGCTGGTGAACGCGCCGCTGCCGGCCTGGACGCACCAAACATTGCTGCTGAACCGAGGCGGTCACGACCACCAATCCGAGGGTGCCACGGTTGCCGTGCACCCGCTGCTGGGCTCACATGTGCGCCTGCCAGAGCAGCCCGAGCGCCACGTCTGGCAGGCCGACGTCGGCATTGAGACGCTGCCGTGGCTGGAGGATCACCAGATACACGGTGCGCCCGCGTTGCCCGGCGCCGCGTACTGCGAGATGGCGCTGGCCGCGGCCAGCACGGTCCTGGGTACGAGGTCCGAGGTTCGCGATGTCCGCTTCGAGCAGATGCTGCTGCTCGACGAGGAGACTCCGGTGTCCGCCGTTGCTTCGGTGAAATCGCCGGGCGTCGCCGAATTTGTGGTCGAGACGTACGGGGAAGCCGGAGCGGTCCGGCGAGGCCGGGCGACGCTGCACGTCATCGACGACGCCGAGGATTCAGACCCGCAGCCGTCTGCGTACGACATCCCGGCGCTGTTGGCGTCCCACGAACGCACCCAGGACGGCGCCGAGCTGCGGGAGCGGTTCGACGAGCACGGCGTGCAGTACGGCCCGGCGTTCACCGGGCTGGGCGCGGCGCACATCGCGGAGGGGACCCTCAGCACCGTCTTGGCCGAGGTCGCGCTGCCCGGCGCGATGCGCTCCCAGCAGAAGGCCTATGCGGTTCACCCCGCCCTGTTGGACGCTTGCTTCCAGTCGGTCGGCGCTCACCCGGACGTCCAGGTGGCGGGCAGTGGCGGGCTGATGCTGCCGTTGGGGGTGCGCAAGGTCCGTGCCTACGCGTCCACCCGCAACGCCCACTATTGCTACGCGCGGGTGACCAGCGTCGATACGGCCGAGGTCGAGGCGGACCTCGACGTACTCGACGAGCACGGGACGGTGCTGCTGGCGGTGCGCGGATTGCAGCTCGGTACCGGGGTCTCCGAGGCCGGAAGCCGCGACCGCGTGCTGAGCGAGCGCCTGCTGACCATCGAATGGCACCAGCGCGAGCTGCCCGAGCTTGACATTACCGACGCCGGATCGTGGCTGCTGATCAGCACCTCCGACGCCGCGGAGCTCACGGCCACGGAGCTGACCGACGCATTGAAGCTGCACGGGGCGCACTGCGCGACCCTGAGCTGGCACGAGCACGCCGACCACGCGGACAGCGCCGAGCAGCTGCGTAGCCAGCTGAGTGCGGGCGGATTCCACAGCGCGGTCGTTTTGACCGGCCCGAACAGTGGTGACGGGGCTGCGACCAGCGCACTCCGCGGTGGCGAGTACGTGCGGCACCTGGTGCGTATCGCACGTGAAGTGCCGGAGATCCTGGGTGAGGCGCCCCGTTTGTACGTCGTGACCAGGAATGCCCAGAGCGTGCTGAGCGATGATCACGCGAACCTGGAACAGGCCGGGTTGCGTGGCCTGCTGCGGGTGATCGGTTCCGAGCACCCGCATCTGCACACCACCCACATCGACGTCGACGACCAGACTCATGCCGAACAGATCGCGCGCCAGCTGCTGGTCGGATCGGATGAAGATGAGACCGCGTGGCGCAACGACGAGTGGTATACGGCACGCCTATCCCCGATGCCGCTGCGGCCCGAGGAGCGGCAGAGCACCGTGGCGGAGCATGAGTGCGACGGCATACGACTGCAGATCCGCACGCCCGGTGACCTGCAGAGCATGGAATTCGTTGCGTTCGAACGGATTTCGCCGGGACCGGGTGAAATCGAGGTCGCGGTCAGCGCGTCCAGCATTAACTTCGCCGATGTCCTGGTCACCTTCGGCCGCTACAACTCCCCCGACGGGCGGATGCCGGCGCTGGGCACCGACTTTGCCGGTGTGGTCACCGCTGTCGGGCCGGACGTCACCGATCACCAGGTCGGTGATCACGTGGGGGGCATGTCACCCAACGGATGCTGGGCCACCTTTGTCACCTGTGACGCGAGGCTGGCGACACCCATCCCGTCGGGCCTGACGGACGCCCAGGCCGCGGCGGTGACCACCGCGCACGCGACCGCCTGGTACGGGCTGCACGACCTGGCCCGGATCAAGGCCGGCGACAAGGTACTGATCCACTCCGGAACCGGTGGGGTGGGCCAGGCCGCGATCGCGATCGCGCGGGCGGCGGGGGCTGAGATCTATGCCACCGCCGGCAGCCCGAAGCGCCGAGGGCTGTTGCAGGACATGGGGATCGAGCACATCTACGACTCGCGCAGCATCGAGTTCGCCGAGCAGATCCGGCGCGACACCGACGGCTACGGCGTCGACATCGTGCTCAACTCGCTGACCGGTGCCGCGCAGCGCGCCGGGCTGGAGCTGCTGGCGTGGGGCGGGCGCTTCGTCGAGATCGGCAAGGCCGACATCTACGGCGACACCAAGATGGGACTGTTCCCGTTCCGGCGCAACCTCTCGTTCTACGGCGTGGACCTGGGGGCGATGTCGCAGACCCATCCGCAGCAGATCCGCGAGCTGTTGGGCACGGTGTACCGCCTGACAGCCGACGGGTCGCTGCCAATGCCCGAGAGCACGCACTACCCGCTCGCCGACGCCGCCACCGCGATCAGGGTGATGGGCGCGGCCGATCACAGCGGCAAGCTGATCCTCGACGTCCCGAAGGCCGGGCGCAGCAGCGTCGTGCTGCCGCCCGAGCAGTCGCAGGTCTTCCGTGCCGACGGCTCCTACATCATCACCGGTGGCCTGGGCGGTCTCGGACTGTTCCTGGCCGAGAAGATGGCCAACGCGGGCGCCGGCCGGATCGTGCTGTCCTCGCGGTCGGCGCCGAGCCAAAAGGCCTTGGAGACAATAGAAATCATTCGTTCGATCGGTTCCGATGTCGTCGTGGAGTGCGGTGACATCGCGCAGGCGGACACCGCAAAGCGCCTGGTGGCCAACGCGACCGCCACCGGGTTGCCGTTGCGCGGGGTGCTGCACGCGGCCGCGGTTGTCGAGGATGCCACTCTGACCAACATCACCGACGAGCTGCTCGACCGTGACTGGGCGCCGAAGGCGCTGGGGGCGTGGCATTTGCACGTGGCCACCGCCGATCAGCCGCTGGACTGGTTCTGCTCGTTTTCGTCGGCGGCCGCGCTGCTGGGCTCGCCGGGCCAGGGTGCCTACGCCGCGGCCAACAGCTGGCTGGACGCGTTCACCCACTGGCGACGCGCGCAGGGCCTGCCGGCCACCGCGATCGCATGGGGCCCGTGGGCCGAGATCGGCCGCGCTATCGCGCTGGCGGAAAGCAGTGACGCGGCCATCGCCCCGGAGGAGGGTGCCTACGCGTTCGAGGCGGTGCTGCGCCACGACCGCGCGTACACCGGGTACGCGCCGATCATCGGAGCGCCGTGGGTGACCGCATTTGCCGAACGCAGCAAGTTCGCCGAGGCGTTCAAAGCGCTGGAGCAAGGGCGTTCGGGGACCAGCAAATTCCGCTCCGAGCTGGAGTCGCTGCCACACGAAGAGTGGCCCGCGCAGATTCGCCGCCTGGTGTCCGAACAGGTCAGCCTGATCCTGCGTCGCACGATCGATCCGGATCGCCAGCTCTCCGAGTACGGGCTTGACTCGCTGGGCAACCTGGAGTTGCGCACCCGGGTCGAGTCCGAAACGGGAATACGGATCAGCTCCACCGACATCACGACGGTGCGCGGATTGGCCGATCACCTCTACGCCAAGCTGGCGCCGGAGGAAGCCTCGACGCCTTCGTGACGGCAGGTCGCTACCATGCGCATTTTGCCGGAGTCGAAAAGCATCACAGAGTATTACGGCCACAAGCGCCCGGAGATGTTGCGGTTTATCCCCGAGGATGCGCGGCGGGTACTCGAACTCGGTTGCGGCGAGGGTGTTTTCAGTGCTCAGCTCAAGCGGGGCAGAGGCGCCGAGGTGTGGGGCATCGAGTACAACGAGCAGGCGGCCCGGCGCGCCGGTGAACACCTGGATCAGGTGTTGGCCGGAGACGCCAACGACCGAATTGCCGAGCTGCCCGACAAGTACTTCGACGCGGTCATCTGCAACGACGTGTTAGAGCATCTGATTGATCCGCGCGACACGCTGACGCGGCTCCGGGGCAAGCTCAAGCCCGACGGTGTCGTCGTCGCCTCGATCCCGAACATCCGCTACCTGCCCGCGCTGGGCAAGGTGGTTTTCCGACGGGACTTCCCGCAGGAGGATTTTGGCATCTTCGACCGCACACACTTACGGTTCTTCACGCGCAGCAGCATCGTGCGGATGTTCGAGGACGCCGGTTTCGCCGTACAGCGCATCAAGGGGATCAACCCGTTCTTGGGACCGTTTGGCGCGCTGTTCATCGTCCTGAGCGCCGGCTATTTCGCCGACGGGGTCTTCCTGCAGTACGCCTGCGTGGCATCGCCTTCGACCTAGGGGCCGATGATGGACCTTCCACATCGGCACCGAGACCGGTGCTGGCGTGGCGTCACTCTCTGCGCGAAACCCCGATCGTCCCAAGCCCCTTCAAAGCCGAGTTGTCGCCTCGGTGCTCACCGGTAAGCTCTGCCGCATGGAGGCCGGGGATCTCGAACCACGCGTCGCAGCTCTCGAAAATCAGGTCCGCGACCTGAACGGCCGGGTACGGGCAAGCGAGCAGGACGCGGCCGCGGCGCGTGTGCTCGCCGGCGCCGCCGACCGTGACGTCAGCGAATTCCGTGGCGAAGTACGTGGCCTCCGGGGTGAGATGGGAGACCTCCGGGGTGAGATAGGAGACCTCCGGGGTGAGATAGGAAACCTCCGGGGTGAACTCCTGGGTGAGATAGGAGACCTCCGGGGTGAACTCCGGGGTGAGATAGCAGACCTCCGGGGTGAACTCCGGGGTGAGATAACAGACCTCCGCGGTGAACTCCGGGGTGAGATAGCAGATCTCCGCCGAGCAACCACGGGAAGCTTCAATGCCCTTCGGCAAGATTTCGTCGATCTCCGACAACATGTCGATGACAGGTTCGCACGCGTGGACGACGGTTTCATCGCGATACGCGGCACGCTCGACGCCACGGCCGCCGGACAGCAGCAGATTGTTGACCTCCTGCAGACGATCATCACCGATCGACGGCACGGCGGCGCGACCGAATAGACCGCACGTTCATCGACGCCGAACAACCATGCGCCACATTGATCACATCCGCCTCTCCGCCGAGTGTGCACTCGGTTCGCCCGCCTCCGGGCGACAATTGCGCGACAAAGTTCCATTGTCGCTCGAATGTCGCTCGGAGGCGGACACACTGACAATCCAGTCTCGGCAGGAAGTTATGTGGCAGATGGGGTTTGGAACCGACGTGCCCTAGGTCGACGTCTGACCGACCACCGCCCCGGCATCCGGCGCGCTGCGCATCCGTCGCCCCAGCCAGCGGTAGACCGCGCGGCGGGCGACGGCATTGAAGCGGGCTCGCGCGTTGCCCACGAACACGTGGCGCTTGTCGAGTAGCCCCGGGTGCTCGGCGGCGAACCACTGGTGAAAACCGATCGCCTGGTCGGCTTGGCTGCGTGTCAACCGCACGCTCCACTGCGATTGGCTGACCCGGAACGCGGCGAGCGGCCCGGGCACCGCGACGAGGTTTCCGTGCAGCAGAACCGCGCAGTACGTCGCCTCGTCGATCATGTACGGAAACCGGCCGTCCCAGCCGCCGGCATCGGTTAATGCGTTGCGCCTGAACAACACCGACGCCGGCTCACCGAAGATGTTCGTGCCGGCCAGTACGGTGCGCCGGATGGCGTCGGTGCCGGTTACCTCGCCGCGCAATCCTGCCAACCCCCGGTCGCGCAGCAATGGCGTGCCCACGGCGTCGACGACATCGCGGGGGCTCGCTGCCAGTACCGCAGAGGGGTGCGCGGCGAGCGCATCCACTTGTACCGCAAGGCATTCCGGGTAGAGCAGATCGTCGCCGCAGACCAGCTTGACGAACTCGCCGGTGGCCAGATCGGTGACGGCGTTCCAGTTCGCCGGCGCTCCCCCGCCCCGGGGCAACCGGCTCAGCCGAACCCGGGAGTCGGCGGCGTAGGGCTGCAAGGACTCCCAGGTGCCGTCTGTGGAGCTGTGGTCGGAGACCAGCAACTCGAAGTCGGTGCAGGTCTGCGCCAGAATCGATTTCATCGTCGCGTCGATGTAGGCGGCACTATTGTAGGCCGGAACGACGACCGAAACCCGCGGCGTCACAAGGGGGCTTGTTGTTGCACCGGTGGCTCCGCCTTGGACGAGCTCCGGCGGAACGAGAACCCGCGGTGGGCAAACCAGCTGTACAGAACAGTCGTCGCGGTAATGGCCAACTGCGATGGCAGTACCGGCCAGCCGAACAGCTGCACCAACAGCGGCAGAGTGGCCGCATTAAAGGCCAGAACAGACAGGTTGACCAACTCGAATCGCGCCAAGTCACGCAACACGTGACCGGTAACCCGGAATACAAATGTGCGGTAGAGGATGAACGCGCAAAGAACCGAGGCGACGTGTGCGCACAACAGCACGCCCAAATAGCCGACGAAACCCCCCACCAGCCAAAGAAACAGTACGAAAAAACCGGTTCCAATCGCCGTGTTCATCCCGCCGACAATGAGGAACGCGACGCGCTGATCCCGGACGATCCGGAACAGCGGACCGGGAACGCCGGTCATGCCCGCCGGAAGACGTGCGCGCTCGTGTCCGCCCGTGAAGGCGTCGATGCTCATCGATGGTCTGCCTAGTCGGGTTCGCGTCCCGCGAATGCCGCTAGCGTCCCACTGGCCTGCATCGCGGGCACGGCGGTAGCAGCCGACATCACCGGCACGGTGATATCGCCGGTGCCGCCGACCACCTCGCGGATCATAAACAGCGGCCGGCCCTTGCTCTGGTCGTACAGTCGGCCCAGATAGGCACCGATGGCGCCGAGCATCAAGAACTGCATGCCGCTCAGCAGACAGAGGGCCGCCATCAGCGAGCTCCAGCCGGGGATCGTGTGGCCCAGGATCGCGCCAATGGTCGAGTAGATGGCGAAGAAGAATCCGACCCCCGCCATGGCCCAGCCGAGCCTGGTCGACAGCTTGAGCGGCGTCACCGAGAAGCCGGTTACGGCGTCGGAGGCGAAACGCACCATCTTGGTGAACGGGTACTTGCTCTCCCCCGCGGCTCGGGCTTTGCGATCGTAGACCAGCGGGACTTGCTTGCCGCCGATCCAGGCGACCATGCCACGGATGAAGCGATGACGCTCGGGCATGCTCATCAGCAAACTCAGGACTTCGCGCGTGATCAGACGAAAATCGCCGGTGTCGTGCGGGATGTCGACGTCGGTGACTCGGCTGAGTGTGCGGTAGAAGATCCTGGCGGTGGCACGCTTGAAAATGCCCTCGCCCTCGCGATGGCGACGCTGACCGTAGACGACGTCGGCGCCCTCGTCCATCAGAGCCATCATGTCCGGCAACAGCTCTGGCGGATCCTGAAGGTCGGCGTCGATGATCAGGACGCGCTCGCCGCGGCAGACGCTCAGCCCGGCGGTGAGCGCCAGCTGGTGACCATGATTGCGCATCAACCCAACGGCAACGATTCGCGGGTCCTCCGCCGCAGCCTTGGACATGATCTCCCAGGTGAGATCTCGTGAACCATCGTCCACCAGGACGACCTCGCTGGTTCCTCCCAACGAACTCAATACAGTCCCCACCCGGCGGAGGAACTCCGGCAGCACCGCCTCTTCGTCATAGCAAGGCACCACCACCGAGATCGCCGGGCGACCACTCGCACTCATGCTCCCCAATGTAATTCTTCGGCGCCGCCCGTCGCTGGGCTTTCGCCGCTATCAGTGGCGACTTCAACAAGCTGTAACGGGGTTGTTGCACACATGTGCGGTTTATGGGAACCCGGGCATTTCGGGCCCGCGACCTGGACGGACCAAGTAGGGTCGCACTTTGTCGATCAGGATGCGGGTGCGTAGATGTGGATTCGGGGGATGCTGCTTTGACGGTGGGCGCCTGGCGAACCGCCATCGCGAATCAGGCCACAAGGGGACCGATGCGAAGCTTTCTCCAGAATTTGCCGCGCCCGGCGAACGCGCAGGGCACTGAGGCAGAGCCTGGGGAACAATCGGGGACGCGGCGCTGGACACCGCGGGCCTGGCGTTCGACAGCGTGGGGTGCGGCCCGCTGGCAGCTTGCCATCG
>Ga0213876_10001503_pt1 | contig 14453 bp, 9 predicted proteins | sample BarmaccomBMRX_R9_FD_160113 | JGI IMG/M metagenome (GOLD analysis project Ga0213876, IMG submission 160113) | Root-associated microbial communities from Barbacenia macrantha in rupestrian grasslands, the National Park of Serra do Cipo, Brazil - RX_R9 | ecosystem: Host-associated > Plants > Roots...
ACGGTTCGGGGTTTTGCCAATCATAATAACCAATAACCCCGTACAACCATAGACCACAGACTACAGGCCACAGACTACAGACCCGTTATCCTATTTGTTATTAACTTCGCCTCGTATACTAATAGTTACAATAAATAAGTTACCTATGCCTGGTTTTGAATTTTTTGGGGAAGAGGAGCGGAAAGAAGTAAATGAAGTGCTGGAAACCGGTATCCTGATGCGTTACGGATTCGATGGCCCGCGGAAAGGCCGCTGGAAAGCGAAGGAACTGGAGCAGGCGATCACTGAAGTATTCGGTTGTAAGTATGCACAGCTTACATCGAGCGGTACATCTGCGCTGACCACCGCCATGGCCGCCCTGGGTATCGGCGCGGGTGATGAGATCATTATGCCCTGTTTCACTTTTGTGGCCAGCTTTGAGGCAGTATTGAGTGTTGGCGCAATACCGGTACTGGTCGATATCGACGAAACGCTTACACTGAAGCCTGCCGCTGTTCGTGCGGCGATCAGTCCCAGAACAAAATGCATCATGCCGGTGCATATGTGCGGCAGTCCTGCCGATCTCGGCGCCTTGCAGGAGATCTGCAATGAACATAAGCTGATCCTGCTCGAAGATGCCTGCCAGAGCATCGGTGCAAAATACAAGGGCAGATCGCTCGGCACGATAGGGGATGCGGGTACTTTTTCTTTCGATTTTGTAAAAACGATCACCTGTGCCGAGGGCGGAGTGGTGATGACCAATAAGGAAGATGTTTACGTAAAATCCGACGGATATACCGATCATGGACACGATCATAAAGGAATAGACCGCGGCGCGGATCTGCATCCTTTTATCGGGTACAACTATCGTATCAGCGAGCTGCATGCGGCGGTAGGATTGGCGCAGATCAGGAAACTGGACACGTTTTTATCGATACAAAAAAAGAATTGCATGGCGCTTCGCGATGCATTATCGACAGTGCCGGAGATCAGTTTCCGGGAAGTGCCAGAGGGCGGCGAAGACAGCTGCACATTTCTCTCATGGTTGCTTCCCACAGAAGCGTTGACCAAAGCCGTGGTGGAGGAAATGAAAGCCCAGGGCATCCTGGCAGGCAGTTTTTACTGGTATAGCAACAACTGGCACTATATCAGCAAGTGGGATCACCTGAAGCAGGCAACCACATTGCACAATATCAATCCTGATCAGAAAGCAGCGCTGTTGAAATTAGCCGACACAAAATTCGAAGCCAGCGATGCGGTGATGAGCCGCTGTATCTCTACAGCGATCAGTCTGATGTGGACAGAAGAGCAGCGGAAAGATAAGGCTGAAAAAATGGTTGCCGCTGTCAGGAAAGTATTACAGGCCCAGTTGCAACAGGCATAATATGTCACGTTTCGTTGTATACAAAGATCCGCGTAAAAAGAAGTGGCAGCTGGTGTTTGCCTGGGCAATGCTATTGTTTGGCCTGTTCAATCTGGTCCTTCTCGCGGTAACTCATCGCGAAGCGGATTTTGTCATTTCCGTTTTCCTGCCGGTGTACCTGGTCTGGTCGGGCATGGAACGTTTACTGAAATTGCGGCGGGAATATTTTATCGAGATTACGGACGATCATGTTGGCTGGAAACTATCGGACATTAACCCAATGATGACAGTGGCCTGGAACGATGTGCGCTGGTTAAAACGCGAAAGCAAGAATTTAATTTCATTGTTCCGAGAAAGCAGTTTCAGAGAACCTATCGATACAACACTGTTTTCGGAAGCAGAACGGGAAAAGATCGCAACGGAGCTCTCGGATATTGCAACAGCACGGGGCCTGCGGCTCATTAATTTTTCAACGGACGGAATGATGCCGGCTTAGATGGTTGTCCTTTTCCTTCCAACGCATTTACATAATCCAGGTTACCGATCCGGATACGCAAAGGCAGCTTTGTCATCTTCTCGAACTGCCATTCTTTTTTGCAGAAAAAAGGCATGTGATTAATATCATTTGCCATGAATAGCCGGGGCAGATTCCGAAGACTGTCCTGGTTCCATTTTTTCACGCCTACAACAGGTTGCAACTGCTGACCATGGGAGGCGGCGACAATTAGGAATAAATTCACAAACAAACAAATTCGTTTCAACGGAGGGTTGCTTTTTTTTGTGTGTAAATTTACGGCGGGAATCAGACCGGGGATTCAATAACTGGTATGGTTTTTTTGTAAGATCCGTACTTCTTGTATATATGTCACTAAATCAATCGTTACAGCAAAAATTACTGCAGAAACTGTCGCCCCAGCAGATACAGTTGATGAAGCTGTTACAGGTGCCTACCGCCAACCTGGAGGAGCGGATCAAGGAAGAACTGGAGGAAAACCCGGCGCTGGAACTCGGCGAGGAAGGCCATGAAGACGAATACGGAGACGAGATGTCGGATGAATTTGACAGCAGCGGCGAAGACTCCGATATGGACGGAAGCGCCGATGAATACGAGAATGTCGATATCAGCGAATACGTGGTGGATGATGACGGGGAGATCGCCGATTATAAAATGAAAGACGATAACTACCCCGAGATCGACGATCAGAAGGTGATCCCGATACGGGTAGAGACCAGTTTCCATGAAACCCTGCTGAACCAGCTGGGCATGCTTGAACTGGATGATCGCAGCCTCAAGATCGCAGAACAGATCGTGGGCAGCCTGGATGATGATGGCTACCTGCGCAGAGAGCTTTCATCTATCTCCGATGATCTGGCATTTCGCCAGGGATTGGTGGTGGAGGAGAAGGAGATCGAAGCCATCGTTGAAAAGATACAGCAGTTCGATCCGCCCGGCATCTGCGCGCGCGACCTGCAGGAATGCCTGCTGCTTCAGCTGAGACGGAAATTGAGCGAGGGTAAGAGCGTAGCGCTGGCCATCCAGATACTGAGCAAATATTTCGATGAGTTTACCAAAAAGCACTACGAAAAGATACAACGCAGTCTCAATCTTACCGATGAGCAGATCAAGGAAGTGATCAACCAGATCATCAAACTCAATCCCAAACCCGGCGGTAATATCGGCGAGATCAATAAAGCCGAGAGTTATATCGTCCCCGATTTTTTCGTGATCAACAATAACGGCAAACTTGAGCTAACACTCAACGCCAAGAACGCCCCCGATCTGCGTATCAGTGAAGGCTATCGGGATATGCTGAAAGATTACGATAAAGGAAGCAAAAAGGACAAGCGGCAGAAAGAAGCGGTATTGTTCATCAAACAGAAGATCGATTCTGCGAAATGGTTCATCGACATGATCAAGCAAAGGCAGGATACGCTGGTGAGCACGATGAGTGCGATCATGTCGCACCAGAAAGAATTTTTCCTTACCGGCGACGAAACATCCATGCGCCCCATGATCCTGAAAGATATTGCCGAGATCACCGGTCTTGATATTTCCACCGTTAGCCGTGTCGCCAACAGCAAATTCGTACAGACCGAATTCGGTACCTATCGATTGAAATTCTTCTTCAGCGAATCGCTCAGTACCGATAGCGGTGAAGAAGTAAGTACCAGGGAAGTAAAAAAGATCCTGAGCGATATGATCGAAGCGGAAGATAAACGTAAGCCGCTCAGCGATGAGATCCTCACCGAAATGCTGCAGCAAAAAGGATACAATATCGCCCGCCGCACCGTGGCCAAATACCGGGAGCAGTTAAATGTTCCTGTAGCCAGATTACGCAAAGAGCTGTAGTGATAGTTCACGAAACGGCTAACAGAAACTATGATTCTGGTTTTCTAGTTGCTTCATTCTCAAAACGCCTGTTTTTATTATCTATCTTCGAAAGGTACTCGGCGTAGATATCCTAATGAAAACCAGGTGAAAAGAAACTCTTCTTTTTTTCCCTTACTGCTTTGTGTTACAGTGCTGTTTTCCAGCACGGCTTTCGGGCAATCTGCCTGTTCACCTTTTCTGCGTCAAAAAGATACCATTGTGTGCGCCGGCACTTCGCTCAATCTCAGTTTATTGCCGCCACCGCCTGCTGATTCTGTGCTGCCTGGCGTATGGAAGCAGTTGATCAAGGCATCGGCGCTCGATTCTGTGCTTTTCAATATAAAGCCATTCGGTTACGATCGGGTTAATCAGTACATCTACTCGATCATTCACCAACGCATACTTCGCTACGATCTGAAAAACGGGAGCATCAGTTCCGTTGCTGCGGGAAACTGGCCCGGCGACTATACCGAATTTGTATACGATCCCAACGGCAACCGGCTGTTGTGCTGGAAAGCAGGGCGTGATGTTGTTTATGCAATTCCTGCAACAGGCGGCAACTGGGTGCAGGTGGGGCCGGGTACTACCGACAGGGAATGTTTCGGCGCTTCCGATTTCTGGAATCCGATCACCAAACAGCCCGGCATTTATGGGGGTTACGGATTTAACCGCGTAAAGAGCTGGATCTTCGAAAACAATGGCAGCGCCTGGCTGCAAAAAAGGGCGGATCCACCTGTCGATTCCATTCCTAAAGGCGGCAACATTGTAGCGGCGAATGGAGATGGCACCAAACTGTATCTTTTTTCAGGCCAGGGAAATTATACCGGAGATGAGCTTACCGGCACCTGCACACTCGGCAGCCCATGGGCCACGCCTAATGGCATGTATTGCTGGCTGAAAGATCTCTGGCAGCTGGACCTGACCGATTACAGCTATAAGAATATTCTTCCCGTTAACGATACATCCATTAAATATGAGGGAGCGGTGGGTTATGATTACGACAAATCGCGGTTCTTTTTGTTCGGAGGCTTTCAACCTACTGCAGATGCGAACACAAACCAGTTCTTGCCCAATACCTATAAAACTTTCCGGTTCAGAACAGGAAGGGATGCGGGCTTTACGGAATTTATCGGCGAGGGCGATGTTCCTCCTGCGGCTCCTGGTTCGGGAACCAACGGATTAAGTTATTACGACCCGGTCAACAAAAGGATGATCTGGGCGCGCTTCGACGGCATCTGGGCCTACTATCCGGATTCTACGCTGGTGCCTCCGGGACTTATCTCTTATGCCTGGTCTACAGGCGATACGACTGCAAGCCTTAGTATCAAACCTACGCAGACAACTGTTTACCGGATCAAACGCATTGCGTCGGGCCGCTCCTGCACCGATAGTGTAAGGATCACCATACCCAATATGAAAACTGCCCTGCAGGCAACAACCGATATCTGCGGCGACAGCACCATACTCGATGCCGGACCGGGATTCCAAGCTTATGCCTGGAGCAGCGGAGAAAGCACCCGCGCTATTAAAGTAACACAGAATGCAACCTATACCGTTAGTGTAACCATCGGCGGCTGCACGGCAAAGGACAGCAGCAAAGTTCAATTGGCAAAACCGGTGAACGATTTCAGCATCCGCAATCTGAAAGATTCGATCTGTCCGGGTGAAAAGGGCTCGCTTTTCGTTATCGCTCCGCAAAGCGGCGTTACGTATTCCTGGTACCTGCCGGGTAATTCTACCCCTGTTTTTACGGGCGCCACGTATCCTCTTCCCAATATTACCAAGACGACAGACTATATCGTGAATGCAACAAGCAATCCGCCTGTCTGCACGGCAAAGAGTGCGATTACCAAAGTGGCTGTGCGTACCAAACTGAGCAAACCGGTTTTGCGTACGGATTCATTGAGTGTGTCTACTGCGATCTTCAGCTGGACGGCGGTACCGGGCGCCGGCCGCTATCTGGTGAGTGCGGATAGAGGCAATAGTTTTTCCGAAATTCCGCTGGCTGGTCCGTTGCAAAAAACAGTAAGCGGACTGAAGCCAAATCAACCTGTCAGTTTTATTGTATTTGCTGCTACGGGCAATTCCTGCGAAACAAGCGATTCGGCCGCTATTTCTGTAACCACTCCCAATCCTTTCGGCAATGGCATTTATGTGCCCAACGCGTTTACACCCAATGGCGATGGCGTGAACGACGAACTGCTCGTGTATGGCACTGCGATCGCGAGCATCAGGCTGATGGTATTTAACCAGTGGGGTAACCAGGTGTTCGTATCTACCGATATCAGCAAAGGCTGGGATGGGCGTTACAATGGCAGCAACGCTGCGGCCGGCGTTTACACATATGCATTGGAAGCGGCGATGCAGGATGGGAAACATATTACCAAAACAGGTTCATTCACTTTAATACGATAAGGCAATGAAAAAAACAAGACAGATCTTATTTATCGTGTTGCTGCTTGCCGGATCTTTCAAAGGATTGCAGGCGCAGGTGGATGGACATTTCACCCAATACTACGCATATCCGCTTTGGATCAACCCCGCATTCACCGGCATCATTGACGGGGATTTCCGTATCGGCGGAAATTATCGCAAACAATGGCCGGGTTCCAATGCGCCGCTGGTTTCGCAGGGACTGACAGCCGATATCGTGTTGCCGAAAAATTTTGCTGTCGGCCTCATGGTCTTTAACCAGAAAACCGGCGATGGCGGCTACCAGTACAGCAGTGGGTATCTTTCACTTTCTTACCAGGTTCAGCTGGCGCCGTACAAAATGCTCAGTGCCGGGTTCCAGCTCGGGTTATTGAACCGCCGTATCGATATCAGCAAATACCAGTTTGGGGATCAGTTCAACCCGGTAAGCGGTTTTGATCCATCGTTGCCTTCCAATGAACCTTTCTCCAACCAGTCTGCCACTTCAACAGATGGGAGCATCGGGCTTTTATATTTCGACGGCGACCCGAATAAATCTGTGAATCCTTTTGTGGGCATCAGTCTCTATCATCCCGCCGAACCCGATAATCATTTTCTGTCCACCGGCGAATCCAACCGGATACCTGCCCGGTATTCGGTGCACGGCGGTTTGCGGGTGAAGATGAGCAGGATGGTAGATCTTATTCCCAATATCATTTATACCAGACAGGGAAATGCATCGGAAACTGCCGCAGGGGTGGGATTGGACCTGAACATCGATGCCGGCAAAGACCTGGTGGCCGGCGTTATGTACCGCCTCAATGATGCGGTTGCGCCCAATATCGGCCTGCACCTGAATGGACTCACCATCGGTTTCAGCTATGATGTAAATATTTCTCAATACAGAACGGCCGCCACCGCAAATGGCGGGTATGAATTGTCGATCAGCTTTACCAAACCCAGAAAAATTCCCGATACCAGGTTCGTATGTCCGCGGCTATGATCAGAAAATATCTTTTACTGCTTGTATTGCTGACGGCGATAACGCCGCGGTTTTCGGCTGCGCAGTCCGCGCGCAGGGTAGAACGCCGCGGAGATGCGGCTTTTGCAAAGAAGGATTTTTATACAGCAGGTAAAATGTATGCCGCCATCCTGTACGACAGTCCGCTGGTGGTAAATGCAGCAGGCGTACTGTATCCGTTCCAGCTTCGCAATGGCGGGCGCGTAAGCCAGGTAAAAGCATCGCGACGGAATGCTGTAACCTATAAACTCGCTGAATCATACCGGTTGTACAACCACCCTAAAGAAGCGCTGGTGCAGTATGAAAAACTGCAGTCGGCGCCGGAATTCCCGCTTGCGCCTTTTTGGTACGGGCAAACCCTGCTGGCAAATGATCAGCCGGAAAAAGCCGCCACCGTCTTCAATAATTTTCTGCGACAGCATAAAGCGAAAGATGAATACACGGAAAAAGCGCGTCAGGGGCTGGCTTCTGCCAATTTTGTGATGAGCAGCCGCACAATAAAGCCCGATGCCGTTGTTGCCAAAATACCATCGACCGCATCGGGCGATGGTTCCAATTTCGGGCTGGAAAAAATAAATGATAGTGTGTTCTGGTTCACTAGCTCCAGGCATGAACTGAATAGCAAAGGCGAGAAAATATTTCCGGTCGGACTGTATGCGGGAACGCTTGGCGGAAAGTCTGCGACCAAGCTTACCGGTTTTGCCGGGGATCTCAATATGGCAACACCTTCGCTTACCGCGGATGGACTGGTTCTGTATTTCACTGGGTGGAAGAATAATATTAAAACAGGCGCTACGCCATACCATATTTATTATACGGTGCGCGCTTCGCTCGATTCGCCCTGGCAGCGTCCGGTTGAATTGGCTGCGCCCGTAAACCAGCCGGGCTTCAATTCGAAGCAGCCGTTCATTACCCGCGATGGCAGTTATCTTTTCTTTGCCTCCGATCAGCCAGGCGGCAAAGGTGGTTACGATATCTGGATGCTGGCCATGAGCGGAAGGACTGTGCTTGGCCGCGCGTTCAACCTCGATAGTGTGAATACCAGCGGCGATGAGGTAACCCCGTTCTACGATTCCAGGGCTTCGCAACTATTTTTCAGTTCGGATGGAAGGGTAGGTATGGGAGGATTGGATATCTACCGTGCATCCGGCATGCCTGAGCACAATGAATGGACCCGCATCACCAATCTCGGTGCGCCGCTGAATTCAGTGCGTGATGACCAGTATTACCGGAAGGCCGATCAGTCTGAAACTGCATTCCTCAGTTCGGACCGGGCTTCTTCCTGCTGTCTCGAGATCTACAAGGCGATGGCGGTGAGTTATGTGGATACCGTAAAAAAAGATACCAGCATAAAACGGATACCGCCTGTTCACCAACGGGAGCCTGATGCGGACAGTCTTAACCAGCGATTGCTCGATTCGCTCAATGCCATCACCATGGCGCGGAGTTATGTCAATTACAATTTTGCCAGCGCGCAGATCAGGGGGGTTGACCGGCCGGTGCTGGATAATATCATCAAACAGTTGAAAGCCGATCCTTCGTTGAACATTGTGGTGGCTTCGTTCACAGATTGTGTGGGAACGCTGCAGGCGAATATCAAGATTGCCAGGAAACGTTCCGAATCGGTAAAAGCTTATCTGCTGGCGCATGGCATTCCCGCTTCGAGGGTGAATATCGATTTCTTCGGCAAGCAGCATTTTGTGTTGCCATGTGCACAAGGACGTAAGTTCAATAAGGCAGAGCAGATCGCCAACCGGCGCTCAGACCTGATCCTTACCAGAGAAAAGAGTCCGAAATGGCGGCCTGCGGGTAATGAGCTGGATATCGATCCTTCGCAATTGAGTCCGCTGTACCGTTCGGTAAATACTAACTTCAATCCGGCATCTTCGCTTTCGAATGGGCAGCCAAAAACCGGTATGGGTAAGAGTGAGATCACAAATAATGCATTTGCCGTGAATACTGCCGGCCCAACAGCCAATAATAGTACTTTGGTTACCGGCAATAAGAATGCACCAGGTAAGGATGCATCTGCTGCAACCGCTGATCGCACCGCGAAAGAAAAACCAACCGCTAATGCTGCGGCGAAGCCTGGCTCTGGCAATACCAATGACGGGACAAATTCAAATGCTGGCCGCGTTGTTAACGGATCCAATGAGACGAAGGGCAGCAAATACAGGAAACCGGGTGCGGCAGACAGATCCGCCGCGGTTTCGAAGCGGGTTACACCGGCCGTTAGCCGAACTACCGTCACCCAGCCTTATCGCAGCACCGAGAATATGGATGCGATTTCCGCCGGACCAAGAACCGGAACGGTGGAGAAACTTGCCATCAACAAAATGCTCGATTTCACGCCGAGGGTGAATATGGGTGTGGTGGCGGAGATGACCAAACGCATTCCGCGGAAGCCGCTGGTATTGTATTCGACTTCCGATTCTGTGAGGATCGATCTCTATGATAACGGGGTATTCGACAATGACAGTGTTTCGGTGATCTATAACAAACAGCTGGTATCTTACAAGCAGCTGCTTCAGACCAATAAACCGGTAACCTTCTACGTTAAGCTCCATGCAGAGCCGATGCAGAACGAGATGATCCTGTTTGCGGAGAACCTAGGTCTTACCCCACCCAATTCAGCGCTGATGGTGATCACCGACGGCGACCGCAAGCGTACCGAGGTAAATGTGACCAGCGACCTGGAGCATAATACGGTCATATATTTTATCAAGGTAAAAAAGGAAAAGCAGTAACATTGCGGCATGGAACGAACGCAGGAACCTGAACTGGTAACGCATGCCGCATGGCTGCGCGTACCCGCAAAGATCATTTCCTATATTTTTCACCCGCTGTTCATCCCCACCTATTTTTTTTATTTCCTGATCCGGCTGTTCCCATATGAATTTCCCGGCATCAATGAATGGCAGCTGCAGTTGCGCTTTTTCAGCGTATTCTGGCTCACTGCTTTTTTCCCTGCATTTGCCGTGTTCCTGCTCTGGCGATTGAAATTCAGCGAAAGTATTTTTTTACGCACGCGAAAGGAACGGATCATTCCCTATGTGATCACCATGTTCTTTTACTGGTGGATGTACTACCTCAGCCGCAATTTTGGAGACCAACCTGCCGTACTTAAGTTCTTTTATCTCGGCATCTTCATTTCAACCGTTGCGGGACTGATCCTGAACAATTATCAAAAAATAAGCCTGCACGGCCTGGCCCTCGGCGGTATCTGGATGGCCGTCATCCTCACTTCAGTGTATTATCATACTTCACTGGGTCTGCTCATCGCTATCGTTACGGTGATAGCCGGCATCGTATGTACAAGCAGGCTGCTGGTGAGCGATCATACGAATACGGAAGTGTATTCGGGGTTTGTGGTGGGGGTGTTATGTCAAGGGGTGGCGTATTATTTCGTCATATAAACCCCCCAGCCCCCTGAAGGGGGAGTTAAAATATATTGCTAAAAAGAAAGGTTATTCATCCCGGTGAATAACCTTTCTTTTTTTAAAAAAATTTCGCTCCCCCTTCAGGGGGCTGGGGGGGGTTAAAACCTCGTGCATCTCAACCTATCCAACGTAGAATTCCTGATCTTGAGGAAGTCTTTATAAACAATACTCAATTCCAGACCACCTCGCCAGTTGGAGACAACTTTAAGCTTGGAAATATTCACATCATAGCTTACGCCGATATTGAAATGCGCCAGGCCGATTTTCAGCGTGGGGATCAGTGCATCATCCCAGCGCATGAAGCTGCCGAAGTACAGGATATCGGGGTCGGAGTTATCATATTCCATGATATTGATACCATATAACAAGCCGCCGAGTAACTGGTGGTTGCCCGCCTGGGAGAAATAATCGGCAAACGCTGTGATATGTCCATGTTCTCCTGAGGGCGCATTCACACCAAGGTTAAAAGAGAAACGCGGTTTCAGTAAACCGGGTGCATTGCCTGTTGATGACCTGATCACAGGATTGGTAAGATGGGCAATACCAGCAGCCGCATAAAAATTTGTTTTATCTCCGAATGTGGTGCTGAAGCAAAGACCGGCACTCATGTCCCAGTAATTGTAACCGGAATTCGTCAATACCTGCGAAGTAGGGTTGCCGGCATCATAAGATCCATTCCTGAACTGGTCGCCGAATTTGATCTGGGTGGCATCGAACTGGCTGCTGACGAGTCCGCCCATGAACGCTGCAGACAAATAAGTATCGCGGTTTTCACTGAGTGATTTGTGGAAATTGATGCAAGGCATGAACTGCGTTCTCTTCAGCCTGATATCACCTGCACCGTCCACGCTCATCTGTGTGGCAACAGTGAGCACATCGCTTTGGGTGCCTACCGGAATTTTGTGCTCGATGCTGAGTGAGGCTGTCCGGAACGGAACGGTTACGCTTCCCCATTGATCGCGGTACGCCATCGACACACGCAGGTCGCCGGTGAACATGCCGGCCAGCGCGGGATTACGGAGCAGGGGCTGCTCGTAGAACTGGGAGAACGTGAAGTCCTGCCCGTATGCGCGCTTGCCGCCGCATAAGCAGGCTGCCGCCAGCAGGGCAGCAACCAGTGTGCGATGAGTAAAAATCGTTTTCATAGGATCTTATTTTATAATGGCCACATTTCCTTTGAACATAGACGGTATTCCTTTCTCACAGATCACTTCGCACATATACACGAATACATCGGGAGATGCAGGAACGCCTCTTATCTTTCCATCCCAGCCCGCGCTGATATCGCCGGGAGCAAAATTTGATTTCTCGAATACCAGTTCGCCCCAGCGGCTGAATATCCTGAAGCTTTTGATCAGTTTGATACCTTTACCCTGTACTACCAGCACATCGTTCACGCCATCGCCATCCGGCGTAAAGGCATTGGGCACGAACACTTCGGTAGAACCGCAGAAGGTTTTGATCTGCATCGTATCATTGCTCACACAACCATAATTGTTAACGGCCACCAGGCTGATCGTTGCGTCCTGCGAAACTCTCAGTTCAGGCTCGGCGCAGGTAATGCACGAGAGGCCGGAGACGCCGCTCCATAACCATTTCTTGATATCCTGCACGGCAGGCTTGGCTCTCAGTTTCAGCACAGTTCCGGCAGTCATCACGGTATCGCGGCCGATATCGATCTTGGTAGGCTGACCCACCACGATCCTGATCTCGGCGGTATCTGCGAAGCATTGGTAATTGTCTTTTCCTATTACATGATAAGTAGTGGTAGACTGAGGTCTGGCGATCGTTTTCGCGGCATTAGGCGTGGTGAGCCCGGCTTCGGGATACCATTTATAACTGGCGGCGCCGGACGCGAACAACGACCTGGAAGAACCGATGCAGATGGAATCTTCGGGCGATGCATCCAGCTTGAACGGCTGTATCACTTTTATTTTAGTGGTAGCGATCTGGCTGCAACCATATTCGCTTACGCCAACCACTTCGTAATGCGTATCATCCAGTGGCCTTACAACAGGCGTTGCACAATTGGCGCAGATCAGGTTGCCTGCAGCGTCTTTCCAAAGATAATTGGCAGCGCCGCCGGCCTGCAGCACGAGCGAATCACCTTTGCACAGGTTCTGGTCGCCTTTCAGCGTTACCACCGGCTGCGGATGGATCACTATCTGTTTGTAAGCCGAGTCGAAGCACTGGTTTACGGTAGATACGAGAAGCTTCACAGAGTAGGCGCCCTCTTCGTAATACTGCACTTCTATCAGCGAATCCTTCAGTTTCTGACCGTTGCCAAGGTTCCATAATAAGTAGGCAATAGAATCGCGCGAGTTCACATCCGGTGTCAGTTGCAGCAATTGTTTTTTACAGGCCTCACTTACGGCGTTGATATCGGCCCGGGGGTATTCAAACACTTTCACCGCAAAATCGGCGCCCGAATGCGATACGCAACCGGCGTTGCTGAGCGCCTGGTGCGACACACTGTATTTGCCTTCCCTGGTGAAAATATGAGTATACTTTTCGCCTGTTGCGGTATCGCCGGCAGTAACCGACCAGCGCAGCATCCGGATGCCGGAATGCGCTGTTGAGGAATCTGTAAATTGATAGATCGTCTGCGCACACTCATTGCGGCCGGCAAGAGTGAACACCGGTTTGATCTTGTCTACCACCACATTAACAATGCTGGTAGAGGCAACACAGATACCGTTGGAGATCGTCCATGCAAACTGGTAGTTACCGGGCTGCAACCCGTTTACCTTGGTGGATGGAGATGTGGCGTCCGCAAACTGAACGGCATCTGGTCCTTTCACCAGGGTCCATAGTCCGGTGCCGGATACGGGAGTATTGCCGGTTAATGTAGTTGATGAATCTGCATTGCACAATAACTGATCGGGGCCTGCACTGGCAATGGTTACGGGTTGAATAGCGGTAACTGGAATAGTATTGCTGTACTGCACCGCGCAAACCCCGTTTTGCACCAGTGCGCGATACCAGGTTGAAACAGCGATCGCGTTATAATTGAATACCCTGTTCGTATCCGCAAGAACGGTCCAGGTAGCGCCATTATCGGTAGAGGATTCCCAATGCTGTACATGCCCGGTAGTTCCGGTGAGCGAAAGTGTTCCGCTGTTTCCGCCTGCACAAACGGTAGCGCTTCCGGCTAAAGTACCAGCCGCCGTGATCGCGTCCACCGAAATGCGAACCGTGTCGGAATAGCCGATACTGCAAGCGCCGCTCTGTACCACCACACGGAACCAGGAAGCTTTGCTCAGATCGGCATAACTGTAGGTATTGCCGGATCCGCTGAGCGCTGACCAGCTGTTGCCCCCATCTTCTGATAATTCCCAGCGCAGGATAGAACCTGTATAACCATTGAGGGAAAGCGTACCGTTATTGTAAGCTGCGCAGACAGTGGTTTGTGTTGTGATCAGCTTGCCCGGGTTCGTTGCAGGGCTCACGTTAACTGTTACGATATTGCTGTAAACGCTGATGCAAGGGCCGTTCTGAACAAGTGCCCTGTACTGCGAGTTCAGCGTAAGATCATGATAGATGAGTGAATCCGACTGGCTGTTCACCATCGCCCAGTTTGCGCCGCTGTCGGTAGAAACTTCCCAATGTGTAATACTTCCGGTATAAGCAGAAAGCCTCAGCATACCGCTGTTATTCGTTACACATACAAAGGAGTCGGCTACCAGTCTGCCCGCAGCAGTGGCTGCATAAACAGTAACGCTCACGGTATCTTTTGAATCGGTGCAGAGTCCATTGGAGATGGTCCACACGAACTGGTAAGTACCGGTGGTAAGTCCGTTAACGGTAGTTGCCGGATCGGCCGCATTGGTAAATGTTACGGTTGAAGGATTACCTGCAAGCGCAGTC
>Ga0213876_10001504_pt1 | contig 14445 bp, 14 predicted proteins | sample BarmaccomBMRX_R9_FD_160113 | JGI IMG/M metagenome (GOLD analysis project Ga0213876, IMG submission 160113) | Root-associated microbial communities from Barbacenia macrantha in rupestrian grasslands, the National Park of Serra do Cipo, Brazil - RX_R9 | ecosystem: Host-associated > Plants > Roots...
CGCCGGCGAGCCGGTGTTCGTGGCGGGAAGCCCGGGGGTCACGGAACGGCGCCTCACGGTCGCCCAGTTCCAGACGCTTCGGGACGTGGCCGTGCCGCTGCTCCAGGCCCAGAACGCCGAGCTGCATGAGAGGCTGACGGCGCTGGCCAGCCAGGGGCCGGAAATGCGCCGGATCACCGCCGGCCCGCTGTTTGCGATAGAGAACACCCGCAAGATCCTCGAGGGGCGGCAAGCGGCCCTGGGCGATGCGGCCTTCATGGCCGCGCGCCAGCGCGAGGAAGCGGAGACCAAGGCGCGGCTCGCGGCCGATCCGCAGCTGGCCGCGCAGGTCCGCGACCCATGGACCGAGATCGAGGCGCGCCAGGCGGCCTACGCACGGCAGTTCGTCGTCTGGCGGCAGCTGGAATCGGCGGCTGGCGAAGGCTCGCAGCTCTTCCTCTATGCGCGCGACCTGGTCCGGGCGGCGGCCGAGCGGGGGAAGCCGACCGGTCAGCGGCTGCCCGAGTTCTCGGATTCCCGCCTGCCGCTCATGGAAAAGCTGATCCTCGCCGATCGGCCGACCTACCCGGCCTTGGAGCAGCTCTACCTGGAGGTCTGGCTGGCCGACACCCAAAGGCTGCTGGGGCCCGAGGCGGCCGCCACCGCCATGCTGCTCGGCGGCGATGCGCCCGCCGCGCTGGCGCGCCGTCTCGTGGCGGGCAGCCGGCTCGGGGATCGGACGGTCCGGCGGGCCCTGTGGAACGGCGGGGCGGCGGCCGTGCTGGCGTCGGGCGATCCGATGATCAAGTTCGTGCTCGCCACCGATCCCTTGGCGCGCGCCGCGCGCGAGGTCTGGGAGGACGAGGTCACCGGCCCGGTCGAGGACGCCGCCGAGCGGATCGTGCGGGCGCGCTACATCCTCGAGGGCCCCGAGGTCTATCCGGACGCAACCTCCACCCTGCGGCTGAGCTACGGCAAGGTGGCCGGGTGGGAGGCGGCGGGGCGAAAGACCTCGCCCTTCACCACCTTCGGCGGCCTTTACGGGCGGGCCACCGGCGCGCCGCCCTACGACCTGCCCCCGCGCTGGCTGCAGGCGAAGGGCAAGCTGGACCCCGATGCGGTGCTCGACTTCGTCACCACCAACGACATCGTCGGCGGCAGCTCCGGCTCGCCGGTCGTGGACGCGAAGGGAAGGATCGTCGGGACCGCCTTCGACGGGAACATCTATTCCATCGCCGGAGACTTCACCTACGACAGCGCCCTCAACCGCACCATCGCCGTCTCCACCGCCGCGATCACCGAGGCGCTCGCCAAGGTCTACGGACGCTCGGAACTGGTGAAGGAGCTGGTCGGCGGATAGGCTGGGCAGATCGCCGTCCATCGGGACGGGCGCCCGCAAGGATTGGGGGGAGGCCAATGCAATCGCTCTCCGGAAAGACCGCGGTCGTCACCGGCGGCGGCAACGGCATAGGCTTCCGGCTCGCCCACCATCTGGGCCGAGAGGGCATGCATGTCGTGCTCGCCGATCTCGACCCGGAATCCCTCGAAGACGCCGCCGCCGCGTTGCGCGGCGCCAACGTCGAGGTGCTCGCCGTGCAGACGGACACCTCGCGTCAGGAAAGCGTCGAGGCCCTCGCCAGGGCCGCTCTCGACAGATTCGGTCGCGTCCACGTCGTGTGCAGCAATGCGGGCGTCGGCGCCGGCGGACCCGTCGAGACCGCGCCGCTCGAGACCTGGGAGCGCGTGTTCGGCGTGAACATCTACGGCAACATCCATTGCCTGCGCGCCTTCATTCCGCCGATGAAGGCGATGGACGAGGAGGCGCATTTCGTCTTCACCGCTTCGAGCGGCGGCCTGCTCGCCTCGGAGCCGATGTTTCCGTTCAACGCGCCCCAATACATCGTGTCGAAATACGCGACGGTGGGGCTCGCCGAATGCGCCTATTACCAGTTGCTGGGAACGAAGATCGGCGTCTCATGCCTTTGTCCGTCGGCGACGAACACCCGGATGGGCACGCGCGGCGGCCGCGACGTGGCGGCCATCGAGGCTGCCGCGCGCCAAAATCGCAGTATCGAACAGGTCGAGCGCAACCGCGCCCTGATGGCGAAGGGGCAGGATCCGGACATCGTCGCACGCAAGACCGTCGAGGCGATCAAGCAGCGCCGCTTCTGGGTGATCCCGGAGACCAACGTGCTGCCTGCGATCCGGCGCCGCTTTCAGGCGATCATGGGCGAGGGCGAAATGCCGGCGCCGCGCGAGTGGATCGACGACTAGTGTCCAGATTCCGAAGTTCGCTAGCGTGAGCGGCGCCTCCGGTCGGACTTCGGAATCGATAAGGACACTAGCCAAGTATATGTTTCTAGTGTGGTTTACGGATCAGAAGCTCGCCATAGCGCCCGCCGCGACAATGGGGCGAACTTCTGATCCACCACACTAGCTGGCGCCGCCACGCCTTTTCGAAGGAGGACCCGATGATACTCTATGAAAGTCGCCGCGCCCCGAACCCCCGCCGGGTCCGCTGGTTCATGGCCGAGAAGGGCGCCGACGACATCGAGATCGTCGACCTGGATCTCTTTGGCGGCGCCCACAAGACCGAGGAATACCTTGCCCGCACGGGCGTGCCGCAGGTGCCGGCGCTCACCCTCGACGACGGGACCACGATCACCGAATCGGTGGCCATCTGCCGCTACCTGGAAGCGGTCTACCCCGAGCCGAACATGTTCGGGCGCGATCCGAAGGAGGCCGCGGTGATCGAGATGTGGCTGCGCCGCGCCGAGATGCTCGCGGCCAATCCGCTGATGCAGGCGGTGCGCCACGGGCACCCGGCGCTGGCGGCCCTCGAGACCCAGGTCGCCGAGGTCTCGGCCAACAACCGCCAGCAGGCCGAACGCTCGCTCGCCCTCTTCGACAGGCGGCTCGGCGAGAGCCGGTGGCTGGGCGCCGATCGGGTCACCCTCGCCGACGGGGTGCTCTTCATCGGCATCGACTTCGCCCGGCTGCTGAAGTTCCAGATCCCCGAGCAGCACCAGAACCTCACCCGCTGGTTCGCCGCCATGCGCGAGCGCCCGTCGGCGGGCGCCGGGACGTGAGGCGCGCGTCCGCGGCCCTGACGGCGCTGGTCCTTCTCATCGTGCCCTCGGCGGCCGCAAGCGCGCCGGCGGCCGACCTCGTGGTCGTCGGCCTCGGCGGCGAGACCACGACGATGACGCCGGCGAGGCTCGCCGATCTGCCGCGCGCCGAGGCGACCCTGCACGAAGGGGCCAAGACCTCTTCCTATGAGGGGCCGACGCTCACCGCGATCCTGCGCGAAGCGCGAACCCCGACCGGCCCCCGGGCGCACGGCGCGCCGATGCGCGCCTATGTGACGGTGACCGGCGCGGACGGCTATGCGGTGGTGCTCTCGCTCGCCGAGACCGATCCCGAGTTCCGCACCGGTCCGGTGGTGCTGGCGGACAAGGCGGACGGCGCGCCGCTGGACGCCCGCCAGGGCCCCTACCGGCTGGTGATCGGCGACGACCTGAAGCCGTGGCGCGCGGTGCGCACCGTCGTGAGGATCGAGGTGCGCGAGGCGCCCGGCGGGCCCCCTCCGGACCTCCAAGGCGCCACCCCCTCTGGAAGAGGAGATTAGACTCGCCGCCTTCCTCCCCCGGAGAGGGGGAGCGGGGCCGCGCAGCAGTGGAGGGGGCAGGTCCAGGCTCAGCGTGCGCGCAGCTTCTTCAGCACCGTCGAGCAGGTGAGCAGCGGGCGTCCCTCCGCCGCGAGAACGCCCCGCAGGAAGATCAGCGTCCCGCCGGCCCGGACGATCTCCCCGGAAGCCTCGACGAGGTCGCCCTCGCGGGCGGCGTCGACGAATTCGGCGTTGAGCGAGGTCGTGAGCCCCACCGCGCCGTCCAGCGCCTTCATGGCGATGCAGTAGAGGGCGAAGTCGGCGAAGGCGAGGAGCGCCCCGCCGTGGGCGACGCCGGCGCCGTTGAGGTGCTTGGGCGCCACCCGGAAGGCGCAGGTGGTCCGCCCGGCGGCGTCTTCGCGGGCGTAGAAGGGCCCCGCCACCTCCTCGAACGGATCGGTCCCGTGGAGCGTCCAGCCGGCCCATTCGCCTTCGGTTACGGCACGGGACGAGGGGCGGGGCTCTGCGGCTTCCATGGTCTTGGCGATCTCCTCGGACGCAAACCCCTATAGGCGCGCCCTGGTCGCGTCACCCCGGGCGGCTGGGAACAGGGCGGAGAGGTGGCAAGATCGGCGCGAGCAATGCGCTGGCTCGACGGAATCGAAATGTTCTTCAAATGTTCCGGAGCGAAGCACATTTATGAAGCGGGAGAGGGCGTCATGACCGAGCGGGACATGGGCGGTGAATTTCGACAGCTGCACTATCAGCCCACGCCGCTGATTACGCCCAATCCATGGGACATCGGGTCTGCTCGCATGCTCGCGGCCAAGGGCTTCCGAGCGCTCGCATCCACAAGTTCTGGTCTCGCGTTTGCGTCGGGGAAGCCCGAGGGTTCGCTCTCCCGCGATGAAGTATTCCGTCACTGTCGTGCGCTCATCGACAGCGTCTCGATTCCCGTGAGCGCCGATTTGCAGGACGGGTACGCCGCAGGTCTTGATGATGTCAGGGAAACCTATCGACTTGCGGGTGCAATTGGATTGGCAGGCGCATCTATCGAAGACGCGAATAGCGCTGCTGAAAGCCAAATTTACGGTTTTGAAGAAGCAGTCGAGCGTGTGGTGGCCTCGGTCGACGCCGTGCGCTCTATGGGCCGGGATTTCGTGCTGACCGCTCGATGTGAGAACTACCTTTTTGGGCGCAAGGATCTCGCCGATACGATCCGACGACTGCAGGCGTTTCAGGAGGCTGGGGCAGACGTGCTGTTCGCTCCGGGCCTAATTTCGCTTGCCGATATACAGTCGGTGGTGTCCTCAGTAGATCGTCCAGTAAACGTGATCGTCGGCCTGAAGAATACGCAATTTTCCTTGCGCGAACTTGCAGATATTGGCGTCAGGCGCATCAGTGTTGGTTCCGCGCTCTTTAGGCTCGCTTTCGGAGCGGCGGTAACCGCTGCCGATGAGATGCTTCGCGAGGGCAGCTTCGCGTTTGCGGCTTCGGCAATGCCGTTCTCGGAGATCAACGCCCTATATCGCTAGCTCGCACGAGGAGAACGACGAGGTCCGGCGCGGGCGAACTTCGTTTCTGCGCCCCTGCGGCTGACGCCCCCTCAGCGCCTCATCTACGGCCACGAGACTGCCACCCCGTAACCAGAAACAGCCTCCGATTGACATTGCGCCTTGCTGGGCCGAAAACCCCGCGCTTCCAAAAGTCCCCGGCGCCCGCGCCCGGGGACGTTGCGCTTTGGGGGCAATGATGGCCGAGCAGTCCGCGCCCACCGTTCCGACCGACCACATCCTGGGCGTCTACAGCCGCGCCCCGCTGGCGTTCGAACGTGGGCGAGGCGTGCGCCTCTACACCGCCGAGGGCGAGGAATATCTCGACTGCGTGGGCGGCATCGCCACCACCGGCCTGGGCCACGCCCATCCGAAGCTCGTCCAGGCCCTGAAGGACCAGGCCGAGAAGCTCTGGCACGTCTCGAACATCTTCCGCATCCCGGGCCAGGAGGCGCTGGCGAGGCGTCTGACCGAGATCGCCGGCCTCGACGTGGTCTTCTTCACCAACTCCGGGACCGAGGCGGTGGAGTGCGCCCTGAAGACCGCCCGCAAGTATCACTGGGCCAACGGCGCGCCGGAACGGATCGAGGTGATCGGTTTCGAGGGCGCCTTCCATGGGCGCAGCTACGCGGCGATCTTCGCCGCCGGCAATCCGGCCTACACCGAGGGCTTCGGCCCCGCGCTGCCCGGATACCGGACGCTGCCCTACGGCGACATGGCGGCCCTGGAGGCGGCGGTCACCGAGACCACCTGCGCGGTGATCATCGAGCCGGTCCAGGGCGAGGGCGGGGCGCGCGCCCTGCCGGAAGTCGATCTCGCGCGCCTTCGCCGGCTCTGTTCCGAGCGCGGGGCCCTCGTGATCTATGACGAGATCCAGTGCGGGCTCGGGCGCACCGGCAAGCTCTTCGCGCACGAGTGGGCGAAGGAGGCGGCCCCGGACATCATGTGCCTGGCCAAGGCGCTCGGCGACGGCTTCCCGGTGGGGGCGTGCCTGGCGACCGCCGAGGCGGCCAAGGGCATGACCGTCGGCTCGCACGGCTCGACCTACGGCGGCAACCCGCTCGCCATGGCGGTGGGGCTGGCGGCGGTGCAGGAGCTGACCCGGCCCGAGACTCTGGAGAACGTGCGCGACATCGCCGGCTATTTGGGCCAGCAGCTTTCCGGCCTGCTGGAGCGTTGGCCGGACGTGGTCGCCGAGGTGCGCGGCAAGGGCCTGCTGATCGGGCTTCGGCTTCACGTCAACAACCGCGAGTTCATGGCCCTGGCGCGCGACCAGAAGCTGCTGATCGCCGGCGGCGGCGACAACTGCGTGCGCCTGCTGCCCTCGCTGCTGATCACCCGCGAGGAAGCGCGCGAGGCGGTGGAGAAGCTGGAGCGGGCCTGCGAGGCGGCGCGGGCGAAGGCGGCGGCGTGAACGGCCCACGGCACTTCCTCGACCTCTGGGAGATCGAGGCGGCCGACCTGCGCGCGATCCTCGACGACGCCCACGCCCGCAAGGCGCGGCGCACCGGGTGGCCGAAGGGCCGCGTCGACGCGGACGCGCCCGGCCGGGATCGGGTGCTGGCCATGGTGTTCCAGAAGAACTCCACCCGCACCTGGTTCTCGTTCGATGCGGCCATCCGCCAGATCGGCGGCGCCTCGATCATCGCCACCGACGCCCAGATGCAGCTCGGCCGCGGCGAGACCATCGAGGACACCGCCCGCGTGCTCTCGCGCATGGTGGACGCGGTGATGATCCGGGCCAACAGCCATCTGGACATCCGCGCGCTGGCCGCCGCCGCCAGCGTGCCGGTGATCAACGGCCTCTCGGACAGCAGCCACCCCTGCCAGATCATGGCCGACCTGATGACCTTCGAGGAGCACCGCGGTCCGCTGGCCGGCAAGACGCTGGCCTGGGTCGGCGACGGCAACAACGTCTGCTCCAGCTTCATTCACGCCGCGCCGAAGTTCGGCTACCGGCTCGCCATCGCCGCTCCGGCCGCCTACGCGCCCGACGACCAGGATGTGGCGCGCGCGCTCGGGCGTCAGGGCCGCATCGAGGTGACCCAGGATCCGCGCGCCGCCGTCGCCGGCGCCGACCTGGTGATCGCCGACACCTGGATCTCCATGGGCGACCAGGACAAGTTCCCGCGGCTCGAGGCCCTGGAGCCCTACCAGGTGAACGAAGCCCTGATGGCGCTGGCCGCGCCGCGGGCGTTGTTCATGCACTGCCTGCCGGCCCACCGGGGCGAGGAGATGACCGCCGCCGTGATCGACGGCCCGCAGTCCGTGGTCTGGGACGAGGCCGAGAACCGCATCCACACGCAGAAGTCGATTCTCGCCTGGTGCTTCGGGGCGCTGTGAGCGCCGCGATCGACGTTTCCTGGCGCGTGAGAAGGATCGGACACTCGGTCGCAGAGCATTCCAAGTGCGGCGCAGATCGGGCGATGCTATGACGCTGCGGGGGCGCCGAGGGAGGACGCCGTGGCGTTGCAGCAATACACTGCCGAGTCTGGGGTCAAGCTTGCCCCTCGCCGCGCGATATTGTCCTACCGCGGCAAGGTCCTCCTTATCTCCGTCGTTGGTCTTGCGGCGTTCTGGGCGGCGGTGATCGCCACGCTCCTGCCGCGCCACTGAGCCGCCGCGCCCCGCCGCCGAGCGCGCGGGAACCGGTTGCGCGTGCGGGGACTTCCCGAGTCTTCGAACCTCGGGCCGAACAGGCGGCGGATGTCCCGACCGGGCAGGAACGATCTCTTTGGGTCCATCATCCTGGCGATGGCCGCGAGTCTGACCCTGGCCGGCGCCTCGGCCCACGAGCACACCGCAGGTCGCCACGCGGCGCCGCACCGGGTTCCCGGCCGCGTCGGGCCGGCGAAGACCGGGATGGCCTCGGCCTACGCGCGCCGATTCCAGTGCGCGAGGACAGCCAACGGCGAGGTCTTCGACGCCAGGGTTCCCACGGCGGCCAGCAAGACCCTGCCACTGCCCTCGCATGCCGAGGTGACCAACCTCACGAACGGCCGCAGCACGCGGGTGCGGGTCAACGACCGCGGCCCCTACGTCCGCCACCGGATCGTCGATCTTTCTCCGGCCGCCGCCAGCAAGCTTGGGTTCTCGCCCCGCGGAACCGCGAAGGTGAGCCTGCGCTACCTGGGTCCGGCGCCGGTCAAACGCGCGGAGACGGCCAAGCCCAGGCGCGATTGCGGCGCGCGCTGAGGTCGCGTCGGGCGGGAGACTAGGCTGAAGCCTCTCGGCTTCCCATATCCGCCTCGTGCCCCAAAGATCCATTCCCCTCGACGACCTGGCGGCCCCGTTCCAGATCGAGCGCCAGCCGGTGCGCGGACGCCTGGTGCGCCTCGGGCCCGCCATCCACGAGATCCTGACCCGCCACGACTATCCGCCGGCGGTGGCGAACCTGCTGGGCGAGACCTGCGCGCTGGCCGCCCTGGTGGGCTCCAGCCTCAAGTTCGAGGGCCGGCTGATCGTCCAGGCCCAGGGCGACGGGCCGGTGGCCTATGTGGTGGCCGACTACGACACCCAGGGCGCCCTTCGCGGTTATTGTCGCTATGACGCAGAGAGGGTCGGCGCCGCAGGCGACGGACTGGGCGCGCCCGGCGCCAAGGCCCTGCTCGGCGAGGGCGTCTTCATCATGACCATCGACCAGGGCGCCGACATGGAGCGTTACCAGGGCGTCACCCCGATCGAGGGTGAGACCTTGGCGCTTTGCGCCGAGCGCTACTTCGCCCAGTCGGAGCAGACCCCGACCCGGGTGCGCCTGGCGGTGGGCCAGGCCGACAGCGGGGCGGGCCCGGCCTGGCGCGCCGGCGGCCTGCTGATCCAGAATATCGCGGAGGACGCGGCGCGCGGCGACACCGCCGAGGCCTGGCGCGAGGCCGAGTTCCTGTTCGAGACGGTCGGCGAGGACGAGCTGATCGATCCCCGCCTCGCGCCCGAGACGCTGCTCTACCGGCTCTTCCACGAGCGGGGGGTGAGGCTCTTCGCGACCCGGCCGCTCGCCGCCTTCTGCCGCTGCTCGCGCGAGCGGATCGTCACCGTCCTCCAGGCCTTCGGCGCCGAGGAGCGCGCGGCGATGGTCGAGCCTGACGGCCAGATCCACGTGACCTGCGAATACTGCTCGCGGGTCTACAAGCTCGAGCCGACGGCGGTGGAGTAGGCGCCGGCGCTCAGTTCATCCGCCGGGTTGCGTCCGGCAGGTGGAGGGAGAACTCCGGGATCTCGATGTCGAAGGTCTCGCCGCTCTCGCCGAGCATCTGGTAGCTGCCGCGCATCGCCCCCGATGGGGTCGTCAGCGGGCAGGAGGAGGTGTAGCGGAACGCCTCTCCCGCCTTCAGGGTCGGCTGCTCGCCGACCACGCCTTCGCCGTTGACCTCGCCCACCCGGTTGCGGGCGTCGGTGATGATCCAGTGGCGCGAGACGATCTGGGCGCTGGCCTCGCCGCGGTTTTCGATCTCCACCGTATAGGCCCAGACGTAGCGGCTGCGCTCGGGGTCGGACTGATCGGGCAGGTATTGCGGCCGCACCCGGACCGTGAAGCCGCGGGTCGTCGCCTCGTAGGCCGGCCGCCGCGGGCTTGGGGGATTGCGCATCAAGCCTTGTCCAGAGCCCGATCGAGGTCGCGCGCCAGGTCGGCGGCCCCTTCCAGCCCCACCGAGAGCCGCACCCAGCCGGGGGTCAGGCCGATCTCCAGCCGCTGCTCGTCGGTCATCGAGCGGTGGGTGGTGGTGGTGGGGTGGGTGGCCATGGAGCGGGCGTCGCCGAGGTTGTTGGAGATGTCCACCAGCGAAAGGGCGTTCAGGAAGTTGAAGGCGGCCGCCTGGGTCCCGAGGTCGAACGCGATGAGGTTGCTCCCGCCCAGCATCTGATTGCCGCCGCCGGTCATCTGCCGGCGCGCCACTTCGTGCTGGGGGTGATCGGCGCGGCCGGGATAGCGGCAGGCCCGCACCTTCGCGTGCGCCGCCAGGCGGTCGGCCAGCGCCGCCGCGGTGGTGGTCTGGGCCCGCACCCTGAGGTCGAGGGTGACGAGGCCGTTCAGCAGCACCCAGGCGTTGAAGGGCGAGAGCGCCGGGCCGGTATGGCGGATGAAGTCCTTGTAGGCTTCGTCCAGCAGCGTCGTCTCGCCCAACACCGCTCCGCCCAGCACCCGGCCCTGGCCGTCGATGTGCTTGGTGGCCGAATAGACCACGACGTCTGCGCCGAGGGTCAGGGGCTTCTGGAAGATCGGGGTGGCGAAGACGTTGTCCACCACCACCTTGGCGCCGATCTCGCGCGCCAGCGCCGAGACGGCGGCGATGTCGGTGATCTCCAGCAGCGGATTGGCCGGGCTCTCGATGAAGAAGAGGCGGGTGTTGGGTCGCACCGCCGCGCGCCAGGCGGCCGGGTCCGACGCCTCGACGAAGGTCGCCTCCACACCGAACCGCGGCGCCCAGGTGGCGAGGATCCAGCGGCAGGAGCCGAACAGGGCCTTGCCGGCGACGACATGGTCGCCCGCCTTGAGCAGGCCGGTGAGCGCCAGGTGCACGGCCGCCATTCCCGAAGCGGTCGCGCGGCAGGCCTCGGCGCCCTCCAGGAGCGCCAGCCGGTCCTCGAACATCTTCACGGTGGGATTGGCGTAGCGGGAATAGACGAACCCCGGCGCCTCGCCCTTGAACCGGGCGTCGGCGCTCTCGGCGCTTTCGTAGACGAAGCTCTGGGTGAGGTAGAGCGCCTCGGCCGTCTCGCCGAAGGGCGAACGCATGGCGCCGCCCCGCACAAGTCGGGTGGCCAGCTCCCAGTCCTTCGGATCCTCGCTCATGGTCCGCGCTCCAAAAAGGGGCGCATAGAAGGCGCCCCGCCGGGGCGGGTCAAGCGGCGAGGAGGTTGCAATACTCGCGTGGCTTGGCGAGTGTCGCCGGATGGCCGCCCCAGCCCCCGTCGCCGGCATCCTGCCGAGCCAGTCCATCGACGCCCTGGTGGCGGAGGGGGCGATAGCCGCCACCGCGCCCCTGACGCGCGATCAGATGCAGCCGGCGAGCCTCGACCTGCGCCTCGGCGAGCGGGCGTGGCGGGTGCGCGCCTCTTTCCTGCCCGGACTCGGGCGGCGGGTGGTCGACCGCATCGGCGACGTGGCCATGCACCAGCTCGACCTCACCAAGGGGGCGGTGCTGGAGCGCGGCTGCGTCTACATCGCCGAGCTCGCCGAGCGGCTCACTCTTCCCGAGGGCGTCTGCGCCCGGGCCAATCCGAAAAGCTCCACCGGCCGGGTCGACGTCTTCGTGCGCACCCTCACCGACCATGGGGCGACCTTCGACGACATCATCGAGGGCTACCAGGGGCCGATCTACCTGGAGATCGCCCCTCAGACCTTCTCCGTCCTGGTTCGCGCGGGAACCCGGCTCAACCAGCTGCGGCTGAAGCGCGGACGCGCGCAGACGCTTTCGGTGCGCAGCGTGGGCGTCGACCTCGACGCCGAGCTCGCCGGCTTTCGGGCTCGGCGACACGCGGGGGTCATCGACCTCGACCTCGAGGACGGCCACGATCCGCGGGACTTCTGGGAGCCGCTCAGCCCCCGGCGCGGCGAGCTGCTCCTCGATCCCGGTGAGTTCTACATTCTGGCGTCCAAGGAGCCCATCGAGATCCCGGTGCTGCAGGCCGCCGAGATGACCCCGATCGACCCCTCGGTGGGGGAGTTCCGGGTGCATTACGCCGGCTTCTTCGACCCCGGCTTCGGCACCCTCCAGACCGACAGCGTCGGCGCCCGCGGCGTGCTCGAAGTGCGCAGCCACGAGACCCCGTTCCTGCTGGAAGACGGCCAGACCGTGGCCCGGCTGGTGTTCGAGCCCCTGACCGAGCGGCCGGCGCGCCTCTACGGCGAGGACGGCTCCCACTACCAGCGCCAGGGCCTGAAGCTCTCCAAGCACTTCCGCCCCTGGCGGTAGGAGCCCGGCCCGCCTTGCCCCGGCGAAGGCTTCCGTTATGGTGCGCGGCCCGGCCGGACGGCCGCGAGCGGGCGTAGTTCAGAGGTAGAACGTCAGCTTCCCAAGCTGAATGTCGGGGGTTCGATTCCCCCCGCCCGCTCCAATGATTTCAAAGACTAAAGCGGCGGCCGGCGGGTGTGGAAGTCGGTGGCGCGCTGGAAGGCGCAGCCGGCGCGGATCAGGGCGGGTTCGGCAAGGCGCGGGCCGATGAGCTGGGCGCCCACCGGCAGGCCGTCCGCGGTGAAGCCCGCAGGCAGGCTGATGGTCGGAACCCCCGCCATGTTGAAGGGGGTGGTGAAGCGCATGAGGAGGCGGGTCGCGGTCACGTCGTCGCCGCCGTGGGCTTCGAGCGCCTCCCAGGTGGGGACGATCTGGCCCAGCCCCGGGGTGAGGATCAGGTCCACGTCCTGGAAGATCCGATCCAGGCGGCCGCGGAACCGGTCGCGGGCCTGGTAGGCGCGGGCCACCGAGACCGGATCGACGGCGCGCCCGGCGTCCAGCATGGCGCGCAGGCGCGGGCCGTAGTGGTCGGCCTTTTGCGGATAGTGCTCGCCATGGGCGGCGGCGATTTCGGCCAGCATTAGCGGCATCATCTCGGCCGCCCCGACGGCGGGGAAGCTGATCTCGCGCACCCGGGCCCCGAGGTCCGCGAGCGTCGCCGCGACACCCCGCACCGCCGCCACGATCTCATCCGCCATCTTGGCGGTGGCGAAGCCCCAGTCGATCCCCACCGTGAGGCCGCTCACGCCGGCGTCCACGAAGGAGAGATAGTCGGGGACCGGGTCGGGCAGGGAGGTGGGGTCCTGCGGATCGTCGCCGGCGATGGCCGCCAAGATGGCCGCGGCGTCGCCGGCGCTGCGGGCCATGGGGCCGATGTGGTCGAGGCTCTCGGAAAGGTGCATCAGTCCGTGGCGGCTCACCCGGCCCCAGGTGGGCTTGACGCCGGTGAGGTTGTTGGCGGCCGAGGGCATGCGGATCGAGCCGCCCGTGTCGGTGCCGAGCGCCCCGTAGCAGAAGCCCGCCGCCACCGCGACGCCCGAGCCGCTGGAGGAGACCCCAGTCCAGTGCGGCTCGCTCCAGGGATTGACCGGCCGTGGGAAGCTGGGGTGATGGTGGAGGCTCGCCCCCTCGGTCATGTGCAGCTTGGCGATCAGCACCGCGCCGGCGCGCCTCAGGCGCGCGACCACGGTGGCGTCCTTCCCGGGTCGGAAATCGCGCATGATCTCCATGCCGGCGGTGGTGGGCAGGCCCTCCATCCAGAGGAGGTCCTTGATCCCGATCGGCACGCCGTGCAGGGGCCCGCGCCAGAGGCCGGCGGCGATCTCCCGGTCGGCCCGGCGTGCGGCCTCGAGGGCGGAATCGGCCAGCACCATCAGGGTGCTGTTGAGGCGCTCATCGTACCGCTCGATCCGCCCCAGCGCCGCGGCGGTCACCGCCTCGGCGGAAACCTCGCGCCGGCGGATCTTCCCGGAGACGTCGATGAGGGAAAGGGCGGTGAGGTCGTCGCTCATGGGTCCCCGTTCTAGCAGGCCGCGCGGGGGGGCGCGCGTCAAGTGCGGGGCGCTTGGCGGAGCCGCGCGCGCAGCTCGTGCTTGCGGACCTTGCCGGTCGGGGTGCGCGGCAGCTCGTCGATCAGCTCCAGGCGCTCAGGCGCCATGTGCTTGGCGTGACCGCCCGCCACGCAGTGTCGGAACAGCGCCTCCAGCGTCACCTCGGCGCCGGGGTTGGGCACGACATAGGCGCAGACGCGCTCGCCGAACCGTTCATCGGGCGTCGCGACGACGGCTGCTTCGGCGACTGACGGATGGGTGAGAAGAATGTTCTCGACCTCCATCGAGGAGATGTTTTCGCCGCCGCGAATGATGATGTCCTTCTTTCGGTCGGTGATCGTGACATAGCCCCTCTCGTCGAGCCGTCCGATATCCCCGGTTCGAAACCAGCCGCCGGGCAGAAAGCTGCCTTCGTCGTGGCGGGGATCGAAATAGCCCACGAACTGTTCGGGGCCACGGACAAGCAACTCGCCCGGCTCGCCGTAGCCGAGGTCGCGGTCCTGATCGTCGACCACGCGTAGCTCCACCCCGATCTGAAGCCGCCCGTCGGTCGTTGCGCGGGTTTCCAGCGGCGCGTCGTAGTCGGCCTGGGTGACCGTGGAGAATTCCGTCGATCCGTAGCTGCGCGCGCCGATCATGCCATGGCGATCGGCGATGTAGACGTGTTCCGGCGTCACCGTGGCGCCGCCTAGGTGTGTGGTCCCGGAATGAGCTGGTGCGGATCGATCTTGAAGATTGATCGGTCTTTGGTCCAGGCATCGCAGATCACCTGGTAGGGCGTTCGCCACCGCAGGGCCTTCAGG
>Ga0213876_10001505_pt1 | contig 14427 bp, 10 predicted proteins | sample BarmaccomBMRX_R9_FD_160113 | JGI IMG/M metagenome (GOLD analysis project Ga0213876, IMG submission 160113) | Root-associated microbial communities from Barbacenia macrantha in rupestrian grasslands, the National Park of Serra do Cipo, Brazil - RX_R9 | ecosystem: Host-associated > Plants > Roots...
GCTGCATCTCCTGTCGCCTGCGCATCGCCCCATCCAGATCACGACCGATCTTCCGGGTTTCTGGCGCGGCTCGTGGGCGCAGGTTCGTTCCGAGATGCGCGGACGTTATCCCAAGCACCCCTGGCCTGAGGACCCGCTCGCGGCACCAGCGACGAACCGAGCGAAACGAAGGAGCGAGTAGCGAGTAGCATTGGTTGGTTATGTTCTATTCGCTATTCGCTATTCGCCATCTCCCCATTTATCGATGTCGCCTCATTCTCGCTCTTCACTCGCTCAAGAAAGCCCCTCGATCGGCGTCGCATGCCAGCCTTCGGCGCGCCTTTTCCAAAAGGTCTCGCGCAGTTTCATGGAGATCGGACCCGGGCGATCATTGCCCATGATGCGCCCGTTGATGCGTGAGGCGGGCATGATGCCGCCCGCGGTTGTCGACAGGAAGATTTCATCGGCGTCGAGAACTTCGGCGCCGCTGATTGCCCTGATTTGATGTTCGATGCCGAGATCGTCACAAAGTTCGAAAACCGATTTTCGCGTGATGCCTTCGAGCGCACCGCGATCCGGAGAAAGGACCACGCTGTCCTTCACCACGAAGGCGTTGAAGCCGGGTCCTTCGGCGAGATTGCCGTGGATGTCGAGAAGAACGACGGTATCGACACCCTTCTCCTGAGCTTCGAAGAGACCTCGGGTCAAATCCCCCCAATGGAAATTCTTCACTTTCGGATCTACGCTTTCGTCCGGAATGCGTGGTGTGCTCGCGATCATGAGATGTGCTCCGCGGGCCTGAACATCTTCGGGGATGACCCAGACCCAGGGCACCGCGTATGCGATGAGGTGGTTCTCGCAATTCGAGGGATGGCGCGGCATGCCGGGACGCGGCGCGCCGCGCAGGCAGTCCATCGCCACGTAAGCCTCGCGCTTTCCCAAAAGCCGCACGCATTCGGCGAGGATCTGTCGCAAGTCGTCGATCGATTCGGCAGGCTCGAGGCGCAGCGCGCGCATCGAGGACTGAAAACGCTTGAGGTGATCCTCCAATCTGAAAAACACGCCATTCCAGACACTGACGACATCGTAAGTGACGTCCGAGCGCCGATAACCGAAATCCGTGACCGGGATGGTCGCTTCTGCAATGGGCACGAAGCGGCCCCTCACATACGCCGCTCCCGCAGCGAAGTCCGAGCGTGGGCGTTCGAGATGGGATCGATCGATCTGCATGGCAATTCGTCCCTTGCGATGGTGGCGGTAAATCAGAGCGGCTTCAAGCGAGCGGGTGAGATCATATCCTTTGTGAGGCCAAGGCGTGCAATCGGCGCTGGAATATTCTCACCAAGCGCCAGGGCGGCGCAAACCTCACCGGCGGCGCGCGAGGCCATGACGCCATTCCCGCCCTGACCCGCGTACCAGATGAAGCTCGGCTCCTCGGGGTCAGGACCGATCACAGCCTCATGATCGGGCGCGAAAGTTCGCAAGCCTGCCCAACGGCCGTTGAGGCGATCGACCTTCAGGCTGGTGACGCTTTCGACACGGTCGATGGCGACCGCGATATCGTAATCGTCGGGCTGCGCATCGCAGGGTTCGGTCGGCACGAGGTCGGCGGGTGACATCATGATCTGCCGGCCTTCGGGTTTGAGATACCAGGTTTCCGCGAGGTCGAACGTCATAGGCCAGCGACGGGCTTCGTGCCCGGCCGGGGGAGCGAAAGTGATTGCCGTGCGCCGCAAGGGCGTGAGACCGCGACGCGGTAAGCCGGCACGTGCCGCGACCTCGTCGGCCCAGGCGCCCGCCGAATCGATGAGAATCGGCGCCTCGAAAGTTTCGTTGCCGGTGGCGATCTGCCAAATGGACGATGAACGCGTGATGCTACCGATCTCGGCTTTGACCATGATCTTCGCGCCACGCCGCCGCGCCTCGCGCAAATAGCCGTTGAGCAAAGCGTTGGTGTCGAGATCGACGCATCCCGGCTCGTGCAGAGCCAGCGCGAAATTCTCCATGTGGACCATGGGTACCATACGGCCCGCCGTTTCCGTCGAGATCAGCTCGCACGCAACGCCACGTTCGACGAGGTCGGCGGCCCGCATCCTCAAGCTCTCTTCTTCGTGCGCCGAGCCGAGATAAAGCGCGCCGAGTGGTTTCGCCAAAGACGTCTCCGTGAAACGTTCGGGCGGCTCGGCGTAAAAGCCGGCGCTCGCGGCCGAGAGGATTTGCCAGCTTCGCGGGCCGTAAGCACAGGAGAGGACGGCGGCCGAGCGGCTCGTGCTGTGGAAGCCGCATTGGCTCTCCTTCTCGAGGAGGGCGACACGGCCGTGCCGCGAGAGTACATAAGCCGCAGAGGCGCCGGCGATCCCGCCGCCGAGCACGATGAACTCGAATGAGGATGGCATGGCGCAGCTATCCTTCGGGATCAGCGCGCGCCCTCGGCCCGGTGAGCTTCGACGAATTCGGCGAGGCTTTTGAATTGGAAGTCGAGTTTCGGCGGCTTCGCGGGCTCTCCCGTCGCGCCGGCGCCCTTCTTTTCGAAGCGGCGATCAATCCAGGCTCTCGCGAGATTGACTTTCTCGGCCGGCGCATGGTCGTGACGCAGACTTTGCGCGGTATGCAAGATCTCCGAGCGACGAATGCCGAGATCGGCTTCCATGTGCTCGATAAGGTAAGCGAAATTACGCGGGTTCGGCTTGTACGAGCCGATGTCTTCGGCCGTGTAGATCGCGTCGAAAGTCACGCCGAGCTTGTTGTTGCTCGCCGCGAAGCTCGCACGGTCGACATTCGAAAGGATCACGAGGCGGTAGTGACGCTTCAGGTAAGCGAGTGCGTCGGCTGTATCGGGGAATGCCGGCCATTCGGCAACCGAAGCGCCGAAACGATCATTGAGATCGGCGAATATGTGTGCGCCGAAATGTCGAGCGAGTCGCGCATGGACAGTGGCGAGCAAGGAGGAATAGCGCAAGGATGGCGTCTCCTCCTCTTGCGCCTTTTCGAAGCGACCGAAGGCCTCGAGCGCCTCCTCACGCGTGAGCTCGAGACGTCCCTCGCTCAGGAGCGGCTGAAGCGCGTTCCAGATTCCGGTCTCCCAATCGATCAAGGTGCCGTAGCAATCGAAAGTCAGGGCTTTGAAGTCGGTGAGATTCATCGGTCATCTCCGGTCTTTGAGCCGAAGGTTAATTCAGATAAGCGCCGAAGGGATGAGGCAAAGCTCCGATTGGCTTTGCTGAAACTACGCTTCGTCCGGGCTTCGCCGTCACTAGCTCCACGAGCGCATCACGCTCGCGGTGCGCGCTCCAATCGGAGCGAGCGAAACTCGGTCGGTGTCACGCCGAAGCGCTGCTTGAACAATCGATTGAATGAGGAGACATTCGCGTATCCGAGCCCATAGGCGATCGATGAGACGGATTCGCGGCTCTGGATCAAGCGGTCGACCGCTTTGTCGAAGAGCTTGTCCAAACGAAATTGCTTCGGCGTTTTTCCGTGGGTCTCAAGAAACAATTCGTGGAAGCGGCTTTGACCGAGCCCCGCGCCGCGGGCGACTTCCGCGACGCGCGCCGCCGTGCCGACTTCGCTCAGCTTCTCGGCGGCTTCCCGGATACGACGTCTCGGCGCTGCCTCTGGAGTGAAACTTGGCACAGCACGCATGAGCTGCAGGCCGGTCATGGCCAGCGGAATGATCCTCTCCGCCGTCCGAGGGTCGCTCGCAACCTCGGCGCCGAGAAGCGCGAAGAGCCGCCACAGCCACGGTTCCATGGAGACGAACGCCGATGCGCCTTGGCGCAAGACACAGGGAATCTGTTCATTTGCCAGCGCCGCCGCGTCGATGTCCATCACCAGGAGATTGCAATCGCGGCTCGGAACGAAGTCGTGCATATGCTGCTCCGGAATGACCGCGATCCGGTGGCTCGAGACGATGCCCGTGGAGCAACCCTCGATGTCGACCTGCATCGAGCCTCGTAAGGGGAACAGGATCTGCGTGAAGCCGTGGCGATGTCGGCCGCCACCGCGATAGCTTCGAATCTCGAGATTAAGCGACACGGTATGAATCACTTTTCTGGAATCGGGACTGGGGAGCTTGCGTCCCTTCAATGGAGGGCGCCCCTTTCGTATATCACAGGATGTCGGATTTGCGGTTTGGCGCTTGTGCTTGGAGCAGGGGGTGCGCCCCGAAGAGTTCGTGCTCATAAATTCGAGCATGGTGACGCTCCAACATCAGGAGCTATGCTTCTCAAAGTCGGAGACTGATCGATGCTCAACGCGCAGTACCGCTGGATCATCGTCGCCGCGGGTGGCCTTTTGGGCTGCGTCGCAATGGGCGGGATGTTTTCCCTGCCGGTGCTTCTGCGGCCCATCGCGCAAGATACCGGATGGTCGGTCACAGGCATCTCTGCCGCCATGACGATCGGCTTCCTGGCGATGGCGCTCGGCAGCATGGCCTGGGGCAGCCTCTCCGATCGGCTCGGCGCGCGCGTCGTGACCGTCATCGGTTCCGTCCTCCTCGCCGCGAGCCTTGCGTTGGCAAGCCGCACGACATCGCTCGCGACCTTCCAGCTTCTCTTCGGTGTCGGTGTCGGGCTGGCGGCTTCGGCCATCTTTGCGCCGATGATGGCTTGTGTGACCGGGTGGTTCGATACGCATCGCAGCCTCGCCGTGTCCCTCGTCTCGGCCGGCATGGGAATGGCTCCGATGACGATGTCACCCTTGGCGGCTTGGCTGGTCACGAACCACGACTGGCGCACGTCGCTTTTGATAATCGCGGTGCTCACGGCCGTCCTGATGGTGCCGGCGGCGCTCCTCGTCCGACGTCCTCCCGCCAGCCCCATGGGCGTGTCGCAGAGGGACAACTCGCCTGCGATGTCGGTGAACCAAGCTCTTCGGTCCCCGCAATTCGTAATCCTGGTTCTGACCAATTTCTTTTGCTGCGCGACGCATTCCGGTCCGATCATCCACACCGTGAGCTACGCGGTGACCTGCGGAATTCCCATGATCGCGGCCGTCTCCATCTACAGCGTCGAGGGATTTGCGGGCATGTTCGGTCGTATCGGCTTCGGAGTTCTCGGTGACAGGTTCGGAGCCAAGCCTGTCCTCGTGGCCGGCTTGCTGGCACAGGCGATCGGCGCGCTCGGCTATGTGCTGGCCGGCAACCTTCTCGGCTTCTATGCCGCGGCGGCGGTGTTCGGCTTCATCTATGCGGGGATCATGCCGCTTTATGCCGTGATAGCGCGCGAGAACTTCCCGATGCGCATGATGGGGACCGTGATCGGCGGCACGGCCATGGCCGGAAGTCTCGGCATGGCAGCGGGGCCGATCGCGGGCGGTCTGATCTACGACGAGATCGGCAGCTATCGCTGGCTCTATGTCGGGTCGTTTGCGATGGGCCTCGGCGCCTTCCTGATTGCCTCGATGTTCAGGCCATTCCCGAAAGAACACGACATGGCGCAAGCGCCTTATGCGCCGGGCGCCACGACATGAGCCCGGTCAAGTCTCTCGCGCATTCCAATCCGCGATTTCGGTTGCGAGAGCTGCCGCGGTCTCGACGACCTGGCGCGGCGGCGACGTGACGAACGAGGCGGTGAAGCTCATCGGGGACGGAACCCACCCGCATTTGAGGGTGACGAGGTCGCCCGAGGCGAGGAAACGTTGAACCGACTGCCGAGGAAGCGTCGCGATCCCAAGTCCATCGAGAGCGAGATTGAGGCAGGCCGCAAGGTTGCTGGAGGAGATCGGACGATTGAGTCGAACGCCGTTTCTTCGGAAATACTCGACGACCTCGGTGTAGGGCCGCGTGTTCTTCGCATGCGTCAAGATGGGAAAACCGGACAAATCTTCGGCCTTGGCTCCCGCCGGTATTTTGGCCGCGATCTGGGGTGCGGCGACCCATAGCAAAGGAACCGTCCCCAAGGGCAGATTGGTGACGGAAAGTTCGGATATGGGGCCGTTGAGAAACGCGAGGTCGAGCGTTCGCTCGAGCAGATTGCGTTGCAGATTGACCGTCAGGTCCACCGTCAGTTCGACGATGACATTCGGTAGACGGCGGCTGATTTCCTTGAGGAAGCGATGAAGCCAAGTTTGCGCCACTGTTTCGGCGACCCCAAGACGCAACACGGCTTGTTCCCGCGTAGTGTCTCCCGCTTGAAGAAGGGCTTGAACCGCTTGCAGCGTGCGCTCCGCGAGCGGAAGAACCGACTGCCCTTGATCAGTGAGTACGACTGAGCCGGCGTCGCGTTCGAACAACCGCAAGCTCAAAGCCTCTTCAAAAGAGGAAATGCGCGACGAGATGTTCGGCTGCGTCGTATTCATCTGCTCCGCGACCCGGCGAAAATTTTTCAGGGCCGCGAGCCAGACGAAAGTCTCGATCTGTTTCAGGGTGATGTTCATCGGTTACCTGCCCGTCCGCGAGCGAGTGAGAGACAATAAATAAAATTTCTCATCATAACATAATAAAATAATTGGACGTGATTGTTGAACGTCGTCAAATCGAGAGCGGGTAATGTCGGCGCCCGCTTCCCGCTCCGCCCAAGGAGAGTGCATCAGGTGAGCATCATTTCGTCCGCTCGCGGTTATCTCGGCGCCGATATCGGGGGCACATTCACCGATGTTGTGCTCGAGATCGAGGGCCAAAGCTTTTCGACGAAGGTCTTGACCACCTATGAGGCGCCCGAACACGCGGTCCTCGAGGGAATGCATCGTGTGTGCGCGAAGGCTCGCGTCACACCGCACGCGATCTGCAGGATCATCCATGGCACGACTCTCGCGACGAACGCGCTGATCGAGCGGCGCGGCGCCAAAACGGCGCTGATCACCACCGAGGGTTTTCGCGACACGATCGAGATGCGAACCGAAAGCCGGTTCGAGCAATATGACCTCAATCTCGTGCTGCCAGAACCGCTCCTGCCTCGCAACCGGCGCTACACGCTGCGCGAGCGCATCGGCGCCAACGGCAAGACGCTCATCCCGCTTGCACGCGCGGATGTGGAAAACCTTGCCGAGAAGATCGCCGAGGCCGGGTACGAAAGCGTCGCGGTCGGCCTCATTCATTCTTATCTCGACCCGGAGCACGAGCGCATGGTCCGCGACGTGCTTCTCGAACGAATTCCCGGCCTTTCTGTCTCGATCTCTTCCGAAGTCTCGCCGCAGATGCGCGAATACGAGCGGTTCAACACGGTCGTGGCGAACGCCTATGTCAAGCCGATGATGAAACGCTACCTCCTCAAGCTGGCGCAGAAGCTGGCGGGCGAAGGGGCCGACTGTCCGATCTTCCTGATGCATTCGGGCGGCGGGATCATCTCGCTCGAAGGCGCGGCGGAATTTCCGGTTCGGCTCATCGAGTCGGGACCTGCGGGCGGCGCGATTTATGCCGCGCATTTCGCGGCTCGCTTCGGCCTTGAGCGCGTGCTCTCCTTCGATATGGGTGGCACGACCGCGAAGATCTGCCTCATCAAAAAGCAGACCCCCAAGACCAGCCGCGTGTTCGAGGTCGCACGCAGCTATCGTTTCAAGAAGGGCTCGGGCATGCCCATCTCGATCCCGGTGATCGACATGGTCGAGATTGGCGCCGGCGGCGGCTCGCTCGCCCATGTGGATGCGATGCGCCAGATCCGGGTCGGACCGGAAAGCGCCGGCTCCGACCCTGGCCCGGCTTGTTATGGGCGAGGGGGTGAGCGGCCCGCGGTGACCGATGCCGATCTCCTGCTCGGCAAGCTCGATCCTGAAAACTTCGCCGGTGGCAGCATGCAGCTCGACATGGACGCGGCGCGGCAGGCCATCATGACGAATGTCGGCGAGCGGCTGGGGATGGACGACGAAACCGCTGCCTTCGGCATTACCGAGGTGGTCGATGAAAACATGGCCAATGCCGCGCGCGTGCACGCGGTCGAGAATGGAGAAGACCTTTCGAGCTATACCATGATCGCCTTCGGCGGCGCCGCACCGCTTCATGCCGGCCGGCTTTGCGAAAAGCTCGGAATCGAGCGTGTGCTCGTTCCTCCAGGTGCCGGCGTCGGTTCAGCGATCGGCTTTCTACGGGCGCCCTTCAGCTTCGAGGCGACGCGAAGCGTCTATATGCGCCTGTCCCGGTTCGATGGAGGTGCGGTTTCCACATTGCTTGGCGAGCTCGAGAGCGAAGCCCGAAGCTTTGTACGCTCCTGCGATGCGCAGGCGCCAATCGGCACCGAGGCGAAGGCGTATATGCGCTATGTCGGCCAGGGTTGGGAAATCCCGATCGATGTGACCGATGCCGAGCCGGCGGCCGATCGTTACCGGGCGCTGTTCGAGGCCGAATACGCCAAGTTGTTCTCGCGCAGCGTGCAAGGCCTCGATGTCGAGATCACGGTCTGGGCGGTCAACGCAAGCACCAGAAAGACAACTCCGGCTGCCGCGATACCGCTCGGGTCCCTCGCGCCGATCGAGGCGTCGACGGCGCGCCATGTCTACGACTCCACGCTCGGCTACAAGGTCCGGGCCGCCATTTTTGCGCGGGAGCAGCTCAAGGTCGGTCAATTGGCCGAGGGACCCTGCGTCATCATCGAGGACGAGACCACGATCATCGTGCCCTCGCATTCGGCCGCGACCTGCCGATCGGATGGCTGCATCGAGATCTTCAAACGTGACAAGGTCGGCGCGCAGCCCGCGCTGGCCCTCGCGGTTGGAGCTTGAGCCATGCGCAACCTGTCCACAGTCTCGCTCCAGGTTATGTGGAATCGCCTGATCTCGGTGGTGGAAGAGCAGGCCCAGGCGCTCATCCGCACGGCCTTCTCGACCTCCGTACGCGAGGCCGGCGATCTTTCGGCAGGCATCTACAATAAGGCCGGCCTGATGCTCGCCCAGGCGGTCACCGGCACGCCTGGCCACGTCAACGCGATGGCCGACGCGGTCGCTCATTTCATTCGAGAGATCGGCCGCGACGATATCCACGAAGGTGACATCTACATCACCAACGACCCATGGATGGGAACAGGGCATTTGCACGACATCACCGTCGTGACACCTTCCTTTTACAAGGGAGCCCATGTCGGCTTCTTCGCCTGCACGGCCCATATCGTCGATATCGGCGGGCGAGGCTTCGGTGCCGACGCGAATTCCGTCTACGAAGAAGGCCTTTACATTCCGATCATGCGATTTGCCGATCGGGGCAGGGTCGATCAGGCCTTCGTGCGGCTCGTCCGCGCGAATGTGCGCGAGCCGGATCAGGTTGTCGGCGACATCTTCGCGCTCGCGACCTGCAACGATGTGGGCCACCGACGTCTCACCAGCATGCTCGAAGAGTTCGACCTCGACAATGTCGAGGTGGTGGGCGATTTCGTCCTCGAGAATTCCCGGCGCGCCACGCTCGAACGCATTGCCGCGCTCGAACCGGGGACCGCGGAAGGCTCGATGATGAGCGACGGATTCGCGACGCCGATCGAGATCAAGGTGAGGCTGACGATTGCGAAGGATGAAATATCGGTCGACTTCGACGGGACCTCACCGGTCGATCCGAAAGGCATCAATTCTCCGCTGGTCTATACCAAGGCCTATGCCTGTTTCGCCTTGAAATGCGCGATCGCGCCCGACATTCCGAACAATGCGGCCTCGCTCGAACCTTTCAAGATCAGCGCGCCGGAGAACACGATCGTCAACGCGCTCCACCCCGCACCGGTGGCGCTTCGCCATGTGATCGGTCACCTCATCCCCGACACCGTCTATGGGGCGCTCGACAAACTGCTGCCGGGCACCGTACCGGCCGAGGGCGCCGGCCCGCTGTGCAATTTCCAGGTGTCATTGCGGCCGGCGTCCGAGGCCGCACGCAAGGCCGGTGCTCAACGCGCCGAGGTCTTGACCTTCAACTGCGGTGGCTCCGGCGCTCGCCCGCATCTCGACGGCATGAATACGACCGCCTTTCCGTCCGGCGTCATGACCATGCCGATCGAGGCGACCGAACATACCGGACCGATCATCATTTGGCGCAAGGAACTCCGCCCCGATTCCGGGGGGGCCGGGGCCCGCCGCGGTGGGCTCGGCCAATTCATGGAGATCGGTGCCGTCGACGGCCACGTCTTCGACATTTCCGCGATGTTCGACCGCGTCAAATATCCTCCCCGCGGACGCCGCGGCGGGTGTGACGGCTCGCCCACGAAGATCGCGCTCGACGACGGGACGAAGATGGCCGGCAAGGGGCGTCAATTCGTCCCCGAAGGCCGCAAGGTGATGTTGGCTCTTCCGGGGGGAGCCGGCTATGGCCCTGCATCTGAAAGGCCGCGTGCCGAAGTGCTTCGTGATCTGGCGCTCGGTTATATTTCGTCCGACACGGCCAAGGAAATCTACGGACTGACCGAACCCGACGCCGCATCGGTCGAAGCCGGCCTGAAACATGGCGAGTTGCCGGCAAGCGGGGAAGGCCGCTCGGCAGCCAGCACCGAAAAATGAGGACAGACATGCCCCTTTACCGGCGCATCCTGATCACCGGAGCGGCGGGCCGCCTCGGATCACAGCTTCGCGCGGGGCTTGCCCCGCTCGCAACCACGCTTCGGCTCGCCGATCGCGAACCGCTTGGTGAGCGGGCCGCCCACGAAGAGCATGCGATTTTCGATCTCGCCGATCGGGACGCCACGATGGAGGGGACGAAGGATTGCGACGCAATCGTGCACTTTGGAGGCGCCCCCTATGAGCGCCCCTGGCAAGAGGTTCTCGATTCAACCATTCGGGGCTCGTATCACATTTACGAGGGAGCGCGAAAACATGGCGTGAAGCGTATCGTGTTCGCGTCGTCGGTTCACGCCATCGGCTTCCACAAAGTCGAAGCGCAGATCGATGCAAACGCTCCGGTGAGACCCGATGGCTTGTACGGTGTCTCGAAAACCTTCGTCGAAAGCCTCAGCCGGCTCTACTGGGACAAATTCGGCATCGAAACCGCCTGCCTGCGGATTTTTTCGTCCATGGCTCAGCCGAGCGATCGACGCATGCTCTGGTCGTATCTGTCTTTTGGCGATTGCGTGCGGCTCGTCGAAGCGGCGCTCACGGCGCCTCGCGTCGGGCACACGATCTCGTTCGGGATGTCGAACAACAAGGTGAAGACCGTCGACAACCGCCTCGGGCAACATCTCGGCTATGAGCCTGAGGACAGCTCGGAGCCTTTCCGCGCGGAAGTCGAGGGCAAGACTGCCGTTCCGGATCCGAAGGCCGCTTCGGTTCGCTTTCTCGGCGGTATATTCTGCGAGTTCGGCCATCCGGATGATATGCCGGTCTCGTCGAAGCGGACCTGATCGGCCTTTCGAATTCGTGGAGCGATGAATGCTGGGAAATAAGCGATCGCATGGGCTCTGGGAACTGTCGGCTCCTCCGCCCCCGCAGACCACGCAGCTCACCGAGGAGCTGTCGTGCGATGTGGTCGTGATCGGAGCCGGATATACGGGGCTTTCGGCGGCCCTCCATCTCGCGAAAAGCGGCAAGAAGGTCGTCGTGCTGGAAGCCCACGAGATCGGGTTTGGCGCCTCGGGGCGCAATTCTGGCCTCGTCAATGCCGGCATGTGGATGATGCCTGACGATCTCGTCGCGACGCTTGGCCCGATTTACGGAAAGCGTCTGATCAGTCTGCTGGGCGAAGCGCCAAAGGACGTTTTTGCTTTGGCCGCCCGGTACGGGATGGATTGCGAGGCGGATCACCGCGGCACCTACCATTTGGCGGTCGGAGAAAGCGGCCTCAGCCAGCTTCGCGAACGCGTCTCGCAATGGCAGCGCCTCGGCGCGAAGATCGAGTTGCTGGACGCGAATGAGACCGCAAAGCGGACGGGCGCCATCGGCTATAAGGGCTCGATCTACGATACGCGCGCCGGCACGATCCAGCCTCTCGCCTATGCGCGCGGCCTCGCACGTGCGGCACTTGGCGAAGGTGCCCGCATTTTCACTGACAGCCCGGTCGCTTCGTTCGAACGCGTCGGGGCCGAATGGTCGGTGAAGACCGAACTCGGGAAGGTGCGCGCGACTTGGCTCGTCGTGGCGACGGACGCCTATTCCATCGGGCCGGCCGCGCCGATCCGCAACGAGGAGGTGCTCCTTCCGTATTTCCAGATTTCCACGCACAAGCTGAGCGACAATGTCCGCAAGACGATACTGCCGAATGGAGGAGGCACCTGGGACACCAAGACCGTTTTGAGCGGCTTTCGATTGGACAAGGCGGGGCGGCTCATCGTCGGGAGTGTTGGCGCGCTGGAGTCGACAGGCCTGCGCATCCATCGCGCCTGGGCTCGTCGCTATATCCGCAGGATCTTTCCACAACTGGACGAGATCGAATTCGAGACCGAGTGGTACGGGAAGATCGGAATGACCTCCGATCATCTGCCACGATTGCATATATTCGGCCCGAACTCCGTCGGCATCAGCGGCTATAACGGGCGCGGCATCGCGCCCGGCACGGTGATGGGGCGGGAAATCGCGAACCTGATCACGGGGAAAGTCGACCTCGACGGCATGTCGCTTCCGGTCTCCAAGGTCTCGGTCCCGGCATTCCGCGCCGCGAAAGAGAAATATTACGAGATCGGCGCGCAAATCGCGCATCTTCCCTACGCGCCTTTTTGAGAGCGGGGCTCGTAAAGGTTCGCGGCGTTCCGCCGATCATTTGGCGCGAGCTCGTCCGCGGGCGCGTCTTCCTCTTCCGCCTGAAGAAACCGCCGAATGCCCAGCTTCAAGGGTGTGTTCAAAACTTGACCTCACGTCGGGTCGGCCCGTAGTGTAGCCGACGACGGTTCCCTTCGGGGATCAAATGGGAATGCGGTGCGGGCGCCTTGGCGCCTCATTCCGCAGCTGCCCCCGCAACTGTCGGCGGATAGCCCTTCGTCATTTTGCCACTGGGAACTCGGGTCCTGGGAAGGCGACGAAAGGGCGATGATCCGCAAGCCAGGAGACCTGCCGTCAACCGTGGTCACACGCGAGCACGTCGGGCGGGGTGTCCTGATGGTAGCCGAACCGAAGGCTCCGGTTGGAGCTCGAGGGGAGACTTCGTTCGCGGTGACGTGCCACTTGGCGTCCCGCCCGAGGTCTCATCATGGAACATTCGACATCGACGCACCGGCGAGGGTGTCGTGGCGCGCTTGCGCTCCTCGCCTGCTCGGTCTCCTGGCTTTGCTCATTCCATCCGGCTCGCGCTCAGACGACGCTGAGTGCCGGCGCGCCTGCCGATCTCGGCACCATCTCGGTCACGGCAACCGGCGTCCCCACGCCCACCGCCGAGCTCGGCAACTCGGTCACGGTGATCACCTCTCAAGAGCTGCAGGATCAGCAGCGACGTACGGTTCCCGATGCGCTGAGCACCGTGCCGGGCCTCAATGTGGTCCAGACCGGCGGCCCGGGCACCCTCACCTCGGTGTTCATACGCGGAACCAACTCGAACCATGTGAAGGTCTTGGTCGACGGCATCGATGTCACCGATCCGAGCACGCCCAACGGCGCCTTCGATTTCGGGCAGCTTGCGACCGGCGACATCGAGCGCATCGAAGTTTTGCGCGGACCGCAAAGCGGCCTTTACGGCGCCGATGCGATCGGTGGTGTCATTTCGATCACCACCAAAAAAGGCGATGGCCCTCCGAAAACGACAGCGAGCGTCGAGGGTGGCTCGTTCGGCACCTTGAACGAGACTGCAGGGTTCAGCGGATCGAACTCGATCGTCGATTATGCCTTCAGCATCGTGCATCTCAAATCGACGGATACGCCGGTCACGCCGCCGGATCTCGTGCCGCCGGGCCGGCCGATCCGTGACTACTATTACGACAACTACACCTACTCCGCGCGCCTCGGAGCGCATCTCAGCGACAGCTTCAATCTGAATGGCGTTGCGCGCTATACGACCTCGACCTTGCTGTCGGTCAATGATTCCGGTTTTCCCGCTGTGCCCGACGCATTTCGGAGCACCCAGAACGACCACCAGTTCTTCACGCGGGGCGAGGCGGTCTGGGCGCCTTTGGGCGACGTGTTCGTCAATACGTTCGGGATCGATTACTCCAATCTCTGGTCACGCTTTCAAGGCTCGCCGGAGGATATCGGCGGCACGATTCCGACCCACAATCTCGGCGAGCGGGTGAAAGCCGATTGGCGCGGCGTGTGGACCTTCCTGCCCGGCCAGAAGCTCATCGGCGGGCTCGAAGCCGAGAACGACCGCATGGACACCGGACAATTCGTGGCCTCGAACGCCAACAAGGCCGGCTATCTCGAGCTGCAATCCTCTTACGCCAACTGGCTCTATCTCACCTCGAACATCCGCCACGACATCAATGATTCATTCGGCGGTCACTCCACTTATCGCATCGCTCCGGCGATCCTCATCGAAGAGACCGGCACGAAGCTCAAAGCAAGCTACGGCACCGGCTTCAAGGCTCCGACCCTTAGCGAGCTCTTCCAGGATTTTCCAGCGTTTGGGTTCTTCGCCAATCCGAACCTGAAGCCCGAGCAAAGCAAGGGCTATGATGTCGGTTTCGAGCAGGC